>ERZ779907.280-NODE-280-length-11981-cov-1.44592_pt1 | contig 11981 bp, 8 predicted proteins | sample MGYA00511244_ERZ779907 | MGnify/ENA primary metagenome ERZ779907 (study PRJEB29588, sample SAMEA2150909) | human gut metagenome | biome: human gut; feature: human-associated habitat; material: faeces | place: Denmark | collected 2008/2010 ... | reverse complement strand
TACAGAGACTGGCGCGGTTGCGGAAAACGGAGATAAGGTAAATATTGACTACACAGGATATATGGACGGAGAAAAATTCGAGGGTGGAAGCACTGATGGACAGGGCACAGACCTGGTGCTTGGCTCAGGCAGCTATATAGATGGCTTTGAGGACGGAGTGGTAGGTCACAAGGTGGGAGAAACCTTTGATTTAAACCTGAAGTTCCCGGATGATTATAAGGCAAATACAGAACTAGCCGGAAAGGATGTTACGTTTGAGGTGACTCTTAACGGTGTATACAAATAAAGAGGATAACACACATATATGGAAAAATCGTTTGAAGAGATACTGGTACAGTTTTATGTTGACCAGTACAGGGAGAATGCGAAGAGAAGTACAGGTAAGCCTGTAAAGCTGGCACACTATATTCACAGGCTCAATAGTAAAGCAAAATCAATTAAATATGCGCGATTTTCAAAAAATGAGACTGTAGCACTTGACAAGCTACATCAGGAAATAAAAAGGCTTGCATTGATTACCTACTATTCCAACAATAAGAACGCAAGGCAGATTTTAAATAGAGAAATCCTTCCGCAGCTCGTCAGGGTGGATATGGAGCAGTTTGATGAGAAGGAGGCAGAGTATCTCACAGAGGATTTTCTAAAGCTTTTGCGCAAGGAGTATATAGGTGCGATATGTACCAGAAGCATGAAGGCGCTTTACAATGAGTACCGCAGCAAGGAGCTTAGAAGAGAGATTGTCACGTTGGTTCCGGCACGGCCGGAGCTTGAGTTTCCAAAAGCACAGAGCATGAAAAGGCACTTCATACTTCATATAGGCCCGACTAACAGCGGTAAGACATATCAGGCGCTTGAGAGGCTTAAGCTGGCGCAAAACGGAGTTTATCTGGGACCTCTTAGACTTCTGGCACTTGAGGTATATGAGAAGATGAATGATGCAGGCATACCATGCACCATGCTTACAGGCCAGGAGTGTCTTGAGGTATCAGACAGCAGAATTACAGCATCGACAGTGGAGATGCTTGACTGTGACAAGGAGTATGATATCGCAGTGATTGATGAGGCACAGATGGTTGCAGATGATGACAGGGGACATTCATGGACCAGGGCAATTCTTGGTACACTTGCAGGAGAGATTCATATATGCATGAGTCCGGTGGCAAAGGATGTAGTCATTCATCTGATTAATCTGTGCCATGACGAGTATGAGATAAGGGAGTATGAGAGAAAGACAGCTCTAAAGCTGGAGGATAAGCCTTTTTCATTTCCACAGGATGTGAGAGAGGGCGATGCCTTTATCGTCTTTTCAAAGAAGTCGGTACTCAATATAGCAGGGCGTCTGGAGGAAAACGGCATAAAGCCAAGTGTCATATACGGAAGTCTGCCACCGGAAATAAGGCGCAGGCAGATGACGCTTTTTAATGAGAAAAAGACACAGGTTGTCGTGTCAACAGATGCGATAGGAATGGGACTCAATCTGCCGGTCAGAAGAATTGTATTTCTGGAGGTGGAAAAGTTTGATGGAGTATCAAGACGTCCGCTTGTCATCTCTGAGATAAAACAGATAGCGGGCCGTGCAGGAAGATTTGGTCTGTATGATACAGGCTATGTGACAGCTTTGGGACAAAAGAATCTGAATTATCTGAAGAATACGCTAAATATACCGGAGCAGGATATTGATATAGTAAGTCTTGGCTTCCCGCAGGTGCTCCTTACAATGGATGCGCCGCTTGATGCGATAATTAAGCTCTGGCATGAGGCAGAGCCATCAGCACCGTTTAGGAAAATCAATGTCGATGAGATATTGTTTTTGTATGGATATGCGTATAAGGAGCGATACTTTATCGCAGATTTTGATGACAAATATCTGCTTTATAAGATGATTACATGTCCTATAGATATAAAGGACAGGGAGCTTGTCAGACAATGGCTGCGCTACTGCATGTCGTATACATCTGATATATCTCTCGACAAGCCTGATAAGCATTCAAAGTATCAGGGGCTCATGAAATACGAATCCTATTACAAAAAGCTTGATTTGTACTATCAGTTTTCAGTCCGCATGGGCAAAATTGTGGATGAGGACTGGCTTGAAAACGAGCGCGACAAAACTCAGGCAAAGATTATGCAGCTTCTGTCAAAGAGCAAGGATGAGTATATTATCAGATGCCGGTATTGCGGCAGAATACTTCCGATTGGAAATTCACGCAATATATGCAGAGACTGCTACAGTATGATACGCAGGTAGCAGCCGGTTTATATTTTACGGTCAAGTCGTTGAATTTAGCTGTCCAATGTGGCATAATAGAAATAAGACCAAAATATGAATGGAGGAAGTTTTTATGGCAAACAATGAGTTACAGATTGCCGGCTCACAAGGGGAACTTAGAATCCGTCCTTACGAGCACCACGCAAAGTATTATGAAACAGATCAGATGGGTATAATCCACCATTCAAACTATGTCAAGTGGATGGAAGAAGCAAGACTTGATTTGATGGATCAGATAGGACTCAACTACAGGCAGATGGAGGATATGGAAATCATAAGTCCGGTGCTGTCGATATCGGTAGAGTATCACAGTATGGTACATTTCGATGACACGGTCGTCATCTACACAAAGCTGCTTAAGTATAACGGAATAAAGATGGAGCTTGAGTATGTCATGAAGGACAAAGAGACAGGCGAGCTTCGCACCACTGCAAAAAGCAGCCATTGCTTTTTGAACAAATCCGGCAAACCAATCTCATTAAAGAGAATGTATCCGGAATTAGATACAAAATTTTTTGAATTTAAAGAGGCATAATAAAATGATACAGGATAGATTAAAAGCATTGAGAAGCGAGATGGCAAAGAGGGGCATCTCGCTGTATGTGGTACCTACTGCTGATTTTCATGAGTCAGAGTATGTAGGAGAGCATTTTAAGGCACGCAAATATATTACCGGCTTCACAGGCTCAGCAGGTACCGCAGTCATCACTATGGATGAGGCCGGACTATGGACAGACGGCAGGTATTTTGTGCAGGCGGCTGCGCAGCTTAAGGATACCACTGTAAAGCTCTTTAAGATTGGCGAGGAGGGCGTACCGACAGTTGATGAGTATATAAAGGATACTCTTTCGGATGGCGGTGTAATAGGTTTTGACGGCAGAGTGGTAAATGCCGCATGGGGCAAAAGGCTTTCTGAAATCGCAAAAGAAAAGCACGGCAGCATGTACGTAAATGAGGATCTGATTGACCTCATATGGACTGACAGACCACCTATGTCAAAAGCACCTGTCATGATTTTTGACAATAAATACACCGGTGAGGATATAAGCTCAAAGCTTAAAAGAGTCAGAGAGCAGATGGCACAAAAGGGTGCAACCCTTCATCTGATGTCATCACTTTACGATATCGCCTGGCTTTTAAATGTCAGGGGAGGCGACATAAGCTATGTGCCTGTAGTGCTTTCATATCTGGCACTGTCACAGGACAGCTGCATATGGTTTTTGCAGGAAGAGGTTGTGACAGAGACTCTTAAGGCATACCTCGATAAGAATGGTATACAGACAAGACCTTACGATGATTTTTATGAATATGTGAAGCATATTGATGAAAAAGAGACAGTGCTTTTAAATACATCGATTGTAAATTACCGCATCTGCGACAGCCTGCCGGATGGTGTTAAGGTGATTGATGCGGAGGATCCTACAGTTGTCATGAAGGCCGTAAAGAATGAAGTACAGCTTGAAAATCTGCGCAAGGCACATTTGAAGGATGCAGTTGCGATGTGCAAGTTCATGTACTGGCTTAAGACAAATATAGGTAAGATACCCATGACAGAGATTTCGGCTTCAGATTATCTTGCATCGCTTAGAGCTGAGCAGGAGGGCTTTCTTGATTTGAGCTTTGCCACAATATGCGGATATGCTGATCATGGTGCTATTGTGCATTACTCTGCAACAGAGGAGTCTGACAGGCAGCTTAAGCCTGAGAGTCTTCTTTTGGTTGATTCAGGCGGACATTATCTGGAGGGAACCACAGATATCACGAGAACCTTTGCGTTAGGACCGGTGACTGACGAGATGAAGGATATGTTTACGAGAGTTTGCCGCTCAAATATGAACCTGGCAAATGCAAGGTTTAAGGAGGGCTGCTCGGGACTAAACTTTGATATTCTGGCAAGAGAGCCTTTATGGGAGATTGGCATGGACTACAATCACGGCACCGGACACGGTGTGGGCTATGTGCTCAATGTGCATGAGGGACCAAACAGCTTTCACTGGAAGCAGTACCCGGGCAGAACCGCAGAGCGTGTGATAGAAGAGGGTATGGTCACTACAGATGAGCCGGGCATCTATTTAGAGGGTAAATTCGGTATTCGTACAGAGAATGAGCTTATCTGCCGAAAGGGTGAGAAAAATGAGTATGGCCAGTTCATGTATTTTGAGAATCTGACCTATGTACCGATAGATCTCGATGCGATTGATCCAAATCAGATGACAGACAGGGAAAAAGGATACCTGAATGCTTATCATGCGAGAGTTTATGAGCTTGTTTCACCATTTTTGAATGATGAGGAGGCTCAGTGGCTTAAGAAATATACAAGAGCTATTTAACATTACTGCCTGCACTGCAGTGTGACCGGCAGCGATTACAACAATATTAAGTAATAAGGAAAGTATAAAATGAGTGAAAAGCTTGTACTTATAGACGGACACAGTATTTTAAACAGGGCATATCACGGACTTCCTGATCTGACCAATTCAGAGGGGCTTCACACAAATGCAGTCTATGGATTTTTGAATATCATGTTCAAGATTCTTGACGAGGAAAAGCCTGACTATCTGACGGTGGCATTTGATGTGCATGCGCCGACGTTTCGTCACAGAATGTTTGATGCGTACAAGGGCACGAGAAAGCCTATGGACGAGGAGCTCAGGCAGCAGGTGCCTATGATAAAGGAAATGCTTACCGCTATGGGCATTAAAATCGTGGAAAAGGAAGGCTATGAGGCCGACGATATACTTGGAACCTTATCTGTCAGGGCAGAAAAGGCCGGTATGGATGTCGCCATCATTTCCGGAGACAGAGACCTTTTGCAGCTTGCGACTGACCATGTCATGGTAAGGATTCCAAAGACAAAGAAAACAGGAACCGAGATAGAAAACTACAATACAGCAGATGTTATCGAAAAGTACGGCGTCACTCCAAAGGAGTTTATCGATGTAAAGGCTCTGCAGGGAGATACGTCTGATAATATTCCCGGGGTACCCGGTATCGGCGAAAAGACAGCAGGCGCACTTATAGCAAAATACCACTGTATAGAGGCTGTACATGAGGACGCTGAGAATGTAAAGCCGCCAAGGGCTTCAAAGAATATAGTGGAGTATTGGGAGCAGGCGCTTATGAGCAAGGAGCTTGCGACAATCATACTTGATGCGCCGGTTGACTATGAATTTTCTGATGCAAAGCTTAGTGGCGGAGTAGAGTCACTCTACACTGAGGAAGCTTTTTTACTGTGCAAAAGATACGAATTCAAAAACATGCTGTCACGGTTTAATGTGGAGGCTCCTAAAAACAATGCCGAGGAGCATTTTGTGGTAGTAAGGGACTTAAAGACTGCCGAGAGAGTGTTTGAGAAGGCAAAGGGCAGGGAGGTCGCTTTTGCGGTAGTACCTGGAGAGTCTTTGGAAAACAGCGAAAGTGATGGACAGCTAAGTCTGTTTTCGGAGCCGGTTTCGAACGATTATCTTGCTGTTTCGATTTGTTTTTCAGAGGATGACATTTATTTTATCTGTACAGGAGATGAGATTTCAAGCAGCTTCCTCGATGAAAAACTAAATACTTTGGAAGTAAAGTCATGGATATCACCGGATTTAAAGACCAATCTGCACAGATTTAAGAGCAAAGAGATAAAGGCAGATGACAGAGGCAGATATTTTGACATGATGGTGGCTGCATACCTTATCAATCCTCTTGTCGGGGAGTATCCCTATGATGCGGTTGCAAAGGACTATCTGGGGCTTATGCTCTCATCTAAAAAGGATTATCTGGGAAAGCTTGATTTTACTCAGATGATGAAGGAGGATGAGAAAAAGGCAGTGGACTGTGCCTGCTACGAGGTGTATACTGCCTGGAAATCAAAGCCGGTTCTTTTGCAGAAGCTAAAGGAAATGGATATGCTCACGCTTTATAAAGATATCGAGCTGCCACTCGTTTTCGTACTGTATGATATGGAAAACGAGGGGATAAGGGCTGATGGAATAAAGCTTAAGGAGTATGGAGACAAGCTTGCTGTTTCGATAACTGAGCTTGAAAAGAAAATATATGAGGCAGCAGGTGAAGAGTTTAATATAAATTCGCCAAAGCAGCTTGGGGTCATTCTCTTTGAAAAGCTTGGACTGCCAAATGAAAAGAAGACAAAGACCGGTTATTCGACTGCGGCAGATGTGCTTGAAAAGCTGGCGCCGGAGTATCCGATTGTTGCAGATATTCTGGAATACAGACAGCTCACAAAGCTAAAGAGCACATATGCTGACGGACTTTCGGGATATATTGCATCCGATGGCAAAATCCATACTACCTTAAATCAGACAATCACTGCGACAGGCCGTCTTTCAAGCACAGAGCCTAATCTGCAGAATATCCCGATAAGGATTGAGCTGGGCAAGCTTATCAGAAAGGTATTTCTGCCTGAGGATGGAGATTTGTTTGTTGATTCAGACTACTCGCAGATCGAGCTTCGGGTGCTGGCAGCGCTTTCAGGGGATGAAAGGATGATAGAGGCCTTTAAGAATGGTCAGGATATCCACAGAAGTACAGCATCCCTTGTGTTTGACACACCGTTTGATGAGGTCACAGACCTTCAAAGACGAAATGCCAAGGCGGTAAATTTTGGCATCGTTTATGGTATCAGCGCGTTTGGTCTGTCTAACGACCTGGGGATTTCAAGGAAAGAGGCACAGGGCTATATAGACAGCTATTTTGTCAAATATCCAAAGATTAAGGAGTTTTTGGATCAGACGGTTTTGGATGCCAAGAAAAATGGCTATACAAAGACCATGTTTGGGCGTATCAGACCGATTCCCGAGCTGAACTCGAGCAATTTCATGCAAAGACAGTTTGGAGAGAGAGTTGCGATGAACTCACCTATTCAGGGTACAGCAGCCGATATCATAAAGATTGCCATGATACGTGTGCATGACAGGCTTCTTGACGAGGGCTTAAAGTCAAGACTTATCCTTCAGGTGCATGATGAGCTTTTAATTGAGACAAAGGAAGTTGAGAAGGATAAAGTGATTAAGCTTCTGGAGAAAGAGATGCGTGGTGCGGTGGACATGAAGGTATCCATGGAGGTGGGCACCGAGTGTGGCTATGACTGGTATGATGCGCATTGATGACAGAAAAGGAAACAGTATGATTTTTATAGGAATAACAGGTGGTGTAGGTGCCGGAAAATCGGCAGTGCTTAGCTATCTTAGGGAACTTGATGGCGTAAGGGTCATGCTCTCCGATGAGATAGCACATGAGCTGATGGAGCCGGGAAGCGACTGCTACAACAGATTAAAGGAATTGTTTGCAGAGGAACCGATATGGCTTGAGGACGGGCATTTTGACAGACCGGCACTTGCCGGAGTGATTTTTTCGAATGATAAAAAAAGAGAGCTTCTAAATGAAGTAGTGCATCCTGCAGTAAAGGAATATGTGCTTAATGCAGTTAAAGAGGCAAAAAAAGAAGGTCTTTTTATGCTTGTGCTTGAAGCAGCACTCCTTATAGAGGAGGGATATGGTGAAATCTGCGACGAGCTGTGGTATATTTATGCAAGTGAAGAAGTCAGAAGAAAAAGACTTAAGTCATCAAGAGGCTATTCAGATGAGAAGATAGATAGTATCTTTGCAAGCCAGCTTAAAGAAGCTGAGTACAGAAGGCACTGCAAGGAGGTTATCGATAATGATGGAGATATCGAAAACACGATAGCTTCAATAAATAAAGCGCTTAGCAAATACAAGGAGTAGTGGAAATGAATAATGTATTCGGTTTGGATATTGGTACAAGAAATGTTGTAGGAACTGTCGGCTATCAGACTGATGACAAGGAATTTGTGGTTACAGCACAGTATGTCAGGGAGCATGAGACCAGAGCGATGCTTGACGGTCAGATACATGATATAGGCAGGGGGGCAAAAACCATTAAGGAAGTAAAGGACGAGCTTGAAAAACAGACAGGACAGCCACTTGAAGAGGTGTGTATAGCAGCCGCAGGACGAGTATTAAAGACTGTCACGACGCATGTGGAGTATGAGTATGCGCAGGAGTCTGTGGTGACCGGCGAGGATGTCCATACGCTTGACCTGCTTGGCATAGAAAAAGCACAGGAGGCACTCAAGGAGGTTAACGATACAAGCTATAAGTTTTACTGTGTGGGATATTCTACAGTCAAATTCTTTTTGAATGATGAGGTGTTTATCAGCCTTGAGGGTCATAAGGCAAACAAAATAGGCGAGGATATCATAGTTACATTTCTGCCGGAGGATGTGGTAGACGGACTGTATGCGGCAGTGGGACAGGCCGGGCTTAGTGTAGCCAATACGACATTGGAGCCTATCGCCGCTATCAATGTGGCAATTCCGGAGAACTATCGTATGCTTAATATCGCACTTGTCGATGTGGGAGCCGGAACGAGTGATATCTCAATCACAAGAGACGGAAGTATCATAGCCTATGGCATGATACCGCATGCAGGAGATGAGCTGACAGAAGTTATTGTGCAGCATTTCCTCGTGGATTTTAATATGGCGGAGAGCATCAAGCTTCAGTCTACGACAAGTGATACGGTTACATACAAGGATATCATGAGCATCGAGCACACAATTCCTGCACAGGATGTCTGGGATGTGACAGCACCTGTTGTTGATAATATTGCACAAGAGGTATCGACTAAAATCAGAGAGCTAAACGGTGACAAAACAGTGAGTGCCTGCTTTGTAGTCGGAGGCGGAGGCAAGATACACGGCTTCACGGAAAAGCTTGCGGAAGACCTTGACCTGCCGGAGGAAAGAGTTGCTCTAAGAGGTGAGGAAGTGCTTGGCGATGTGACCTTTGAGCAGGAGGATATTAAGAAGGATCCGCTTCTTGTCACTCCAATTGGTATATGTCTGAATTATTATGACCAGAGAAATAATTTTATTATGGTCAGATTCAACGGTGAGAGAATAAAGCTCTATGACAATAACAGGCTTACAATAGTCGATGCGGCGCTTCAGGCGGGATTTCCAAACGATGAGCTGTTTCCAAAGCGCGGCACTCCGATAAACTTTACGGTAAACGGTGTGGCAAGGCTTGTAAGAGGCGAGGCCGGAGATGGCGCAGTAGTGACCATGAACGGAAAGCCAGCAAGCATCAACACACCGCTTGAGCCAAACAGTGAGATAGTCATCGAGCCGTCCACAGCAGGAGAGGCAGCAGTGTATAAGATATCGCAGCTTGATGAGTACAATCATTCTGTCATTACTTTTATCATAAACGGCAGAAGGGTTTCATGTCCTAGGTTTGTCCAGGTAAACGGAGAGCTTGAGCCGGAGGATTACAGCATCAGGGAAAATGATGTGATTGAGACAAGAAATTACTATACAGTGCGCCAGATTGCGCAGTTTATGGACCTCGTTATTGACACAGACCAGATGATATTTGTAAACAATGAAGAGGCAGGTCTCGACACTCTTGTATATGAAAATTTCTCTGTTGAGTGGAAAACAGATGAATATGGTGTTGCAAGAATCGACAATAACACTTATAATGACACACAAGAGTCTGATACAGATGAGGCTTCGGTCTTAGCTGAGCAGGATGCAAACAGCACAGAGTCAGACAACACAGTGGCCAGAACATCAGAGCAGATGATGAATCAGGTGCTCGATGAACTGCATGATGATTTTGCTAAAGAAGCTGAAGCATCTGCTGTGCCGGAAAACGAACTGCCGGAAAATGAATTGCCACAAAATGATATACAGGAAGAAATACACGAAGAAGACTCATCAAAAAATACAGTTACAGTAATTGTAAACGGTGAGCCTGTAGAGCTGTCCGGCAAGGATACATATATATTTGTCGATATATTTACCCATATCTCATTTGATTTACAGGCAGGGAAATGGCAGAGATGCCCGGTTTTCCGAGGAGCTTCATGAGGGAGACAAAATAGAATTATACTGGAAAGAGAATTAACATGTTAGAATTATGCAGCATTGCCAGCGGCAGCAGTGGAAACTGTATATGCGTGGGTACGGATGATTGTCATGTGCTCATAGACGCGGGCATCAGCGGTAAGAAAATAGAAAACGGACTGAATGAATTTGATATGACTGCCACAGATATGCATGGGATTCTCGTGACACATGAGCATATAGACCATATCGCAGGGCTTGGTGTCATGGCAAGACGCTATCATATGCCGATTTATGCAACAAAGGCCACAATCGGGGCCATAAAATGCACAAAATCCGTTGGAAATATAGATGATGAGCTGTTTCATCCTATTGAGGCAGGCGTCGACTTTACAATAGGCGATATAGAGTTTGAGCCGCTACACATATCACACGATGCGGCTGATCCTGTCGCGTACAGATTTAAAAACGAAAATCATGCGATGGCGGTCGTGACAGACCTTGGCACGTATGATGATGCACTGGTTTCAAAGCTTCAGAACCTGGATGGGCTGCTGCTTGAAGCCAATCATGATATAAATATGCTCCAGACTGGGGCATATCCGTATCCGCTCAAGCGCAGAATCATGGGTGACAGCGGACATTTGTCGAATGAGAGAAGCGGGCAGTTGTTATGCGAGCTTCTTCATGATAAATTTGGCTCAGTAATACTGGGACACCTTAGTAAAGAAAATAACTACGAAAAGCTGGCGTATGAAGCTGTCAGGCTTGAGGTCACAATGGGAGACAATCCATATAAGGCAAGTGATTTCCCAATGTATGTGGCTAAGAGAGACAGGGCATCAGACCGCATAGCCGTAGAATAAGAGAACAGGAGAATAAGTTGTTATGGATAACACAAAGAACAAAGTAATCATCACAGTTGTCGGAAAAGACACAGTAGGAATCATCGCAAAGGTATGTACATATCTGTCAGAGGGCAGTGTAAACGTGCTTGATATCTCACAGACTATCGTTTCAGGCTATTTCAACATGATGATGATTGTGGATATGGCAAATGCTACAGCTTCATTTGCAGAGATTTCTGACCAGCTTGATGCACTTGGAGAAGAAATTGGTGTAACAATAAAGTGTCAGAAGGAAGAAATCTTTGAGATGATGCATCGAATCTAGTTTAGCATAAAAATGTCATACACAGTTAAAGGAGAACAGCAAAATGATAAATATTGGTGAAGTAATTGAGACCAATGACATGGTGGAGAAGGAAAATCTTGACGTGCGTACAATCACACTCGGTATCAGCCTGCTCGACTGTATAGACTCAGACCTTGCAAAGGTAAATGAGAATATCTACAACAAGATTACAACACTTGCAAAGAATCTTGTATCAACAGGAAAAGAGATAGAGAACAACTACTGTATCCCTATCGTAAACAAACGTATTTCAGTTACACCTATCGCCCTTGTCGGCGGTGCAGCCTGCAAGAGCTCAGAGGATTTTGTTACCATAGCAAAGACACTTGACAGAGCTGCCAAAGAGGTAGGTGTCAACTTCATCGGTGGATACTCAGCACTTGTGTCAAAGGGCATGACAAAGGCGGATGAGCTTTTAATCAAATCCATCCCTCAGGCAATGCTTGAGACAGATCTGGTATGCAGCTCTGTAAATGTTGGCTCTACAAAAACCGGAATCAACATGGATGCAGTAAAGCTGATTGGTGAGATGATAAAGGAGACAGCAGAGGTGACAAAGCACCTTCCTGTATCAGGCTGTGCCAAGTTTGTAGTATTCTGCAACGCTCCTGATGACAATCCGTTTATGGCAGGAGCCTTCC
>ERZ779907.273-NODE-273-length-12119-cov-2.11456_pt1 | contig 12119 bp, 10 predicted proteins | sample MGYA00511244_ERZ779907 | MGnify/ENA primary metagenome ERZ779907 (study PRJEB29588, sample SAMEA2150909) | human gut metagenome | biome: human gut; feature: human-associated habitat; material: faeces | place: Denmark | collected 2008/2010 ... | reverse complement strand
CTGGACGCTTCGTGAATATGAAGATCAACCGGGGGGTAAGTTCAGATTTAATACGTTTTATAAGCAGATAGCAGTAGCTTACGGATTAGGATTACGCCTTGATTTGGACTTCTTTGTACTTCGTTTTGATGGAGGTATGAAAGCCGTCAATCCTGAAAAAGGAAAAGACCGTTTCCCAATTATACGCCCTGATTTCGGACGTGACTTCGCTTTTCACTTTGCAGTGGGATACCCATTCTAATAAATTTAAAATTGAGAATTAAAAATTGAGAAATAGGCTGCGCTTTTATGCCGCATGGCTATTTCTCAATTTTTATTTCTCAATTTTAATTCTCTGCAAAGTAAGTGTTGATCATTGTAGCCTGACGAGCAGCAGCTACGCCTTGTGCATCCAATGTCACGTTCATTGCTTCTCCATTTGGCAGATACATTTGTGCAGTACCATCACCGTTCATTTGCAATAATTCAGTACTAACACCTTCTGCAACAACATTCCAAGTGCTTAATTCCTTGTCGTAAACTAACTCCATAGCAGTAGTTTCACCCTCTTTTGTAATAGAGTAACCATTCTCCAATGTCTTTACGAGATAGTTTCCGTTTTCACCTTTCACTTTTTTCACGTCACCCACATTAGCCATAGGATTAGAACCGCTCCAAAATTCAATGGAGTTGATTACCAATGCATCTGCCAAGTAGCAAACAGGGTATACAGGAATAATGTTGCAAGCCAGATAAACAAGCTCATTTACAAACTTCGTACCAATACTCTGGTTCCAATTTACCAACTTGCTGTGCAGTCCGAAAGAACCGATACAAGAACTGAAAAGAAATGCGCCACAAATCATCACGGTTGCAGCCAAATTCAAATTACTCTTTTTCATAATTACTTTCTTTTATATTACTGAGTTTCTTGAGTTTAACTCTTTTGCTCTTTTTCTATCCAGCAAATATAAGTTGTTTTTGTGAAAAATTTGCCTGATTTTACTATAAAAACAAATTTTCAGTTAAAAAGAAGTGGCGGTTTTAAGCCTTTTTGGATGTCAGTACTTTACTCAACCAATGGTCTACAGCAAACTTTCCGGGACCGACAATGTACATCAGTATAAACACGACCAGATATATGAAGGCCAATTCTTTTACAGCAAACGGATCGTTACCGTGAATAACGAAAAAGGCTACCCCCATTGTAAATATCATCGGTAGCATTGCCAAGCGATAAAGGAACCCAATAATAAATGCCATAGAACAAGCCATCTCACCGAATATGGCCAAACCTAATGAAAGAGGACTGCCTATGCCCAGCGGATCAGGGAATGCAGTAGATAGTTCCTGGTAATTTGCCCATTTTTCAATACCGTGGTTCATTAATAAGATACCAAATACAATTCTCACAATCAATAATATAGTAGATGCTGCTGCACCATCCGGCTTCGACGGAAATAAAAATTTATAAAGCATAGTCGTTCATTTTAATTAGTTATATTTTATATAACAAAATATAAGGGGTTATGGTTTATCTCTGCGCAAAGGTTTTATGATTACCCGCAAAGAGGGATCGTATGTAAAGTAGCTCCACATCCAGTCCACGAAAATAAACAGTCGGTTTTTGACTCCAACAATACTCATTAAGTGAATGAATAACCATGCCGCCCATGCAAGAAAACCACCAAAACGTAACTTCTTCAATTCTACAACAGCATGATTACGGCCAATGGTAGCCATAGAACCTTTATTGTGGTATACAAATGGCTGCATTTCAAGTCCGCGCTCTGTTCTATCCAAATTGCTAATGAGGTTATGTGCCTGTTGAATGGCGGGTTGCACCACTTGCGGATGTCCCTTCGGGTATTCCGGAGAAATCATAAGTGCCGTATCACCAATGGCAAAAATATTAGTGTAGCCCCGAACACGATTGTAATTATCCACTTGCAAACGATTGCCGGGACCGTAAGCTTCTTTTGCCAGTCCATCTATACTGTTGGCGCGTACACCTGCAACCCAGAAAACGTTCATTGTTTCCAGTGTATTGCCGTCATTAAATGTTATCACACCATTTTCATAGTTGCTCACTTGTACGCCGGTTCTGATTTCAACATCGCGTTTCAACAGGTAATCCGCAACTTCTTCTGATGATTTCTCGGAGAAAGCGGAGAGAAGGCGGGGAGCACCATCCACTAAAATTATGCGCATGAGGTTTATATCGAGATCAGGATAATCTTGTGGAAGCACAAACTTTTTCATTTCTGCCAATGCACCGGAAAGTTCGATTCCGGTAGCACCACCACCCACAATGACAAACGTCATCAGGCGTTTCCTTTTTTCCAGATTACTGGTATTCTGGGCTTTTTCAAAACTTTCCAATATCTGGTTGCGGTTAAACAGTGCTTCTGCAGTATTTTTAAGAGCCATAGTCTGTTGAGCCAGTCCGTCATTGCCAAAGTAGTTGGTGCGACATCCTGTAGAAACGACCAGATAATCATAGGAAAGAGTTCCGATGGAAGTCTCCAGAGTATTTTCTTCAGGTACAACCCGTTGCGCCTCGCAAATACGTATGTGGAAATGCTTTCTTCTTTTAAATATCTTGCGGAAAGGGAATGAGATGGCACTCGGTTCAATGCCTGCTGTTGCCACTTGGTAAAGTAAAGGTTGGAAAATATGATGATTATTCTTGTCCAGTAATACTATTTGGAATTTATTGTTTTTCAACTTTCGTGCTAACTTCAATCCACCGAAGCCACCACCGACAATAACAAGTCGTTTCCGTCCCTCTTTATCGGGAATATCCATTTTTGTTTTCATAATAAGTCAGTTATTCGTTATGTAAGAATAACATCGCAAGAGAAATAAAGTTCGTTTTTTTTCCGGATAATCAATCTGGTCAGTTTTACTTTTTCTCTAATCACATTTTCTTATTACTGCGTAAAAGGAAATAAGCATGAACAAAATATATATCATTATTGTTGTATTAAAATTGAAATAAAACTAAATTTGCTGACGGAGTTTTCCGAAAGTAAGATTATGGACACTAAACTAATGAAATGGATACTTCCGGTACTGTTGTTAATGGCAGAAACCGATGTATGGGCACAAGCTAGCTCTACAGGAACTGATGTTCCGGTAGCATCTCCTGTTTCCATGACCGATTCGTTACCACTAAAGCGAAGTCTCTTCAGAAAATTCCTGGATTATTTTAACGATGCCAACAAAGAGAAAAAAAATAAAAAGTTTGATTTCAGCATCATTGGCGGACCTCATTATTCCAGTGATACAAAGTTCGGCATCGGGCTGGTAGCTGCCGGATTATATCGTACAGACTACAATGATTCTATTCTTCCGCCATCTAACGTATCTCTGTATGGCGACGTTTCTACGGTGGGCTTCTATCTTTTGGGTGTACGTGGTAATCATCTTTTTCCACAAGATAAATATCGTCTAAATTACAATCTTTACTTCTATTCGTTCCCTAGCCTGTATTGGGGAAAGGGGTACAACAATGGCTCTAATGATGACAATGAAAGTGAATACGACCGCTTTCAGGCACAAGTCAAAGTAGACTTTCTGACAAGGATATCCAGAAACTTGTACATTGGCCCGATGGCAGTCTTCGATTATATTTATGGCCACGATTTTGAGAAACCCGAATTGTGGGAGGGCATGAAGGCTCGGACCACAAATATCAGCCTTGGTTTTTCATTGCTCTATGATTCACGAGACTTCCTTACCAATGCCTATAGCGGCTATTATCTGAGAATAGACCAACGTTTCAGCCCTGCATTTCTGGGAAATAAATATGCTTTCAGTAGCACAGAACTGACTACCAGCTACTATCATCCTGTATGGAAAGGGGGAGTGTTGGCGGGACAATTTCATACATTGCTGAACTACGATAATCCTCCCTGGGGGCTGATGGCTACATTGGGCAGTTCTTATGCAATGCGCGGTTATTACGAAGGACGTTACCGGGACAAATGTGCTATGGATGCCCAGTTAGAGCTTCGTCAGCACGTCTGGAAACGAAACGGTGTAGCAGTATGGATAGGAGCGGGAACCGTATTTCCTAAATTCTCCGAGTTTGAAACTAAACATATCCTTCCCAACTACGGCTTCGGCTATCGCTGGGAATTCAAAAAGAGAGTAAATGTAAGATTAGATTTAGGGTTTGGAAAAGGCCAGACCGGATTTATATTCAATATCAATGAAGCTTTTTAAAAACATAAAACAATGGTTGAGCAATCAGGAGCATCTTTTTTATTTGTTTCTGATTATCCTGATAACACCCAATATCATCCTCTGCTTTACAGAGCCAATGCCTGTGGTGGCAAAAGTATGCAATGTACTGTTACCATTCGCTTTCTACTATCTGTTAATGACCTTATCGAGAAACTGCGGAAAAATGTTCTGGATACTTTTCCTCTTTATCTTCTTCGGGGCTTTTCAAATAGTATTGCTGTATCTCTTTGGACAGTCAATTATCGCCGTAGACATGTTTCTGAACCTTGTAACTACCAATTCGAGTGAAGCTATGGAGCTGTTGGATAATCTGATTCCGGCATTAGTAAGCGTAATTATCCTCTATATTCCTGCCTTGATTCTGGCAGCAATCTCTATTATAAAGAAACGAAAACTTTCTCCGGTATTTATCAGTCGTGAACGAAAAAGAGCACTTGTAGCCTTAATTGTCGGCTTCATATCATTAGGTGCTGCCTATGGACTGGATAAACGCTATGAACTGAAATCTGACTTATATCCGGCTAATGTATGTTATAATGTACTCCTTGCATTTCAACGTAATGCCCAGACACGAACTTACCATCAGACTTCAATGAATTTTACTTTCAAAGCCCAGGCTTCTCATCCGGAAGACAAGAGGGAAATTTACATCATGGTAGTGGGTGAGACATCCCGCGCCATGAACTGGAGTCTTTATGATTACAAACGGGAAACCAATCCTAAGCTTTCCAATATAGAAGGAATTATTGCTTTCTGCCATGTATTGACAGAATCTAATACTACACACAAGAGTGTACCGATGTTGCTTTCTCCGATTTCAGCTACTAATTTCGATTCCATTTATTACCAGAAAAGTATTATAACAGCTTTCAAAGAAGCCGGTTTTCAGACAGCTTTCTTCTCAAATCAACGCTACAACCATTCCTTTATCGATTTTTTCGGGATGGAAGCAGATACTTATGACTTCATCAAGGAAGATTCGGATGATTCCAAATACAATCCGTCTGATGACGAACTTCTAAAGTTGGTAGAGAAAGAACTTGCAAAAAGGAATCAGAAGCAATTCATTGTACTGCATACCTACGGTTCGCACTTCAATTACCGTGAACGCTATCCGGAGAACCATGCTTTTTTCCTGCCGGATTTCCCGGTAGATGCAGAAGTGAAGTACAAAGACAACCTGCTGAATGCTTACGATAACTCCATCCGATATACAGATGATTTTCTGGCACGTATTATAAATTTATTGAAAGAGCAGGAGGTAGATGCTACCATGCTTTACACCTCCGACCATGGAGAAGATATATTTGACGACAACCGACACCTGTTCCTTCATGCATCGCCTGTTCCTTCTTATTATCAGTTGCATGTTCCGTTCCTACTATGGACATCCGCAAGCTATCAGAAAACATACCCTGAAATACAGAGAGCAGCCCTGATGAACCGGCAGAAAAACATATCATCCAGCGCTTCCTTCTTCCAAACTATGATGGAACTGGCCGGAATAAAAACTCCGTACCGGAATGACAGCTTATCCGTCACCAGTCCTCTCTATACTGAGAAATCGAGGGTTTACCTAAATGACCACAACGAGCCACGCCCATTGGATGACATCGGGATGAGAAAGGAGGACTTTGAAATGTTACAAAGAAGAGGGATAGTCTTCTTTCTCCAGATTCCTCACTGAAGGAATACACATCATTAGAATGGCTGTCAGTACAATAGCAAACCCGCAATAGATAAATATATTGCCTATGCCCAAAGCATCTGCAACGAAACTCGTTACAAACAAACCGAAAATGGAAGGGAACAAACTTATGCTATCGAACAACGAAAACACACGCCCCAGATAAATCGGCTTGAATTGCGTTTGCAATAAAGCAGTAAAGGGACCGGAAAGAAACGGAACAATCAGTCCTTGCATTACTGTCAGTATGGCAAAAAGTACATATCCTGTACTGGGCAACATTCCACAAAGCGCCAATGCCAGACCAAGAATCGCATAAGAGAACGCAATCATCAATATCTTCCTTATCTTAGGGTTCCAGATTCCCAGTAAAGCCCCTCCGGCCAACATGCCCGCCCCGAAAAGCGTCTCTATCAAACTAATCTGATAAGCTGTTCCCGAGAAAGTGTGCAACGTCATCAATGGCATCAGAGCAACCACCGGCATCACAAAGAAAGTAATTAATATCTCTGTAACCATTACCCAACTCACCCCTCTGTTCTGCATAATTACCCGGAATCCATCACGCATATCATTCAATACACTCTTTGCAGAAATATTTTCTTTCTTAGGATTCGGAATATACACAAAAAGAAGAGCAGTACAAGCGATGATTGCGCCTGCCACGTCCAGCAACATAACAACACTCATATCAAACGCCAGCAGCAAAACTGCTCCCAACGCCGGACCACCAATATTACAAATAGACTGAATGGCCTGATTAATTCCCGCAATACGGGTCAGTTCCTTTTCCGGTGCCAACAACGGAACGGATGATTTCATTGCAGGCGAGTGAAATGCTCCGCCAATAGAACGAAGCGCCAGCAACACATAGATATGCCATAACTCTATCGTGTCCAGATAAAAGAGTAAGGCAATGATACCGGAGCAAAGTGCAACGAAACTGTCTGCGCCAATCATTGTCCATTTCCGGTTCCAACGGTCAACATATACCCCTGCAAAAGCTCCCAATAAGGCTTGTGGCAACAATGCCGCAATCATGGCGAAGGATAAAACTTCGGCAGAACCCGTTTTGAGACTAATCCACAAGACGATAGAAAATTGAGCTATGGAACTACTTAATATGGAAAATAGTTGTCCGCTCCATATTATGATAAACTTTTTCTTCCAATTATTCATGATAAGATCGAAACTATATATAAAAAACAGATAAATCCTTCCTGTTGTTGCATCGATACAGGAGATTTCAGGTACTATTTGGTCTAGTTATTGCAAAAATATGGCAATTAAAGAAAAAAGGTTCTGAAAACACTTGATTTTCAGAACCTTTTCAGTATTTCCTTAATTCACTTGTACACCCTCAGGGACTCGAACCCTGGACCCATTGATTAAGAGTCAATTGCTCTACCAGCTGAGCTAAGAGTGCATCGTTTTTTTCGTTTGCGGGTGCAAAAGTAGTTCTTTTATTTTATTCATGCAAACAAAATTAAGCCTTTTTTCTCGATGAAAGCGGCTTTTTTTAGTCAAATTCGTATAGTTCGGAAGGAGTACTACGCTTTAAAGCACAGAGTTGCACATCTTTACCTACCAATATCCCCTTACTCTTTAATTTCCATTCCACCGTCTTGTAAGCGAGTTCCGGATGATTATTGTCTTTACTTAAATGGCAAAGCCAGATATATTTCAAGTCTTCCGTAATATTTTCCGCCAGAAATTCTGCAGTCGCGATATTACTCATATGTCCTGTACGACTTGTGATACGATCTTTCAGATATTGTGGATACGTACCCATCCGCAGCATTTCATCATCGTAGTTAGCTTCCAATATCAGGTAATTGGCTTTACGGATAAACCGCGCAGCAGTAGGAGTGATTTCACCAAGGTCAGTGAGGAATGAGAATACCTTACCATCTATTTCAATACAATATCCCACATTGTCCGTACCGTCATGGGGTACTTCAAAAGACTCAATACGGAAATCTTCCAATTGCATGGGTTGTTCTTTCTCCAGATAGTGAACGGAAGAGTGAAGTTTCTCCGTCATACAATAACTCTTATTGATTCCTTCATGAATGCGTGCAGTGGTATAAATAGGAATATGCAATTTCTCCCCCAATCCGCCTACCGATTTAATATGGTCGGCATGATCATGAGTTACAAATACAGCTCGTATCGTCTCCATGCTGATGCCTGCTTCCTTCAATGATTTCTTGATGGTACGTGCTGCAATACCAGCATCAATAAGTATTCCGTATCTTTCAGTGCCTATATAATAGCAGTTACCACTACTTCCGCTAGCAAGGCTTATAAATTTTACTTTCATTCTATTCTCCTTAATTAGAAAAAGCCGCCACTTTTATGGCAAAGTGACGGCAAATATACAAAAAAATGAGATATTCAGACCCCAGCTTCCTTCTTTTTGTCGATGGATGCGGTGATTTTGGCAAATACTAATAAGGCAAGGGCGGATATCAGACCGATAGCAGCGAAATAATACCAGATATAATGTGCATTTACCCTGGCAGCCTCCCATGCCTCACGGGTTTCAAAGAGCACAGGATCGGGACAGTATTTTGTCAACAATACTCCGGCAATACCAAAACCGAAAATAGAAGAAAGGAAGGAATGGAGATGACTGAAACCAAGATACATGCCTTCCTCACCCTTAGGCGCTTGCAAGGAGAAGTATTCCAAATAACGCGGTGAGATGAAGCATTCTGCCAAAGCCTGTATCACAATACCGGCTATCATCATCAACGTGATATTGCTCATTCCGGTTATCACATCGTTACCAAGAAGATTGCCGCATGCCATCAGCAGAGCCGAGAACGGAATAAGGAACATACCTATATTCATGGAAGTAATAGCCGAACGTTTTGCCATCAGTCGCGTTACAAAACTTACGCAGCAAACCACTACAAACGGATTCACATTGGCTATCCACCCCGGTTTTGCCGTTTCGCCCGCCATACGGATTACATATTTGGGCATCGTAGCATATAACTGTTGCTGCACCATCCAGAAACCTGTTACAATCAGAATAAGAATCAACAGGCGCCAGTTCGTAATAATACGCATAAAACCTTGCCCGATTTCGCGCATGCTTTTACCTTCGCCTGCCGTGTGGGTAGATTTATAGAGCAGAATAACCGAAAGCAGTGCCATTATCGTCATCGCTGCTGAGAAGTAGTTGATATAAATATAAGCTTGTTCACCGATGACGTTACGCAATGGGTCGATTACGGTCTTTCCGGTGAAAGCACCGATATTTACCATCATATAAAAGATAGAATAACCGCGTGCACGGGTTGCCTCCGTTGTCTCTTTTGCCACCGAAGCCGAAATGATAGATTTAATAAACGAGCCACCCACCATGATAACAAACAGTACGGGAACAATCATCCAGCGGTAGTCACTATTCGGCAACCCAATGAAACGGGTTACTTTGCCGTATTCCACTAAACCTGCAGCTTCAAGCAGGGTAGGGAGAATTCCCAATCCCAAATACCCGACAGACAGCAGCGAAAAAGCAACAATCATCGATTTTCGGAAACCTATTTTATCGGCATAAGCTCCCGTAAAGATGGGCAAAAGGTAAAGACCACCGGAGAATAAACCGGAAATCATACTCGCTTCAAAGTCATTGAAGCCTAAAATTGTAGAAAGATAAATGGTAAGAACAATGAAAACGGCATAATATGCCATACGTTCGAAGAGCTCGACCGTATTGCTTACCCAAAAGGCTTTAGTGAACCCTTTAGATACATTTCTGGGTGATTGAGTCATCCTAATATTATGTTGTTAGTGAAAAATTAAGCGCAAAAATACATTATTATGAAATTATATGCAAATTTGTTTCATATTTACCTATTGTAAAAAGAGAAAGAACACTTTGTTTTTTCAATAAGATTCGTATCTTTGTTCTGTAATTTTTTTCAGCATAAAACTATGACAATAGCAGTTGATTTCGACGGAACTATAGTAGAACATCGCTATCCCCGTATCGGTAAAGAGGTTCCTTTTGCAATAGACACTTTAAAACTGTTGCAACAAGATCAGCACAGGCTCATTTTATGGAGTGTGCGCGAAGGTGAGCTTTTGGAAGAAGCCCTTGTCTGGTGTAGAGAGAGAGGATTGGAATTCTATGCTGTCAATCGTGATTATCCCGAAGAAAAGCAGCAGGACTATGGATTCTCCCGCAAACTAAAAGTAGACCTTTTCATTGATGACCGCAACCTGGGCGGTCTTCCCGATTGGGGCATCATCTACCGGATGATAAACGAACATAAGACATTCCAAGATATCTACGCACAGGAAGAAGATGCTACTGTAAAACAGGGTAAAAAAGAAGAAACAGTGGCTTTGAAGAAATGACATTGTCATTGAGAATGAAAAAAGAGTGAGATAAAAATATAAAGAAATAGCCGGAACAAAATCCTGTTCCGGCTATTATTTTTAGAACTTGAAGAAATTCTTAGCGTTGTAGTAGCTAATATCTTCAATCATCTGGTTCACGCGTTCCATCTCAGAAGCCGGAATTTCACCATTTTCAATGTCACGACCAACAAGGTTACATAACGTACGGCGGAAATATTCATGACGCGGATAGGAGAGGAACGAACGGGAGTCCGTCAACATACCTACGAAACGACTCAACAGACCAAGTACGGTAAGAGCATTCATTTGTTTCTCCATGCCATCCTTTTGGTCGAGGAACCACCAGCCGGAACCAAACTGTATCTTACCTGCAATTGTACCATCCTGGAAGTTACCTAGCATAGTGGCTATAACTTCGTTGGCACACGGATTCAGGTTATACAGGATTGTCTTCGTCAATTTACCTTGAGAATTCAGGCGATCGAGGAATTTAGACATTGCTTTAGCTGTAGTAAATTCGCCGATAGAATCGAAACCGGTGTCAGGACCAAGCAATTTGAGCATCTTGCTGTTATTATTGCGGATAGCACCATAGTGGAACTGTTGTGTCCAGCCTTTTTCCCAATCCATTTCGCCAAACACAATCAACATAGCCGACTTGAACTTCAAAATTTCTTCTTTTGTCAACTCTGTTCCGCCATACACTTTATTAAATATAGCCTTGATTTCAGCATCCGTATAGTCTTCGGCGTAGAACTCTTCAATACCGTGGTCGGACAGTTTACAACCTTGTTCAGCAAAGAAGTCGTGACGCTTGCGCAGGGCAGCCACCATATCATCAAAATTAGAAATAGCAACACCGCTAACTTCAGACAGCTTCTCAACATAGGCGCGGAAATGGGCGGGAACTTCTACAGCCATTGCTTTATCCGGACGCCAGGTAGGCAACATCTTCGTTTCAAAACCGCTTTCACGGGTCTGGATGTGATATTCCAAAGAGTCAATAGGATCATCTGTAGTACAAACAGCTTCTACATGATAACGGCGCATCATGCCACGGGCAGAGTATTCCGGCTTAGCCAATTTCTCGTTACACTCGTCATAAATCTCACGCGCAGTCTTCGGGCTCAGGATTTTGTCGATACCAAATGCCGTTTTCAGTTCCAGGTGTGTCCAGTGATACAACGGGTTACGGAAAGTATAAGGAACTGTTTCCGCCCACTTCTCAAACTTTTCCCAATCGGTGGTGTCCGTACCGGTACAGAAACGTTCGTCCACACCATTAGTGCGCATTGCACGCCATTTGTAGTGATCGCCGCCCAACCAGATTTCAGTCAGTGACTTGAACTGATAGTCGTCTGCTACCATTTTAGGGATTAAGTGACAGTGATAATCGATAATCGGCATCTTGGCCGCATGTTCATGATACAACTTCTGTGCAGTTTCTGTTTGCAACAGGAAGTTTTCATCCATAAATTTTTTCATTCTACTGTGTTTTAAGTATATAAAAATATTACTTTCCAATTATTATACCTATATAGTATTGATTGTAAAGCTAATAGGTGAGATATTGGTTTTTACTTTTATTAACCGTTATCGAACACAAAAGTAGAAAATTTACTTGGAGAAACAAAATAATTCGTATCTTTGCGGCAAATATTTATAATATTTAAGTTTTAGACATCGAACCTTTATCACCTTAAAACAAGGAGAAAGAGAATATGGAAAACAAGAACTACACCATTAAGGATATTGCCCGCATGGCAGGTGTTTCCGCCGGAACAGTGGACCGCGTGCTGCACAATCGGGGAGACGTTTCTGCTTC
>ERZ779907.270-NODE-270-length-12139-cov-4.21557_pt1 | contig 12139 bp, 15 predicted proteins | sample MGYA00511244_ERZ779907 | MGnify/ENA primary metagenome ERZ779907 (study PRJEB29588, sample SAMEA2150909) | human gut metagenome | biome: human gut; feature: human-associated habitat; material: faeces | place: Denmark | collected 2008/2010 ... | reverse complement strand
TAAATCCTATTCTTATACTCTTAACTTGCGCGATAGCATAAGGGTAGTCATTGCCCCAATTGATATAACCGTCATACAAGAACCAATTTACGGGGAATGTATTCCAAGTCGATTCATAATATATGACTGTTGGAACTGTTAACCCTTGAATTGGATAGCCTCCTACTGGTGTGTTTTGGATTTGAAACATTGGAGTATTCTTATAAGGTCCTAAAGAACCTAAGTTAGTACAAGTTAACTCGATATAATTTTGGTCGTTTCCCGTCGCTTGAAAGCAAATCGTACACAAATTATTCACGTATTGGATCTCAAAATAAGGTCTACCATGACCAATCGCAACACTATAACCATATGAACCGCTATAACCTACCGCTTTATTATCGCTAAATGTTTCAATATAATTGATTGAACCGTATAAAATAGCTTTATAAATATATTTAGCAAGATATTTACTTGCGGTAGTATTAGGATGAATATTGTCGGCAGTACTAATAAAGTCTTTATTATGCATAATCCAATTTAAATTATTAATAAAGTCGCAGTCACCATCCGCCCAAATGTGGAATGCTTGGTTATAATAACTAAAACGTTCAAGTTTTCTATACCATCCAATAAAACCTAAATGGATTGTACAATTAGGTAATACACTTTTAACTCTAATTAGAAAGTTATTTAACCTACTTCTAATTTGTTCATCTGTAGCCATTGATGCATGTAATAAGTTACCATCATTAGCACCACCAAAAACATATAAATCAGTAATACTATTTTTCTCGTCTTGCGTCCAGGAAGCAGTATTAGAATTGAAAATCTTTAAAAAAGACTGTGCGTTATCAACATCCCATCCAAATCCCGCACCACCTACGCTCCAATTATACGCGTAAATACTTTTTGGTATCATACTTTCAAGTAAAGTTGAGAATGATGAACCACCAACACTTTCATCAACACCATAGCTATCAGTCATAAGAATGAATTTTCTATCTTTAAGTTTAGCGAATTTTTCATTTACATCATTCATGAAATTTTCTAATTCTTGGTCAATACGTGTAACTGTTGCATCAATTTCTTGTTTATTTTGTTTAATGAGTTCACGTCCCTCACTATCTTTAAAAAGGTACGTTCCGCTACTCATTTTAAATTTATCAACATATTGTGTCATATTATCACTCCTTATAATATTTTAGTTGTTACGGGATCAGTAAGATTATTAGTAAATACAAATGATAAGCTTGTATCATCAGCGTTATAAATTCCATCAAGTGTAATTTTTCCACTCGCTAATAGTTCATTGATATTTTTTTCGATTTCTTCTAAAAATTTAGCATAAATATCTATTAGACCTTTATAACCGTCTATTAAATCTTTATACTGTTTAATTAAAAACCCTAAATCTTGGTCATAGTTTCCCGTATGTGGATAATCATATAAAGCCATAATATCTCCCTCCTAATATGGTAATTGATTTGTGTACGCTACGTGTAGACAAAATTCATCAAAAAACATTCTAGCGATAACTTCATAAATATTGAATTTACTTTGTAAGTCGATTTCTTGATTAATCATGTCGGCAGTAGTTGTAACTCCAATATTACCTTTTTCAATATCTTCAATCGTTAATTTAATATTTTCTTTTTCGTTTCCTTTTGTATTTTGAGTTCCGTTTTCGTTTCTTCGATTGCTATTGCTTGTCTTACTGTCATTTGAAAACCCGCTAGTGTCATAAGCGCTCACTTGGTTTATATCCTCACCATTATCATTAATCGAATTATTATGTGAGTTATCAACAGTATTATCTTTACTTCTTACAGTTGTTTCAACATGTGTTTTCGTTCCATCCTTATTCCAAATTGGATTATAATCTTTATCATATTTTAATGAATAAAGATAAACTAACTTATCAAATTGATCTTTGTGTTTTTTAAAAAAGTACTGCACCTTAATTTGTAGTATTTCAATTTCCGGATATATAGGCTCATTCATACCGCATACATCCATAATACTATTTATTAATGTATCTTTATCTAATTTTTCATTAATTTCAATATCTTTAAAAACCTCGTCATACGTATACAACTGACAAATACTAGCAAAACTAAACATCAATATCACCCTTTTCTTGTTTTATTGTATCAATTACCCTTGAATTAATAGAGAAATGCAAATTATTAATATCATCAAAATTTGGGTTTTCATTGATTTTTTTAGCGCACTCATTAAGTGTATCAATAAATCGCACAATTGTGCAACGTACCTCGCTATTATTAGCATTAACTTCATCACTGTTCAAGCGCTCCCTCTTATCAGTGTTAGCGTTATTGATGCCAATTTCAGTTAGAAACTCATTCATAATACTTCTTTTAGTTAATAGTAAATCATTACCAATGTACGTATTTTTGACATTTAAGAAATAACTACTGTCATTTTCTTTACCGATATTTTTCATCCCTTTTTTTAAGAAGACGGCAGGGTTTCCTCTTGATACATCATCATACATTTTTTGTAGCGATTTAAGTTGTGCATCAGTTTCCGCTTCAAAAACATGAGCAAGTCTAGAGTTATACAATGAAACATTTAAAGAACAATCAATATTTGCTAATAAAACCGCATATCTATTGATCAATGACATAACCCCTTGAAATTTGTTATATTCATAATTGATGTATAATAACTCACCTCTTTCACCTATTTTTTCATCTATTTGTCTTAAAACGGGATTATTTACTAAAACGTTAGTCGGCATATAATACATATTTTGACCGTAAAAACCGCCCTCTAAAGCAAGAGTACCTATATCAGTTTTAACAATAGGAATATACCCATTTGTTAAAAGAACATCCCACATATTGTCGATATTCCAATTAGACGGATAACCACTAACAGTTAAAACACTTTTTAATTTAGTCATTAATTGAAATTGATAATAAAAGAATGAATTATTAGTCATGTCATTTACTGATTTAGGGTTGTGATGGAAGAACCCTCGTACTAATTCAGTAAAACCATTTCCATATTCTTTTTTACTCAAGATAAACACCTCCATTTAATAAACTATCTATTTCATCTTTATACTGTTTTGGAGCCCATGTATTAACATTTGCGTTAGTTGTTTGTACATAACCCGTTAAAGTTCCTAAGTTTAAAACTCTATTGATAGGTCTTCCATAATTTGTGCTTAATGTACTCGGTTCTACGTTTGTATTATGTGACATAACTACTATTTCTATATTTAAAGTCGAATCCATAGCGATTGTGTTTCCATAACTTCCAACGCTTCCAACATTCGTAGCCATGTTTGACGTAACCGCATTGAACACATTCCCAATAGCACCTATTGGATTAGTTAAGGCTTGTAGACCAACTGAAGCTATAGAAGAAATACCACTTGCTAAATTCCCTTGGGTAGTTGTTGAAATTTGAACATTACAACCCATGTTGGCTACACAATAAAAATCTTTTCCTTTATATGCGATCGTTCCTGTTGCGCTGTCTTGAAAGACATCAATAGTAATAGAACTATCCCCTATATAATTATCGGTATTCAGTTGTAAATAGCCGTAGCAAGGCAATAGTAATAATAATGTTGTGTATTGACTTCTATTTCTAAAGTCTCCGCTAGAAAAATTCCAAGGGATTGAAATAGAAGTTGTTGCAAAATCATGACGATTTACAAGTGTGCCACTTGCCCCCGTTTTATATCCACCAGCTAACACAATATTCATAGGTCTACCACTTGTCGAACAACGTGGTACATAAGTACACCCCGTGATTGCTTGAGCCGTGTTGCTTAACATTTTTGAAACCGCTTTTGAACTGTCAACAAATAACTCGGCAAAAGCGTTTGTTGATAAAGCGTTTTGTAAAGTGGTTAGAGAGTTCTCTGTAATAGCTTTCATACTCGCACCACCCTCACCTATATATGTTACAACATATAAAGGATTACCTGCTATTGGATACGTAACGACATTCGTTTTAACAATATAATTAGGTTTGGTAGATAGCCTTGTGTCCGGTATTCCTGGGTCATAATTACTACTAGAATATAAAACAAAAGCATTCGTACTTTTAATATCATCTTTCCACGTAGCTAAAACATCAATTTCACAAGAGATCGTCCAAACTCCATTTCTTGTGTTAACAATGTCAGTTATATAATAGTACCATGTTCCCCATGATAAGTATGAAAAATTTGTTGGATTAGTAGTTAAAATAAAAGACGGGTTGTAATGGCTACAACCCTCCTTTAAATTAACATTTACGAGAATACCTTTCGAGGGTCTTTTAGTAGAATTACTACGTTTAGTAAAATTGTATAGTGTTATTTCCATAACCCCTCGCTCCTTTCTATGCATCCGCAATGACAAAAACTACAAAGTTTTCGCTTAAATCATTAAAATATAACTCTTTATGATGATAGTACGTGTTATAATATCCACCGGCGCTATTGAACGGAGTGGTAGAGTTCCAACTATCCTTTTTATATAATCCTAGTGCGTCACGGTCATATAAAACCGCTAAAATACCACTATAAGTTACTGCCGTACCATCACTAGCAATTTTAACATTAATTTCACTTGGTTTTTTGATACTTTGCCAAAAGCTAGTGGTATGATAATTATTTAATTTTACATAGTTATCTCTAAAAGCTTGATATTGAACCACAGTTTCAAGACGACTTTCAAAATCTTCTAAAACACGTAAATGTTGTAAAGATTTAGGTGTATGTCGTGTTTGTGTTCCATCATTATATTCAGTCGACATATTTTCCATATATTTTGAATATAAGTTGATACGCGATACACAATAAGCTAAAAATTCTTTATCATGTAAGCAAGTGTTAACTGTCAACTTCTTATTAGTTTCAGTATTATACATAGCCAATAAATTAATTTGTTTTTCATTATTAACTTTTTCTCCAATAAAGTTATTAATACAGTTTCGTGCTAATGTTTCTAAAGATAACTCAATAGCATTTTGAACCTCTCCATAGATTGCACCGATAAAACCATTCATTGATATTTCACTAGTAAACGCTTCTTCTAATTGAGTACGTTTAACAGTCACATAAAATTGATAGGGTGTTTCACTTGTAAAAAATGATTGTGTTACTTTTGGGTTAGCTACTTTATACATATCTACGGATTGCCCGTTGACTAAATTATAGCTTTCATCTTCAGTCGCTTCAGGCATTGACACTTTGATTTTTTGAACGATGTTACCCCATTGCATAGTGTCTAATACCATATCGCTATATTTAGATTTATATTCTCTAAATGAAATAATTGTTCTTCCAATTCTTTGAGCTAACGAATTTAGCCACGTATCCGCTAGACCATTCGTTGTTAAAACAGTTTGACCCAACGAGATTAAACCTTGTTCATCAACCACAGTCAAGTCAGCTAATCCCATTGTTTGCTTATTAACTGAATTGACAATATTATAAATTTGTTTTACCGCCATTTTAAATTTCCTCCTTTATTTATCATATCTTGAAAATCCTTTAAAAGGGTTTTCGTCTTCTGTTTCTACATTAGTATGTAAAATTGTTTGTTCAAATTTTTTAATTTTCTTCTCTAGTTCTTTGCATTTTTGTTCTAATTTGTCATATATTTCACGTGAAACACTTTCCTCTTCTTTTTCTTCTTGTTGTTCTTGTTGTTCTTGTTGTTCTTGTTGTTCTTGTTGTTCTTGTTGTTCCATAGTTTTATTCTCCTTTCTATCCTTTATTTTAAAATAAAAGAGAGGAGTAAAAGATTTCCCAATCAGTACCAGCGTTCCCGCCGTTGGATATGTACCCTCCTCATCAGTTATTATACTATATTAAAGTATAATGTCAACGTATAATATTTTTTAATTTTAATTTCAAGTCATAATCTTGATAAGCAATCATTTTATTATCAATGTATAAATTAAGTTCCCAAGCTTTTTCTCTTTTAAATACTTTTTCATCGTCAAAAGTAGGACATTGACTTTTCATTTTTGAAACGTAAATAATGCCACTATCTTTAACTTGATAAAAATATAGATTTTCAAATGAGAAAAGTGGCAATAGCTTATTTCTTTGAAATTTCTTAATGTCGCTAAAATCATCATTGACAAATATATTTGACGTTGCCATTTTTGTATAGTCAGCCTCTTTTCCTAAAAGTCGATAAAGAGCCGTGTTCTTCTTTTCTCTCGAGATAGGCACGTCTATAGGTAAATGTAAATATAAACCTCTATCTTCATCAATAAACTTTTCTTGATTACATTGTATCATAGCCATTATTTTGCTTGGCAATTCCAACTCTCTTAAAATAGCATTATCAAGCATATTGGCATTACCGCATAGAATTATTTTAACGGGTTTTCTTCCCATTATTTCCCTATTACGATTTACGGTTTCAATCATATCGAAAAACAAAGTGGCTTGTTTCTTATCAATAGCGGTTTTAATAGGAGATTTTGATATAAATTCATCATAGAAAATATAATCATAATCATCAAAATCAGTACCACGATATTTGGCAAATGTTGACAAAGCACCCGCAATTCCATATGATTGTTTAACTATTCGCTCATCATCTTTTATTTCAACTTCTTCAATTAAATACACTTTTTTCTCTTTTGTAATTTCTATATTAGTACCGCAATCTCTATTGATCGCTTTGAATGTGTTTGATTCGCGAGTTAATGACATTTCCATTTCGTTCTCGCTTGTTCTTAAATAAATAAACTTTCTATCATTATCAGTTATTAACCCTTTTTGGATTGAATAGGATTTGCCAATACCACGGCCACCTATAAACAAATAAAGGAAATAGTCAGTATTTTTGACTATTTCCCATGCGTTAAAATAAAGACTTTTTTCTTTATTCATTTTTAAATTTTCACTTCTAATGAATAGAAAGTATTACCGCTTTTTGATGTACCACTTGTGATGACTACGTCTACTGCAGTAAAGTCGATTGCATTATCATTACATAAGTCTAATAATTCTCTAAATGAATTCATTACAGTTTTTGAGTTTGTTCCTAAAATTTCTCCTTGGTCAGTTAAGAAACTGATACAATCCATTTCTTCTACTTCTCCGGTTTCAATTGTAGTGATTGTTGATTTTGTAAAAACATATTCTTTAATTTTGAATACGTTATCAACAAAATTTTTACATCCAATTGAACCATTCGCCTTTGCGATAGCCATTGCTTTTAATGGTGATGCATTACTGTCTACTACTTTAATTGTTACTTGTTTTTTCATTTTTTTCTTACCTCTTCTTTTTTCTTTCTCACTCACTATTTACGCGGACTTGTGACCGCCTATCTCTTTTTGGTGGTGTGACGTCGAATACTTTAATACAATACAAATACATGATACTGTTTATTTCTTTTAATGTTGTGTTTATTCAGTTGTAATTTTCGAGATAGGTTAGTTTAAGAAAGAACCTATTTTTTAGGTCTTTCATACGCTTCTTCAATTATCATAATAACCTCATTGAATGTATACCACTTATAATATTTATGAATTTTTAGAAAATCGTCTAACGTAAAATTTTTTCTATTTAATTTATTATAAGCAGTTGCTTTACAACATCCTAAAGCTTCCATGATAGCTTTAATTGTCAAAGTAGGTAAATCTTTTTGATATTCTCTAGTCATAATATTGTTTCTCCTTTAACTAAATTAATTCTAACATTATAGAATTTATTCGTCAATATTTTTTCTTGAATTTTCTAATAATTTTAATAACGTGTTATTTAATTCCTCAAATTTATTGCTAAATTCTTTTAACGTTGTATTATTGTACCACATGAAATAAATAAGACACGCAACCGCTACACCGTTATTTACGAATAAATTTACTAATTCTTCCATATATATTAATCCTCACTTTCTAAACCGTTTAAAATTGATAGCATTACATCAGTCATTCCTAAAGTATAAGTTGTATCTACTAAAGCTATATTAGAAGAGTTTTCAATTTTACATCCTTGAACTGTTAGAAAATGTTTCTTATCGTCATTGTAGTATACTGTTTTTCTTCCACTATTCACAAATTCAGTACCTATTTTAAATCTTGATAATCCACCTTTTTGTTCTAGTTCTTTAGCGCCACTTTTCTTATTAAGTCCCGCTACTGTAATACCTATTTTTCCACTTTGATTAAATGCATATTTTTTCGCACCTAATGTGACAAATTCATCATATCCTTTTTCTTTATCATATAAACCTAGAAAATATTTATGATTACCCACCTCGACAAAATTAATTATATCATTTTGGATACACCAATCAATCATTTCTTGATTAATATGTTCAAAAACTTCATCATGAGAACCACAATATTTTACACTATCCGTATCAATATAGACACAATCTAGACCTATTTTATCAATAGCTTTTTGTAAATTTGTTCGACAAATAGCCGTTACAAATAATCCCCATTGATAAGTTAAAAAATTGTTTCTTTTGCTATAATACTCGTCTAAAGTAGAGTTTTCTCCTTTTTCCCATTGATCGTTAAATAAATTTTCTTGACGTATGATGTCTGTTACAATCATTCCATATAATGAATTTAATTTATTCTTACTCTTCATATATTCGTACTCTTTTTCTTCAATCCCTTTTAGTTGTGATTTCAAAGTGAAAAACTCTATTACTGTGTCAGTTAGTTCTTTTGGTAAAAAACCTTTATGAGAATAGTAGAAATCTTCTACACGTACATTTTCCTCATCATACTCATATTGATTTATGAATATTTGATAGTCATAGTTTGTCATAGCTATTTTGAGAAAATCCGCTTCTAATACACGACCGTTGTAAGAATATTCCTTACCCTTAAATTGACCCTCATAAGATGGAGCAATAAATTCGATACATTTAGAATACGGGATATAAGGAAATGGAACACCTTTTTTTAACTTTACCTTTTCAAATGAATAATATGCTAGTGTACAATATCGATTATTATAATCATCTAACATATCAAGAGAAGTTATCGTTTCTTCTTGGAATGGTGTGATTGGATAAAGACCACTTATCATAGCATACGGGTATGCGCTAGACATATCATAAGACGATACGTCATAATTGATGAAATTAGTTTTATATCGGTTTGAAGCAGTATTACCGCCTCGAAAAGCATCCTTGCATAATTGATAAAGTTTATCATCTAATTTTAAATCTAAAAATTGCTTTCTATTCTTTTTATTTTTTCTCATGTTGTTTCGACACTCTCTACGTACATAACCCGTTGATGTTAGGGGGATTGTTACAAGCGTATCCTCTTTTAATAAATAAATAATAGCTTCATATAAGCCCATTACATCATTATAGCAATAACCTAATTCGCTCATTGAAAGTATTGTGTTAGGTGTAAATACTTTCTTATAATCTAAATCTCCACTTCCTTTAAAATAGTGGGCATTGGGGGTATTCTCTATAAATTTTTTCAAATTCATATTTGATAATAAATAAGAACATCTAAATTCAATATTGAAATCTTTTGATATGGCTTTCAAAGGTTTTCGTTTATCTATTGCGAAAACATTTTCTAATTTTATCCAAGAATAAAGAAATTGAAATTCATAAGAAAAGTTATGAATGTAACATATTAATTTATGTTTTTCATCATAATTTTTCAATGCTCTATTCATTTTTCTTAAAAAAGTTAGAAACTCTTTCCAAGTCCTACCAAAGCATACATAACCATCAATACATACTTGCCAATGATACATAAACCCCTCAAAAGTTCCATCAGTTTTTTCTATTGTTGATGTTTCAATATCGAATGTCATTAAATGATTAATATATCGTTTTGTTGATGATATTAAAGGATTTGATTTTTTAATACGAGTATATGGAAAGTCGTCTTGATTGTATGCCTTGACAATAGCTTTAGTATTATTGAAGTTGACTAAACATCCTATCATAGTTATCAATCCTTATTTTTTTCTTGATTTTAAAGCTTCAATATTTCTTTTAAACTTATCCTTATCAAACTCATGAGTAAACCTTTTCCATTCACGAATGAACTCTTTATCACTTACACCTCTCAATCGTGCGTTTTCCCAATCTTCAATCAAATTAGTTGAACCATACCCTTTATCTTTTGCTTCATTTAAAAATTGACCTCCACCAAGAGTTAGAAAAGTTCGAAAATCGTCAACATTTAAACTTTTTGCAACGTTTGGAGCTGAATATTTCAAACGATTTTGCAATGTTTCTACGGCTTTTTCAAGCCCCGTTTGTATTGTCTCTTCAATATAACCTACTCGAGTTGTAGTTGATGCATATTTAGCATACAAATCTACGTTTAAATCATAAAGTTCTTCACTTGTTAATTTTTCTAGTTTTTTTGTGCTTGTGGTGTAACGATTTAAACCTGTTTCAGCTTGTGTTCTTCTATATGCATATGATTTCTTTTCTAAACCAGCTTTTTCTATTTCTCTATATCTTCTATTAATGATTTTTGATAGATATTTAGCGTTATCAATTAAAGCATCTCTTGTTTCATCATCATACTTTAATCGTCTTAAACCCATGATTTTTTTATCTTGTTCTTTTATCCTTTTTTCTCTCAATTCGTCTACGTATTTTTTTAAACCTTTATTTAGTGCCATATATTACCACCTCGTAGATATTCTAACATATTAGACAAGTGTTGTAAATAGTCTATTATGCGTATATAATTATAGCATATAGAAAGGAGAATATATTATGAATGTTGATGATTTTATCGCAAAAATTTTAGCTTATGAGAAATTGCCTACTATTTATAAGCTTGGAAAGTTTATGAATAGTTATAGAAAGGGTAAAAACGGGAATTATTTGGAATGTGATTGCAGCGGATTAATTAAGGGGACTTTATGGGGTTATCCGTATCATGGAAAATATGGGAATATTTATCCGGATGTTAATGCAAACACAATCATGTCTAATTATTGTTATAATCAATCTAGTAATTTTAATAATATTACTAGAGGGGAGTTTGTATGGATGAATGGGCATATCGGTGTGTATATTGGTAATGGAAAGGTGTGTGAATGTTCTCCAAAATGGGAAAACGGCATTCAAATTACTAATTTAAAGGCTAGAAAATGGGCCAAACATGGATATAGTAAATGGCTTGATTATTCTAGTAATACTAATACTAATAAAACATGGGATATTGAAGCGATCGCTAGGGATGTTATTAATGGAAAGTATGGAAATGGTCATGATACTAGAAAGAAAATGATTGGTTGTGATGATGCAACGTATCAACAAATTAGAAAAAGAGTAAATGAATTGAGTAAATAAAAAGGATAGTTTTAACTATCCTTTTATTTCTATCATAACAAGATATTTAAATAGTGTATATTCAATTTTCTTATTTTCTAAACTTAAACCAATAATATTAATTAATTGATTAAATGTTATTTTAATAGAAGTATTTATAACATCAACATCCTTGAAATATATAACAAATTATATTTTTCTTCATTTTCTTTTTGTGATTTAATCAAGTCAATTAAAGTCATTATTCGAATACCTCCTTTTTTAACAATACTTGTAAAAATCGTGTTGGCGATTTTACTTGTTCGCTTTCTATTGTTTTATCTATAATAGAATATTTATCTTTTTGCAATTCTAAAATATCTATTGATGTTGTGTATACAAAGTAATTGTAATCTAAAAAAGAAGTTATCTTACATTTATTAAATAATAATTGTATTTCTAAATTTTGGTCTTTTTTAACACTTTCTTCAAAATAATTTTCTAATTCACTCCATAATATCATAATTTTATCCATCCATATTCAACATTAAACTCTATAACTAAAGTCTACCAAAAATTATCATAGAATATTGAGAATAACGTATTCTCTAATGTATTTCATACATTAAAATACCGTCTTTTGAATAGAATTTAATTCTACCTTTATATCTTCTAAATTGTCTTAATGCTGTAATTAAACTCATTTTTTCATTCCTCCTAAATAATTGATATATAAATAATTATTGCTATTAATAATACTAAACATAGCATTGCATTAGCATTTAGAACCATTTATAAACACCTCACAATCAATACAATTTTTTCTTTAGATAAGTTCCTAATTTTCATTTGTTCTATTCCTCTCTTTCTCTACAATTATTCTAACATATTAGACAATAATA
>ERZ779907.269-NODE-269-length-12140-cov-1.87993_pt1 | contig 12140 bp, 10 predicted proteins | sample MGYA00511244_ERZ779907 | MGnify/ENA primary metagenome ERZ779907 (study PRJEB29588, sample SAMEA2150909) | human gut metagenome | biome: human gut; feature: human-associated habitat; material: faeces | place: Denmark | collected 2008/2010 ... | reverse complement strand
TACGATTAACAATAACAACATTATTAAAGTTATAAGATATTTGTAAATCAGTATTCTTATATAAATAATTAAGAATATTATTAGCATCAGCATCCTTCTTTAAATCAATAGCAATTTGTAGTCCTTCTTTATCTGATTCATCTCTTACTTCTACTATACCATCAAGTTTTTTATCTAATCTTACTTCATCTATTTTACGAACAAGTAAAGATTTGTTAACATCATAAGGAATCTCATTAATAATAATCTTATTCTTATCAATAACAGCTTTAGCTCTTATATATATTTTTCCTCTACCAGTTTCATAAGCTTGCTTTATACCATCTAAACCAAGTACTATACCACCAGTAGGAAAATCAGGTCCTTTGACATAATTCATTATTGTATCAAGTCTACTATTAGGATTATCTATTCTAAATATTGTAGCATCAATAACTTCGCCTAAATTATGCGGAGGCATATTAGTAGCATAACCAGCACTAATACCAGTAGTACCATTTACAAGTAAATTAGGAAATCTACTTGGAAGTACTGTGGGTTCTAATAATCTATCATCGTAGTTAGGAGCCATAGGTACAATACCAGTCTTATCAATATCTCTTAGAAGTTCTCCAGCTATTTTAGAAAGTCTTGCTTCAGTATAACGACTAGCGGCAGGACTATCTCCATCAATAGAACCATTATTACCTTGCATCTCTATTAAAGGAGCTTCATTCTTCCAAGGCTGACTCATTCTAACTATTGCCTCATATATAGAACTATCACCATGTGGATGATAATTACCCATTACCATACCAACAGCATTAGCACTCTTTTTAGTAGGCTTATCATAAGTATTATGTTCTTTATACATTGAATATAATATTCTTCTTTGTACAGGTTTTAATCCATCTCTAACATCAGGAATAGCTCTATCTTGAATAATATATTTAGAATATCTTCCAAAACTCTCACCCATTATATCCTCTAAAGAATAATCATATATTCTCTTAATAATTTCTTCCATATATTTACCACCATACCAATTATATAATATTTTTCCTTTATTTTCAAGGAATTATACATGATGTTTACAATTTATTAGTTAAAAAATATAATAAAAAATAATAGTTATAATTAAATAACCATTATTTTTTTATTAATAATCCCACCATTGAACTTCGCAACTAGTATTACTCGTTACTTGATTAATATATATTGTAACTATATTATTGTATGGACCACTTATATTAGGAATTTGACCATTAGTACAAGTTACATCAACACCACTAGCCATTGTAGATATATCTTTTGAATATTCATCACCATGTTTAACAGTATTTTGATAACTTTCTCCAGTATCAATAACATCCAAATAAACAGTATAATTAGTCAATGTTGTAGAATATTTAGCATACAAAGTAGTATTAGCATTTGTAGTAAAACTACCACCAGGTTGATACAATGTACCTGTACCATTACTATTAATAGTCCATCCTAAGAATGGATAACCAATCTTTACTGGCTTAGTATTACTTAAAGTTAAAGTAATCCCATATGTTTTTGTTTGTGAACTAGGAGCTCCAGTACCACCATTAGCATTATATGATATAGTATATGTTTTTCTACTTGCAGTTAAAGTCTTAGTTACTGCACTTGCTCCCATTGTTCCAGAGCATGGGCTAGATGATGAACTACACGAATTCATTGCATATCCAGTTGAAGCAATACCATAATAGTAATATGTTGACCCTTCATTTACACTAACAGTTATACTACTATTAGTAGTTGAGGCATAAGTATTAGAACCATTTATTTTGTAATACATAATAGATATACCTGTTCCCTTAGTTAAAGTTAAATTATACTTTGCTACAGTAGCAAGAGTTATAACTTTCATATAACTAGGAAGAACTATATCTTCTTTACTTGTAGTAACACCAATAGTAATAGTAATTGTGTTTGAAGTGTTATTTTTGATATCCATACTCAAAGTACCACCTTGACCAATATCGGTGCCACTAGGATCTATATCACTTTCTTGATTTCTGACAAAAGATATATCATTACTATTTCCTTCATAAATATACCACACAGCATACTTAACGCCATCAATTTGTTCATCATTAAATATAGAAACATTAGTAGTTCTTGTGGCATTAGGTCCTATTGTTACCTCAACAGTATCAAAAATATCACCATTATAAGATAAATTAGATGAAAACGATATTGGATTACTAATTTCTGCACTTGCAGTAAAAACAGCCAGTGTAGAACCAATACCAAGTCCAACTAAACCAATAGTAATAACTAAAATTAAATAAATTGTCTTCATAGAAATTTTAGTTTTCATTACACATTCCCTCCTTATTTACTAAAGAAATTAAGTATTTCAGATATATCAACTTTAGATATATGTATTAGTATTGCAGCCATTGCTAAGAATGGCCCAAAAGGTATTAAATTATCTTTCCTACTAAATAGCGTATAAACTGCTACTGGAAAAGCAATAAAAGTAGCCAAGAATATATCACATATACATAGAGGATATCCAATTACTATTCCAAATAGAAACATTAATTTAATATCTCCTCCACCCATAGACTCTCTCTTAAATAGCTTATCCCCTATTAATTTTATCACATACATTGTAACAAAAGCAAGTATTCCTGCAATAATTTTATCAGCAGTATACTCAAGTCCAAAGAAGATAAGTTCTAAAATTATAATGACAATAGCGGCCACTGCTATAACTTCATCTAATATAATCATATATTCAATATCACTTACAATAATAGTAATTAAACTAGATATAAATATTAAACTAATAACAAAGTTATAGCTAAAACCAAATGAATGGTAAGAAGTACAAAATAATACTCCAGTAATAACTTCAACTAATAAGTAACTTATTGGTATTTTATTATGACAGCATCTACTTTTACCACCTTGTATAACATAAGATACCACTGGTATTAATTCATACCACCTAAGTTTATGTTGACAACTATGGCAATGACTTCTAGGATACAGAATAGATTCATTATTAGATAGCCTCACAGCCAAATTATTAAGAAAACTACCCATTGCTGTTCCAAAGATAAATATTATTATATATATATATATTTCCATAAAATCACCTATAAAATGTCATTATACATACTAAACATTGGAACAAATATAGCAAGTAATACAACACCTACTATTCCCGCAAGTAATATTATCATAACAGGTTCTATTAAACTTTTTAATCTTTGAACTAAAGCTTTTTGTTCCTCTTCATAATAAGAAGCAACATTTTCCATCATTACCCCAAGTCTACCTGTTTTTTCTCCAGTAACTAACATTTCATAAGCAATTCTAGGAAAAGCCCATTTATCCTCAAAAGCTTTAGATAAGCCAGCACCTGTACTAAGATTAGTAACAGCCTCTTTTATTATATCTTTATATATCTCATTATTAGTAACCTTGCCTAACATTTCAATACTATCAGTAATAAATACATCATGTCTAATAAGTGAAGAAAAAGTCTTAGTAAACATAACTATCTGATTATCAATTATTACATTTTTAATTATTGGAATATGCATAAGTATATACTGAACAAAATATCTAAACTTCTTAATATTCTTATACATAGCAATAAGTATAATAATAACACCTGCTACTGCAATAATAATCTTAATAATATTATCTTTAACAAAATTACTAGTATTAACCAAAAATACCGTAATACCAGGAAGGTCTGCACCTAACTGCTTAAATATATCTTCAAACCTAGGTATAATAAATATAAGTAAGAATGTTAATACCGCAATAGCCACAACTAGAACAACACTTGGATAAGTAAGTGCAGATATTATTTGTTTTCTATTAGTATCAGCAGTCTTGTAATATGCTGCCATATCATCTAATGCCTCAGTTAAATTACCAGTAAGTTCTGAAGTTTTAAGCATATTAATAAGTAGTTTAGGAAATATATTTCCTTGTCTAGCCAGTGCTTCACTAAAAGGAGCACCAGTATTTAATTCATATAATATTTTTTTATATAAATTCTTTCTATTCTTATTCTTAGTTTGCTCATCTAACATAACAATAGAATCAGTAAGTGGAATACCACTCTTAATATAGGTAGACAACTGTGTTAAAAAGAATACTAAATCTTTATATTTCATTGGTCTTTCTAATGTTAAAAAATCACCAAATTTACTAATTTTAGTTTCCTTAATTTCAAGTATCTTATACCCTTGACTATTTAAGAAAGACTCTACATCTAATCTTCTAAAAGCATCAAAATAACCTTTAACAGTCTTACCCTCCTTGTCGTAGCAGGTATATTTATATCTTGTTTTAACTCTACTCGCAGCAGTATTACCACTAACAGTTTGATTAGAAGAAAAAACAGCATTATTATTACTAGTATTATTAACATTTTTACCATTCATAATATAATCACCTATTCTATAAATAATTATAACATAGAATAATCTATTTTTTAACATTTTTTTCTAAATTTCATATATTATTTTAGAAAGGGAGTATTATATATGTATGGAAATAACTTTGGATATCCTTTTATTGGTGGGATGCCTAATCAAATAGTACCTCCAATGACAGGAAATATGATGGGACCCATGATAGGAGCCCCTCTAAGGTCTGGAGGTGGTGGTCTTCGTTCGTTATTAGGCCTAGGTAGGATGTCAACAGGCACCAGTGGTTTTAACTTTACCAGTCTTTTAAATGGTGCTTCAAAAACACTAGGAGTAGTAAAAGATGCCATCCCCGTAGTCAAAGAAGTCGGACCAATGATGAATAATATGCGTTCTATGTTAAAAATAGCCTCAGTATTCAAAGACGAAACAGATACCACAAAAAAAGAAGATACTACATCTCCGAATATAGCATCTTCAAACATAAATAGTAATAACACTACTACTACTCAAAAAGTAGAATATACAAATCAAACAAATAACCAGCCAAATTTCTTTTTATAAGAAATTTTTTTATTTTATATACTTAATATCAAACTTATTATACATAAATTTCATTGTAAAATAACTAATACTAGTATAAATAATAGTCATAAATATACTATGAATAATTATATTAAACAAAAGTATAATACTATAATCACCATATCCTGTAATCATTAGTATTATAAAGGATAATATATGATAAATAATAATACCAACATAACTAATAATATTAGTCATAAAAACATTTCCTGGTAATATATTATACAATATTTTAATAACTATCCCAATAATAATAAATATAAAAGTATTAACAAATATTGTTGAAGTATAAAGAATATCAAATAATATACCAAATATAAATATAAGTATAAAAAACTTCTTATCATTATCAAAATAAGGATATATAATAGCAAAAGATATAATTATATATATCGTAGTAAAATAACTAATATTAGATAAAGTACTAGGAAATATATTAGACATAATACCTTCAAGTAAAAAAGAAAAAACCAAATATATAATACTAATAATCATTACTATCTTTCCTTTTTAATATACTAACATAATTAATATCAGTAAAATCACTTGAAGGTTTAACTTTAATAATCTTAGCTAAATCATAAGAATCAGTAGATATCTCACTAACAGTGCCTACTAAAATACCTGAAGGAAATATACCACCAAGTCCAGAAGTATATACATAGTCTCCTACTCTAACATCCTTAGTATTACTAATACCCTCTACTTCCAAATAATTATCATTATAATCATAACTATTAATAAGACCATATAAATCATAATCACCATTACTTATATGAACAGATATCTTATTATTAGTGTCACTCGTAGTAATAAGTCTAACATCAGAAGTAAAAGTACTAGTCTTAATAATTTTACCAATTAATCCTTTAGAATTAATAACAACCATATCCTTCTCTACCCCATTATAAGTACCCTTATCTATCGTAATAGTATTATACCAAAAGCCAACATTTCTACTGACAACCGTAGCATTCAAATATTCATAATCAGATAAATTATGTTCAATATTAAGTTCTTCCTTTAATCTCTCAAGTTCTCTTCTAAGTTCAATATTCTCAGCCTCAATTGAAGTAACTCTATCAAGAGAAGTCTCTAATATATCATTATCTTCCTCTACACTTTTAAGTTCATTATAATCATTTATTTTACCAGATACAAATCTAACAGGATATGATATAATCTTCTCAGTATACACTAAAGCATCTCTAATAAAAGATTCAACCTTATTAAGTTTTCTATCTTCTTTAAGAGTAAAAGAAAATATAACAAAAATAATAATAATTAAAACAATAATACCAATAACAATATATTTTTTAGGTATACTTCTTTTATTTTTTATAAACATTTATATCACATTCCCATCGTATCTTATTATATAATATTTTTAATTAAATTAAAAGTATTATAAATTATTATCTTGATAAAAACTATAATAATTGCCCTTACCAATAATAATATGATCAATTAAATTAATACCATGTAAAATACCAATATCTTTAATTCTTTTAGTAAGTTCAATATCATTACCTGAGGGACTACTGTTACCTGAAGGATGATTATGAATACATATAATATAACTAGCGGACATTAAATAAGCCCATTTAAATATCTCTCTAGGGTGTACTAAAGAATAATTAACAGTACCTTTAAATAATAATTTCTTATCTATATATTTCTTTTGATTATCTAAATAAATAACATAAAAGAGTTCTTGTTTAATACCATCAAATAAATTATGAAAATAATTAATAATAGATTCAGGATTAGTTAAATATACTAATTCTTTATAATTGTCTTCTAAATAAACTCTTCTTCCTAGTTCAATTGCGGCCATTAACTCTATTGCTTTAATATTACCTACTCCATTTATCTTAGATAAAGTATTAACTTCCATATTTTTAAGTTCATTAATATTATTAACTGAACTAAGTATATTATGAGATATTTCTTTTAAACCATACTTCCTAGTACCGGACTTAAGTATTATTTCAATAAGTTCTTCATTAGATATATTATCTCTACCATATTTAATAAATCTTTCTCTAGGTCTTTCCTCACTAGGTAAACCTTTTAAGTTCACTTAATCTCACACCTTTCTTTTATATAAAGTAAAGCGTAATGTGTTGTTACTTTACCTACTATCTTCTCCTTTCATAAAGATTTTGCTCTTAATAAAATCTAATAATAACATACTAAAATATCTCTTACAAGTTTGAGCCTTAATATGACTACATTATATTATTTAATACTATTAAAGTCAATAAGAACTGATAAGTTAATATCAGTTCTTATTTTAATTATTATGTTCACTTTAATCCTAAGGTATTAAAGTGTTGTTATTAGCCTTTAGGTCTAATAACAATGTATCTACATACCTATCATATATAAGCATATCTATATATTTAAAATTATACAAATAAATTGTTTTATTTATTTTAATAGTTCTTCTACTATTTTATATATTTCAGTACTAGGATTAGCCTCCACAGTACCTATTATTTTACCATTTTCTAATTGGTGCTTTTCAAGTTTTTTAGCGCTATCTATTGCTTTATTAATATTTTTATTAATATCAGAAAAAATATTTATATTCTTAGCATAATTAGGATAAAACTTTTTTAATCTATTTATTAAACTTTTATTATCCATACTCGCAGTTGTATATTCATAATGAAGTAAAAACCATAACTCTATACTTGGAGTAGATGTTATTATTTCAATACCACTCAAACTAGCAAGTTTTTTAGCCTCTTTAATCACAGTATTTTTAATAGGTTCTATATCAGTATCAAAAATACAATATGCCCTATCACCATCACTTAAATCCACACCAATTTTTTTCATTTCTTCAATTAACATTTTAACTAAGTTCAATGGATCCGTATAATTACCTTTTGCAAATGATATTGAATAACTCTTTTTACCATTATCAAAATTATTAAAATATAATTTTTCGGTTTTGTTTTTACCTTCAACAGCAATTATTATTTTATTTTTTTGTTTTCTTTCTTTTCTTACTCTGTCATTACTAATTACTCGTTTATTTTCTATTCTTCTTCCCACAAGTTAAAATCATTCTTGATGAAAGGTACAGCACCATATCTACCAAGCATATATCCTTTTTCAACATTTTCTTGTTTTCTTACTGAAAAATCACTTAAAGAATATAAATCACTTTCTCCAGTTTCACTATTTTTTTCAGTAAACCATATCTGGTCTCTTCTGAGAATATTTAAATCTAATAAATTAGTATCATGAGTATTGAAAATTAATTGAGAACCATTTTTATTTATTTCTGCATCATTAAATATTTCTACTATATATTGTACTAAAAATGGATGTAGACTTTTATCTAATTCATCTATTATTAATACTTTTTTATTTTTTAAACTATCAGCCAAAAAAGGTATAAATGCAAATATCATTTGAGTACCTAAAGATTCTTCATCTATTGATAAGTAGTTATCACTATTTTTATGTTTAAATAATACTTGATATGCTTTGGGTTTATCAGGTAAAGTTTTTGTAATAAACTCTGGTATTGCAGTTAAGAACTCTCCTGGTACATCTATTTGAGATATTTGGTAATCTTCTATATTAAAATCAGCCTTTTGTAAAAAATCAATAGCAAAATCTTTTAAATAATCTGGATTTGTTTCATACATTTTATAAGCCATATTTTTTAGTATTTCTAAATTATTACAAGTTCCTATTCCATTTGTTAAAAAGTTATATGCTGCTTTTGTCTTGTCAAAGTTCCAATTAGTCGCTGTGGCTAAGAAAAACTTATTTTGAGCATTTTTAGCCTCTATTTCTCTTAATATCTTTTCATCTTTCTGTGTATAACTATATTCATTTATATTAGTTCTATCAAATATCTTAGTTTCTCTTCCATTTGGATAGTAATATAAATATTCATCATAAATCTTATCCTTATCCGCTATAAAACCATAAACATATCTTGTTTCATCCAAAATAAACTTAATTTCAAATTCGCTTGGTTTATTAACACTACCTTTATCAAGTTTAAATGGTATCAAAGGAAGTTTAGCATTAATATCAACACTATTTGACGACCTTAACATTAAAACTACAAGAGTTAATATTTTAAATAAATTAGATTTACCTGAAGCATTTGCTCCATAAATTGCAGCACTTTTTAAAACTTTATTACCACCAATTTCTACATAATTATCATTTAGTTCTTTATTGGAATTAGCAATCATACTAAAAGTTACTTTCTCTTTAAATGACAAGAAATTCTTTACACTAAACTCTAATATCATTTTATTTCATTCCTCCCTCTTTGATAATATTATATGCATTTTTTAATATAAAATCAACATTTTTTCATATTTTATTTTATTTTTTTGCACTTTTTGTGCAAATTATACAAATAAAATACTGATTTTTGACATTTAAAAAGAAATAGAACAAACTATTTCTTAATAAAAACTATTTCTTTCTCATCCAGTTCTTACCATCTACCACTCTAGCAACAACCATTGAATTAGATAAATCACCAACTACATTAAGCATAGTGGCTGGAGCATCTATTATCGTAGCAATAATAGTAAGTATCGGAAGCTCCAGTACCATATCCCATCATAGTAAGAATCATCATCTCCGATATAGTACCACCTCCTATAGGGACGGCAGTAACAAGTAAAGTAGCCACTAAAGCAATAAGTAGTATTTTAAATATGCCATCAAAACCGCTAATATTAGTACCAAATAAACACACTAAAAACATAATCTTAAATACACTACCAATAATAGAACCATCCTTATGAAAACTAGTACCAAGAGGTATTACAGTCTCTGCTATATCATCAGGTACTCCTATCTTTTTAGCACATTCACTATTAACAGGAATAGAGGCAGCCGAAGAACAAGTAGCGATCGAAGTCAAACTTGCAGGTATAACATTCTTCCAAAATCTCTTAACTCCTTCTAATCTACCCGCTATAAAAGCATATATTGTATACATAATAAAGTAAAATAATAAACATACTATCGTATAAATAACAAAAGTCTTAATATACCCAACTGCTATTGCACTACCAAAAGTACCAACTAAAGAAGCCGTACAACACATAAATCCAATTGGAGCATAGTACATAATAATATTAACTACCTTCATAATAACTTCATTAAAAGATTCTAGTACTTCTCTAGCCTTATCACCCTTATTACCAGCCATATTAATTGCTATTCCAAATATAATAGAAAATACCAAAAGAGCAATCAAATTATCCGTATTAAGTAAATCACCGAACTTACTAACAGTAAGAGTCTTCGCTGTTCTTTCTAATATATTAAGTTCTTCTACCTCAGTATTCTCTACTAAAACACTCTTAATAGCATTAACTTTATCAGTATCAACTAAATTAATCTTATAAGTAGAAACAAATCCCACTACTACAGCCACTAATGAAGTAACAATAAAAGTAACAATCGTTGTAATCATAATCTTACCAAGTCTCTTAGGACTCTTAATCTTAGATATAGATACCGTTATTGAAAGAAATATAAGTGGTACCACAACTACCAAAAGCATATTAATAAATATATCCCCTAAAGGACTAAGTACACTAGCCTTCTCTTTAAATATAAGTCCAATAAACGTACCAATAACAACAGCCATTATTAATATAATACTAGACTTATAACTCTTCATAAACTTCTTCATAATATCACCTTCCTAATACCATTATATTATTAACAAAGAAATAATATAAGTATCATAAATCCACATTAAATATAAATAATTTTACTAAAATCCACATCTATGTTATAATGAATTTGAGGTAACTATGAAAAAATATATAAAATTAAATAATAATGATAATCATCTATCATTAGGTAACTTTACCAGAATAATAAAAGAAAACACTATCAATAAAACAAGTGCTCTTCAAACAGAAGTATTTAGTACTCTATTTAATACTGCCAATATAAATGATACTACAATAAATAACTATTGTATTGGTATAAGAAGTATAAATAATGATTATAAGCAGCAGTATATAATATATAAAAAGAACTATCCAAAAGATAACTATATATTATTAGATATTATAATAAATTTATTAACTATAATCACTGGTAATATTTATTCAAATCTAACTAAAAAAGAAAAGATAGATTTAATAAATAATAATACCTTATTAAAAACAGTAACTATAAAATTATATAATATTAGTAAAAACGATAAAGAAGTATCTAAAGAACTATCAAGTAATCTATTAGAACTAATAAATAATAACAATCTATGCATTGCCCTTACTGAAATATTATTCTTTATCATATTAGATAAAAAACAACCTATCTATGAAGATAATATCAAAAAAGAAATAATAGAAAATCTTCTAAGTAACACTCTAGTATCCCCTCATGAACTCGAAGAATATCTAAATCTAAAACTAAGTGAAGGTATAAATTATAATTACTCATTAAATACCCTAGCCCAAAACAATAATCCCTATGCTCTATATGAATTAGGAAGAGAAGAATACAAAGGTTATATCAAGGGCTATCCAAGATATGATATAAGTTATAACTACTTCAGTAGAGCTTCTTTAAAAGATCATCCAAGTAGTTATTATATGCTAGCTAAAATGTTAATAAATAAAAATATTGGAAACGGTACCAAGAAAGATTTAAAACTTGCTTATGAATATCTAAATAAATCAATATCTCTAGGTAATATAGCCTCAGTTAATCTATTAGGAAATATGTATAAAGAAGGATTATATGTAAAAAAAGATATAAATAAAGCTATATCACTATATGAAGAAGCATCTTTACATAACTATGTTTATGCCTATAATAATCTCGGTAAAATATATGAAAACAATAAAGATTATCAAAAAGCCTTCAAGTGCTTTGAGAAAGCCTCCCTACTTGGAGAATCATATGCCCTAAATACACTTGGAGAATACTATCGTAAAGGAATATATGTGGATATAGATTTAAATAAAGCCTTCACTCTATATAATAAAGCCATTCAAGCACCAATAGATAATATCTATTACTATGCCTACTATAACCTAGCCAAATACTTCTATTTAACTGGAGATATTGTCTTAGTAAAAAATATAAATAAAGCTATTAACTATCTCACAATAGCAAGTAATAATA
>ERZ779907.267-NODE-267-length-12186-cov-2.21375_pt1 | contig 12186 bp, 10 predicted proteins | sample MGYA00511244_ERZ779907 | MGnify/ENA primary metagenome ERZ779907 (study PRJEB29588, sample SAMEA2150909) | human gut metagenome | biome: human gut; feature: human-associated habitat; material: faeces | place: Denmark | collected 2008/2010 ... | reverse complement strand
CTTCTTGTTCATCACAAAACGTATAGACCGATTGAATGCCTGCCTACCCACCGATTGGGGCGATGGCTATGACAACGTCACCATCTGCTGCACCATGGAGAACCAGGACCGGGTTGACTACCGCCTGCCCATCTACAAGGCAGCCCCCATCAAGCATAAGATTATCATCTGCGAACCTCTTCTCAGCCGGATAGATTTCAGAGGTGAGCTGGTGGGCGAATGGGTAGAGCAAGTAGTGGCAGGAGGAGAATCGGGCAGAGAAGTGCGTGTGTGCGATTATGACTGGGTGCTGGATATCCGTCGGCAATGTATGGAAGCCCGCGTCGGTTTCTGGTTTAAGCAGACAGGCTCTTATCTACTGAAGGCAGGGCAAACCTTTAAGATAGCCCGCCAGTTTCAGCATTCACAGGCGCGGAAGGCAGATATTAATTATGACCCTATAACTGCCGCCTCTCAACTATAATACCGTTTTTATTGTTATAATTACATTATTCTTATTGTAAGTAACCGATGTGCTTACAATAATAACAATAGCAGGGGAGGAGAGTAAAGTATGAAACCAATAATATTCGCTTTTATATTGTTAATAAGTTGCTTCGCTTGTGCCAAAAACCGGACAGAGCAGGCAGAAAGGAGAAAAGATATGAAGTCAACCAAAGAAATTTATCTGGCAGGAGGATGCTTTTGGGGAACCGAACATTTCCTGAAACTGATTGAAGGTGTGGAAGCTACGCAAGTAGGCTATGCTAATGGAAATATAGCCAATCCAACCTATAAACAGGTGTGCACCGGAACCACGGATTTTGCAGAAACCGTAAAGGTGCAGTACGATCCGGCAAAAGTGAATTTGCCTTTCCTTATAGACCTTTATTTCAAAACGATAGATCCTACCAGTGTGAACCGTCAGGGCAATGATCGTGGCACCCAGTATCGCACTGGCATTTATTATACCGACCCGGCAGATTTACCGCTCATTCAGGAAACTGTCAACCGCCTGGCTGCGGCTTATCCCCGTCCTCTGGCAGTGGAAATCAAGCCTTTGGAAAACTACTATCCGGCAGAAGATTACCACCAGGATTATTTAGATAAGAATCCGGGAGGATATTGCCATATCCATCCGGAGTTATTCGAACTGGCGCGTAAAGCAAAGATACCGAAGAAGCCTGCGGCAGTTTATCGCAAACCGGATGATGCCGCTTTGCGTTCGCAGCTTACAGCAGAACAATACGCCGTGACTCAAAAAAATGCAACCGAACCTGCTTTCCATAATCCTTATTGGAATGAACATCGTCCCGGCATTTATGTAGATGTGACTACAGGCGAGCCTTTGTTTGTCTCTACCGATAAGTTTGATTCCGGTTGTGGCTGGCCCAGCTTTTCAAAGCCTATCGACCGCAAACTCATTCAGGAGAAAGTGGATACCTCTCACGGTATGGTGCGCACGGAAGTTCGCAGTTCTATGGGTGACGCCCATTTAGGTCATGTTTTTACAGACGGCCCGGCAGATAAAGGCGGTTTGCGCTATTGTATTAACAGTGCTTCCCTGCGGTTCATTCCCAAGGATAAGATGCAGGCGGAAGGATACGGAGATTACATTGATTTAGTGAAGTAATTTTTCTGTATCAGGAAAACTTTCGTATCTTTAGCAAAAATGGAACTATGATTGATTTTAAAAATGTGCCGTTGGCATCACTCCATGATTTGCGGGAGCAATATTTCGTTTCTTTGCGTTATCCGCAAGAGTTACATTGCGAGTGGCTTGTTGCAAAAGGAACCTGTTTCGTCATTGAAACGGAGGGAGAAAGGGTGGGACATTTCATTTGTTCGGAAGAAGGGCAATTGGTTGAATTCTATCTGCCTGACAAGCTGTTTGCCCGAAAAGAAGAAATCTTCGGAAAGATGTTGGAAGAGTTTCAGATAAAAAGTGCTTTCTGTAAGTCCTTCGATGATTTGTTTATGACTTGTTGCCACACATTCTGCCGGTCCTGTGAAATAGGTGGTATTCTGTTTCGCTTCTTCACAGATGAAATTGTGATGCCTTTGCCGGATGGTGTAACCGTTCGTAAAGCAAAAGAAATTGATATTCCGTTGTTGCTGACTCATGACAGCGATTTGTACGAATCTCCCGAAGAGTTGAATTATACCGTTTCAAACCGTATGATACTGATGTATGAGAAGGATGGAGCACTCATAGGCTGCGGTTATCTTATCCGGGTACTTCCTGATAAGGACATTTTTGATGTAGGTATGTGGGTGAATCCGGCATTTCGCAGGCAGGGGTATGCCGTGATGATTATTTCTCATCTGAAAGAGACGTGCCTGAAAGCTGGATATATGCCTGTTGCCGGTTGTGCTGCCGATAATGTGGCTTCACGCAGAACGTTGGAACAGTGTGGATTTATGACGAAACATTGTGCTGTTGTATTTGAGTTTTGAAACAGCTTGAATATTTAATATAAATTATTGCTATTTAGTTTCGTTACCGCTGTAACAGCTACAGCGGTAACGAAATTGAAATATATCTTTGTTTTAGTCGTCAATATCAATCACCCTCATCTTTGAATCGAATGTAATCTCCAGACGATTGGATAGTCTGATTTCATACTCTTTCTTGTCAAGCTCAATTTGTAGAATTCTTGCATCCGGATAGTTCTCTTTTACATAATTACGGATGGCTTCCGGGATAATCTGGGCAGGAACTTCACTTTGGCGGCATTTCACTTCTTTCCATTCTCCTGTTTTATCAAACTCTATTTCTTCGCCGTTGGTGAAGACCACATCGTAACTCTTATAGAACATTCCGCTTTCTTCTTTTGCCAATGCCACCTTATGGTCTTTGAAATAAGTGTTGATAAACGTCTGTGCTTTGGCAGGAGGTTGATTTACCTGGATGGGTTTATCATTGTCCGCCATAACCATTGTGTGCATTGTGAACATACATACTAATAACAAAACTAACTTTTTCATATTCTTCTTTTTTTATAATTAATACTTTGGTTTATTATGATATTGCAAATGTAGAGGGAGAATCTGGAAAGAATCTGGAATACTTTTATTTTTGCTATTAAATCGTCATTTTCTGATTATAATCCTACTATAAACTCACTTTTTCCTCCGCAATAAGTCAGTGTTAGCCTGTGCATCGCCCTTGTTAATGCCACATAAAGCATACTTTTATCAATCATCGAATTATAATTCCCGGCATCAACCTGAGGAACAATTACCTCATCAAATTCCAGTCCCTTAGCCATGTGGGATGAAGTGACAATGATACCTTTCACAAAAGCGGAGCTTTGGCTCGATAGGAAATATACATCCTGCCCATGCACCTGAAGCTTTGTGGCAAGTTCCTGTGCTTGCGCCTCTGTTTTACATACTATCCCCAGTGATTTATAATTTGACTTTCTGAAGATAGATACTAAATCTATAATGCCGGAAAACTCATCTTCCATATTCCCGAATGATAGAATCTGAGGTTGTTCCCCATGTCGTACAACGGCTTCAAGTTCATTATTGACCTGAATCTTTTGCGCAAAGCCTGTAATTTCAATTGTAGAGCGATAACTTTTGCATAGCTTCATAATTTCTCCCGTGCCGAATGACTTCCGGATCATATCTGCCGTTGACGAACCATAAGGATTGACCGATTGGGAGGCATCTCCGAGAATCGTTTTACGGCAGGTATAAAGTTTCTGAATAACTTTATACTGAATAGGAGAATAATCCTGCATTTCATCTATCAAAAGATGCTTGACGCCCGACTGTACGATATTTCCATCCAATGCTATGCGCAAATATGCCAGTGGAGCTAAGTCGGCATACTCCAATGTCCGGTTTTTGCGTAGTTTGAATAGTTGGGGCCTGCCCACCCATTCAAAGAAGTCTTTATAGATTTGAATATCATTATTGCCTGCGAACATATTCTTTATTTCCTTCTTCAACAAGTTTTTCACCGCAGTGGTAACCGTGAAGTAATATTTCACTGTCAGCATATCCAGAATATACTCTGTCATGGTTTCAAACCGTTGCCGCATAGGATAACGGTTGAAACGCCTGAATTGTTCGTCGATGAATTCGGACGGAATCGTGATATGCTTGGTGAGTTTTACGTCTGCCGCTTTAAAGTAGTTATTCTCCATATAAAGAATGAACTTGTCGAGCTGTGAAATGAACTCAAATGAAGATTTGTATCTGATGCGCCCGATAAAATCATGATTAGGCTTTTCGAGTAACTCTGTCACCTGCCCGAAGAAATTCTGGTATTTGTATTTATCATCGAGTACCTTCGAGAGAATCTGTTCCATACTAATCTCCGGCACACTCTCCTCGCCAAGTTCGGGAAGTACGTTCGATATGTAATCGGCAAAGACTTTATTGGGAGAGATAATCAGTATATCTTTTGAAGAAATCGTCCCTTTCAGCGTGTAAAGCAGGTAAGCGATGCGATGCAGGGCAATAGACGTCTTTCCGGAACCTGCCACTCCTTGTATGATAAGCGCGTGTGCATCTTCGTTACGGATAATCCGGTTCTGTTCCCGCTGAATAGTGGTGACGATATTCTTCATCTTGTCATCCGAATTGCTACTGAGTTCCTTTTGCAGAATATCATCGTGGACGGTCAGCGAACTTTCGATCATATACTCCATCTTGCCGTTACGGATGCGATATTGGCGTTTGAGTGAAATCTCTCCATTCACTTCGCCTGTCGGTGATGAATAACTTGCTTTTCCCAATTCATGGTCGTAGAACATCCCCGATATAGGCGCCCTCCAGTCATAAATCAGATTCATCTTGTTTTTGGTGTCATAAAAAGTATGTATTCCTATATAAACAGGCATCGTTCTGCTTTCATCTTTCTGCTTCTTGAAACCAATCTGCTCCCTGAAATCAATTCTTCCGAAATAGGGAATATCCAATATTCTGCCCAAGCGATTGCGCTTATGAATGACGCTTTCGCCCAGTGCATAGTGGTTCAGTATACTTTCGCGCATAGAGCGTATCTCATGCGGATCAATATCTTTATTGGACCAGATGTAATCTTTGTACTCCTGCAAAGTCTCCACGTGTTCTTTCACCGAGCTGTCGGTATGGTTGATTGTATCATGAATGATGCCAATTACTCGTTGTAAATACTCTTTCTCTTGTTCTTCTGTTTGATTGAATGTCATAAGGCCCTGTTTTTAGAATAAAAGTTCAGAAAGGGTGGCAAAGTTAGTCCGGTTTATTGAAGTATTAAATAGTTATTTATAGCTAAATATCCGTCCTTTTTTCTACTTTTGTGCACTCACTCGAAAAGACCGAAAATGAACATTCTTGATATTGCCGAATGGAACCAGCAGAGAGCCTGGAAAGTAATAGAAGACGCCCGTATCATTCCGATATGGGAGAGTATTGGTGCTGAAGTTAACCTGGTGGGTTCTTTGAAAACCGGGTTACTGATGAAGCATCTGGACATAGATTTTCATATTTATACTCCATCATTCAGCCTGTCCGACAGTTTTCAGGCAATGATGAAGCTTGGTGAAAATAAATCTATCAGGAAGATAGAACATGTGAATTTGCTGGATACTCCCCAAGCATGTCTGGAGTGGCATGCTTGGTACAGGGATGCACGGAATGAACTTTGGCAGATAGACATGATTCATATCCTGAAAGGTTCCCGCTATGACGGTTTTTTTGAGAAGTTTGCCGAACGCCTTACTGCGGTTCTGACGGATGAAACGCGGACAGTTATCCTAAAACTGAAAAACGAGACGCCCGAAACGGAAAAGATAATGGGGGTGGAGTATTATCAGGCGGTCATCCGCGATGGTGTGCGGAGCTATGACGAGTTCATGGAATGGAGAAGCCAACACCCGGTTACGGACATTGTGGAATGGATGCCGTGACAGGTTATCCCGGCTATCATAGCAACTTAATCCAATAATCCTGACGCTAACCCTGCATTGATGGCTTCGATGGAATTTTGCACTCCCAATTTGTGCAGCAGGTTCTGCCGATGGATGTTGACGGTATGAATGCTGATGCAGAGTTTATGGGCAATTTCCTTGCTCAGTAATCCCCTTTGGATAAGTTGCAAGACCTCCAGTTCGCGCTGGGTCAGACTGATAGGCGCAGGTGATGGCAGCGCAGGAGTAAACATTTCCCCGTTTTTAAGATTCAGTACGGTGCATTCCACCTGGTCGGACTCCTTCTGATTGGGGGCAATCTCCATATTGCCGAGTATGAGCCAGGCTTTCCCGTTGCGGCTTTGCTCTAAAACCTGTTGGCGGCTGATGACGCGCACATATTGCCTCCTGGCATTGAGCACCCGGAAACTATAAATATTGCAGTAATCATTCCTTTCTTCGATGGGCAAGCCATAGATAAACTTGCCCAACTCAACCTGCAACCGTTCCAGTTGGGCGGAGTCGTCCGGATGGAAGCGTGATTCCAGATAATCTCCCTGCCTTTCCAAAGTTGCTATCTTATGGCTGTCGTACCCCAGCAAATCGACAAAGTTGGTAGAGGCAAACGCATACCTGAGTTTATAGACATCGACCACAAAGGTGCAACTTCGGCTGATTGCGGACATTTGATGGAGCATTTGCTTGTCACGTTCCCATATCGTATAGTCGATGTGGGCAGCAGATAAATGTTGCTTGGCCCACATTTCTTCTCTTGTGGTATCGGTTGATTTCATTTGGTGAAGTAATTTCCTGCAAAAATAGGATAACCATTGATTTATCCGGTAAATGCATCTGCTTTTTTATTATTTTTCCTATATTTACCGCGTGATTAATAGATAAAAATCAGATTGTTCTAACGATGAAACATCAACTCTGTATATAGCTACGCTTCACGAATAGCACCTTCTCATATAAAGCTATTCAGCTATCGGACAGATTCACGCAATTCGTCGCAGAGGTTTTATATCCCGTTTTATTTATTCTTTTCCCTGGATGAGAGTACCCAAGTGATAGTCAATGTCAGCAACTGACGTAGGATGACTTCGCGAGTAAGGGTATCCATTCCTCGGATAAGTTTTATTCATCACTTATTAAAATTGAACAATGAATTATACATATAAGCAAATCTGGCTCATCAACTTTCCTGTGATGATGAGCATCCTGATGGAGCAGTTAATCAATATCACCGATGCTGTTTTTCTTGGACATGTGGGCGAAGTGGAATTAGGTGCCTCTGCCCTTGCAAGTGTCTATTATCTGGCTATCTATATGCTTGGATTTGGTTTCAGCCTGGGATTGCAGGTGATGATTGCCCGCAGAAACGGGGAACAGCAATATCAGGAAACTGGCCGGACGTTCTATCAGGGATTATTGTTCCTGAGTTGCTTAGCCATCGTTTTAAGTTTGGCATCCTATGCCTTATCCCCCGTTATTCTGAAATTTTTCATTCATTCACCTGAAATTTATCAGGCTGTGATTGATTATCTGGAATGGAGATGTTTCGGGCTGGTGTTCTCTTTTCCGTTTCTGGCGTTCCGCTCGTTCTTTGTCGGAATCACGAAAACGAGAGTGTTGTCGTGGGCTGCAATGATGGCAGTTCTCATTAATATACCTTGCAACTATCTGTTTATCTTTAGTCTTAATCTCGGCATATCAGGGGCGGCAATGGCTTCGTCACTGGCTGAGGCAGGTTCTTTGTTGATATTGGTGTGTTATACTTTTCAGAAGAAAGTGGACAAAGTTCATTTCGGATTGAAAGCTGTCTATGATGGAAAACTAGTGGCGGCCCTCCTGCGACTGTCCGTGTGGAGCATGATGCAGGCTTTTATCAGTGTTGCCCCGTGGTTCCTGTTCTTTGTGGCAATAGAGCGTTTGGGAGAGGCGCAGTTGGCAGTATCCAATATCACCCGGAGTGTATCCACTGTTTTTTTTGTGATAGTAAATTCCTTTGCAGCAACAAGTGGTTCTTTGGTTAGTAACCTGATTGGTGCGGGAGAGGGAAGAAACCTGTTTCGGCTTTGTAATAAAGTGCTCAGATTAGGATATGCAGTAGGGATTCCTTTGATTGTTTTTGCCCTATTATTCAACCGACAGATTGTTGGATTTTACACAGACAATCTCCAATTAATCGAGTTTGCCCATTATCCCTTTATCATCATGTTGCTGAATTATGCATTTGCCCTGCCAGGATATGTGTATGTCAATGCGGTGACGGGAACAGGGGATACCCGGATGGCATTTGTATTCCAGGTTTCCACAATAGCCATTTATCTGGGCTATCTTTATTTGCTGAGTAACAGTTCCACTACTTCTTTGTCGGTCTATTTAACGGCTGAGTACCTGTTTGTGATATTGCTGGGTGTGCAATCTTATATCTACCTGAAGCAGAAACAATATAATTCAAGCGGATATTGAAGTGGAAATTCGTAAAAGGTGGTTAATGTATTGGTAGGGTAACTACCATTCGTCTACCCTCCGTTTCATATGAAAAAAACTCTTCAAGGATGAACCTGATTTTTACGAGCAGGAAGCTTTGAATAGGATGAATATGTTTTTCTTCTAGCTTTAGTCTGAATAAAATAAATCCCGATTTTATTAAAATAAATCGGGATTTTACCTTTTAAAGTGGTGCCACCAGGAATCGAACCTTTTACTTTGGTTTATTCTAATTCCTTGAATGACTGCACATTCTTGCTTTATCTTTTATGAAAGCCATTGAATTAGCCTTACACTAAATTCATTGCTTTTCTTTATCAATTCAATAATCATTATCTCTTTGACGCCGCAAAGATAAGCAAAAGGTTCGATTGCCGCAAATCTTTATTGATTTTTTTAAAGATGCAACATGAAATTTTGCTGTATATATTTATAATTTTATGAAATTTCGCTAGTTTTGTTGCAGGAAGACATGAAGGGTATAAAGTGATGTCGGTGCTTGTAATTTAATGAATTAAGCATTTATTGCAAATGACAAGACGAATCGTATCACAACATGTTGATTGTATAGCTCATTGCATAATTTGAATAACAAGAAAGTATATGAAAACATTTAAAATCATTGGTGTACGACCATTGAAAGGATGTAATAAACATGTAATAAAGAACTTAAAGTCTGATACTTTTTATACATTTTACAATAATTATGAATTTAAAGATGAGAAAGTGATAAAAAGTGAACAGCAAGTTCCGGATAATTTATATGCATCCAATATTAGTCTGCATGCTATTGTCGGAATGAACGGTAGTGGAAAAAGTACAATCGTAGAATTAATTATCCGGATTATAAATAATTTGTCTTTTTATATATTAGGGGAACAATCCGGAACATACGCTGCTGAGCCATTGGTTCCCGTAAGACGCTTGAATGCTGAATTGTATTATGAAAAGGACAATGTCATTTATAAAATTACAATTTCTAACGATAGCTTTTCATGGACAGATGAACGTGGCAATATAATGGGAAAAAATAGTGAGGATTTGCAATCTCTATTTTATACGATTGTCATCAATTACTCACATTATGCCTATAACTCACTGGAATATCAGTCTGAAATCATGGGTAGATATAAGAAAAAGTTTTGGATAGAAGCCCTTTTCCATAAAAATGACGGTTACAGAACGCCTATTGTTTTGAATCCTTTCAGAGAACGAGGTAATATTGATATCAATGTAGAAACAGAACTGGCAGAACAACGTTCCATAGCCTTTTTTTCTTATTTCAAGCTTTACCACTCTATTCGTTTTCATCCTGATTATGACATTAAATCTTTTGCAATCAAATTGGATAAAGATGGTGTATCGCAGAAAATCAAACATGCGATGAAAGACTATTATCCCTATTTGGCTGAAATAAAGGATATGAGCTGGGAAGATATGGAAAAATCAATCAAGGAGGCTTGGGTAAAAAGATTTTCGTTTCTTAACAAAAACAATGAATATTCAGAATATTGCTATCAATACCTTGTTTATAAAACAATGTCCATCCTTGTTAAATACTCCTTCTTCCAAGTCTATTTCAAGGACAATTCTAAAAAAGAAAACCCATTTGATGAAGTTGTGACTATGTTAATAAAGGATGAAAGTCATATAACATTGAAGATTCATCAGATTCTTTATTATTTGGATGACCCTTATTATCATGAAGGGAGATATTATTGGAGCGATTTGGAACCTTTCTTAAAGAAAAGGTCGGATTCATCTGTTCAGATAGATAAAATTATGTATTTGTTACCTCCACCAATCTTCAAGACCAGTTTTTATTTATCTTATAGAACAGATAAAGGACAACTTGGAGTTGTTAATATAACTGATTTGAGTTCGGGAGAAAGACAATTGGTTTACTCAATGAGTTCGATATTGTATCATGTACATAATATATATACCATAAGAAATGCTGAAAATCGAAAGCCATATAATTGTGTACAGATAATTCTGGAAGAGATAGAACAGTATTATCATCCTGAATACCAACGAATTTTAATAAGTACTTTAATAGACTATTTGAACAAGCTGAATATCGATAAAAATTTTAGGATAGACATATTGCTTGTTACTCATTCACCATTTGTGCTTAGTGATATTCCAATGGAAAATATTCTTTTTTTAGAACAAGGCAAGTCTGTCACGTCAGAAGTAAAAGAGAAACTGAAAGAATCTTTTGGAGCCAATATGTATGATCTTCTTCGTTTCAGTTTTTTCCTAAAGGAGAGTGCTATTGGAAAAGTGTCCTATGATATTATTAACCGTTTAATGAATAGGATTATGAATGATACTTCTTCTGATGTGTTCGGTTTCTATGAACAAACTCAAATCAATCATGGGAATCTTGATAAATATATCAAATTGGTTGGTGATACCTTTCTTAAAAATATTCTTGATAAAAAATTGGGAAATAATGTATCAACTGAAAATAACTAAAAAAACGGATAGCTTGGCATTGCAGCATTTCAATGACGTAAAAGAACGTTTATTGGCTGATATCCATCATTTTCTCTCGGGTAAGCATAGGATAATGAGGAAAGTGAAAATAGCTATTCATGGAGATAAGCCTAGCGAAGATTTATTGAGGCATTTGTCTAATGAGGAAAACTTGAAGGAGTTTATAGTATCTCATCCGGATAAATTAAGAGATATAATCTCACAACTGCATCCGGATGCTTTTGACCCTGAAAAGAAATTGAACCGTATCCTTTATCATATCTTCATTATTTTTGGATATGAAGATGATATATTTAATAAGGATGGTTTTTACCGACAAAGCCAAGTGGGAACCTGTCCTTATTGCAATATGGCAGATATCCATTATACTCCTGCAACAGCGTTGTCTCAGACAGAAAAAGGAGTATTGGATCATTTTTACCCCAAAGAAATTTACCCAATGTTGGGATTATCCTTTTACAATTTGATACCAAGCTGTCCTTCTTGTAACGATGTTCAGCATAAGAGTAATAAAGATGTTACATCAAATAAAGGGGATGCAAGCTTAACCTCAATGCGTATAATCAATCCATACGAGTATCAAGATAGGAATTTTTTCTTTGATTACAACTTAAAGTCCCACTGGGAAAATGCGGGAAACAGCGATGTGGATATATTAACAGCTGGAGATAAAGAGGTTGGTTATAATGCGTTGTTAAACCTGAATGGTCGATATAATACAATACAGAATCGGGAGACTGTAATTTCCATAATTCGAAAATTGAACAGGTATCCTGACACTTATTTTGATTATTTGAATATGTTACCCATACCAGCCAGTTTAATAAAAAAAGAATTTGATGATTGGGGATTTCATTTGAGAAGAGATGAGATTTATAAATATCCTTTCAATAAATTCAAATTGGATATATTGGAAAAAGCGAGGGCTAATATGTAACTAAAAGTATCTTTTTATCCTTAATTAATAAATTCACCCATTAAGAGCCTGTTTAAATTTTGTTATAAATATAGAATATAAAAAGGAAAAGAAGATATTTGTCTTCCAAGCATCCGCGTAGAAAAATGGATTTGGAGGGATAAGCAACAGGAGGGCTGCGTACTGTGTGATAAAGTTGTGCGGTTGGTCATTTTCAGAGGTAATGTAGCTTGTCGGTTCTATTGCCACATGTTATCTGACGACTTTTGATGACATCTGACGACTTTGTTTTTCTCATTCCAGGTATTAATCGGTTCTTTGTCTTGTGTAGTAACAGTGAGTCGGTTCATGAAAAATGTCATGCTATGAACATACAGGAAGCAA
>ERZ779907.258-NODE-258-length-12434-cov-2.93796_pt1 | contig 12434 bp, 10 predicted proteins | sample MGYA00511244_ERZ779907 | MGnify/ENA primary metagenome ERZ779907 (study PRJEB29588, sample SAMEA2150909) | human gut metagenome | biome: human gut; feature: human-associated habitat; material: faeces | place: Denmark | collected 2008/2010 ... | reverse complement strand
CCGACTCTCTTTTGATGTGGGTCGGTGGCGCTTTTTTGTTTACGGGTTGCATTTCTTGCAGGGGTCATATCCTTGGGAAATCAGATCATCTCTGCTTCCGGTATAAGTCTGCTTGTTCTTATCACTCATTTGTTTGACTGACGAGCAAGAAGGATAGTGAAACTTTTTCGTATTGACATTCAGAATGTAGGTACTTTCAACATTTTGGGCTGGAGGATTAGATTGTTCGGTTTGCTTCGGCGGTTCTGTTTGTTGAGTACCAGCGAATGAACTATCCCCAGTTGCATAGTTTATCGAAATGTCTGGCTGGACATTGTAGCAATATACATTAAAGCAAATGCCATCTCCATTGTCCTCAACAGAGTATGCTTCCAGTAAAACACCGCTTGCAAGGAGATTGTTGCCCTCAAAAATTGGCGTGGAGCGATATAGAATGTGATTTCCGGTTTCTTTAACATAGTCTGCAACCATATTCTCGAATGGCAGCATCCCCTGAATGTTCAGATAGCGAGTACCTGTTATAAGATTTTTTGTGTTGGCATTTTCGCCAGAGAGCTGATAGCCGATCAAGTGACAACGATTATACAGATACTTCCCATCCACATTATCGTATTTTACAGTATGCCAACCTGTTGGTTTAACACTTCCGATAGAGCCTCGCTCTTCGGTCGGCATTAAATCTTTTCCGATGGAAGCAACACAAACGCCGCATCGCCCCAACGAGTCAAGATCACTGTAATACTCATATGAGCTGGTTGTATAGTCGCTCTCGGTAAAATACGGAATGTTGTTATTGATTACAGCATATGGCGAACCGGAATAAGCAGGTACATCGCTAATGGAAAAAGAAGAATTGCTTTCTTTAGCGGGAGTGGTTGCATTGCTTGTTGTCGGCGATGCAGATGCTTCTGAGGAGGATGAGTTGTCTGAGCCTGTGTCGGATGGTGTTGTCGTTCCGTTAGCGGAATCCGAAATGGTATATCCCGGCGATACCGCTGGCGACTCAACCGTTCCGCTTTCGGAGATACATCCGGCTATGATAATACAAGTGACGAGGGCTAACGAAGCTGCGATAGAGCCAATGGCAATTTTCTTTTGCCGTGCTTTCTTTTTCTGCGCTGCTTCTTCCGCAGTTTTTAGAGTAGATAATTGCTTTTCGTATTCTTCTAAACGCTCGGAATTGCGGGCAGAGAGTTTCTTCTTTTGGCGGAGCTTCTCAATCTCTTTCTCAAAGTCCGCTATGCTTTTCGGCTTTTTAGAAAAGAGGCTCATCTGACATACACCTCTTTCGTGATCTTTTCGTGAGAGGTGCCACCAAAGTCAAGCGTAGTTTCGAGCTTGTAATCGCTTGCGTAGTCAATGTCAAAATAGAAATCTGCCGGGTAATCTCGGTTCCATTTATAAATGACCAACCTTGAAATCTTTTCTTTGAACTCAGCAACCGATGTGTTTTCAACAAAACAATAGTCTTTGGCATCGGCGTCAGCTAAAAAGCTTTCGCTGATGGAAACGCTACATTCTGCTTGAGAAAATAATGACTCAGAGTAAGGTGCAATCAATAAAGAAGCCCCATTGATAGTTTTCAAAATATCCTTGACAACATTAGCATCTCGACTTTGCCGACGATGGTTAAACATCATCCCATTCGCATTATCTAAGCAAACAATAACAGTCATAGCCACCCCTCCATCTTCATCGCACAAACGCTAACAGACCTAAAATAACGCTATAGGTGTAATTATTATAGCAGATAACCAAGAAAACTACAACCAGTAGAGTTAGATTATGCCTACACGACCGTGTATAGCGTGCGTGTTGTCGATTATAATACTAATAGTGCGATAGTAACGCTGAAGGGGGTGGTTCCCGTGGACATCGAAACGATTGGTCTGAATATCAGAAAATGCAGAAACGCAAAAAAGATGCGTCAGGAAGATTTGGCACAGAAAGCGAATGTGAGTTCAAATTATATCAGTGCTGTCGAGAGAGGCGTAAAGATACCGTCAGTCGAAACGCTAATTGATATTATGAACGCACTCGGTGTTTCTGCTGATATGATATTTTGCGATGTCATTGATGCGGGTGTAACTGAGAAGAATAATCAGCTTGACGCAAAAGTTTCTCAACTTTCCACCAAGGATAGAAAGACCGTCTATGATGTACTTGATCTCTTGGTTAGAGGTTTGTCCAAATAACTCCAAAGTTCGGCTTTGCGCCGAACTTTTTTCTAAACTGGAACAATTAAGAAAGCAGCCGGAAACGGCTGCTTTTCCTTTACGCTGATGAAGGGTGATAAGGTTGTCGAGTTGCTCCAAGTAATCGCCCAAAACTCGCTGCTCGGTTATACTTGGAATAGTTACAACTGTGTTTCCCACAAGTTCTTTATTAAGGTTATTTACTGTGCTGCCAGCAGCAAGTGACCTGTACTGGCTAAGCATTTGTGGTGTACCAAGTAGATGACAAAGGAAAGTTAAGTCAAAGACTCCATAGGTGTTTCTTATGAGCAACCAGCCGTCGTGAATACAGCCATCTATGCCCACTATATAGGGCTTTCCGAAACTCATAGAGTTGGAAAGAATTAAGTCACCCGGATGAACTTCTCTCGTTTTAGACAGTCCTTCAGGTCGGATTTTCTCAGCGGTTTTGGTTATGTAATTTCCTTGTGTTGGAGCATCACCAATCTTAATCCAGTTCAACCCATTTGGTGCATCCGTTATGAAATCGTCAATCGGTCTTGGTGAACCTCCTCGTTCTATTTGTACCAATTCTGAGAACTTACGCTGTTCCCAAGCTATCCGGTCGCAGTCGAGCTTATTCAGGTGTGAAATATGGGAAGTAAGTTTGAAATTTCGGGATTTATTGTTGCTAATTCGGGATTATATGCTATAATATAAGATGTGTTTTAGCACTTACTCGCAGGTTGAGAGAAAGGAATGATACGATGGCTGTAAGCTATAAAAAACTTTGGCACATTCTGCTTGATCGAGATATGAAGAAAAGAGATTTGCAGGAAGCTGCTGGACTCACTAAATACGCAATCAATAAGCTCAGTCGTGATGAAAATGTAAGCACTGAAGTGTTGGGAAAAATCTGTTCAGCTTTGAATTGCACGACTGACGACATTATGGAGTTTGTTCCCGACGAGAAGTGAGTCCGTTTTAAGGGACACTAATTGTTGTATCATAACAGTGGGGTAGTATATTGCCCTTAAAAAAGAAAAAGGATGGGTTCACAGGATGAATAAGCAACAGCTTGCTCAGAAAATATGGGCTTCCGCAAACCAAATGCGTTCCAAAATCGAAGCGAATGAATATAAGGATTACATACTTGGCTTTATCTTTTACAAGTATCTATCTGATAAAGAAATCAAATTCTTGAAGGAAAATGACTATGACGACGAACTTCTGAAAACCGTATCAGAAGAAGATGACGAAACGGTTAAGTGGGTTCAAGAGAATATCGGCTACTTTATTGCCTATAAAGACCTCTTTTCTACTTGGCTCTCTATGGGGAAGGACTTTGATGTTTCAAATGTCCGTGATGCGCTCTCTGCGTTCAGCCGGCTGATTTCCAACACGCACAAGAAGGTGTTTGATAAAGTATTTGACACTTTGCAAACGGGTCTTTCCAAACTTGGCGATAGCTCCGGTTCACAAACAAAAGCAATCAGCGGGCTTCTGACGCTGATAAAGGATATTCCTATGGACGGCAAGCAGGACTACGATGTTCTCGGCTTTATCTACGAATATCTTATCAGTAACTTTGCGGCAAATGCCGGAAAGAAAGCAGGCGAGTTCTACACCCCGCACGAGGTATCTTTGCTGATGTCTGAAATCGTTGCAAGCCACTTGAAGGGCAAAAGCGAAATCAAAATTTACGACCCGACAAGTGGTTCGGGATCGTTGCTTATCAATATCGGTCAGAGCGTTGCTAAGTATATGACCGATGACAACAACATCAAATACTTCGCTCAGGAGTTGAAGGAGAACACCTACAACCTGACCCGGATGAATTTGGTTATGCGTGGCATCAAACCGGATAATATCGTCACTCGTAACGGCGATACTCTTGAGGAGGATTGGCCGTACTTTGACGAAAATGATCCGGTAAATACCTATAATCCTCTCTATGTGGATGCGGTCGTGTCCAATCCGCCGTATTCGCAGGCTTGGGACCCGTCCAACAAAGAGGGTGATCCTCGTTATGCTCGTTTTGGACTTGCTCCCAAAGGAAAAGCCGACTATGCTTTCCTGCTTCACGATCTGTTCCATATCAAGCCGGACGGCATTATGACAATCGTTCTTCCCCACGGCGTACTATTCCGTGGCGGTGAGGAAGGTGAAATCAGAAAGAATCTGATCGAGAATAACCATATCGACGCCATTATCGGACTGCCTGCAAATATCTTCTTCGGGACAGGAATACCCACCATCATTATGGTGCTGCGCCAAAAGCGTGAGAATACCGATGTCCTTATCATCGATGCATCCAAGGGCTTTATCAAAGAGGGTAAAAATAACAAGCTCCGTGCGTCTGACATTAAACGCATAGCAGATACCTTTATTAAGCGTGAAAGCATTCCGAAGTTTTCACGAGTCGTCAGTCGTGAAGAAATTCGCAGCAATGATTATAACTTGAACATTCCTCGCTATGTTGATTCCTCTGAAGCTGCCGAGCATTGGGATGTCTATGCGTCTATGTTTGGCGGTATCCCGACAGCAGAAATTGACGAGATGAGCGAATTCTGGACGGCGTTCCCTGCGCTGAAAAAGGCGTTGTTTACCGAGAGTGGCATTCCTTATGTGAATGTGTCTACCCCTGATATTAAGAGTGCCATCAAGAGCCACCCTGATGTGGTCGGATTTGAGAATGCTTTTAACGCCGCCTTTTCCACTTTCCCGGCATTCCTGAAAGAAGAACTTATCGACCGGATGGGAAGCATCGAAATCTCTAAGGCTGAAACCGTTCTGAGTGCTGATATTTTCGAGCGACTGAAAGATATTCCACTTATCGACAAATATGCGGCGTTCCAGCTTCTTGACGACGATTGGACAGGTATTTCCATCGACCTCGAAATGTTGCAAACCGAAGGCTTTGCTGCAACAAAGAAGGTCGATCCGAACCTTGTCATCAAGAAAAAGGACGGTAAAGACCAGGAAGTTCAAGAGGGCTGGGTAGGTCATATTATCCCGTTTGACTTGGTACAGGCGACTTTGCTCTCCACAGAAACGGACGAGCTTCACGGTTTGGAAAGCCGTTTGGCGGAAATCCCTTCTGAGTATGAGTCTATCCTTGATGAAATGACAGAGGAGGATAAAGAGAGCTGCAACGATGTTCTCACCGAGGAAGGCGATGCTTTCGTTCCGAAAGAAGTATCCAAGAAGATTAAGGAACTGAAGAAAGACCGTTCTCCTGAAAGCGTTGCGCTTCGTATACTCTTGGAAAAGGTTGAATCCTTGGTCAAGAGCGAGAAAGAAATCAAGGCGGAGATCAAGGCAAAGAGTGCTGCGTTGCAGGCAAAAACAAAGGATACGATTGAAAGTCTGAGCGATGAACAGGCTTTGGATTTGCTCGAAAAGAAGTGGATTGCTCCTCTCATTGAGAGCATTCACAAACTACCTGATACCGTAATCGACAGCTTGGTAAGCAAAATTCAAGCCCTTCAAAACAAGTATGCTACAACTTTCTTCGAGGTCGAACAGCAGATCAGCGAAACCGAAGCAACGCTTTCGGGAATGATCGATGACCTTGAGGGTAATGAGTACGATATGCTGGGTCTTAATGAGTTGAAGAAATTGCTGGGAGGTAGTGCAGAATGACGAAAAAATCAGATGCTCCCGCAATTCGCTTCAAAGGATTCTCAGACGCTTGGGAACAGCGTAAGTTTGAAGAAATCGCTGTGCGATCATCGGTAATATGCTCCGATGATACCCTTCCAAGAGTTGAATATGAGGATATAGTGTCAGGGACAGGTCGGCTCAACAAAGACATCTACGCCAAGCAAAGTAGCAAATCAGGCATCGCATTTCATCAAGGTGATGTCCTTTACGGAAAACTCCGCCCATACTTGCAAAACTGGCTTTTGCCCACATTTGATGGGCTTGCTGTGGGCGATTTTTGGGTATTACAGCCTCAAAATGCTGATAGCAGCTTTCTATATCGATTGATTCAGAGCCGGCAATTCGATGAAGTAGCTAATCAATCGACCGGGACGAAAATGCCGAGGGCAGATTGGAAATTGGTGTCCAAAACTGTGTTCTCCATCCCGTCAAACATTAGTGAGCAGGCGGCTATTGGTACATACTTTACAGCACTCGATAGCCTTATCACCCTTCATCAGCGTAAGTTTGAAAAGTTGACGAATGTGAAAAAGTCGATGCTCGAAAAGATGTTCCCTCAAAATGGCAGCAGTTACCCCGAAATTCGCTTTAAGGGATTTACTGACCCTTGGGAACAGCGTAAGCTCGGTGATATTTCAGAGATTAAGACAGGACCTTTCGGCAGCACACTTCACGCCGATGATTATGTTAGCGATGGGACTCCGATTATTACAACAGAACATTTTAAGACTGGTGCTCTACCTCGGTGTAAAAATGGATTGCCGCAAGTTTCTGATTCCGACTATAAACGGCTCACTGCATATACATTGGACGACGGTGACATTGTGTTCTCTCGTGTTGGTTCAGTTGATATAAATGCCCTAATTACGCCATTTCAGAGTAATTGGCTATTCTCTGGACGAGTTCTAAGAGTACGCCCTCAGACAGATATTTCATCTAAATTTTTGCATACACGATTAGAAACCGAGAGTATTAAAACGGACATCCGAACAAGAGCTGTTGGTCAAACTATGCCAAGCATTAACACGGAAATCCTGAAAATCACTCCATTGGTTTTACCATCATCGGCAGCAGAGCAAGAACAAATAGGCTCATACTTTGCCGCTCTCGACAACCTTATCACCCTTCATCAGCGTGAGTTGGAAAAGCTCCAAAATATCAAGAAATCTATGCTTGAAAAGATGTTCGTGTGACATCAATTTAGTAGGAAGGAGGAAATCGAATGACATTCCAAAAAGAAGCGGACTTTGAGGAAGCCCTGATTAAAGTCTTGGCGGATAAAGGCTGGGAAAAAGAAGTTATCAAGAACCCAACCGAGCAAGACCTCATCCGAAATTGGGCAAAGATCCTGTATGATAACAACCGTGGAATTGACCGCTTGAATAACTATCCTCTTACGGATGGCGAAATGCAGCAGATCATCGAGCAGATCACGGAACTTAGAACCCCGTTGAAACTCAATGGCTTTATCAACGGAAAAACTGTGTCCATCAAGCGTGATAACCCTGATGATAAGCTCCATTTTGGCACTGAAATCAGCTTGAAAATATATGATCGCAGGGAAATCGCCGCTGGACAGAGCCGGTATCAGATCGTACAGCAACCAGTCTTTCCGAGCAAGTCAAAAATGCTGAATGATCGTCGTGGCGATTTGATGCTGCTCATCAATGGTATGCCGGTCATACATATTGAGCTGAAGCGCAGCGGTGTCCCCGTCAGTCAAGCATATAATCAGATTGAGAAATACTCATTTGAGGGCGTTTTTACCGGATTGTTCTCGCTCGTTCAGGTGTTTGTAGCAATGAACCCTGAAGAAACTCGTTATTTTGCGAATCCCGGACCTGACGGAAAGTTCAATACGGATTACTATTTCCATTGGGCTGACTTCAATAATGAGCCTATCAACGATTGGAAAGCTATCGCCTCCTCGCTGCTGTCCATCCCTATGGCGCACCAGCTCATTGGGTTTTATACTGTTGCCGACAATGCTGACGGTGTTCTGAAGGTAATGCGAAGCTACCAGTATTACGCAGCCAGCGCAATTTCCGATGTTGTGTCTAAAACGAAGTGGGACAGCGGTAAGCAGCGTGGCGGCTACATTTGGCATACCACCGGCTCGGGTAAGACGATGACGAGCTTTAAGTCGGCTCAGTTGATTGCAAACTCCAATGATGCAGATAAGGTTATTTTCCTTACCGACCGTATTGAGTTAGGAACTCAGTCGCTCAAGGAGTATCGGGCATTTGCGGACGAGAACGAAACCGTGCAGGCAACAGAGAACACATATGTCCTTTTGACTAAGCTGAAAAGCAACGCAACGACAGATACCCTAATTGTTACCTCTATTCAGAAGATGAGCAATATCCGAGATGAGGACGGAGGACTTAATGCAAGCGATATTGAAATAATCAACGGCAAACGGCTTGTTTTTATTGTTGACGAGGCTCATCGTTCAACTTTTGGAGATATGCTATCCATCATCAAGGAAACATTTCCCAATGCCATCTTCTTTGGCTTTACCGGCACACCGGTGTTTGAGGAGAATGCAAAGAAAAACAATGCCCAAACAGATGTTTTTGGCAATGAACTCCATAGATATAGCATTGCTGATGGTATCAGGGATAAGAATGTGCTTGGATTTGATCCTTATAAAGTCCTGACTTTCCGTGATAAGGATGTCCGCAAGGTGGTTGCTTTGGAAAAAGCAAAAGCAGCAACCGAAGAAGAAGCAATCAGCGATCCCAAAAAGGCAAAAATATTCTATGAGTATATGGACTCCTCCACCGTCAAGATGGCGGGCTTCTTGGGCGATGACGGAAAGTGGGTCAAGGGCATTGAAGATTATCTTCCAAAAACTCAGTACCTTTCCGCGGAGCATCAAAGCAAGGTTGTTGAGGATATTCAAGAAAACTGGCTTACTTTGAGTCACAACGGGAAATTCCACGCAATCTTTGCAACGAGCAGCATCCCCGAAGCAATAGACTACTATCGACTGTTGAAGGCTGCAATGCCGAAACTTAGGATCAGTTGCCTTTTTGACCCCAATATCAGCAATGAAGATGGTGACTACAAAGAATACAGAGGGCAGCCGATTGCTTTCTATAAAGAGCAAGGCTTAATCGAAATCCTTACTGACTATAATACGATGTTTGGTCAGGATTTTTCGATTGCTACACACGCTCGCTTCAAAAAAGACCTTTCTCTACGCCTTGCCCACAAAGAGCAATATAAGCGGGTCGAAAGAGAGCCTGAGAAGCAGCTCGACCTCCTGATTGTAGTGGATCAGATGCTTACCGGCTTTGACTCTAAGTGGGTCAACACGCTGTATATGGACAAGATACTGGAGTATGAGAACATCATTCAGGCATTTTCCAGAACCAACAGACTTTTCGGACCCGATAAGCCTTTTGGCATCATCAGATATTATCGCAAGCCGCATACGATGGAGCAGAATGTGAGCAAAGCTGTTAAGCTCTATTCCGGCGATAGACCGATAGGCCTGTTCGTTGAAAAACTGTCTTACAACCTCGGAAAGCTCAACGCTGTGTTTGATGATATTGCCTATTTGTTCAAGAATGCTGGTATCCCTGACTTTGAAAAGTTGCCTGCGGACGGAACCGTAAGAGCTAAGTTCGCCTCGCTGTTTAGAGATTTCAACGGATACCTTGAAGCTGCTAAAATCCAAGGATTTAGGTGGGACAAACACACCTACTCATTCAAGGATGAGGAAAGTGGAAATTCGATTGAAATTACAATGGAGTTCGATGAGAACGCATTTTTGATTTTGGCACAGCGTTATAAAGAGCTTTCCGCTGCTTCTTCCGATGATCCCGGATCACAAGACATAGATATACCATACGATCTTGTTGGATACCTGACTGAAATTGACACAGGGGTTATCGATGCCGATTATATGAACAGTCGCTTCGATAAGTACCTCAAATTGATTCGACAGGAAGGTTCGTCCGAGGAATCTATTGAGCAAGCAAAGGCAGAACTTCACAAAACTTTTGCTGCCCTAACGCAAGAGGAGCAGAAATACGCAAATATCTTTCTGCACGACATTGAGCGAGGCGATGTCATTGCCGAGGACGGAAAAACGCTTCGCGACTACATCACGGAGTATCAGTTTAGAGCAAAAGATGACCAAATTCACCGTTTTGCGACTATCTTCGGTCTTGATGAGGATAAACTCAGGAATATGATGGGGCTTAACCTGAATGAAGCGACTATCAATGAGTTTGGCAGGTTTGACGAGCTGAAAAAGAGCGTCGATAAGTCCAAAGCAAAAGCGTTCTTTGAAGCATATGAACGAACCAAGTTGATTCCGCCCAGGGTCAATATGAAAACGGATCAGCTTTTGCGGCAGTTCATTCTTACCGGTGGATTTGAGGTTGATATGCCGTAATGAGTGCCATCACCGCTAAAGCAAGCCGAAAAATGAAAAAATATGCGGTCTTAACAAGAGAGCCAAGGTGTTTCCTTGGCTCTTTTGATTTTTCTTGGGAACAGCGTAAGTTGGGAGATATTGCTGACATTGTGGGTGGTGGAACCCCAAGTACAGGAAATCAGAGCTATTGGGACGGTGATATTGATTGGTATGCACCTGCTGAAATTGCGGATCAAATCTATGCAAATTCGAGTCAAAAAAAGATAACCGGCTTGGGTTATGAGAATAGTTCAGCTAAAATGCTTCCTCCCGGTACAGTCCTGTTTACATCTCGTGCAGGGATCGGGAAAACAGCCATTTTAACCCGAAAAGGCTGCACTAATCAGGGATTTCAGTCCATTGTCCCACATCGTGGAGAGCTTGACTCTTACTTCATTTTTTCTCGAACCGGAGAATTAAAACGATATGGAGAGCTTGTTGGGGCTGGATCAACTTTCGTCGAGGTTTCGGGAAAGCAAATGGCTGTAATGGAGCTGATGATGCCGCCAACGATGCGAGAACAACAGACTATTGGAGGTTTCTTTCAGCAGCTCGACCACCTTATCACCCTTCATCAGCGTGAGTGCATTTCTTTTACCGCAAGGGCGGGCAGGCTTATCCTGACCGCAAATAAAAAGCGACATACTTCTTCTTGGGAACAGCGTAAGTTGACTGAGTTTGTCGAGTTCTTTTCAGGATTAACTTATACGCCTAATGATGTTCAGGAAAATGGAACTCTTGTGCTTCGTTCATCAAATGTAAGCAACGGTGAGGTTGTCGATGCAGATAATATCTATGTAAATCCGCAAGTTGTTAATTCTGAGAATGTTAAAGTCGGCGATATAGTTGTTGTTGTTCGTAATGGCTCTCGTTCACTCATCGGAAAACACGCACAAATTAAGGCTTTTATGCCCAACACGGTAATCGGAGCGTTTATGACTGGTATTCGTTCGGAATGTCCAGAGTTTACAAATGCTTTACTTAATACTTCAAGATTTGAAGAAGAAATCGCAATGAATATGGGAGCAACAATCAACCAAATCACGGGATATATGTTTTCCAAAATGGAATTCAAAGTGCCGTGTTTGGACGAACAAAAGAAAATAGGCGAATATTTTGAAAAACTCGACAACCTTATCACCCTTCATCAGCGTAAGCCATTTTTAATGAAATGGAGGACTTCTGATGCTAACAGAAACCAAACGAACAGACTTGTTCTGTGAATATTATGCAAAATGGATTACGGTGTATAAGAAGGGCGCAATCAGAAAGGTGACGATGGATAAGTACCTAATGACGCAGAAATGGCTCGTTAAGCTCGTCCCAAACCTGAGAGTATGTGATATGAACCGGATCGCTTATCAGCAGCTGTTGAACGACTATGCTGAGTTCCACGAGCGCCAAACCACGATGGATTTTCACCACCAGCTCAAGGGAGCTATTCTTGATGCTGTTGATGAGGGCTTGATTGAAAGAGATCCTACTCGCAAGGCAATCATCAAGGGGAAGCCACCGGTTGCTAAGAAAATCAAGTATCTCAATCAATTTGAGCTACACACGCTGCTAATCTCGCTTGACCTGAAGGATAAGGTGAATTGGGACTACTTTATCCTGTTGGTAGCAAAGACGGGGATGCGCTTTTCTGAAGCACTGGCTCTTACCCCGAAAGACTTCGACTTTGCCCATCAAACACTGTCCATAAGCAAGACTTGGGACTACAAGGGAAAGGGCGGCTTCCAGCCTACGAAGAACAAGTCGTCTGTGCGGAAAATTCAAATTGACTGGCAAACTGTCATTCAATTTTCTGAATTGGTAAAGCACCTTCCCGAAGATAAGCCCATCTTTGTCAACTCCACTGTCTACAATTCGACGGTGAACGACATTCTCGGCAGGCATTGCAAAGCCTGTAACATCCCTATCATCTCTGTCCACGGATTACGGCATACACACGCCTCTTTGCTGTTATTTACGGGCGTTTCCATTGCGAGCGTTGCCCGCCGTCTTGGACATTCGAGTATGACCACTACGCAAAAAACCTATCTGCACATCATTCAGGAACTTGAAAACAAAGACATCGACTTGGTGATGCGCTCTCTTTCGGGTTTGAGCTAAAAAAACAAAACCGGCTTGCGCTGATTAAAGGTGATAAAAAAGATGCCATCCGA
>ERZ779907.254-NODE-254-length-12570-cov-2.21622_pt1 | contig 12570 bp, 11 predicted proteins | sample MGYA00511244_ERZ779907 | MGnify/ENA primary metagenome ERZ779907 (study PRJEB29588, sample SAMEA2150909) | human gut metagenome | biome: human gut; feature: human-associated habitat; material: faeces | place: Denmark | collected 2008/2010 ... | reverse complement strand
ACGATAATGACCTGATGATTATCAATAAATCTGGTATTACCATTCGTCTGAAAGTAGCTGATGTTCGTATTATGGGCCGTGCCACACAAGGTGTTCGCTTAATTAATCTTGAAAAGAGAAACGATGAAATCGGTTCAGTATGCAAGGTTACTTCCGAGAGTTTGGAAGACGAAATACCAGTTGATATAGATGGAACGTCTCCAACATCTCCTGTATCTATAAGTGAAATAGTAGAAGTAGAAGAGGAGAACTACAACTCTGAAGATGAAATAAATAATAGAGATGAAGAATAGACATAATATTAATTTTAATTTTACATTTATCATGAAAAGAGTATTATTTTCAGTGATTTTATTGCTTGCTGCAGGCTTCACTTTCGCTCAAGAAAAGACTGTGAAAGAAGCTAAAAGCATTGCGAATGAAGTGAATCCGGACTTTAATAAAGCCGAACAGCTCATCAATCAAGCCTTGACTAATCCTGAAACAAAGGATAATGCTGAGACTTGGGATGTAGCCGGTTTTATTCAAAAGAGAAGTAATGAAAAGCAAATGGAAAATGCCTATTTAAGAAAACCTTACGATACACTTAAGGTATATAATAGTGCTTTGAACATGTGCAAATACTATCTCAAATGCGATGAACTTGCACAGATTCCGAATGAAAAAGGAAAAATCAAAAACAAATACAGAAAGGCTAACTCTGCTGCTATTATTGCTGAACGACCTAACTTAATCAATGGTGGTATCCAGTTCTATAATTTAGAGAAGAACAAAGAAGCATTAGATTTCTTTGGAACTTACATTGAAATAGCTCAAAACCCAATGTTTGAGAAGGAAAACTTCCTGCAAACAGATACTATTTTACCGCAGATTGCATATTATGCAAGTTTAGCTGCGGCTAAAATGGAAGACTATCCAAGCGTATTGAAATATGCTCCATATGCTCAGAATGATAAAGAAGTAGGTCAATATGCTATGGAGTTTATCTCTACAGCTTTAAAAGCACAAGGCGATACAGCTAAATGGGTTGCTTCTTTGAAAGAAGGTTTGCAGAAATATCCGCAACATTCATTTTTCTTTGGCCATCTGATTGATTATTATAGCAATAACAACAAATATGATGAAGCTATGCAGTTTGCTGACGATATGTTAGCTAAAGACCCCAATAATACATTCTATTTGTACGTGAAGGGATATCTTTATCATAATATGTACACCAACCTGAAAAATGAGAAAAAGGAGCAAGAGGCAGCAGATGCACTTAATAAAGCTATTGAATATTATGCAAAAACGACAGAAATAGATCCTACCTATGCAGAAGCATATTCTAATTTAGGTTTGGTTTACTGCCTACAAGCACAAGATTTCTCAGAGAAAGCAACCACAGATGTTAATGATCCGAAATATAAGGAAGATCAAGCCACTCTGAAAGCTTTCTATGAAAAGGCAAAACCTTGTTATGAGAAAGCAAGAGAATTGAAACCGGATCAAAAAGATTTATGGATGAATGGTTTATACCGGGTATATTACAATTTAGATATGGGACCAGAATTTGAAGAAATTGAAAAGATGGTAAACTGATCTCATATTTTGATTAATAAAAAAAGCCTAGTCATCTGTCACTAGGCTTTTTTTTCATTATTTCCTCTTTTAATTGGAATAGGGAAGCAATAAGTAGAGATGAAATATCATTGTTTAATATTAAACATAATCATGATATTGATTTAAAATATAGGCGCTATTTTCTTTAGCTTGGGTGTCCGTATATAACTAACAGTGGTGTATCAGAATGAAAAATCATCTTCCGAGCAATTCCAGGATTAAATAGACGGGAAAATATATTCCGTTTGTATGTTGTTAGTGTGATAATATCAATATGATTCGTTTTTATATAGTTATCTAAACTATTCAAGAAATCATCATTCATCACAACATCATAATGTATTTCCAAATCCGGGTACTGTTTTTGGAAGTATTCTTTAATACCACCTAATTTTATTTCATTCCATGTATCTTTAACATCTGACAAATGAATTAAGGATACGGAAAAATGGAATGGCTTCAAAGCAGTAATCAATGAATCGAATGCAATTAAATCCCGTTGATCAAAATTGGTGATAAATGCAATACGCTTAGCTTCAGCCAATTGCTTAAATGGAGTATTCTCAGGTATGGCTAGAACGGGGACACGGCTCCGCTCAATTATTTCAGCCGTTACACTACCAATTAAATCAATATCTTTCTGATTTTTACCACGAGTACCCATAATAACGATACGTGGTCGATATTCTTTTGAATAGCGAAGAATTTCTTCTTCTGGGATGCCTTCACGCAACACACAACTATATTTCACATTTGGAAATTCTCCTGAAGCCACTTTCTCCTTAACCTTATTTGATAAGGCATTTAAGTCTGCATGAACTTTTTGCAATATATTTTTTACATTCTCTTCATCTGCAATCTGATAATTAAAGACATCTCCATAAGGTAACGAAGTAGTATAAATCGGAGTAAAGTAGACATGTAGCAATACTACTTCCGCATTCATATTCTGTGCAAAATTAAAAGCAAATTCACATGCTTTCATCGAATAATTAGAGAAGTCGACAGGAACTAAAACCCTATTACTCTCCTTCTCCACTTTAGGTGGCTTCCCTCCCACTACCTCTTCAGATAACCAGGCAGAACTTTCAGTAATCTTCAATGCACGTGGCAAATCGCTTTCTTTTATACGTAAACGCACACCCGAAGACACTACAGGTTGTATTTGATTTACATTGTGAATGTAGGTCTCAACACCTTCATTCTCAAGTACATTTTTCAATATCTGAGCTTTGGCATAAGTCAGAATGGCTAAAGTTACTAACTTGTCTTCCATAATCAACAGTTTTTACTTTATAAACAAATAAGAAATCCCAATTGTTTGTTTATCAATTGGGATTCATTTTTACTTTCTCTTCTTAAGCTTGAACAGGCTCTGCACTGGCATTCATTTCATCTAGTATCCTGAGAGCTCTATCAAGAACAGTAGTATCATCAAGCATCACTAAACCACCATCAGGTCCAGGCTCCAGATGTATTCCAACACTCTTACCTTCTTTGAAATTGTGTCCCCCAAAGAAGTTTCTAACTGTATCGACGTTCAGTCCGAGTTCATCGGCTATTCTATGCATACTACCAGTGGGTAACGAGTCTTTAATTCGGCGAAGTTCATTAAATGTTATTGTTCTCATATTTATAAATTTAATGGTTAATAACTCTGTGAGTTTTACTTATCACGCTATAAACTTAAGGAAAAAAAAAGATATAACAAACATTTTCGATGTCTTTTTTACAAAATAAAAGAAGCCTGCCAAAAGGGTATTTATATTTTCCCTTTTGACAGGCTTTTTGCCTATTATTAACTATCTTACTATGAAAGAATTATAGCTATCAGATGCTCTCTACAGACGATGCAGGCACCCAACCTACTTTACCATCTTCTAAACGGATTTCTTTCCATTCACGCATGGAGTTATCTTTAATCTCCACCTTTCGACCTTCATGCAATATAAACAAACTGGTACCACTCTCACTGGGGGTACTACGCACCGTTACACTGGGAGTTAATACAATGGCATTATTACGATTCAATAACTCACTTTTTTGCTGGAAAGCAAAAACATTCGCTAGTATAACAAACACCAGAAATACTATTCCTGCAATGAAACCAGTTTTTTTCCACACAATCTGTCTGGAAAAGAAAAAGAAATAAAGAGATGCCAATAATAAGAAGAAACAAACTATACCTACTTTTGCCCAAGCATCCACACTTAGACTATTTATCAATGACTTTGTCCAAGATACAAAGAAGATTTCAGCTACCGGAATTACTTTGTCTACGGTTTTGGCACGGGCTATTTCCAGATTAGCACGAATATCCGCATTACCAGGCTGCATCAATAAGGCACGCTCATAGTTTAAAATAGCTTTTGCTATATCACCAGCTTTATAATAGCTATTTCCTAAATTATAATATACTTCAGCAGCTTCTCCATCCTTCAACAAAGCTTCATATATCTGAATGGCAGAAGCATAATCATTCTTCAGATATGCACTATCCCCTTCTGCTTTTGTCGCACCATTCTCTTGCTTTACTGCTGAGAATTCTGAATGAGAACTTATTGAAACTGAATCATTGGCATTCTGCAATGTATCAGATGAAGCCTGTCCCAAAGAGGTCATCGCCATAAGCAGGCTAAGGGTAAAAAACAATATCTTTTTCATCATATAACCTTCTAATTAATGTTTAATCGAATTCTCCATTTTACTTATCACCGTCAATGAAGCTGAGTAAACCTTATCCATGGCCTGATTATCATCACCAGGAGCAAAACGAGCAAACTCACAATCATTCAACGCAACCAAGAACTCTTTAATCAAAGCATCTTCTACGCCATATTTACGAAGCTCCTCTTCAATATTGTCTTTAGAGAGCCGTGAAACCGGAATATTCAGTTTATCACTGATATATCCCCAAAGAGCTTTCAGTACTTCATCATAGAAAACATCTTTCTTATTTTCTGCCAATAGTTTGCCAGCCAGCTTCATACGCTTAACAGCAACCTTATTGGCTTTCTTCGTACGCATTTTAGCCACATTGGCATTAGCAGCTATCTGCTTACGGTAAACAATAAAGAAGATGATAAACGCAACTCCAGGTACCAAATAAAGCAACCAATACACCATCGAATCAAAGAAAAAGTCCCCCTTTTGGGAAAGAGTCACATCATTTTGCTTGATGAAGCGAATATCCTCATTCAAAATTCTCAAATCTTCTTTATTTGTAAAGTTTGCGATAGTCTGCGCAGCATTACCTTCACCCTTTTCTACATGCAACTCATATTCTTCTGTAGTCAATGTCTTGTAGGAACGGGATTTGATATCAAAATAGCTGAATTTGACAGCCGGTATCTTAAACGTACCAGCATTACGCGGAATAGCCAGATATTCAATTACTTTACTGCCAGAAAGTCCTGCATTTGTCAAACGGAACTTATTGTCAACTTTAGGATCATACACTTCAAAATCATCCGGGAACTTAATTTCAGGGTCACCAATCAATTTTAAATTACCAGTACCGGAAATCACGAGTTTAATAGTGATGGCATCGTTCGTTTTCACAGTAGTGCTATTGATGGAAGAAGAAATACTAAACTCTCCCACTCCACCAGAGAAATCAGCAGGTTTACCTTCCGGCAACGACTTAACATCAATTGTCAACTTAGGAGTAGTTAGCGTCTTTTTTATTTCAATATAATTGCTACCTCCATTAAAGAAAGCTTCAAATGGATCTGACACTTGGGTAGCTTTGGCAATAGAAGCATCAAAACGCGCTGGTTCGATGGTTAAATTACCCGACTGTTGAGGAAATAATACAAACTGGCGATAAATAGTAGTTTGATAATTCCTTCCCTTATAATGCTCCAAGCTCCATCTCCTATCATTCGGAAGCTCTACTTCCTGCGAATGAAATCCCTTAAAATCAGGAAGTTTCACATTATCAAAACGTTGTAAATCAACCAATGTATAGATTTTGTAAGTTAGCAAAAAAGCTTCTTGCTCATATACATTTGTTTTACTTGCAGTAGCTGCAATAAACAAGTCTTGATTGGAAATAGAAGTACCTGAAGAGGCACGGCTAGCATTACCTTTACTATTTCCATTTGAAGATGCCGCTGCTTCCGCTTGATCTGCCGGAAGTACTTTGACATGCACTGAATTAGAAATCATTTGATTACCATCTGCCGTAATCGTAGCACCCGGAATAGTGAAACTACCCTCCGTCGTAGCCATCAGAATATAAGTAAAGGTGATGCTACTGGTTGAAGTTGATACCCCGTTAATAATCTGCATACTACTTTGCTGCGAACGACTGGGTCCCATCAATACATCAAATCCCTTGATAGAAGGAGCACGGAAATCTCTCACCTTCTGTGTAGTCACTGTATATGTCAGCCGAAACTGGTCACCTACTGCTACTGCGTCAGGAGCTGACGCAGAAAATGACACTTTTTCGTCAGCAAAAACCTGTAAACTGACTGCAATCAGTGCTATCCATAAGAAAATTAATTTTCTCATATATTATCGTATCTTTTATTATTTACCAATCCTTTTCTAAGCGACCACCCTGAATTACTTGTTGTTTCTTCACCTTATCCTGCACATCTTTTTCGTCCTGCATAACCGACTTCAAGAGCTGTTCAGCGTTTTCCTTCGACATTTGGTTGTCTTGCGGTTGCTGTGGTTGCTGTTGTTGATCCTGGTTTTGCTGGTCTTGTTTATTCTGGTCTTGCTTATCTTTATCTTGTTCCTTTTCCTGATCCTGTTTATTTTGATCCTGATTCTGGTTTTGATTTTGCTGGTTTTGTTCCTGGTCTTTCAGCATTTTTTGGGCCAGAGCCAAATTATAGCGTGTTTCGTTATCTTTCGGATTATTACGTAACGATTCCTTGTATGCTTCCACTGCTTTCGCATAATCTTTACCAGAATGGAATATTACACCCATATTATGATAGATTTGAGCAAGTTTACTCTTATCCTTCTCCATCTTAGTGGCAGCAACATACTGTTCCATAGCTTCCTGCAACTTATTTTGTTGCATAAGCGTGTTACCCAAATTATACATGGAAACCGTTGATTTCGGATTGACATCGATCGCCTTACGATAATTTACTTCAGCATTCACATATGTGCTATCCTTATACGCACGGTTTCCCTTACGAATAAAATCACGTTCCGCTTTCTGTGCAGACGCCGATACAGCCGTCAATAGCAGCAAGATAATTCCGATAGTTTTATTTCTCATCATCATACCTTTCTTCCTTTTTAAACAAATGGATATTACGGAATAACGGGTTCTTACGTTCCAGAATCAGCATTCCAGCCAATAGAAGCAACAGAATAATCCATGCAACAGCCTGAAATTGTTCGTTGAACTCTGTGTAAACCTGTGTTTCCACATCCGCTTTCGCCATTTTATTAATTTCCTGAGTAATTGCCTTTTGTGCAGCATTCGAGTTATCTACACGCACATAAATTCCATCACCTGCCTGAGCTATCTCCTGACACATCTGCTCATTCAGTCGAGTGACAACCACATTTCCTTCACGGTCACGACGGAAATCATTCGTTCCTTCTACAGGAATAGGCGCACCGTCGGGCATACCTACACCCAAAACGTTGACTTGAATACCTTTCTCAGCAGCAGCTTTAGCAGCTTCTACCGCACCACCTTCATGGTTCTCACCATCAGTAATAACAATCACAGAGCGTCCTACTCCTTCCTGAGGCGTAAAACTACGTGTTGCCAGATTGATTGCCGCTCCAATTGCAGTACCCTGTTTTGATATCAGTGACGGATTAATAGACTCCAAAAACATCTTGGCAGAGATATAATCGCTTGTAATGGGCAACTGCGTAAAAGCATCACCGGCAAATACAATCATACCGACCTTATCATTTTCCATCCTATCTACCAACTGTGCCACCAGCCTTTTAGCCTTTTCCAAACGGCTGGGCTGCACATCTTGTGCTAACATGGAATTAGATATATCCAATGCAATCATTACTTCCACTCCTTGACGCTTCACAGTCTCCAGTTTGGAACCAAACTGAGGACGTGCCAACAATACTGCAAACAGCCCGATTGCAGCAAACACCAGCCAAAACTTCACATCCGGACGATATTTAGATACATCCGGCATCAACTGTGCCATTAGTACCGGGTCGCCAAACTTGCGGATTGCTTTCCGTCTCCGGTAATTGGAGTACAGGTAGAAAGCTGCCAAAAGAGGCAACAGGAGCAACAGATATAAATATGTAGGTTCTTCAAATCGAAACATCTTTCTATGTACAATTTAGTAATTTACAATCAATGCATTGTTTTAAGGTATCTTCTTCAAGATAGAATTACGAAGCAATACTTCAAGTAACACGCACAAGAACGCCGCCAGAGCAAACCAACGGTATTCTTCCTGACGCTTGCTGTATTCCTTCACATTCAACTTGGTTTTCTCCAACTTATCAATCTCCTCATATACCTCTTTCAGCTTAGAATTACTGGTGGCACGGAAATAATTACCTTCTGTGTTAGCCGCAATCTGCGTCAGTGTCTTTTCATCAATCTCCACCGGCATATTGACATACTGCACAGTGTTACCCACCGGATAAGGATACGGAGCCATTCCGTTCGTACCTACACCAATAGTATAAACCCGAATACCAAAACTCTTAGCTATTTCCGCCGCAGTCAGCGGAGATATATCTCCTTTATTATTTGTACCGTCCGTAAGCAGGATGATGACTTTAGACTTCGCTTTACTGTCTTTCAAGCGGGTAACGGCATTAGCAATACCCATACCGACTGCTGTTCCATCTTCAATAATACCACACTTAATGCCTTGAAACAGATTCAGAAGCACTGCATGATCCACCGTCAACGGACATTGCGTAAAACTTTCACCGGCAAATAAAGTTATACCGATATTATCATTAGGACGACCATTAATAAACTCCGCAGCCACATCTTTAGCAGCTTCCAGACGATTCGGTTTCAAATCCTCTGCCAGCATACTGGTAGATACATCGATAGCCAGCATGATGTCTATACCTTCAATTTCACTGTTTTGCCAGCTATTCGTTGTTTGAGGACGTGCCAGTACCACAATAATTAATGCCAAAGCAACAATACGCAGCATAAAAGGCACATGTAACAAATAGTTCTTATAACTCTTTGGCGTATGTGCATACACACGTGCATCCGAAATCTGAAGCGTCGCTTCATTATTCTTCCGCTTCATGATATACCATACTATATAAGGTATAAGCAACAGCAGCAAAAACAAATATTCAATATTGGCAAAAACCATTGTATTTACTATTTAACAATTTACAATTTACGATTGAAGTTACTACTGATTTTGCAATTAAGCAAAATAGCTGTATAACTGCATTCCAATATAAGTAAGCACACCAATCAAGGCAGCTGCCAATACAGCAATACCTACGCCCAACAATATCTTAGTACGCAAAGAACGTTTCTCAATGATCGTAATTTCAGTTGGCTGAGGTTTCACATTCTCAGCTTCTACCTCTTTTGTTTCATTGATAAAATCAATAGCGTTAATCAGATTCGCATCATTCTCATTCATCAGCGGAGCATGCTTAGCGAACTTCACCAAGTCAGCAGTCTGAAAGAGAGTACGCAAATCAGCAATAGCTTCTTTATCCTCCATATCCAACAGCTTCTCTATGATTTCCGATGAAGTCATTTCCAGTGCATTGAAGCCAAAACGCCCTCGGATATAAGTACGTAAAGTATCCGTCAACTCCGTATAGTATTCTTTAGATTGACCCTTTTGCCATACTTTCTCACTCTTGATACGTTCTATCTCCTTCATTGCCTGCTGATGCGGCGGTAACTTCGGCTCAACTTTCACTTTACGTATTATCGGCTTATTATCACAGATACGCATAATCAAATAGATAAGCAGCAGCGCAAATGGAATAAGCAGTATCCCACAAATGATAATTCCATACCAGTCTTCCCATACAAATGGAGCCTGCATCACAGTTTTAGGTCCAAAGAACTGTTCCGGATTTTCAGGATCCAACGGAACATTCATTGAATAGACTTTCAGTGCCAACGCCTTCGAACGATATGCTTTATTATCCACTGTCACCTCCATCGGTGGCAAATAATACAATGCCGAGTCGAATGATGTAACAGTGTATTCCTGTGTAATCAGCATTCGCTTATTATCATTTATATACTGCGTATCAGCCTTTGCAACATCTATAATCTCCACTCCTCGCACCAGCGTATCCGTATAAACAGGGAAAATAGCCTGTTTGTCCGCATCCAACGCCACTTGAAGTTTAATCTTCGCCTGATCACCAATATATATTTGCAGGGAATCAATGGTAGCATCCACTGTCACCGACTGCGCCACAGCCTTGCCGGTCAATATGCCCAATAGGGTTATCAGAAATAGATATCTTTTCATTTTTCCGATTAATTTCGTTTCGCAAACAAATTCATCAATGCTCTGACATAGTCCTGGTCAGTACGTACCGACACATTATCAACATTACTCTTAGTGAATGCCTCATGCAATTCTACCTGTTTATCCACCCACCAATCATGATGGGCACGACGAACGGCACGTGATGAAGTGTCAATCCACTGTTCATGTCCAGTCTCAGCATCTTTAATTTTCATCAAACCGATAGCTGGCAGTTCCTCTACCCGACGGTCATATACCTGAATAGCGACCACATCATGTTTCCGGTTGGCGATAGTCATTGCATTCTTAAAGTTTCCCTGATCGATGAAATCAGACAAGAGGAATGCTGTGCAACGGCGTTTCATCACATTTGTCAGATATTCCAATCCGAGACGGATATTTGTCCGCCGACTTTCCGCTTTGAAATCAATCAGTTCGCGGATGATATACAAGATATGTTTTCGCCCTTTCTTAGGCGGGATAAACTTCTCTATCCGGTCAGAGAAAAAGACAACACCGATCTTGTCGTTATTCTGTATAGCCGAAAATGCCAGCGTAGCCGCAATCTCCGTCACCATATCCTTTTTCATCTGCTTCACCGTACCGAATTCCAAACTACCGGAAACATCCACCAGCAACATCACGGTCAGTTCGCGCTCTTCTTCAAACACCTTCACGTAAGGTTTATTGAAGCGTGCAGTCACGTTCCAATCGATGTCGCGTATATCGTCACCAAATTGATATTCGCGCACTTCGGAGAATGCCATACCTCTACCCTTGAAGGCCGTATGATACTGGCCCGCAAAAATATTGTTGGATAATCCTCGCGTCTTGATTTCAATCTGACGGACTTTTTTTAACAGTTCACTTGTTTCCATTTATATAGTAGAATAATTCCGTTAATAAATACCTTCGACGTTCTTTAAAAACGTCGGCAAGATTCTTTAAAAACGTTGGCAACGTTTATTAATAGCTTTCAAAAGCTATTTTAAAGATACTTACATTAAGGTACTTCAACCTTATTTAGTATCTTGCTGATGATTTCATCAGAAGTCAGGTTGCTAGCCTCTGCTTCGTACGTCAAACCGATACGATGACGCAATACGTCGTGAGCCCCAGCACGTACAACCTCAGGAATAACATAACCACGACGTTTGATGAAAGCATAAGTACGGGCAGCCAATGCCAGATTGATAGAAGCACGGGGTGAACCACCAAAACCGATCATATCTTTCAGGTCTTTCAAATCATATTTCTCTGGGTAACGGGTGGCGAACACAATATCTACAATATAACGTTCAATCTTTTCGTCCAGGTATACCTGACGAACAACCTTACGGGCTTCTATGATTTCTTCTGCTTTTAGGATAGGTTTCACATTGAATTTCTCACCATTGATATTCTGACGGATAATCAGTTTTTCTTCTTCCATCTTCGGATAGTCAATGACTACTTTCAGCATGAAACGGTCTACCTGTGCTTCGGGCAACGGATAAGTACCTTCCTGTTCAATAGGATTCTGAGTAGCAAGTACAAGGAAAGGTTCGGGCAACAGGAATGTTTGCTTACCGATAGTTACCTGGCGTTCTTGCATAGCTTCAAGCAAAGCACTCTGCACTTTGGCCGGAGCACGGTTAATTTCGTCCGCAAGAACAAAGTTAGCAAAAATAGGACCTTTCTTTACCTGGAAAGTTTCGTCTTTCTGGCTATATACCATTGTACCAATAACGTCGGCAGGCAGCAAATCAGGCGTAAACTGTACACGACTGTATTGCGCATCAATCAGCGAAGCCAGCGTTTTGATTGCCAATGTTTTTGCAAACCCGGGCCCACCTTCCAATAATACGTGTCCGTCGGATAGTAAACCGATTAACAATGACTCTACCAGATGTTTTTGTCCTACGATAATCTGGTCCATGCCAGTAGTAAGGTTGGTAACGAAAGAACTTTGTCTTTCAATCCGTTCATTTAATTCGCGGATATCAATTGTTTCAGCCATAAATACTATTATTTTTTATTGTTTAAATTCCATTGGTTATCCAGCATACTACTGGTAATTATTTTTTTCGCTCCCAAAAGTACAGGAATAAATTAACCATACCAACTAATTTTTATTAAAAAACGATTAGATTAAACTACTTTCATAGAGTTTAGTAGTTAACAATAGTTTCTAAAAAGATTTTCAATTTCGCAAATAGGAATAAACTACAATTCACCCCTGCAAGCAACGTAGTGGTCAACTTGCAGGGGTGCAATATTTTCTGTTATTTCTTCACAAGCTCCGGTATCTTGACTACAGTTCCATAGGGCACGTGATCCGGGTTCTTTATAACATCAGGATTATACTTCACGATATACGGCCAGAGAGCTTTGGTTCCGTAGAAACGAAGTGCGACTTTCGTCAAAGTTTCTCCTTCCGCTATAGTATAGGTAGCCTTTGTTCCTACTATCTTATAGTTTACAGAATCAGGTTCAAAAGGAGTCGCTTTCTTATTATCTTTCTTAGAGGCAGCTACAGGATTTT
>ERZ779907.251-NODE-251-length-12657-cov-2.93199_pt1 | contig 12657 bp, 16 predicted proteins | sample MGYA00511244_ERZ779907 | MGnify/ENA primary metagenome ERZ779907 (study PRJEB29588, sample SAMEA2150909) | human gut metagenome | biome: human gut; feature: human-associated habitat; material: faeces | place: Denmark | collected 2008/2010 ... | reverse complement strand
TATACCACTATAGACAATTTGCGACAATTCCTTTCCCACTTTAACGTGGTAAAGTGTTAACGTGGTACAGTGATAACGCATTAGTGCTTTACTGCGGTTAGGTTGCGTTGCGTTGGTGCGGTGTGGTGCTAATGAGGTGCAGTGGTGTAGGTTGAATATCATAAAAATATATTGTAGTTTTTTAAAGTTTTTGTTGCAATTTATAGAATAGTGTGCTATACTATAAGAGTAATAAGAAGTAGTTAATAAATAAGTGAGGTGAACAAAAATAGTTAAATGTTCTGATTATGTGGGAGTTACTTGTATTGATGGAAGTTGTCCTAAGGCTCTTTATGAAGTCCATCCGGAATATTATGATTTAATGCCTACTTGTGAAAATTGTTGGTTTTATAGGGGTTGTAGTGATTGCGCTTTTGCTTCTGTTGATGGAAAATGTGATATTGATAATATGTTGTATTCCAATGAAATATAGTGTTCGACATCGAACAAGAAAAGAGGTAGAAAATGATAGTTAGTGATTTATATAAAGTTATGAGTGAAACACAAGAAATTGATATTTATAGTGAAAAAAAGCAGATTTATATTTTTACCGGAGAATGTAAAGATATTACATCATCTTGTATGGAATTACAAGTAAACAGTATTTTTACAAATAACGATTTATTTATAATAACTGTTGATTAGTTCGATATTGAACATAAAAATGTTTCATGTGAATCATTTAAAATAAAAAATTGCTGTCCTATCGGCACATCGGGGAGAATGGAGAAATAATATGAATGAAGTAATGGTATCTGAAAAAATCAACGCACTTACAAACACAGCACTGAAAGATTCTTTAGGAGTCATTCGCAAAGAGGTTTTAAGTGTTAACACTTCACAGTGGGAAATTGCAAAACAGGTTCACGCAATTCTTACAAAAGAGACTTTTAAAGATGATTTTGACAATGAAGAGCAGTTTGCTAATTTCATCGGCATTTCTCGTAGCAACTGCAATAAAATGAAAAAGGCGGTTGATTTCAGAAACAGTAATAAAATGTTCAAGGATTGGACTTTAAACAAAATCTACGAGATTATGTGTTTACCTAAAGAAGAAGCGCCACAGTTGCTTGAAGATTATATGATTGACAAGGATGATACAGTGAAAGAAATCAGAGAAGCAGTAAAAGCTTACAAAGATGATACGGCAGAATCTAAGGTAGTGGCAGAAGTAGAACCATCGGACGAAACGGAAAAAGGAGTAGAACAGGAAACAGAAGAAAAGAAAGAAACTGAAAAAACTATTCAGATGAACGAAGATGGTACAAAAGAATCATTGTTACATTGTTACATTGAAACTCTCACACAGGAAGAAGTGGTACGAGTTTTAACATACATGAAAAAACAGAGTATTGGCGATACGGACGCAGTAAACGAGGTTATTAGAGCATGGAAGTAGTAAAGTTTTTAAAAAAGCATAATGTTCCGATTAAGTCGGTAGGGTTTAGATACCTCACCGAAGCAATAAAAATGTCGGTTGATGATGGTACTTTACCGTACCATATGTATAGATTGTATAAACCGATTGCAAAAGAACACACAACTACAACTAAAAATGTTGAGCGTTGTATAAGATATGCAATTTCAAAAAGCGATATGGTTGGTTTATCTAACTGTCAGTTTATTATTGAAGCAAGTATTCAATGTAGGAAGAAAGTTAGAAAACCTAAGAATCACGTATGTATTTTATAGTGTTCGATATCGAACATTAAAAATAAAAAATTATATTGCTGACCTAACGGCATAACGGGGAGAATGGAGAAATAATATGAAAAACTTTAGAGACTTAGCAAGAAAAGCAACAACATTATCAGAGTTAATGGAGAACAGGGAAAAGATTAGTACAGAAGATGTTATTAAAAATTTTCCTGATGGCATTACCATTAACGCGGTAGACGTAATTAAGACATCAACTGCAACATATCCGGTATTCACGTTTGCAGAGGATAATATAAAGTTCTACTGTGGCGGTATCGTATTAACAAAGATTGTTAATATGTGGTTAGAACAATATAACGGAGATTTAGGAATGTTAAACCATGACTTAGCTGAATCCGGTGGAGTGAGGGTGAAACTTACAGAATCAAAAACAAAGGACAAAAAGAATGTTACCACAGTAGAAGTAATGTAGCATGGTTGATGAAAAGAACATAATTTCCGAAAATCCACGGCAACTGTTAGCGAATATGAATAAGCGGTTTAAAAGAATGACCGCCTATCTAGGGGAAGAACACGACTCAATTCAGTTGGTAAAACATCAATTAGATATGGTTTACGGTTATGAGTCTATTGGAGTTCCTACGTTTAAAGTTGCCGGATTGTCAGAAGAAAAGAAAAAACAAATATTAGATATTGCAAAGACTTATAAGAATTCTAGTTATAGTACAATAACAGGATTCAAGAAATCCCTACAAAATAAGGGATTTCAAACTTTTACAAAAAATATGAGTCAATCACAGGCGGTTTTTTGGGATTCGGTTTTTTCATCCCCCTCGTGGGGAAAAATTAAAGAGTTGTTTTATGAAGATTCTGATAGAGCAGTAGCAACCGCGGAACGTGTGGAACGTTTTACCGAAAACCCATATTCTTTAGAGGATATTTTTTCAGTCTGGTCAAGTATTACACAAGAAGATAAACCTAATTTCAGAAAGAGCGTTGATGTTGTAATATCACAATGGAATAAAATTGATACAGAAGAAAGAAATAATATAAATTTCAGAGATTTTGCATTAAACATATTACAAGGATTATGAGTTATATGTATAATATCAGAGATTCCCCATTGTCAGAAATTGTCTTCCAGACTTATTATTTTAAAAAGAAAAACAGAGCAGATATAGTCAATGATGATATTATGTGCTTTGATATTGAGACTTCCAGCGGATTTTTACATAAAGATAGTAATACGCTTGAACCCTACTTAGGAAAAAGTAAAAAATATTATGAAGATTGCAAGAAATTTGCTATCTGTTATGTATGGCAGTTTTCAATAAATGATAACGTTTTTTGGGGAAGAACGCTAGAAGATTTCAAAGAATTTTTACAAGAATTGGAATACTATGAACCACACAAGAAAATAATATACATACATAATTTTTCATTTGAATTTCAATTTTTGATAAATGTATTACAATTTGACTATGTTTTTGCACGACAAGCTCGAAAGCCATTATTTGCAGAATGGGGAACATATCAGTTCCGGTGCAGTTACTTTTTAACTAATATGTCGCTTGCAGTATGGGCTGAACAAAGAAAGTTGAGAGTCAAAAAATTAGTGGGTAATTTGGATTATACTGTCTTAAGAACACCTAAAACGGTACTTACAGATAAAGAGTTAGCTTATTGTTTTAACGATATACTCGTTATGTATTTTGGATTGCTACAGTATAAAGAGAAATACGGTCATATAATTGATATACCGTTTACACAGACCGGAGAAGTGCGAAAAGAAGTAATTGAACGCATGAATGTAAGTAGTGAATACAAATATAGGAAACGTTGTCTAAAACTTATTCCGGAAACAATAGAAGATTATTCATTATTGTGTGATTGCTTTATGGGAGGGTATACACATAGTAATGCAGTACACACTGATATTGTATTAGATAACATTTGTAGCAAAGATATATCATCTAGTTATCCTACTGTAATGTGCTTGGAAAAATATCCCATGACGTATTTTGAGGAAACAATACCTTGTGACGATTATTTTAACAATGATAACTACAGTTACATAATAACGTTCGATGTCGAACATTTACGGTCAAAACGTTGGAATACATGGCTCTCTTTTTCCAAGTGTGCAAAGATAAAAGGCTATTCGCTTGACAACGGCAGAGTTTTAAAAGCGGATTTTGTACAGTTATCACTGACAAATATTGATTATGAAATGTTTCAATTATGCTACGATTTTGAAAATCTTAATATAATAGATTTTCGGGTATCGAGCAATGATTATCTTTCACCTACTTTTGTAAAATATATATTGGAACTATACGGAAATAAAACTACATTAAAGGGTATCGAAGAACAAGAGCCGTTATATATGAAAAGTAAACAATATGTAAATTCAATGTATGGTATGATGGTTACTAAAAACATAACCGATACGATAGAATTTGAAGAAGATAGGTGGAAAAAAGAGTTATTGAACGAAAATAGCTTTTACACAAAAATCTCAAGTGAAAAAAAGAAACTTTCGAAAACTTTTGGGGCGTTCCAATTTGGAGTTTGGGTTACTGCATATGCAAGACGCAATTTGTGGCAAGGCATTTTAGCCTTAGATTATAATGTCGCTTATTGTGATACTGATAGTATAAAATACATAGATTGTGATACAGATTTCTTTGAAAGCTACAATAAAGAAATAGAAAGACGTGAAAATATGAGAGCCGATATGCTAGGTATTCATAGAGATAAATTTTGCCCCATGGATAAAAACGGAATACCCCATAGACTTGGGATATTTGATGATGACGGACAATACAAAAAATTTAAAACGTTGGGAGCAAAAAAATACTGTTATGTGGATAATGATAATAAGTTACATATGACAGTATCTGGAGTTAGAAAAAATGCAGTATCACAATTACATGACATTGATGATTTTAAGGATGGTACTGTGTTCGATGTCGAACATGCACAAAAACTTTTAATGTCGTATATAGACGACATGACACCGATTGTATGGAACAAAGGACAGTATGATGAATTTCACAGCAAATATCAACATGGTATATGTGCACAGCCTACAACATATAGTTTGGGAATTACTGATGATTATGATTCAATTTTGACAATGGTTCAAAATAAGAGGGGAGTGACAAGCATTTTTGAAAGAGAAACAGAAATATTATAACATAAATAATTTGTTATCTAAAAAGGCAATGTATAATATGTTGCTAGGTGAACGTTCCAATGGTAAAAGTTATGCTACAAAGTATGTTGCTTTATGGGAAGCATATTATGAAAAAGATATACGAACCAAACAACCTAAAGAACGTTGTCAACTTGCATATTTAAGAAGATGGAGGGATGAAATAAAGTCGCGTGACGTAGAAGCGTATTTCTCGGATATGCCTATTATAGAAATTACAAACGGCACGTTTGAAAGTGTTCGAGTGTATAGAGGAGATATTTATTTAATACATGAGGAAGAAGAAAAAATTCTTGATAGAAAAAAGATAGGTTCTGCTTTTTCTTTAACATCCGCTACGCATTACAAGTCGCTTGCATTTCCTAAAATTGGAAATATCATTTTTGAGGAATTTATAACAGATAGTGGTTATATTGCTAACGAGGTAAGAAGCCTTATGGATATTATATCCACTATAGCAAGACGTGACTACGTTAGAGTTTTTTTGATAGGTAATACCATTTCCCGATTATGTCCTTATTTTGAGGAGTGGCAACTTATCCACATAAAAACGCAAAAACAGGGCACAATAGAAATATATAGGCAGTTTACGAATCAGTATGACGAAAAAACAGGTGAGCCTATTGTGGTAACAATAGCGGTGGAGTATTGCGAAAACACAGGAAGTAACTCGAAAATGTTTTTCGGTAAAAAATCGGAAATGATAACAACAGGAGTGTGGGAGACAGGCACGTTCCCACATTTACCGGAAAAATTAGAACACTATGATATTTTATATCAAATTTATTACAAGTATACAAGTTTTAAATTTTTGATAAACCTTGTAAGACACAAAGAAACAAAAGAAACTTTATTATATGTTTATCCTGCAACTAAAAATATTCCCAAAAAATGTAAACGAATTGTCACAGATGATTTTACATCTAATCCACTAGCAACGTACAACTTGACAGACTTATTGAAATATGATAGTATGATATTGGATATGATAAAAAATAAAAAAATAACATTTAGTGACAATTTATGTGGCACTGAGTTTACACAAATAAAAAAAGAAAAAGGAGTGTATTAAAATGAGAAGTATCGACACATTAGTTCCACCTATTGAAAACGATAACAGCGGTAAATTATCAGAAGATAATACCGCTACTATTAAAGCAATAGAAGAAATGGCAACCGCCATGAAAGAAGTCGTTGAAAGTTCGACAACGAACACAACTAAAACTCTTGAAACGTTCAAGACGGCTTTTGATAAACAGTTTACCACACCATTAAATGGTGATAATAAAAATGTAAATGGTTCTGACGAACCGGAAAATGGTTCTGACGAACCGGAAAGTGAGGAATAATTATATGAGTACAGTAAACCAGATTTATATCTTAATTAACGAGGTGGCAAAACAGACATTTGGAGAAAGTGCAGTAACCGTTGCAGACACTTCCACACTTGTAGCGTTGGGAGATAAAGTATTATCGTCTGACGTTGACACAGACAAATTTGCTAAGGCATTAGTAGACCGCATAGGAAGAACGATTTTCTCTATCCGTAGATATACGGCAAGCGGTGACGATGGGCTTGTAAAAGAACCTTTTGAGTACGGTTGTATTGTTCAGAAAATATATGTTGATTTACCAGAAGCAAAAGAAAACAAAGCGTGGGAAATTGGAGAGGACTCTTATACACCATCTTTTGCCCCTATTATTAAACCATCCATCAAACAAAAGTTATTTGAAAAAATGGTTACATGGGAAATTGACGTAACAATTCCAGACTTCATGTTTAAAACTGCATTTACATCCGCTCAAGGTGTCGCAACTTTGATTGATGCTATTTTTACCACAATGGATAGTTATATGGAAATTGCGTTAGAAAATAACAAAAATCTTACACGTGCAACGTTTATTGCAAATAAGTTACACACAGGAAAACCATGTGGAAAACACAACTTATTGACAGAGTATAACACATTGACAAATGCAAGTCTTACTGTTACAAGTTGTCTTCGAGATATTGGGTTCTTGAAATGGGCAAGTCAGCAAATCAACTTATGGGCAAGTCGAATGAAAAAAATGAGTGTGCTTTTTAACGATGAAAATTACAAACGGCATACACCAACATCAGACTTGGTTGTAAATGTTTTACAGGATTTTGACAGCGCATTGGTGTCTTATCTGGAGTCCGACACCTATCATAATGAAATGGTAAAACTTGCGAATACTTATAGCACTTTACCATATTGGCAGGGCACCGGTGAAAGCTACGAATTTTCAGACACGTCTAAAATCCACATTAAATTAAACAGTGAAACAACGGTTGAGCAGAGCGGAGTAATTGCCGTTATGTATGACCGTGACGCAATGGGAGTAACAATCACAAAACGTAACGGAACTACAGAACGTAACAACCATGACGAGTATACTAACTATTATAACAAAGCAACATATGGATATTTTAACGACATGAGTGAAAATGGTATTGTTTTCTATATTGCCGAAACCTAAATTTGACAAACGACGTCGGACTATAAAGTTCGACGTCGAACATTTTTTTAAAAAAAGGTGGTGTATATATGTTTTTATCTGATTTTTGTGATAATTTAAAAAATATAAAAAAAGAAGAAAAAGAAGAAATGAAACTTCCGTTATCAATTTCTTATTGGACTGATATGCTTTTTGAAAAAGCCATAAGAATTTTTGAGTGGAGTGGCGACTTACCTTTCCCACAGAAAGAAATTGAAATGCGATTATTATTATATGGTTATTGTGGATATGTAAATGACACAGCCGTAGGGGAAATGGTTTCAATTGGGGGAATGAGCACACCAACACAGTATTGGGATGAATTTAAAAACTTTACTTATGCCGCTGCAACTGCTAACGGTGGTACTAGAAAAATAGGTGAAGATTGTGTTATCATAAACAATACCGCATTAAGGAATCCATTATATCCAATGATTAAACGTTATGCAAATTTACTAGCGCATACTGATGTATCATTAAAAATGTCTCTTGTAAACTTGCGTGTTAAAAATATTATTTCTACAGATTCACAGACAACCGCTGATAGTTATCGCGCCATGTTTGATAAATTTTATAACGGTGATATTGACGCGATATTGGATGATGGATTATTGAAAAAGGGCAACGGTGGTATTGACAATCTTGCTTTAACATCTAGTGGGTCTCTAGGGGTAATGGATTGTATTGACGCAAGGAACGAGTTATTGCGTATGTTTTTTAATGAGATTGGTGTACGATACAACCGTGATAAAAAAGAAAGAATGATTGAGTCAGAAGTTGAAAATGACGAACAGATGTTACTTTTAAATATCAATGATATGCTTAAACAGCGGAAAAAAGCGTGTAACGAGATAAATAAGATTTTTAACAAAAATATTTCCGTTGAATTATCACCGGAATTCAAAATTATAGAAAAGAAAGTGGGTGACGATAATGCTAACAATTAGTCAATATATTATGGAAAATAATGTACTTCCGTTCTCCAATTCTGATTTTGCACAAAATGGTTATGAACCATTAAACAGCGGAGACTTTCAAGGGATGCTCACGGAATGGATAAATTTTAATCATGGAGAATTACAAGTTCGTCCTACAGTAGAAAAAGCAATGGAAACAGACGTTACTACAATTCAAAAAATGGTTGTAAATTTATACAAAACAAAAAAATATACTTATGAGCATTTGTATAATTCGACTTTACTTAAATATGAACCGATAGAAAATTATGATAGAATTGAAACAATCACAGACAGCACTATAAAAGATACAACAGGAAGTACCGATTATGGGGTGCAAGGTACAACATCTAGTACAACCTCTAGTAGTGCGGATGGGGCACAAAAAAATGATAATACAACCACAGAAAAAATGGAGTACGGAGAGACAACAACTGTTATAAAGGATAAATTAACAAAGTCGGGAAAAGAAAGAAGCACAGACAGTGGAAAAAAAGTTTCTGAACGTAACGTTGCACCATATGATTCTGAAACTTATTATAATCAAGAAAAAACAACCGATTCTTTTGATAATTATTCACACGTAAATGAATTATTAGATAGAGTCGATGAAACAAATAGCACAGTTAATGTACCTACAAAAACGGATAATAAGACTACAACCGTTGTAGAAAACATAGGAGAAAAAACAAACACACAGACAGCAACTTCCCAACAACAGCAACAAGCGCACACTGATACCGTAACCGGAAAAGAAGAAACGACATACAAACATGAAAACCGTACTCACGGAAATATAGGTGTAACTACAAGTCAACAAATGCTTGAAAGTGAGAGAGAAGTGGCGATTTTTAATTTTGTTGGTATTATTGCGCATGATATTATAAAACTGATAGCAATTTGTATATATTAAAGTTCGACGTCGAACATTAAGGATGGTGATTTTATGAGTGACGTTTTACATTTAAGTGTTTTAACAACCAGAACTGATAAACGTTATTTAGTTAAAACAAGCAATGAAATAACGACAAGAGAAGTAAGATTGAAATCGGGTAGTAGTATTGTTAATCCTATTTTGATAATGAAAAAACTTTCTGATTCTCACATAAGACAATTCAACTATGCATTTATAAAAGAATATCAACGTTATTATTTTGTGAATGACATTACAGAAATGAATGGCGATTTAATAAGTGTTTCTTTACACGTAGACGTATTAAGTAGCTTCGCAAATGATATAAAAGGGTTGAGTTGTTTAATTATTCGACAAGAAAATTTAAACAATCCTTATTTTGTAGATGAGGAAGTCATGACAAGAGTAAAACGGATAAGAGAAAAGAAAAATATTGGTGTAATTGGAGAAAATGTAACTAATTATTATTTGACTGTAAATAATGGGGGATTGTGATTATGGCATATGTACGCAGTGGAACGCTAACTCAAACGACACAATATTTAGATGATAACGGAAATGTTGAACATACCGACCAAAGTATTGTAAATGTAAGATGTGATAACAATAATTGTATAGCTGTAGTGGCGGATAACCTCAATGACTCAAGCAATAAAAGTTGGTCACTTATTTGTTATAATATAGAATCAAAAAATAAAATAAAAAATATGAATGGTTCTATAAATGGTTTTAGAGATGGTTCCCCGACTATAACAGATGAATTCGTGAACGTTGAAGCTATTGGTTCTTATTATAGTTATAAAGGCATATATACAATAGCAGATTTTACAACCTCATTTCCAATAATAAATACAACTGAACAACTAAACAAATATTTACAAACAGGAGAATATGCAAAAGAAATAAATCCGAAAACCGATTGGATTTTAGCAATAGACGGCACAAAAAGTCCTCTGTATAAACTAAAGTGGAATTGCGCTTCAATATCAGAAAATGATATTGCTAGGGTAAGAATTGGCTTTGGTGGTTATGATGATATACGCGGTAAAGTATCTATTCATAAATGGCAGTTAGTAGATTATAGTCCAAGTCATTTTAAAACAAACTATGCTCAAATAAATAACGCGGTATGGGGTGAAATTGCGGAAATTGTATCACCTTTAGCAATTTTATCAACTGTATATATTGCGGTACAATTAGAATACTATTCCACACCTACTGTATTACCTACCGATTATTCATCAATTATGTATTGTGAGTTATTCAAAAAACAAAAAAATGGTCACATGTATGGAGATATTGGTTTTTTAGAAAAAGACGAAAACGGACTTTATGATAAAGTGACAAGCGGTGACGGTTCAACATTTACTGTAAAAGATGGAGAGGACGGTAGTAAAATTGTAACATCCGATGATGATGATGGATATTCAGACGACAAAGACGATGATGAAAACGACAATGATACAAGCGATGTATCATCCGGTATTGGTGTACTTACAACAACTTTCAAAATGACAAAAGACAGATTGCAACAGTTAGGTAGATTTTTATGGGGTTCAAACATTTTTGATAACTTTTCTTTGATATGCAACAACCCGATAGAAAATATTATATCTTGTAAAAGCATACCACTATCGTTAGATGGTAGTAGGCAAAAAGTAATTCTAGGAAATGTAGATACGGGGGTGAACGGAGATAAAGTTAGTAATAATTTTGCAAAGCAAAATATTGGTAGTATAACAATTACTGAAAAATATCATAATTTTTTAGATTATGCCCCATACACTAATGTTATCATATATTTACCTTATGTGGGTTTTAAAGAATTAGATACAAATTTAGTAATGGGAAAAACACTATCAATTTCTTATACTGTAGATATTATTACAGGCGGTTGTTTATGTCAAATAAAATCTAATAACGTTAAATTATATGAGTTCAACGGAAATATGGGAATTGATATTCCTATCACAGCTAGTAATAGAGCGCAAGTGGAAGCCGGATATATCTCTAGTGGTATTGGTATTGCGTCTAGTGTTGCAAGTGGAAATATAGTTGGTGCAGTAACATCACTTATAAATAGTGCAGAATCACAATACCATTACGCTAGTACATCATCCCCGAACCCTATGTGTGTAGCAAGCACTAATAGAACGTGTTATGTTATATTAGACCGTCCTACCTATCAGACATTAAAATCTTTCAATCACACAAGAGGTAAAAAATGTTATCTCACAAAAACTATAAATACATTAAAAGGATATACGATATGTGATGAACATATTGATTTAAGTGGTATTAGGGCAACAGATAGTGAAAAAGAAGAATTGATTAAAATTTTAAGCGGTGGATTTTTTGTAAATTAAAATAGGGGCATATGCCCCTATTCCACTTTTTTAAGTTTTCCATTTTTTGCTAATGATAATAATTTCATATTATCAGATAAATTTCCGGTATAGTTTTTAATGCCGTTAACTTTTGCTAAAGGAATCCTTTTTTTATAATTGCCGTAGAAACTTGACTTTACTCCAATAGAAGATAACACAACGTCAATGTCCTTAGACGCGCCGTTATATTTTGGGTAAAAGTTCGATGTCGAACAATTTAAAAACAATTCTCTTTCCTTAGTTCTTCTTTTTCGTAAACCGTCTAAAACATTTCCACCAGACTTAATATATCGCAACATTGCGTCAGCAATTTCTTTTTTAGTTCGTTTTCCTTTTGCTGTCAACTGGTCAATATTTCCTACATTGTAAGCAAACGACACCATTGCATCAAACTCATTTTGGGTAAAGTTATATACACTATTGTATTTCATAACCTTTGTTTCAAAGCGTTTCAAGTCTTTTTCTAATAAATCAATAGCGTTTTCCTTTGTAATTGTGTCATTTTCTTTTACGTCTTTACCATAATGTCCGTAACCGATTGTATAATATTTTTCAGTAGGTACGGCTTTTGTTGCTTTACTACAAAATCCCTCAAAAGCAATAATAAGTTCTACACCTTTTTTACTTGTTTTCATCGTTTCCACCTCTCAATAATTCATCAATCTTATCCACTAATTTCTGAATAGTCAAAGTTTGTTTATTCAGTTTTTCGGTAATTTGTGTGATTTCTTCTTTATGGGTTTTTGTCAAGTCTTTTACATAACCCGCCAAAAAAGCTACACACGCAATAGGGAAACCCACATTCTGCACTACTGTTATAAAATCCATAAATAACACATCCTTTCTATACTTTTATAATAACTTTAACATATCGTATATATAATGTCAATATTGTATTATCGAACTATAATAATTATAACTTATTGACACCCATTGCACTACGTCCGCACCACACCGCACCAACGC
>ERZ779907.249-NODE-249-length-12660-cov-2.69123_pt1 | contig 12660 bp, 12 predicted proteins | sample MGYA00511244_ERZ779907 | MGnify/ENA primary metagenome ERZ779907 (study PRJEB29588, sample SAMEA2150909) | human gut metagenome | biome: human gut; feature: human-associated habitat; material: faeces | place: Denmark | collected 2008/2010 ... | reverse complement strand
TGACGAACTGCTTGCAACAAAGAATTTCTTGTATTGTTACACAATTAACTACATTTTGCCTCGAGGAGTGGCTAATTTATGGGTGAAAGGTTACTTAATTGATCAGCTTGCAATAAGCTGATTTGTTATCATAAACCGAATTGGTATATAGTGAACTGAAAATAATCATTAAGAAGGTGATATTATGAAAAAAGATGTTAAATTATACAATATGATTTTGCCGCCGTTTATGCTGTTCTTCTTTGTTCCCACTCTTTGGATTGTATCAGCCTTAGGGAATTTCATAATAGACTCAATAGTTCTCTTAATAATTTCAATTTTTATTTACAAGAAATTCACTTGGCAATTGTATAAGAAATCAATAATTCCCGTATTTCTGTATGGATTTCTTTCTGATTTTTTAGGTGTGCTGTATCTAATGGCAATATCTATTGGATCAGGTGCGGAATATTACGAGGGCAACGATATCGGAAAACAAATTCTTTCGGGAATATATCTTGCAACTAACCACTCCTGTTATGACAGCATCTACGGAGTTTTGTTTATTGTCAGCAGTATTTTTATTTTTGTTTTTAATTATCGTGTGTCATTTAACAATAAAGGACTTTCTAAAAAGCAGAAAATAATTGCATCTCTTACAATGGCAATAATAACCGCACCTTACACATTTTTGTTGCCTAAAGAGCTTTTTTATCCGTAATAAAAATATATCTCGGTTTGGTACGGCAATTGCAGTATTACAAAATACATAAAATCAGCAAATCCAAACAAACAGGCTGATGAATTTTTAAAATATTATGAAGAAAATTTTTAGTGTTGTCAAAAAGATACTGAAATATATTGAAAATGATAATGAGTGTTTTTATGTTTAAAAAAGTTGTTTGTACAATAGTGAGTACTTTATGTATCTTTTTTTTATTATCCGCCTGCAATGCTTCGATTGATGATTATGAATCTTATAAAAATCTTAAAGTAGGAGAACATTTTTCGGTTAACCGTGATGGATATGCAGTCAAAATAAACGATACGCTTCTTGTTTGGCACAACCTTGCTGATGGCGAAAAGGATTGTGTTAAAGTCATTGATAAAAATATGGTTGACGCAAGCGGAATGATAGAAGGTGAGGATGTTCTGAACGGTTCAAAAGAACTTCTTGCTGATAAAATTAAGGATTGTTATTCTTCAAATGATTATGTTATAATGGAGTTGTTAAACAATGATACCATTATTACGGTCGATTGCAATAACAATTTCAAATATTCTAAATTTGATAATTTGAAAAGCACAGGAATTGATTGCAGTAAATTTAATCACATATCAATCGACTGATTATTTATCTTTTCGGAAAGAAATTTCTTATGAACAAATACTATTACATCATAAATTTGTTTGATTCAATAGACAGATTGTTTTTAAATACCTATAGTACCCCTGCATACTTTCTGTCAAAAATCAGTTTTGTTATCATATAAAATTAGTTTTTAATAGGAGGAATAGTTTTGAATAAGTTTAAAGCTATATGTGAATCGGTGAGTTATTTTTTTATTTTTTCATTTACACCAATAATATGTGCATTAATAATTTCATTTATATATGTATGCTTTAGTAAAATAAATTTAAATCTCCCTCAAATTTCAACCTATGTTATGGAGATAATTGCTTGTTCATTAATTATGATTATTTTTTATTTTATTCTAAAAGTAAAGAGATATGATTTTGTTGATAGTATAAAACTAAATAAAATAACTCTGCGCTCGGCATTGCCTTTTATTCTTTTAGGATTATCAGTATATTTTATTTTTATAATTCTATTAAATTGTATACCATTCTTTCAGGGAGAAGATACTGTTTCAAATACAAATGATTTGCACAAATCAGTCAATGGAATAAATGTAGTTTTTTTGTTTGTAGCCAAGAGTATATTAGCTCCAATTGTAGAGGAGGTTACATTTCGTGGCTTAATCTATTCAAAACTAAAATTGGCTTTTCCAATATGGGTATCATCACTTTTAGTTTCGTTGACTTTTGGTGTTATTCATTTTTCATCATCTATATTCACAGTATTGTCAGCAATTTTATTGAGTTTGATTTTTAATTACCTTGTTGATAAATATAATTCAATAGTACCTGGTATACTAATACATTCAGCTTATAATTTTACAGTTACATTTATACGATATAATATTAGATATTTTGATTTTGCGACATATGAAATTCCGATTATGGTCGTTTCAATTCTAACTTTTATCTTTTCTATAATATGTATTATTTTTAACACTAAGAAATTAAGTAGTAATTAGGGGTGAGAAGCAAGTGAAATTAAAAATACTTGGTTCTGTGTCAAGATTTAGCACAAAATAAAATGAGAAGTTCTGCCAACTAAGCTGCTGGCAGAGAAGATACCCTCTCAAACAATTACCCAGGTTCTTTGCACATTCAACCTGTGTAAGATCAGGGTGCTCTTTGCGATAGTTGATAGCATCCAACTTGAATTGCTTGGTGTGATGAGTTTTTTGTTGTGATATAATGAATTCCTCCTTTTTTTATTATACAACACTTAAAGGGGATATCTCATTTTGTTTTGTATTATTTAGATGCTAACACTAAGATAAAATGAAAGACAATATAAAGATAAATCAAACAAAGCTGAAAAAATTATGAGGTGATACTATGTATTCGGAATTATTAAAAGCTTTTCAAAGCAATAAAAATTGCAGTTTTTACACAGATGATGAATGTGACAAGTTTATTTACGGCAAGGTTATTGCACTTAACGAAGATGAGGTTGCAATTCAAATGTACAATACAGACGGAACTTGTGACGGCGTAATTGCAAAAATGGTATCTGATTTCTTCAGAATCGAGTATGATTCAAAATATAATCAAAAAATGGAGAAACTTATTGAAACGGATACTTTTGAAGACAGCGTTGAAATTGACGGTAACGCTGTATTTGATTCTGCAATAAAATCCGCAATAATTAAAAACTTCATAGTAAGTATAGAATTGCTGCACAGCGGTAATGAGAATATCACGGGATTACCGTTGTCGCTGGAAAACGGAATCTGCACCGTCAGACAGATAGACGATTACGGTTGTGATGACGGAGTAACTTCGTTTGTATTCAATACCGCAACGCAAATTACAATCAATGCAAAGTATGAAAAATTACTTTCAAGCTTAATGAACAAGTGATATGGAAAAATGAATAATTTGTTATTTAAAAAATATTAATAAGTATTGCTTTTTACAATATCTATTGATACAATACAAACAGAATATGTATTTTCATTGCGTAAGAAGCGTATATATAAAAAGACCGACTTCAAAATCAAATTTGAAATCGGTCTGTAAATTTTAAAAATATCCGAACGGAATTTATACTATTCGATTACATCTTCGGCTATAACAGCTTCCTGTCTTTTTGTAATCTGATGGTCTTCATGCAAAACAATGCAGTATGTAACAGTTGATATGAGTGCAAGAATAAGTACAACCGCAATAAGTCTTTTGATGTATTTGCCTGTCCTTATTTTCTTGACAACATAGGGAATCCCCGTTATTGTTTATTGCCCTTGTCCTCTTTTAAAATATTTAAAATGCTCTCTACACCGCTGTAAGCATTATGAAAACTCTCCAAAAGGTTTTCATAATATGCCCGACCTTCGTCCTCAATATGATAATAAATTCGTGTGCGTTTTTTGCCGACAAGCTTTGAATATTCGCTGATTTTTCCTTCGTTAACAAGCTTGTAGGTGACTGCGTAAACGGTGTTCTGAGATATGGACAGGCATCCGTTTGATTTTTCTTTTATGAATTTTACAATTTCATACACATAACTGTCATGCTCACACAAAATGGCAAGAATCAGTATGTCCGTAATTCCGCTGAAAAAATAATTTTGTTTTCCCATAGATACCTCCCAATATACATTATACACACTTAATCACTAAAAATCAATCTAATACATTCAATAAGAATTTAATATGAGCAGTTATTACAGAAAAGCCTTTTGTTGCCGACATTGTGATTTTTTCGTCAATAGTATTCGGAAGAACGAATTGCAAAAGTTGAAAAATACATAAAAATTCAGCTTTACAGCTATGTAAAAATTTTTATAGAGATATAATGATGAAATATAAAATATCGAAATAAGAATAAACCTCCTGCACAGAGTAAAATCCGTTGCAGGAGGTTTTGTTGTACGAAAAATTATATGGGCTTAATTATTGGCATATTTGTTGGAATCTATATGTAAAATTTACAGAACCTGAAAATATGCATTATTGATACTTTGTCGGGACAGGCACACATCAGTTCTTGCTGTTTGCAATTGCCTGATCAATCAACTTTTGCAGCTTTTCAGACTGCTTTTCGGAGGATATTGCACCGACAATCGGCTCTCCCACAATATTACCGTTTTTATCGACAACATAAGTTGTGGGGTAGGAGTACAATCCGGATGTGAATTCTCCGGCTTTACTTTTTGAATCAAACCAAATGTTTTTGTAGGTTACACCCTTTTTTGCCAGAATATTCTTTGCGTCAGAGATAGCCGTTTTGTCACCGTCAAGTGTAAATGAATTGATTCCGACTACTGCTCCGCCTTTTTTTGCAAGCTGTTTATTCAGAGCTTCCAGGTCGGCAAGTTCTTCCACGCAGGGATTGCAGGTGGTAAACCAGAAGTTTACTACAGTAACGGTATTTTTTGCAAAAAGCGTACTGCTCTTAACTTCGTTTCCGTCAAGATCCTTGCCGTCAAATGTCGGGAATTTCTTCAGATTATCCTTTTCGATGGGCTTACCGTTTTCCGCCGGAACGCTCATATCTCCATCAGACGGTTTTTCTCCGCATCCGGGAAATTTTTGTTCCAAAAGCGTCAGCTTTCCTTCAATTTCCTTAATCTCTTCGGCGCCTTCATTAAGCAGCTTCAACTCATCTGCACTGAACTGATCCTTGATACCGTCAATCGTTTTCAGAAGAAAATCACCATAGTTTCCGCCGTCCTCAATCTTCGCCATACCCTTATCGGCTGAAAGAAATACCTTTTCCCAAAGTTTGCTGTTTTCGGAAAGAATAGCATTTTCCTGTGCCATCAGTTTTTGATGCAGGTCGGCGGCCTCGTCTTTTGTTTTCGGATTCACAGCTGTCAGCATAGCCGTTTCGCTTTTCTTATTTGCGGTAGTATTCGTCGTATTGCCTTTGTTTGTGCCACAGGCGGCAAAGCTTAACAACATCACCAAGGCAGTCAGTAAGGTTAAAATTTTTGTTGTTTTCATGGTGTTTACTCCTTTTTTGTTTCAATTTCTGTTTCAATTTTTTGTTTTGCTGTTTCCGCTTTTTCAGCGGGACAATCATTTTCTTTTCCTTTGCCAAAGCCGTAGCGAAAGCTGACCGCCTTGGTAGGACAGGCACGGATACACTTACCACAGCGTATGCATTCGGTGTGGTCGGGAGTTTTGGTTACATCTACATCCATCTTGCATACTTTGGCACACTTTCCGCAGGAAATGCACTTGTGTTTGTCTACTTTCATTCCGAAAAGCGACACCTTGTTAAGCAATGCATAAAATGCACCGAGAGGACACAGCCACTTGCAGAACGGTCTGTAGAAAAGTACACTCAGTACGATTACCGTAATCAATATGCCCAGCTTCCACGAAAAGAGCGTACCCAGTGCGGCGCGGATTCCCGAATCGACGGCGGCAAGAGGGATTGCCCCCTCGAGTACTCCTTGAGGACAAAGATACTTACAGAAAAAAGGATCTCCCATACCCACATCGTTTGTAATGAGCATTGGCAGCAAACCTACAGCAAAAAGCAAAATTGCATATTTTATGTATGTCAGCGGCTTCAGCTTTTTAGTGGAAAGCTTTTTTGTCGGTATCTTATGTAACAGTTCCTGAAGCCATCCGAACGGACACAAAAAACCGCAGATAAAACGCCCGAGCAGAACTCCTATCAATATGAGGAATCCTGTGATATAATATGAAAAACTGAATTTTGACGAACCCACCACAGCCTGAAACGAGCCGATTGGGCATGCACCCGATGCCGCAGGGCAGGAATAGCAATTCAGTCCCGGAACGCAAACAGCCTTTCCGTTGCCTTGATAAATTCTGCCCTTCAATAAATTCGGCAGATGAATATTACTCAGCAAAGTTGCTCCTGCTTGAATAAGCCATCGAAAGCGTGAGAGAAACTGCGATACACCGCCTCTTTTTTTCTTCGGTTCTTTGTTATCCAATTCCCACACACTCCAAACACAGCCGGATTGCCTTGCTTAACACGGTTTCTGCCTCTCCACGCAGAGCTCCGTAACACAGCATCATAATTCCGCAGATAATCAGTACGATTTGAAATACGGCTTTTTTCTTTCGAGTCAATTCGGTCACTCCTTTCTTTTGTGCTCCTATTGTAGCACAGAGGATGTAAAATCCCTGTTAAGAACGAAAACTTAACAAAAACTTTATGCCTGAGCGATATAATGATATAATTAAATTATCAAAGAAATATGAAAACACAACAAGGAGAGTTTCTATGCGTATTTTAGTAATTGAAGACGAGCGTGCGCTGTGCGAGACAATTGTTCGCAGCCTTAAAAGATTGGCATACAGCGTTGATTTTTGCTATGACGGAAACAAAGCAAATGAGTTGCTTGGAATAGAAAAGTACGATCTTGTTTTACTTGATCTGAATTTACCCGGTGCGGACGGGATGACGGTACTGCGAACTCTGCGACAAACCGACAGAGATACCGGAGTGTTAATTCTTTCGGCACGCTGTGAGGTTGCCGACAAGGTGGAGGGACTGGATGCCGGAGCAAACGATTATCTGACAAAGCCTTTTCATTTGGAGGAGCTTGAGGCAAGAATACGCAGTCTGACTCGCCGGCGGTTTACACAAAACAATGTTGTTTTGAACTGTGGAAAGGTTGCTTTTGACACCAAAGCCCGTGTTGCCGTTGCTGACGGTCAGGAGCTGTCACTTACCCGAAAAGAAATCGGAATACTTGAATATTTACTTCTTAATCAAGGTCGCCCCGTCAGTCAGGAAGAACTGCTCGACCATGTTTGGGATAACAGTGTTGACAATTTCAGCAATTCAATAAGAGTACATATATCTGCATTACGAAAGAAACTGCGTGCGGTACTCGGCTATGACCCGATTCGCAATCGCATTGGTGAAGGATATGTTATGGAGGAAGAAAAAGTATGAAAAAGCTATCCTTGCAATGGCGCATAACTCTGATGACTGCACTTCTTATCGGAGCTACCTGCATTTTTATGAATGTTCTTATCGGCTATTCCGGCAGCCATTATATGGATTCCATAGGCTCTTATGTTACAGGTTACGGTGATACGGACAAAGGAGAACCTGACTTTTTCGATCCCGAACACGAAAAGCTTGATCGTGAATTGACTATTGTAATTAACGGAGCACAGGAATCCTTTATCGCTACCAATTGGTATATTACGGCGGCGGCAACATTGTTAGGCGGTGTGCTTGCGTATTTTTTAAGCGGGCATGCGCTGAAGCCTCTGCGTACTTTTACCGCTCGGGTTGAAAAGGTTCAACCTAACAATTTGACGGATATGAAGATAACCGAAGAAGTTCCGCCTGAACTGAGACAGTTTGTCAAGTCGTTCAATCGGATGCTTGACCGTCTTGATGAGGGATTTACCGCTCAACGACAGTTCACGGGAAACGCCGCACATGAGTTGCGTACGCCGCTTTCGCTTATGCAGGCACAGCTTGAACTTTTTTCGGCAGAGCATCCCGAGGTATCACCTGAAACGGCGGAGTTTCTCCGATTGTTGCGTGAGCAGACCGAACGAATGACGCAAATGACAAAAACCCTGTTGGAAATGAGTGAGCTTCGCATGGTATCGTGTGCTGACCGCATAGAGATAGGTCCTATGGTAGAAGAGATTTTCACTGACCTTGCACCCCTTGCAGAGAAGAACAATGTTACACTTGAAAGCACGGGCGACGCTGTTATGACAGGCAGTGACACGCTGATTTACCGTTTGTTATACAATCTGACCGAAAACGCTATACGCTACAACCGTTTTGACGGTACAGTGAATATTACCGTAATGCACAAAGACAATCAGCTTGTTATTACGGTTGCGGATACCGGCTACGGCATCCCCGAACAATACAGAGAAAGTATTTTTCAGCCCTTCTTTCGTGTGGATAAATCCCGAAGCAGAGAATACGGCGGAGTTGGATTGGGACTTTCTTTGGTGTGGAAAATCGTTGCACTGCATAATGGTAAAGTTCGTGTGGAAGAGAGTTCGGAAAAGGGTACTGCTATAGCAGTAAAGTTTCCGACAGATGCGATAAAAATTTAATATTTTGCGATTTTTTCTTAATTAATTGTTGAAATTACCGTAGCTCTGTGCTATACTATAATTAATTAATCGATTAGTTATCAAAAGGAAGCGAACTTTATGAGAACAACAGAGGAACAGCACAACGAGCGTAAGCGTGAAATAATGGAAAAATGCTTTGAATGCTATGCTGAAAACGGATTGACCGGTACGGGCATCAAGGCTTTGGCGGCAGCGTGTGGCTGTACAACGGGAAATCTGTATTCCTATTTCAACAGTGTTGATGAACTGATTATTGAATCAACTGCATACTGTATGGAAAAGGTCGAGGATGATTTTATGGAAAAAGCTCCCACCGACCCGAAGGATGTTGTTCGATTTGTGAAAGAGGTTCCGTATTGGACCGCAAAGAAGCACGGCAAGAAATATCGGCTGATGTATCAGGTCTATACCCATCCGAAATATATTGAGCACGGCAAGAAATTTTTTGAGGGGGTAAATGAGCGCTATACCGAGTATGCCAAGCGGCTTGAGCCGAAAATCGGCATTCCGTACACGGTGATTACACCGCTCATTTTTATATTTGTCCGTGCCTGTGTACACTATGCTATGTTTGAGGATGAATATTATTTAAAAACCCAAATGGAGGTCTTAAAACAGGGTGTTGCCCTGTTTGCTGATAAATACCGTTCACAATATTTGAGAGGAGGCAATGATAAATGAAAAAACGAATATACTGTATTACTACCGCACTCTGTCTTGTGCTTTGCATCGTACTTTGCATTGCATTTGCTGCCGTATGCAGCAAAGCGGAAAATAGCAAAGCCGTGTTGCCGGAGGTGCGAAACAATGGCACAGCAATCCAATGGAGAGATACCGCCGAAGAGGAATGGCACGATCTTGTAGCTCTTAACACGCTCAGAGGTACTGACGGAAAAAACGGCATTGACGGCAAAGACGGTACTAACGGAAAAGATGGTGCTGACGGCAAAGACGGCACTGACGGCAAAAACGGTCTTGACGGTAAAAACGGCGTTGACGGCAAAAACGGTGCTGACGGAAAAGACGGTACTGACGGCAAAAACGGTACTGACGGTAAAGACGGTATTGACGGTAAAGATGGTACTGACGGAATAAACGGTACTGACGGAAAAGACGGTCTTGACGGCAAAAACATAGAGGTACAAAGAACAACAGAATATATACAGTGGCGCTATGAGGGAGAAGACTGGCAAAACCTTGTTGCCATTTCTGATATAAAAGGACCCACAGGGCAGAACGGTAAAGACGGAGCAAACGGAAAAACACCGGAGTTCCGTGTAAATGAAAACAATCTTCAATGGCGTTATGTCAGTGACGAAATATGGTTAAATCTTTACGATCTTTCAAATTTGAAAGGTCTTGACGGAAAAGACGGAATCGACGGAAAGAACGGTGTCGATGGTATTGACGGCAAAAACGGTGATACGCCGTTCATCGGTGAAAACGGCAACTGGTGGCTCGGAATGACCGACATTGGCGTAAAAGCCGCAGGCGTTGACGGTGAAAAAGGCGACAAGGGAGATAAAGGAGATGCCGGACAGAACGGTAAGGACGGAGCAAACGGAAAAACACCTGAGTTCCGTGTAAATGAAAATAACCTACAGTGGCGTTATGTCGGCGATGAAATATGGCTTAACCTTTACGATCTTTCAATTTTGAAAGGTCTTGACGGCGCAGACGGTAAGGACGGTATAAACGGTAAAGACGGTGTTGACGGTAAAGATGGTGTTGACGGTAAGGACGGAACAAACGGACAAAACGGCGCTGACGGCAAAGACGGCAACACCCCGTTCATCGGTGAAAACGGCAACTGGTGGATTGGAACGACCGATACGGGAGTGAAAGCCACAGGAGTTGACGGTGAAAAAGGAGACAAAGGAGACACTGGTGAAAAAGGCGAAAAGGGTGACAAAGGAGATAAAGGCGACAAGGGTGATGCAGGTCAGAACGGCAGCTGTTCGGGATATTTTTACGGAGAGGCAAACGTTCCGAGGACAGTACTGAATAACAGTCGTGTCTATATTTCTGTCTACGAAAAAATAAACAAGGGCGGCTTGATTTCATCCTACAGCAATAATATTACACTCAAAAAAGGACATATTTACAATGTCTGCTTAAGCGGTTCTCTCGAAGTTGGTTCAAACGAATTTAACAACAGCGGCAATTACTCTATTCAGATGACAGACGGTTATGATGACGATCTGTGCAGGGAGCTTACACGAATAAAAAGGGACGGGGCAAAAATACCGTATACCAATGATCAACATTCCTTTAATTTCAACAGAATGTATGATGCGTCAAATAAAGACATTACATTGCAGTTGAGTTTTGAAAATTCGGCATACAATACTTATCTCGGTGGCTTCAGAGGTACTATTACAATAACTGCTCTTGATTAAATTTATATAACGGAGGTGGCGAAAAATGAAAAAACGAATACAACGAATACTTAGTATCCTGCTGACTTTATGCATGATGCTCTGCCTTACGCCGATAAGCGTATTCGCCGAGGAGGTTGGGGCATGGGGCTCTGCTGCGATACAGCTTGGTGCAGATGCACTAAGTGTGTTAAGTAAAAATGTAAACACAGCGACCGCACCGACTGTGTATTTCGGGCAAAACCATGAAAATAATCCCGCTGCATGGCGAGTTATCGGCTATGACGGAAGCGGTGTTACAAGCTCAAAGGGGGATATTACCCTGCTTGCGGCAGGCGCTATGGGGGTTATACCATTTGTCGATGCCATATTAAACAACGAATACGCACCGAGCAATTTGAAAGCCACAATAGATGCGCTTGCGGAAAAGCTGACGACAGAAGAAAATGCTGCCGTAAAGAAACGGGCGCTTACAAGCGGAAGTTACGACGGAGAGAATACCGACTGTGTAGCGGGAGGGCAGGTGGATAACGCTGTATTCTGGCCACTTTCCGCAAAAGAGGCTATTGCTGTAAACAACGATCTGCGTGCCTTGGATCCTGCACATCCGAATTGGGTGACAACCGGTTGGTGGCTGCGCTCCCCCGGCTCCGATAAATATCATCTCGCCGTCGTGCGTAGTGAGGGTTCTGTCCAATACTCTGGGTACTCTGTCCTCATTTTCAATAATTATCGGACTGTTCGTCCCGCTTTTAACTTAAATATGAACTCTGTCCTTTTTGCATCTGCCGCTGTGGGCGGAAAGCCTGACGGAGGATTGACCGAAGTTTCCAAATACAGCGGAAACGAATGGAAGCTGACGCTTTTAGATAGTAGACGCAATTTTGCCGTAACGGAAAAAACTGTCAGCGCCGCCCCCGACGATACCGTTACGCTGAATTACAAAGGGGCGACCACAGGGAAAAATGAATATATCTCTGTCATCCTGGCGGATAACAACGGCGCACAGTATTACGGCAGAGTAGCACAACCTACTGCCGAAAGCGGAACGGTTGAAATCAAAATCCCGTCTGACATTGCACCGGGCGACTATACCATGAAGGTATTCAGCGAGCAGTATAACGGTGACTGCAAGACCGACCTTGCAAGTGCTTTTGCGGATGTCACGCTGACGGTAGAAAATCAGCCTGAGCAGTTTACCCTCGCCTCGGGTGGCAGATACTATTTTGACCTGTCGGCGATGAATATTCCCGGAACGGTAAACAGCAATCTACCGGACAGCACCCTGCATTATGTGCCTTTTACCTATGTGGGTACGGTCAACGCTTATAGGCTCACATCGGAAACGGCAACCACCGAGGAGTATGCTCAGAAGAATAAATATCCCCACAGCCTGTTTGTGGCGGACTATGCCGTAACGCATACGGTAAGCTGGGATAACCTGAATACCGCAGGTCTGATTTTCGGCAAGGACTATGCCGCAGGCGGCGTGGACTATACGCTGCGTGCGCCGTCTGTGGGAAGTAGTTATACAGGCTCAGGTGATTCAGAACGCGGCACGCCCAAAAGCAACGAATGGGATAAGATACTGGATAAGGACGACGGATATATCAAAAACTGGAGGGAGATGCTTTCGTGTGGACAAGATACTACTATAAGAATTTCGGCGTCGTTCCGTGCGGTTCGCGGGTGGAAACGTTCGGCCCGTTTCTGGACCAGCTACAATACTTCTTACTCGACCTTCGGCTTCCGCCCCGTCCTTGAAGTCCTGAACCCTGACACACTGGGCTCTGACGGACTGAAGGTCGTTACCCTTGACCTTGGCGGCGGCACGCTGGGTAATAGCTCCGAGGATATTCAAATCATCGTGAAAAACGGCGAAAGCTTTACCGCTCCCGCATCCG
>ERZ779907.247-NODE-247-length-12674-cov-4.2768_pt1 | contig 12674 bp, 18 predicted proteins | sample MGYA00511244_ERZ779907 | MGnify/ENA primary metagenome ERZ779907 (study PRJEB29588, sample SAMEA2150909) | human gut metagenome | biome: human gut; feature: human-associated habitat; material: faeces | place: Denmark | collected 2008/2010 ... | reverse complement strand
CAGACCGACAAATCAAAATATTACAGCTCTTTGAGCTTTAGATACTGCCAAGCGGCAGCGAATACATACAGACAGGAGTGGATGACATGTCGAACTTCGGATTTCTAAAAGATAAAAAGGAGTACGCACTGTTTGCCTCGGCTGCGATCGAGGCGGAAAAGGTGTATGTTTCCGCGCCTGCCATGTGCGCCGTCGGCAGCAGAAAAGCACTGGAATTAGCAGTCAAATGGGTGTATTCGGCTGATAAGACGATGCAGATGCCATACAAGGATAATCTGCAGGCGCTCATTCATGAGCCGACCTTCCGTTTTGCGGTAGACTACAACACATGGGGCAAACTGCCGTTTATTATCAAATTGGGCAATCTGGCTGTTCACACAGAACGAAGCGTGCAGGCCAGTGATGCCCTCGCTTCCCTGCAAGGCCTCTTTGAGTTCATCCAGTGGGTGGACTATTGCTACGGCGCTGATTACGAAGAGCGGCAGTTCGACGAGGCATTGATTCCGACCGAAAAGGTCGTCGTCGACACCAAAAAAATAAAAGAGCAAGAGAGTCTGCTCGGTGAGAAGGACGCAGAGATTGAGGCTTTGCGTAAAAAGATCGAGCAAATGTCCGAGCAGATCACCGCTGCAAAGGAGCAGCACCAGCAGGAGCGCACCTTTGTCGCCGCAGACCTTTCCGAGTTTAAGACCCGCAAAATTTATATCGATGTGGACATGAAGCAGATGGGCTGGAAGTTCTCCGGAGCAGATGCTGACGTTCAGGAAGAGTATCCCGTCGAAGGTATGGCAGGAGTACTAGGGCAGATGGGATATGTGGACTACGTGCTGTTCGGGAAAGACGGCCTACCACTTGCAGTGGTGGAGGCCAAGAGATCCAGCAAAGACCCGAACATAGGCCGCAAACAAGCTGTGCTGTACGCTGACTGTCTGGAGAGAAAATTCGGACGTCGCCCCATGATGTTCACGACCAATGGTTTTGAAACCTACTTCTGGGACGATCAGAGCAGCCCGCAGCGTAAAGTTAGCGGCATATTCAGCAAAGACGATCTGCAGAAGCTGATGAACCGTCGTACCGAACGGAAAGATCTGATGACCATTCCTATCGATGACAGAATCACAGACCGCTACTACCAAAAGGAAGCCATCCGTGCTGTATGCGAGCAGATCGGACAAGGGTTTAGAAAGCACCTGCTGGTCATGGCAACAGGAACGGGTAAAACCAGAACCGCGTCAAGCCTTACCGATGTGCTCAGTCGCGGCAAATACGTCACCAACATTCTGTTCTTGGCTGATCGCACGGCGCTGGTGAAACAGGCAAAGGACGATTTCAAGAACTATCTGCCGGATATGTCTCTTTGCAATCTGTGCTCTAATAAGGACGACCGGAGCGCACGGATCGTATTCTCGACGTACCCGACAATGCTGAACGCCATAGATGATATGAAGGCGAAAGATGGGCAGCGTATGTTTACACCCGCCCACTTTGACCTCATCATCATCGACGAGAGCCACCGCAGCATATTCAAAAAATACCGTGCGATTTTCGAATACTTCGATGCGATCATGGTCGGCCTGACCGCAACTCCCAAAACAGACGTTGATCGCAATACCTACGATTTCTTCGAAATGGAGCACGGCGTACCGACGTATGCATACGACTACGAGACGGCAGTATATCAGGATCATGTGCTCGTGCCCTACTATAACTATGAGGTAAAAACAAAGTTCTTAGAGGAAGGTATCACATACGACGACCTTTCCGATGAGGACAAGGAACGGTATGAAGAGGACTTTATTGAAGACGGTCTGATGCCCGACTTCATTCCGTCGGCACAGCTGAACAAATTCGTTTTCAACGAGACAACCGTTGACACGGTGCTTCAGGATTTGATGGAGCGCGGCATCCGTGTTGCTGGCGGTGACAGACTGGGTAAAACCATCATTTTCGCCCAGAACAAGCGCCACGCGGAGTTCATTCTGGAGCGGTTTAATAAGCTGTACCCCAAATACCGTGGCACATTTGCACAGCGCGTTATCTGCGACGATACATACGCGCAGACGATCATTGACGATTTCAAAATTCCAGAGAAGGACCCGATCATAGCGGTTTCCGTGGATATGATGGATACCGGCATCGATGTGCCGGAGTGCGTCAACCTCGTATTCTTTAAAAAGGTGCGGTCAAAGACGAAATTCTGGCAGATGATCGGACGTGGTACTCGTCTCAGCAAGGAGCTCACCTGCATCGATCAGATCGACGGCGAATACACGGCAAAGAGACGGTTCCTCATCTTTGACTATTGCGGAAACTTTGAATACTTCCGCGCTCACAAAGAGGGCTTTGAGTCCCGCGAGACGAAGACGCTTTCGGAGAACATATTTGGGAAGCAGATTCGCATTGCGGTGGCGCTTCAGGAAAGTGCATTTGCCGGAGACGACTATCAGAGCTGGAGATCCGAGCTTGTAGAGACATGCTACTCTCAGGTATTGGCGCTGAACACCGATCTCATCGCCGTGCGGCTGCACATACAAAGCGTTGAAAAGTATAAGAAGCCCGGGGCTTTCAACTACATTAGTGAAGGCGACAAGGGTGAACTTATGCAGCAGATTGCGCCAATCGTTCACTTGGATGACAACGACGAATTTGCAAAGCGCTTCGATAACTTCATGTATGGTCTGGTGATTGCCCAGATAGAGCAGATGCCCTCGCTTAAGAATGCACAGAAACAGCTCCGCGATATTGGAACGCTGCTGGAGCGTAAGGTCAGCATCCCACAGGTAAAAGCAAAACTGCCGATCATCAAGGAGGTCAACACAGACGCTTTCTGGGATGCAAATGATGTTCTGCTGTATGAGCGTGTGCGGAAGGAGCTCCGTGAGCTGATAAAGTTCCTGAATGACGTTGACCCTCGAAAGCCGATTATTACTCGGCTATCTGACCCGATTATAGATCAGAAAGAGGGCGACCCGATGGAGCCGGGGTATGATTTCGAAGACTATCGCGCCAAAGTCAATCGCTACGTCAACGAAAACGGAAATGCGCTTGCCATCTATAAGCTGACACACAACATCCCCCTCTCGGCTGCGGATTACAGCGAGCTGGAGCACGTGCTGACTAGCGAATTGGGCAGTAAAGAAGACTACGAAAGAGAATATGGTGATACGCCGTTTGGTTTGCTGATCCGCAAAATCGCCAAGCTGGATCACGAAGCAGCAATGCAGGCTTTTTCGCAGTTCATAAACGACCAGTCACTGAACCAGAAGCAGATCGCTTTTGTGCATAAGATTATTAACCACATCGAGCAGAATGGGTATATGGAGAATGTTACCGAGCTGCAGAATCCGCCCTTTGACAAGCCGATCAGCTTTGTAAAGCTCTTTGATGCCCGTACACGTGCAGCGTTATTGGCCGCGATCAACAAAGTGAAAGAAAACGCGGTTGTCATTGCTGCTTAACGGAAGCCCTAAACAAATAGCAAACACCTCGCAGTCATAACGGCTGCGAGGTGTTTCTGTAAGTGCAGGTTTTATGGAATATAGATTACGGGGACATTCTGCCGAGTTGCATAGTCAATCGTGTTTTTTGTCCCGCCCTTCTCGCCGTTGAACACGGCGATCACACGGCCAGCGTGGTCGACCATCCATTCATTGCGGCGTTGGAAGCAGCCACGGTCATACTGCGGAGAAATGAAACGGACGATATCGGCACCGGCCAGAACCGAAGCATAGCGACTTTGCCACGCTGGCGACCATGCACGTTCAAAGCCCTGATAGGGGCTTGCGACAATCAGATGAATCGGAGAGCCATTGTCCCGTAGACGAAGGACGACCTCCGCAGCCCAGATGTCAACACCTCTGGCCATACCGGAGATGAAAGTCTGGAAACCGTCTGCGACAGCTGCGCGGATTTCCAGCTCAAGCGATGCTACGATCTCCGCCTCACTTTTATTCAGTTTTTCAGGGCGGTGGCCGGTAAAGCATACCCGACGCATTCTGAGTTCAGACTCGTTTGACATAAGGATCACCACATTTCCCAAATATAGTTTACAGCCTGAACGCGCAAGTTTCAAGTATAAATATCACCATAACTTACGATACTACTTCCACCCATTTGCTCTAACGGCATCACCAAACGTGGTGATAGAATATATACTGGAAGTGAGGTGGTTTTGTGGACATCCGTCAAAGGCTGATCGAATTGCAGGAGCAACACGGTTGGTCAGATTACAAAATCGCCAAAGAGGCAGGCTTATCGCCGAACACAGTATCCAACATCTACCGCCGTGGCAACACTCCGAGCATGGTCACATTGGAAGCATTGTGCAAGGCGTTCGGCATTACCATGGCACAGTTTTTTGCAGAGGGCGAAATGATTGAGATTACGCCGGAGCTGCGGGAACTCTTTGATAAATGGACAGTACTGACACCGGAACAGAAAACCGCACTTTGGCAAATAATCAAAACATACGAGAAATAAAGGCAGGGCGAGCAATCGCCCTTCTTTTTTTGCCCTTGTAGCGCAAGATATGGTGGTAAAACCACACCACGTGTTGATATACAGCGCTATAATAAAGTAGCGCCGCCTCCGCATGCGTCAGGGTCGATGTCGGCAATCGATCAAATCTGTGGCGCAGAAGGAGGTGATGCATTCTTGAAGAAGATTAAAATCGACAGAGCTATACAAGAGCGACCTGCTACACGAAAGCAGACGCGAAACGAGAAAATTCGGCAGTCACTGACAGAGCATGTTGATGTGCAGGTAATCCCTGCTATCACAGATCGAGAGGGATATGAAAAGCCGAAGCTTCGCGTGTGCGCGTATTGCCGCGTCAGCACAGACATGGACACGCAGGCGCTCTCTTATGAGCTGCAGGTACAGAATTACACAGATTACATCCGAGGCAACGATGAATGGCAGTTTGCAGGTATATATGCAGATCGCGGAATTTCCGGCACATCTCTAAAACACAGGGATGAGTTCAATCGCATGATCGAGGATTGCAAAGCGGGTAAGATCGACCTGATCATCACGAAGGCGGTCACCCGCTTTGCGCGTAATGTTCTGGACTGCATTTCGACGATCCGCATGCTGAAACAGCTGGAGCATCCGGTTGCCGTATACTTTGAAACCGAGAGGATTAACACGCTGGACACTACATCCGAGACATATCTGGGATTGATCAGCCTGTTCGCGCAGGGTGAATCGGAGTCCAAATCTGAAAGTCTTAAATGGTCGTACATCCGACGCTGGAAACGTGGCACGGGTATTTATCCGGCGTGGTCACTGGCGAAGACGGAAAGGGGCAGACGGGCGAAGCGGAAGCCGAACTGGTACGCATCATTTATGATATGTACCTCAACGGCTACTCGTCCCCTCAGATCGCCGAGATCTTAACCCGGAGTGGTGTTCCGACTGCTACTAACCAGACGGTATGGAGCAGTGGCGGCGTGCTCGGAATACTTCGGAATGAAAAATACTGCGGCAATGTCCTGTGCCAGAAGACAATGACCGTGGATGTGTTCAGCCATAAAGCCATCAAGAACACGGGACAGAAGACGCAGTACTTCATTGAAGGGCACCATGAACCCATTATTCTGAAATCAGATTGGGATCGGGTGCAGCAGATGATCGACGAGAAATACTATCGCAAAAGACGCGGCCGCAGGACGAAGCCGAGAATCGTCCTGAAAGGTTGTCTTACCGGTTTCACTCAGATCGACCTCGATTGGGATGCCGCAACGCCAGCTATGGCAGATCACATCGAAATTATTAAAGTCAAAGGAGAAAACTAATATGTCCGTACTCGAAAAATTCAAGCTCGTAGAGCTCATCACCTCTCGCACCGACTCCGTTGCCACCTTTATGAACGGCAACCAGATCAAGTTCAATGCAGCCACCTTTGTGGATCTGGGATACCCGGAATACATCCAGCTCTTCGTCGAAGAGAAAGGCAAGCAGTTCGCCATCAAGGCCTGCAAGGCAGATGCGCCGCAGGCGATCAAGTTCTCCAAGCCCGCTGGTGAACAGCGATACCCCATCAAGATCAGCTGTGCCCCGGCAGCCAATGCGGTGCGGAGGGTCATGCAGTGGGCACCCGAAGAAAGCTGGAATGTTCCCGGCGCTATCTTCGGTGAAGAAAAAGTTATTATCTACTCGTTGGAGCAGGCGTATGCCCCAGTGCCCAAGGGTGGATGGACGGCCAAAAAGCAGGCTGCAGCTGCTGCGGAGGCTGCTTCTAAAGTCAACGCCAAATAATCCTTAGAGCCTCAACTTCATAAGGCAGCGCCATGTGGTTTGTACTGCATGGCGTTTGCCTATCATTGCCAGCAGCGTAATGAAATCATTACTTCAAAGCTGCAAACCGGGAATTTTGTCTCAAACCCCTTGACGCGTTCTGCCGTCGTGAGTATAATTTAGTTGTAAATGAGACACAGGTTTCATTTAGGAGGAATTTCGCATGAGAAGCAAAGATAAGACCCTGATGGCGGCTATCGAGAAGTTCGTGAGTGACTACACGGACAGCAACGGTATCTCGCCCACTATGCAGGAAGTCGCAGACGGAGTCGGATCGTCAAAGGCTACGGTGCAGCGCTACATCGCCCAGTTGTGTGATGATGGCATTCTTGACTACTCCGGCTACCGCACGATGACCTCTACGAAAACGAAGGCAGCAGCAATCCGAGTCCCCGTTCTCGGCACCATTGCCTGCGGCATTCCGAAATTTGCAGAGGAAAACATCGAGGAATACGTCCGCCTTCCTGTCGCATTATTCGGCAAAGGCAACTTCTTCATTCTCCGCGCCTACGGCGATTCGATGATCGAAGCAGGTATCGATAACGGCGATCTCGTTCTGATTCGGCAGCAAAACTACGCAGACGAAGGTCAGATTGTCGTTGCCCTTATGGAGGATGAAGCGACACTCAAAAGATTTTATCCAGAACCCAAAAAGCATCGCATCCGTCTGCACCCTGAGAATTCTCGTATGGACGACATCTACGTTGATAATTGCGAGATTCAAGGCGTTGCGGTTAAAGTGCTCAAGGATCTGGAGTGAACGGAGGGATGGCAGATGGAACGTGTATTAGGGCACGTTGATGTAGAAGAAATGTATCTGGACGTTGATCCGGAAAACCTGCCTGACAAGGGAGAAATCGTAGAAACAGCGCACTTCTTTGTCGGGCAGGCATACAACGCACACATCCATGTCGTCGAAAAAGAATCCGGCGACATGGTGATGCACATCAACTGCACGATCATGTATTCGAAAGAGCGGCTGCAGGCATTTGCTGACCTTATTGAAAGGGACGGCGGCCCCAGCATTGAGGCGGTGCGAGCGCTATGACTACTCCACCGCACCTCAAATGATAAAACGGAGCGTACCCCCCATGGCAAAAACACGAACTTACTTCTGTATAGACATGAAGAGCTTTTACGCATCGGTCGAATGTGCCGAGCGTGGGTATAATCCCTTCGAGACAAATCTCGTCGTCGCAGATCTCACACGCGGGAAAAATGCCTTATGCCTTGCGATCACTCCAGCGATGAAAGCACAAGGTATAAGAAACCGTTGCAGGCTGTCGGAGATTCCAAGCAATGTCAAGTACGAGGTCGCCCCGCCCCGCATGGCTTTGTACATTGAATACGCAGCGGATATCTACTCGCTGTATTTGGATTACTTTGATCCTCGGGATATTCACGTGTACTCGATTGACGAATCGTTCCTCGACGTGACCGATTATCTGGCACCAAATCACATGGACGCAGTGACATTCGCCAAGCATCTGATGAATGAAATCGCAGATCGCTTTCATATACCCGCAACAGCGGGTATCGGGACGAACCTTTACCTCGCCAAGATTGCGCTGGACATTACAGCAAAGCATGCCAAAGATCACGTTGGGGTACTGGACGAAGAGAAATACCGGCAGACATTATGGGATCACCGGCCGATCACAGATTTTTGGATGGTCGCAGGCGGAACAGCACGACGGCTGGAACGCTATGGCGTTTTCGATATGCGTGGCGTGACCCAGATGGACACAGGACTCATGTACAAAGTGTTCGGCAAGAATGCAGAACTACTTATTGACCATGCGTGGGGACGTGAGCCGTGCCTGATTTCTGACATCAAAGCATATAAGAGCAAATCAAAATCCGTATCGTTCTCGCAGATTCTGCCTCGGGATTACACCTTTCAGGAAGCCCGGACAGTTATGCATGAGATGGCGCTCAATGGAGCAGCCGAGCTTATGCGGCGGAAAGTTATCACCAGTAAGGTTGGTATCTTTGTCGGCTATACTCGTGATGAGCTTGCGCCCACCAAGGGTATGGCAAAGCTGGATGTGACAACCGCTCTCGCCTCCTTCCTCGTGGAGGCGGCACTGCGGGTATACGACAAAACCACAGATCGCTGTACCAAAATCAGACGGCTCGGCATCACATTTGAGGATGTGTGCGATGAAGGCTGCGAGGGCTACAATTTGTTCACGAACTTTGATGCCGTCGAGCGGGAGCGAATTGTTCAGCAGACCGTTTTGGATATTCGGCAGCGCTATGGCAAAAACGCCGTTCTCCGCGGCATCAACTATATGCCGGAGGGTACGCAGCGTGAACGGAACGGTTTTATAGGAGGGCATCGAGCAGGATATGATGACAAGAGCAGAAAGGGCTAAAATATTCAGCCCGTTTGATGCAATGAAGGGCTTACAGGAGGCGTTGCGGGATCGTGAAGAACGACACCTGCGTGTAGAGCGCCATGATATTTCCGAAGAGCAAGCAGAACACAACTCGCGGATTTTCCAAAAGCTTCGGCGCGGGATGAAAGTTGAAATTAACTGCTACTGCGCCTTTCACGACGTCTCCAAATGTGGCAGGATCACGGACGTGAGCTGTACGTTCCGTTGGCTCAAACTGGATGGTGAGCAGATATATTTCGAGGATATCTACTCCATTGAAATCACAGATTTAGGTTGATCGGAGGAACTGAAATGGAACAATACGATGTTACGTGCCCGATTTGTGGCACTTTGAATAAAGGCTTGTTTTTAGATGAAACAGGCGGATGGATGGAATGTGAGCATTGCCACACCATGGTTATGGATGGCGAATACGCCCGTAAGCACACTGTGCGGATCCCTCTTATTAAAATGGGACAGCTTGCGCAGTACGTTGCCCCGGAGGCCGTATAAATGCCCGCGCGTACCACAGGAAGCAAGGAGGAAGTCGGATGGGCGAATTAGACACGCTTTTGTATGCCTGCTGTCCAAAGTGTAGCAAGCCGATCGGCAGATCGAAGCGCTGTGATGGTATGGAGCTAAATTGTCCGAAATGCGGAAGCCCTTTGCGTGTGGTCGTTGATCAGGACGCAAAGGTCATGGTGGAGCTGGTACAACGTACATCGGCAACCACAATGAAATCAAATAAGACTGCTGTTGCGCCATGAGCACCGGACTCGGCCAGAACCGTTAGGGGTACCGACACAACAGTAAAATCTGTTATGGGATCGAAATTGACACAGATCAATAGGCTTCCGGCAGATAGAAATCCTGAAGGATAATTCTATCTGCCGGTCTTTTTATGCCCGCTGCGGTAGGAGCAATCCTGCTGCAGCGGGCATTTTTCATTTTTACTGAGAAAAAAGAAGATTATTTGAAAAACTCTTTTGAACACGACATTAGGTGTCGGGTTTATCCCTGAAAATAAAGACAACGAAGGACGGAAGGAGGTGAGAACATGCAGAGCGCGATTGAGCGCAGACAGCAAGTGCTGGAGGCAATCAGCGACCGACGGACAGAGCGCATTGAGAATTTGGCATCTGAGTTCGGTGTCAGCAGAAGGACGATCGAGCGCGACATTCTCGTACTCTCATGTTCTTACCCCATTGTCACAGTACAAGGCGCAGCGGGCGGTATCCGAGCCATGGACGGATGGTACGTCACTCGCCGGTACTTAAACGACGATCAGGAGGCTTTGCTTCGCTCCCTCCTCCCCGGACTGCAGCCGGATCAGCAGGAAACGATGCAGCGTATCCTTTCCGCCTTCGCTAAACCAAGTGTGAAGGAGAAAAATCATTGAATGCAATAAGAGACGGCAATCACATTCGCATATACGACGCATTTCTGGCGAAAGAGAGCATCAAAGAAATCGACGGAAGATTTTATGATCCAGATGACAAGGCATGGGTGGTGCCCTATTCCAAAGAAAATGTAGCACTGCTACAGCTGCTCGGTGCTTCCCTCGACGATACGCTTTCGCCGGATATCAAGAAGCAGGACACAGGCGACGAAGTCCCGCTCATTCCGATGCCGATCAAGGCGACACCTTATCAGCACCAGATCAGAGCATACAACTTTGCCCTGCGAACCTTCGGGATCGGAGGTACAGCATGATCGTGCATTGCGTGGTTTGCGGGAAGGCCATTGAACGAAAGAACCCGCGCCGAAAGAACTTCTGCTCGGCGGAGCACCGGAACCTGTGGATGAGCGAGAACGTGGATTTCGCCAAACTTGCCCGTGGCCATAAGGCGGCTCACCTCACGGATCTCAATCGCCAGCGTAATCCATACTGCCATATCGCCGATCGTGGCAAAGCCAACTCAAAGAAGGCGCGTGCCGCAGCAGAGGTATACATCGGTAGACCGCTGGAGCATGGCGAAGTAGTTCATCACATGAACGGCGATGCCTCCGACAACAGTCCGGAGAATTTGCTGATCATGCCTGACAGGCAGCACCGACAGCTTCACATGGCGCTTGCCATAGAGCAGATGGAAGGCGGTGATTCCGATGACAAGTAAAGGCTGTGCTTTTCTCATGGACATGGGCACCGGCAAGACGATCACCACAATTGCGCTGGCGGGCACGCTCCACCACAAGCACAAAATCACGCAGATGTTGGTCGTCTGCCCGAAATCGATCGTGGACGTCTGGGAGCAAGAGTTTGAAAAATTCGCAGATTTCCCTTATCAACTGGCTGTGCTCGATGGAACCAGCGCGAAAAAGGCCGATACCATCCGATACATGATCGGCAATGGTCTTCAGATCATCGTAGTCAACTACGAAAGCTGCTGGCGGCTGGAGGCGGAGCTCATGCGCTGGCACCCGGACATGATCGTGTGTGACGAAAGCAGCAAAATCAAGAATCCGCAGGCAAAGTGCTCGAAGGCACTGCACCGGCTCGGTAAGATCAGCAGCTATAACCTGATCCTAACAGGCACACCCATCACAAACAGCCCTCTGGACTTTTTCAGCCTACAGCTTCCGCGCCTACTACGCCATCCTCGGCGGATTTCAGAATCATCAGATCGTCGGGTACAAGCATCTGGCGGAACTGGTCGAAAAGGCACATTCCATCGCATATCGCATTCGTATCGACGAGGCGGTTGATCTGCCGGAATTTGTGGAAGAGGTACGACCGGTAAAGCTGGAGCAAAACGCCCAGAAGATCTATGACGGCATTGAAAAGGATAGCTTCGCCGAGCTCATGAACGGCGAAATCACGACCCGCAACGTGCTGACCCAGCTTCTGCGCCTCTCACAGATCACAGGCGGATTCGTCCGCAACGATGACGGTGATGACGCCCAGCAGCTATCGACGGCGAAGCTCGACGCACTCGAAGACGTGATCGACAGCTGCATGGAGGAAGGCAAAAAAGTCATCGTGTTCGCCCGCTTCGTGCCGGAGATCGATGCGATCGCCCGTATGCTCCGCAAGAAGAACATCGGGTACGCCCTGATCAAAGGTGACGTGAAGGATCGCGCCGAGCAGGTTTCCGCCTTCCAGACCGATCCCGACACCAAAGTGTTTGTCGGGCAGTTACAGACCACCGGCATGGGGCTCACCCTCACAGCAGGCAGCGTCTGCGTGTACTACTCGCTGGATTTCAGCTATGCCAACTACCAGCAATCCATGGCGCGTGTGCGCCGGATCGGGCAGACGAAGCGCGGCGTTTACATTCACCTTGTCTGCAAAGACACCATTGACGAAAAAGTCATGGGTGCGCTCAAGCAGAAGGCCGATGTCTCCAAGCTACTCGTCGACGACTACAAAAAAATCATTGGAGGATAACGATATGAACGAAAAAAGCATGCTCGCTGCGGCGGATACCCTGAAGACGCTGCGAGAGGAGAAATCTGACCTTCAGGCAAAGCTCAAAGATGTGCAGGAACGCATCGATTCGGTGGAGGCCGAGCTGATTCAGCGGATGACGGATGAAGAATGCACCGGCTTTGACCGCAACGGATCCCGCTTTTCCCTTGTAATTCGTGAATTCCCCGGCGCGGTACCGGAAGAAAAGGAAGAACTATACCGAAGGATGCGAGCACATGGCTTCGATCATCTGTTCACCATCAACACCATGACGCTTGGTGCTACGGTCAAAGAGCTCAAGGCCAACAACGACGATGTGCTCCCCGACTGGCTCGAAGGTGTGATTCAGGTGTTCGAGCAGCCGAGCATCCGCGTATCCAAATCTAAGAAATAAAAAAGGAGATAAACACCATGAACACAAAGAACACCACTGCAATTGCTACCACCGATCAGAACACCGGTTATCTTACCGAAACTGTAAATCTCGCCGAGCTGTTCAGCGAGGAGCTGGACGGGCTGCGCCCCAGCTTCGAGCGCATCAAGATTCCCGCAGGCGGTGGGCTTGCCTATGAGGTACCCTTTGAGGG
>ERZ779907.239-NODE-239-length-12797-cov-1.89829_pt1 | contig 12797 bp, 8 predicted proteins | sample MGYA00511244_ERZ779907 | MGnify/ENA primary metagenome ERZ779907 (study PRJEB29588, sample SAMEA2150909) | human gut metagenome | biome: human gut; feature: human-associated habitat; material: faeces | place: Denmark | collected 2008/2010 ... | reverse complement strand
CGTCATTGGCTAATGAATTGTGCAATGAAGGGTGAGCATTGTTGCCTGAGTCGTAGTAGTCACCGTCGAAACTTACGCCCATGGCTTCGTCGGACGAGAATGTTACCAACTCGTTGTAACGGCGGTTTAAAGGACCGGCAAAAGCATAATATGCGTCAGAGGTCTTGGCCTCAATGGCGATTTCCGAATCGGGATATTCGGTGTGGAATGATTTGACATCTACATCCAAGTCTGTGCAGCCGCTTATTGCTAAAGTCAGCAGTGCTACCGGGAGAATATATTTTTTCTTCATATTGCTTGTATTTTATGTTATTAGAAATTTACGTTTAAGCCAAACATGAATGTCCGTGTGCGCGGATAGCGGGAATGGCGTGCATCGATGCCCGGAGCCGTGCCGCCTAAAGATATTTCAGGGTCGGTACCTTTATAGCCAGTCAGTGTGAACACATTATTGCAAGTGGCATATACGCGAAGGCTGTTTATCCAGTCCCCCAGCTTGCCGAAGTTATAGCTCAGGGTTAGGGTGGAGAGACGCAGGTAACTTCCATTTTCAATGTAGCGATCTGAGGGGGCTTGAGAACGGCTGTCTGTGACCTTCTGTTCGGTAGCTACATCAGCCAGAACGGTTTTACCAGCCGAAACCATCGATACGTTGCTATACTGTGCACGGGTGGCATTGTATATTTTGTTACCCGCTACTCCTTGGAAGAATGCTGTCAGTGACCAGTTTTTATAACTGAAGGTATTGTTCCAGCCGTAAGTCAGTTTAGGTTGTGCGCTGCCACATTTCACTTTATCCTTGTTCTGCGGATCTCCGGTGGTGGCTTGTTTGCCATCTTCGCCTATTACGGGGGTGCCATCTTCGTTGAACTGATAGAATACTGAGGCGCCGGAGTCGTCGTATCCAGCCCACTTCCAGGTGTAGAATGTTCCGATAGGCTCGCCTTCCATGATGCGTTGCACGTTGGCGGTGTTATATCCGCCTAAGTTCAAATATGCCTTGTCCAGATAATCTACAGAATAAGTGCCGTTAGAAAGGCTTACCACTTCATTCTTGTTGTGTGCCAGGTTCAGGCTGGTTTCCCATGTGAAGTTACGGGTTTTTACCGGTGTAGCGTTGATGGTCAGTTCAATACCCTTATTGCTGATTTCGCCCACATTGGCATCCATCCAACCATAAGGATAGCGGTTGGTTGATACGGCATATCCGTTAATCAAGTCTTTGGTGCGCTTGTCGTAGTATTCGATTGTACCGGATAGATGATTGTTCAGGAAACCGAAATCGATACCCACGTTGAACATACCTGTTCTCTCCCATTTCAGGTCGGGGTTAGCGTTGCGGGTGGCAGCCAATGTACGGTAAGCTTGAGTGACACCATCAGCGTTGGTATAATTAAACCAACCGGATGCACTGTAAGTCTGAAGGGCAGTGTAAGCATTGAAACCCAGTGAATTACCGCTTACGCCATAACCGATGCGGAGTTTTAAATCGTCAAAGATGTTCTGATCTTTCATGAAATTCTCCTCTGTGACGCGCCATGCCAATGAGACAGAAGGGAATGTAGCCCAGCGGTTGTTTCGACCGAAAGCCGAAGAACCGTCACGGCGTACAGTGGCTTGGAACAAGTATTTGCTGTTGTAGCTGTAGTTCACACGACCATAGAATGAAATCATGCGGAGGGTAGAAAGCTTTTTGTTGTCATCGCTCCAAATTCCGTCTATATTCATATTATTGGCCATTCCCATATTATAGTACAACAGGTCATCGTTATAAAAGTTATAGGCTGTCAGTCCAAAACCATCATTATCATCGCTTTGCTCCCATGAATAACCGGCCATCAGACCCAGTTTGTGTTTCTCGGCAAAGGTTTTGTCATAGTTGAAATAGGCTTCCAGTTGTTTCTTTTGGTTTTCGAGCGTCTGGCGTGTAGCCTGTCCGTGACGTGAAGAAGTGGCTGTGAGCTGTGAATTAGTCGAGTTGTAGTTGCTGTAAATCCACTGCTGGTTCTGCATAGATATGTTGAGGTTGAACTTCAAGCCGTCTATGATGTCGAGAGTGGCTTTGGCAATGCCTTGCAGATACTTGTTCTTCTGGTTGTACAAGTCTTCGTAAATCATGGACATTGGGTTCATGTTCTGAGAGATGTCTTGGCGGCGATACCAACTTCCATCCTCGTTCCTTACGGGAGCTAATGGAGAGTAGTAGTACATTGCGTCATACACGCTCTCACCGTTATATTCGCCGGTGGGTACAGTGTTGGCATCGGTGATGCTGGCATTGACACTGAACGCCAATTCCAGGCGATTTTTCAGTGTCTTGGTTTGAATGAACGAACGGGCGGTGATGCGTTCCATGTCACTGCCCCGGATGACGCCCTGCTTGTTCATGTAGTTAATGCTGGCACTGTAGCTGGTCTTGTCATTGCCGCCGTTGATGCTGACGTTGTGATTGTGCGTCAAGGCTGTACGTGATACTTCATCTTGCCAGTTGGTGTTGGCTCCTTCATCATTCAGCAACGTGATGTTGTTGGCTTTGGCGTAAGATCGCAGTTCGTCGGCAGTCATTACATCCAAACGCTTCATAATGTTGTCGGCTGCCACATATGCACTGTAACTTACGGTCGTACGATCCTTGCCGCCTTTCTTGGTAGTGACAATGATTACGCCATTGGCAGCTTTTGAACCATATATGGCGGTAGCTGTAGCGTCACGCAGCACATCGATACTTTCAATGTCTTCGGGAGAAACAAGTGCGAGGTCTACGCCGGGTACGCCGTCCACCACATAATAGGGTTCCATAGCAGCGCCATCGCGCAATGAGGAAGAACCACGCAGGGTAATGGAACCTGTGCCCGAAGGGTCTGAGGTATTAGTAACGGTCAGTCCGGGAACCTTACCTTGCAGCAATTCCGAAGGTGAAGAAAATGCACCTTTGTTCAGTTGGTCTGCTTTCACCGTCGTAATAGAGCTGGTAACATCTTTGCGCGTCATGCTGCCATAGCCTACCACTACTACTTCATCTAATGTTTGAGAATCTTCTTCCATTACTACATTGATGATGTTTTGGTTAACCTGCACCTCTTTTTTAGTAAAGCCAATGAAGGTGAAGATTAGGGTTTGTCCTCTCCCAACTTCTATAGAGTATTTACCATCAAGATCGGTGATGCAACCGTTAGTTGTACCTTTTTCCAATACATTGACACCAACCAATGGTTCGCCCATCTTGTCCGTTACAGTACCGGTCACCTTGTTTTGGGCGAATGCTAAGGTACTACTTAGCAGGAACATCACAAAGAGCATGCTTTGTATAAATGTTCTCTTTCTTTTTAATTGTACATTCAGCATAAAATAAAGTTTTAGTTATAAAATAATCTTCTTTTCTCTATATTTATAAATATTATTCTGATGGCAAAAGTAGGCTTAGCCTATTACAGAATATATTTCATTGATATTACAAATGTTTGCAATATTTTGGTATTCAATTAATTAATAGAGTGAAAGACAAAAGAAAATTTGCTTTATATTACTATCTTTAGGTAGATGTAATGTAAAGAATAACGGCGGAAGTTCCATGCTGCCCTTAATTATAGGTACAAGCTCAGGGAAAAAACGGAAAAATGTCTTTGCCTCCATAGTATTTTAGATTTTGATTACTGCAAATCTAAGCGAATAAGGCAGAAGACAGGGAGAAAATGATGCAAAATAGGGGGAAAATAGTGAACTGTGCCTTTTTCTTTAGTTATCCCGCCCAGTCTTCCCTGTCCAGGTTCCTGTAGCCAATGGCCTCTGCCAGGTGTGAAGACTGTATGAACTCACTGTTTTCGAGATCGGCGATGGTACGTGCTACTTTCAGTATACGGTCGTAGGCGCGGGCGGAAAGATTGAGCCGGTTCATTGCATTTTTTAATAGTGCGAGTCCCTTTTCATCCGGACGGGCATAGAGGGAAAGTAACTTGCTGCTCATTTGTGCATTACAGTAAATCCCGGGGATGTCTGCGTATCTGTTTTCTTGGATTCGGCGGGCGTGTATCACACGTTCGCGTATGACGGCACTTGCTTCTCCCGGGCGTGCATCGGACATCTTTTCGAAAGGAACAGGCACTACTTCTATTTGCAGGTCAATGCGGTCGAGCAGGGGACCGGATATACGATTCAGGTATTTTTGTACCTGTCCCGGGCTGCATACGCAGGCTTTTGTGGGATGGTTATAGTATCCGCAAGGGCAGGGATTCATGGACGCTACCAGCATGAAGCTGGCCGGATACTCCACATTGCTTTTCACACGAGAGATGGTTATCTTGCGGTCTTCCAACGGTTGGCGGAGAACTTCCAGTACGCTGCGATTGAATTCAGGCAGTTCATCCAGAAATAAGATTCCATTGTGGGCAAGGCTGATTTCTCCCGGTTGCGGATAACTGCCTCCACCGGTCATGGCAACTGTTGAGATGGTATGGTGCGGGTCGCGGAACGGACGCTTCGAGATGAGTCCTGCATTCTCTTGTAGCCTGCCCGCAACGGAATGTATCTTGGTCGTTTCAAGGCTTTCTCCCAAGGATAAGGGTGGCAGGATAGAAGGGAACCGTTTGGCAAGCATGGACTTTCCACTGCCGGGTGCACCGATGAGAAGAATGTTGTGTCCGGCAACTTCGAGGGCACGTTTCACGTTCTCCTGTCCTTTTACATCAGCGAAGTCCAGGTCAAAGTTGCTCTGTTGGGCATAAAACTCTTCACGGGTGTCGACGATGGTAGGAGTAAGTTCCTGTTTACCGTTGAAGAACTCAATCACTTCTTTGATATTCTCAACTCCATATACCTTGATTTTATTGACTACTGCCGCTTCACGAGCATTCTGACGTGGAACAATCACTCCTTCGAACCCTAATTCCCAGGCTTTGATGGCTATGGGTAAGGCACCTTTTATGGGTTGTAGGCTGCCGTCCAGGCTTAGTTCACCCATCATCAGGTAGCGGTTCAGTTTATCGGACTGGATTACTTCTCCGGCGGCAAGCATACCGATGGCAAGTGGGAGGTCGTATGCTGACCCTTCTTTCCGGATATCCGCAGGCGCCATATTGATAACAATATTACTGGTTGGTATCCGGTAACCATTGACCTGCAATGCGGAAATAATGCGTTGATGGCTTTCCTTGACGGCGGAATCAGGCAGCCCGACAAGATAGAACATGCAACCTCGTGAACTGTTTACTTCGATTGTGATGAGGGTTGCGTCAATGCCTTGTACAGCCGCTCCGAAAACTTTGATTAGCACGTGTCTTATTTTAATTATTAACTGTTAATTATCAATTATTAGCGGGGGCTTTGTCGTTTGCTCCTTTTCTTCTCTGCTTCTTTCTTTTCTTTTTCTTCTTGTATTTCTTTCAACTTCTTCTCGATTGCCTTTTCATCCAGATCTTTAGCTTCTATCTTTCCGGTAGGACCGATAAGTATATTGGTAGGAAGCTTCTGTATGGCGAATAGCTTAACTACTTCTCCATTCCAGCCGGAGAAATCACAGACTTGTTCCCATTTCAAAGTATCCTTTTTGATGGCTTCTTTCCACGTCTTTTCATCCAGATCGAGGGACACACCCATCAACTTGAAGTTTTTGTTTTTCTGTTCTTTTTTATAGATGCGGCGGAACATGGCGTTTGCTTCCCGGCTAATGGTATCCCATGAAGCCCAGAACTGCATCAATAGATATTCGTCTTTCTGGGTGGAACGGGTTACCTCCTTGCCTTCCGCATTGCGCAGGCGGAAGTATGGTGCTGCTTTTCCTACCGCCACTTTCTCATCTTCATCAATGCGACTCAATAATGCTTGCATATACGGGCGGTCTTTCAACTCTCCGGTCATGCGGTCAGCCAGCATTTTGATGCGCTCTATGTCCGGTTGCAAAGCCTGCACGAAGTATTTATCCAATAAATAGATGCTGACCAATGAAGCGGGATGGTCTTTGATGAAGTTTTCAGCTTTTTCTTCCAAAGCTTTCACTGATGGAGTACCCAGTCCTCTTAGTTCCTGGTTGAAGGCTGTCAGTTCCACATTGGGAGTATTGCCGTTTATTTGTAAAGAGGATAATTCGGCGTTAGAACCTTTTATCTGTATTTTGTTTCCTTTGTCCAGAAAAAGTGGATACTCCGTACCGTCGTTGAATAACAGGATAGTCGTTACCAGTGTGTCGGCAGAAAGTGTAGCGGAGAATTTATCTTTTTCGACTACCAGTGTATCCATGCGGTCGTACATTCTGTCTGCACCATATAAATATAGGGTGTCACTTCCCAGCCCTTTGATTTCTCCGCTGAGAGTGATTGCATCGGTTTTCTTTCCACCACAGGCTGACAGGCCGATTAGTAAAAGATATAATAGACAGACTTTCTTCATTTCTAAATACTTTTTTGCGAAAGTACGGCTTTTACGGATAATAAAAAAGAAATGCCCGACATTTCTCAATGACGGGCATTCTATAAAAAACATTTGTTGTATGAAAACACTAATTAGATTAGTGCGAGTTTTTACTGGATAATGCTCATGAAATCTGCATTTGTGAAGTACTTAGCAAATTCAAGGTCAGAAGCTGCTTTCTTAGCCAGTGACGGTTCTTTTGCAACAGCATTCTTCAAGCTGCTGGTTACCATAGAAGCATTGTTGGTTCTTGCACCCAACACAGCCATCAGATATTCAGTATAAGCGTCTGGCTTTTCTACACTTGCCAATGTGCTCTTAGCTTTGTTGTAGTCCTTAGCCAGGATTTGTGCCAAAGCTGCACTGTTGGTTTTTGTGCCGCCGAATGCGCTGACAGCCTTGTCATACTGACCTTGAGCTATGTACAGGTTACCCAGAGCTTCGTTCAGTTCTTTTGCGCCGGAAGCTTTGCCCAGATAAGATTCTGCAGTAGCCTTGTCACCCTTAATCAGAGCAATCAGACCCAGGTTCATGTTAACTTCAGGAGCGTTGTTGATAGAAGCAGCTTTCTTGAAGTAGCTTTCAGCTTTGTCAATGTTACCTGCCTGATAAGCCAATTTACCTAAGTTGTTATAAGCACGGTAATCGTTCGGATAAATCTGAGTAGCTTTCATGAAGATAGCTTCTTGTTTAGCAGGGTCGTTAGTCAGTGTACTTGCATACAGCAATTCTTCGATATTCAGTTGCTTAGCATCAGAGTTAGCCAGGTTAGCGATTTCTTCGTCAGACTTACCGATGATTTCATAGTTCAAAGTCAAACGAGAACGACGCAATTGCGGCAAAATATCGTCAGCCAAATTCTTGTAAACAGAAGAGATGTTTTTGATTTCCTGTTCTCTTTGTTCAGGGTCAGAGTACATAGACAGAACGCGAAGAATCAATTCCTTGTCCTGGATATTGGATTTAGATACCAGTTCCTGGAAGCCTTCCCAGTCCTGAGCAGTGTATTTAGTATCGATAGCTGCATCTACTTTGGCTTTCTTCAGGTTTTGGTTTATAACCTTTGCAGTGTTGTCCTGACGGTTTTCGGCCAACTTAGTGTTCAGACCTACACCACCATCGGGAGATGCATAAGCAGAAACTTCGATGTTGCTGATCTTCTTGTTTACAGCAGCGTCTACGTTCTTCACTTCTTCGTTGAATTCTTTAGCAGTCTTCAATTCACCGGAACGGATGTTGGCTTGCTGAATCAAGAACATGATGTTAGCGTCATGTTTCTCTTTGATGATACGTTGGAAAGCATCGTCACCATTAGCGGGGTTAGCGCTGCCCAGTGTTTGCTCAACCAATTCGGAAGTAGAAATCACACCATCAGCTACTTTTACAGCAGGGATAGTTACTGTTTTCTTGCCGATTGTAGCTTTGAATTCCAGATACAACTCTGATTTAGCCATTTCGGGAACATAGTCGAAAGAAGTTTTCATGGTGTAGTTACCACCCATCTTGTAAGAGATGGTCTGGTCGTTACCTTCCACTTTTTCTCCCTGGAACAGGGCAGGCTGTCCTTTTGCTTCTCCACCGTTCCATTTCAGAACCGGAGTCACTTCCACTACAGCTTTCTTGTTGAAATACTTTTCTGGGACCTTTCCGTTAATAGTGGCAGGGACTTTGCCACCGATAGCTTCAAGGACCTGAGGAGTTACGGTGAAGTAATCAGAAGACAATTCACCCATTTTGCTGCTACATGATGAAAGAGCAACAACCAGTGCCATTAACAAAGGCAGATACAATTTCTTAGTCATTCTTAGGTATAAATTAATTGTTTGTAATTGAAATTAGTCTATTGGTTTCTCTCAGTGCCTATTACCACTAAGGTAATAGCATCGCAAAGATATTAAATCTCTTGTCAGATTAAGAAATGAGTGGCTAATTTTATTATAATTTAATGAAATCCCCGTTCTTTTCGGAACTTGATGTTCCGGGGGTGATGCTCAATGATTTCACTGCGCAACATATTGCGGTCGATATGCGTGTAAATTTCCGTAGTTGCAATGGACTCATGCCCCAGCATACACTGGATTGCGCGCAGGTTGGCACCACCTTCAAGCAGGTGCGTGGCGAAGGAGTGGCGGAAGGTATGCGGGCTGATATTTTTAGTGATTCCGGCTTTCTCTGCCAGCTCCTTAATCAGGTGGAAAACCATGATACGGGAGATGCTGTTTCCCCAGCGGGCGAGGAAGACGTAATCTTCAAATCCTTTCTTGATTTTGCCAAGATTACGGTCGAGCAGCCAGTACTTTATTTCTTTGATGGCACGGGGGGAGATAGGCACCAGTCGCTGCTTACTGCCTTTTCCTTCCACTTTGATGAAACCTTCGTCAAAATACAGTTCGGATAGTTTCAGGTTGCATAGCTCCGAAACGCGCAGTCCGCAACTGTACAGGGTTTCAAGAATGGCCCGGTTGCGCTGTCCTTCTTTTTTGCTCATATCTACGGTGGCAATGATGGTGTCTATTTCTTCTACAGTGAGCACTTCCGGTAGCTTGAAGCCGATTTTAGGACCTTCAAGCAATTCGCTGGGGTCATCCTCCCGGTAGTCCGCCATGACCAGGAAGTGGAGGAATGACTTTATGCCGGAAATGATGCGTGCTTGTGAACGGGGGTGGATGCCGATGTCGTGCAGTCCGGCGGCAAAACGTTGCAAATCATCCAGAGTGACCTTGAGCATGCTGATATTTTCTGCATTCAGGAAACGCAGCAACTTGTCGAGGTCGGTCAGATAGGCATCAAGCGTATTGGCAGAAAGAGCTTTTTCCAGCTTCAGATATTGCTGGTACTTTCTGATTATCAATGCTTCCTTCTCCTTATTTCTTGTTTTTTCGTCTAATTTCATTTCTTTTTTCTACCTTTGCACCGTGATTTAAACGTTTCTCAAACGTATCTGATCCGTACTTCCTCCGTACCTGCTCCGTATCTATAGGCTTGGACTTGGCACGGAGCTGATACGGACCTGACACGGAGTTCGTACGGACTTCATACGGAGTTGGTACGGAGCTGATACTTTCGGGAGACAAAGGTATAAAAAATTGTGTTATGAGGATACAAATAATTAACGGCCCGAATATCAATCTATTGGGTAAACGTGAACCTTCCATTTACGGCAGTGTTACTTTTAAGGATTACCTTGCTGAACTTCGTAAGAAGTACGCTGATGTGCAAATAGACTATTTCCAGTCAAATATTGAGGGGGAGCTGATAGATAAAATTCAGCAAACAGGTTTTGAGGTGGATGGAATCATCCTGAATGCAGGTGCCTACACCCATACTTCTATTGCCCTGCAAGATGCCATCCGTTCAGTGACTTCTCCGGTCATCGAGGTGCATATTTCCAATGTGCATGCCCGTGAAGCTTTCCGGCACGTGTCTATGATTGCCTGCGCCTGTAAAGGTGTGATTTGCGGTTTCGGTTTAAACTCCTACCGTTTGGCGCTCGAAGCGTTGATAAGTGATAAATGATTAAATAAATAGGTATAAGATTATGTTATTGAAACAGACTAAAATCGTTGCAACCATTTCAGATAAACGTTGTGACGTTGATTTTATAAAAGGCTTGTTTGAAGCCGGTATGAACGTGGTGCGTATGAACACGGCGCATCTCGGATATGACGGCCTTGATAAATTGATAAATAATACTCGTGCGGTGTCCAACCGCATTGCTATCCTGATGGATACAAAGGGTCCGGAAGTCCGCACCACTATTAGTGAAGAACCGATACCTTATAAGACAGGAGACAAGGTGAAAGTGGTGGGCAATCCTGACCTCCCTACTACCCGTGAGTGCATCTCTGTCTCTTATCCTAATTTTGTGCATGATGTATCGGTTGGCGTCCACATTCTTATCGACGATGGCGATCTGGAAATGATAGTTGTAGATAAGACTCCCGAATATTTAGAGTGCGAGGTGCAGAATGAAGCTACGCTGGGAAGTCGTAAGAGCGTTAATGTACCGGGTGTACGTATCAATCTTCCTTCTCTGACTGAAAAGGACCGTAATAACATCCTTTATGCCATCGAAAAAGATATTGACTTCATAGCTCACTCCTTTGTGCGCAATAAGCAGGATGTTCTTGATATACAGGAGATACTGAATGCTCATAACAGTGATATCCGCATCATTGCCAAGATTGAAAACCAGGAAGGTGTGGATAACATTGACGAAATTCTGGAAGTAGCCGACGGTGTGATGGTAGCTCGTGGTGACCTTGGCATCGAAGTACCGCAGGAACGTATTCCCGGTATTCAGCGTTTGCTTATCCGCAAGTGTATTCTGGCCAAAAAACCGGTAATCGTAGCTACCCAGATGCTCCATACAATGATTACGAATCCGCGTCCTACCCGTGCAGAAGTAACGGATATTGCTAATGCCATCTATTACCGTACGGATGCTTTGATGTTGAGTGGTGAAACAGCTTATGGCAAATATCCGCTGGATGCTGTGAAGACAATGACAAAAGTTGCCGCACAGGCGGAAAAAGATAAACTGGCTGATAACGATATCCGTATCCCATTGGATGAAAACAGTAATGACGTGACTGCCTTCCTGGCAAAGCAAGCTGTAAAAGCCACTTCAAAGTTGAAGATACGCGCTATTATTACTGATAGTTATAGCGGACGCACTGCCCGTAACCTGGCTGCATTCCGTGGTAAATATCCAGTGTTGGCTATTTGCTATAAAGAAAAAACAATGCGTCACCTGGCACTTTCTTATGGTGTGGAAGCTATCTATATGCCTGAACTTGCCAACGGACAGGATTATTATTTTGCAGCTTTGCGTCGTCTGCTGAAAGAAGGCCGTCTGTCTGAAACAGACATGGTGGGTTATCTGAGTAGCGGTAAAGCCGGAACACATACTTCTTTCCTCGAAATTAATGTCGTGGGAGATGCCTTGAAGTATTCCGGAGAAAGCGTATTACCCAATAAGAACCGGTACCTTTAATAAATTGAGAATTGAAAATTAAGAATTGAAAAATAGCTGCGCTGTTATGCTGCATAGTATTTTTTAATTCTTAATTTTCAATTCTCAATTTATCAACTATCATTTTTCAATTTTTAATTCTCAATTTCCCCAGTGACTATAGACGAATATATTTTGCAGCATATCGACGATGAGGGTGAATATCTGAAAGCTCTTTATCGGGATACACATATTAAGTTGTTGTATCCACGCATGGCGTCGGGGCACTTGCAGGGACGTATGCTTAAGATGTTTGTCAGGATGATACGTCCCCGTCGTATCCTGGAAATAGGTACTTATAGTGGTTATTCAGCTCTTTGCATGGCCGAAGGTTTGCCGGAAGACGGAATGCTGTATACATTTGAAATCAATGATGAGCAGGAAGATTTCACCCGGCCTTGGTTGGAGAACTCTGCTTATGCAGATAAAATCAAATTCTATATAGGTGATGCACTGGAAATGATTCCACAGTTTGATATTACTTTCGATCTCGCCTTTATAGATGGTGACAAGCGTAGGTATATAGATTATTATGAAATGGTGTTGCCCCGCCTCTCCGATGGTGGTTATATCATTGCTGACAACACATTGTGGGATGGACATGTGCTTGAGGAACAACCACATCGCACAGATCTCCAAACTATAGGTATTAAAGCCTTTAATGACCTTGTTGCCCAAGATGCACGTGTAGAAAAGGTGATTCTTCCTTTGCGTGACGGACTGACGATTATCCGTAAGAAATAACCTCTAAGACAAGGGATAGGTAATCGTAACTTCTTTTTGTTCTCCCTCCGAAACCTGATAACTTCCTTTGAATGCCTCCAGATAAAGCCGGTTGATATCGTGCAGGATACGTTGCTCCTGTTCGTCTTCCCATATATGGTAGAGAGGGCTTCCTTTTACTGTAATTTTAAGATATTGAGCTTCTTGAGTCAGTGCATAGTTCACTTGGCAAACTTCTCCGGCATATAGTCTTGGTACAGACAATAATGATGAAAGCAGTTTGAGGAACCATCTGCTATCTGCCTGGATGGGCAGTGTTTCAAGCTCCGTATAGAAGTGTGGATTCACCATGGTAGTCTGCATATTTACCATCATTTTCACTTCCTGGCAAAGTTGTACAGCATCGCATTCCTGTACGTTAAACCGCATCATGCCAGCTTCAAGGCGTGATAAATCAAGGATGTTGTTTATCAGGGCCAGTAGCTTTTCGGAGTTATTCTTTATGGCGGCCGAATATTCCTGTATCTCCTCCTCGGAAAGATCCTGTTCGGCAGATAATAGATCTGAAAATCCTACCACAGTATTTAATGGTATACGTATCTCATAGGTGATGTTTTGCAGAAAATATTCTTTCATCTTGTCGGCCGCTTCTATCGTT
>ERZ779907.233-NODE-233-length-13086-cov-3.32868_pt1 | contig 13086 bp, 9 predicted proteins | sample MGYA00511244_ERZ779907 | MGnify/ENA primary metagenome ERZ779907 (study PRJEB29588, sample SAMEA2150909) | human gut metagenome | biome: human gut; feature: human-associated habitat; material: faeces | place: Denmark | collected 2008/2010 ... | reverse complement strand
TGCTCACGAACACTACATCGACGATATTATCCCGGACGGCATTTAAGGAGGTGACGGTACATGGCAGACAGTTTCGGACTGAAGATCGGTCTTGAGGGCGAAAAGGAATTCAAAAAAGCGCTGGCGGACATCAACCAGTCCTTCAAGGTGCTCGGCTCCGAAATGAAGCTCGCCACCTCTCAGTTCGATAAAAACGATAAATCCGTGGAGGCACTCGCCGCACGGAACAAGGTGCTGCGAAAAGAGATCGATGAGCAGACAACAAAAATCGACACTCTTCGCAAGGCTCTGCAGAATGCCGCCACCTCTTTCGGAGAGAACGACCGCCGCACCCAGAACTGGCAGATCCAACTCAACAATGCCGAAGCCGCCCTCAACGATATGAATCGTGAGCTGGACGAGAACGAGAAAGCCATCAAGGAGGGCGGCAAAGCTGCGGAGGAATCCGGCAGTAAGTTTGAAGGCTTCGGCAAGGTTCTCAAAACCGTAGGTGTGGCGCTCGGTGCTGTGGCCGCTGCCGCAGGTGCCGCCGCCGTGAAGCTCGGCAAAGAGGTCATCGCCGCCTATGCAGACTATGAGCAGTTGGTCGGCGGTGTTGACACTCTGTTCAAGGACTCCTCGCAGGAGATCCAGCGGTACGCCGCCAATGCATACAAAACGGCAGGACTTTCTGCCAACGAATACATGGAGACGGTCACGGGCTTTTCCGCAAGCCTGATCCAGTCTCTCGGCGGCGATACCGAGAAAGCCGCAAAGTATGCGGATATGGCAATCACGGATATGTCCGACAACGCCAATAAGATGGGCACAGATATGTCCTCCATTCAGAATGCCTATCAGGGTTTTGCCAAGCAGAACTACACGATGCTCGACAACCTCAAACTGGGCTACGGCGGCACAAAGCAGGAAATGGAGCGACTGCTCGCCGATGCGGAGAAGATATCCGGCGTCAAGTACGACATCTCCTCCTATGCGGATGTGGTGGAAGCCATCCATGTCATGCAGGAGAGCATGGACATTGCCGGTACAACCGCCAAGGAAGCGGAAGCCACCATTTCCGGCTCTGTCAATGCGCTGAAATCCGCCGTGTCGAACCTCATCGTGGGCTTCGGCGATGCGGACGCTGATATGGAACTGCTGTGCAACAACATGGTTGACGCCTTCAAGACCGTGGTTGCAAACATCACACCGGTCATTGAGAACATCGTGGCGGCGCTGCCCACGGCGCTGGATGCTCTGCTGACGGCTGTGGGTGAATTGCTGCCCACACTGCTGGAAGCGGTCACCGAACTGTTCTCGCAGGTGCTGGAAACGCTTCTGTCCCTGCTTCCGCAGCTTATCCCGGCGGCGGTGTCAGCACTCATGACCATCGTGAATACGCTGATTGAGAATCTGCCCCTGCTTATTGAGGCTGCGGTTCAGTTGGTGTCCACGCTGGTGACCGGCATTGCGGATGCACTGCCCACGCTCATCCCAGCAGCGGTGCAGGCTATCGTTACCATCGTGCAAGGACTGGTGAACAGCCTGCCGATGCTCCTGGATGCTGCGCTGCAGCTTATCACGGGGCTGGCGCAAGGACTTCTGGACGCAATCCCCGTGTTGATTGCCGCTCTGCCGGAGATCATCAACGGTATCATTACCTTCTTACTGGATTCGATTCCTCAGATCATCGAAACAGGCATTCAGCTTCTGACCTCGCTTGTTGCCGCATTGCCGGATATCATTATGGCAATCGTGGAAGCCATCCCGAAAATCATTGACGGCATTATCAATGCGGTGCTGAATGCTATACCGCTCATTATTCAAGCGGGCATCGACCTGCTGATTTCTCTCATTCAAGCCCTGCCACAGATCATCACGACTATCGTGCAGGCGATTCCGCAAATCATCTCCGGTATTGTCAACGCTCTGGTCGGAAACATCGACAAGATCATCATGGCAGGCGTGCAGTTGTTCGTTGCCCTGATTGAAAATCTGCCCACCATTATCGTGGAGATCGTCAAGGCGGTGCCGCAGATCATTGCGGGTATCGTGAAAGCCTTCGGCTCTCTGATGTATAAGATCGTAGAAATCGGCGGCAACATCGTCAAGGGACTGTGGAGCGGTATTACCCAGCTTGCCTCGTGGCTGTGGGATAAGGTGTCCGGGTGGATTTCCTCCATCTGGGACGGCATCTGCGATTTCTTTGGTATCCATTCGCCCTCGAAGGAGATGGCATGGGTCGGCGAAATGCTGGTCAAGGGTTTGTCCGGCTCCATTGAGGATAACGGTGATGAAGCGGTCAAAGCCGCAGAAGGAATGGCAGAGGACATCAACGGCGTCATGGGCGACCTTGCCCACGATATGCAGACGGCTCTGCCCACCGACTTTGACGTGAACGGCTCGATCCGCTCTGCCGTGGACGGTGTGGTCGGAAAGGCGGCATCCGCTTTCACCATTGCCCTGAACATTACGAACTTCAACAATTACAGCAGTGAGGATATCCGTCAGCTCACCAACGAAGTCATGGAAACGGCGAACCAGTTCGCCCAGCGGAAAGGAGTGGTATTCGCATGAGCTATTTCACCTACAACGGCCGCAGCTCCGCTGATTTCGGTCTGCACATCGAGAAGAAGGATGTGTTCTCCGCACCGGAGTACGATGCGGAGTTCATCTCCATTCCCGGCAGAAGCGGCGACATCATCAATCCCAACCGCCGCTTTGCCAACATCAAAGTGACCTACACGGTGTTCCTCGCACGGAAGAACGTAGCCGCCCTTGCATCCAACCTGCGGGACATCAAAGGCTGGCTGTACTCCGAGCCGGACAGATACCACGAACTCACCGACTCCTACGATGCGGAGTATTTCCGTTACGGAGTCATATCCTGCAATCTGGATATTGAGGAGCAACTGAATAAAATCGGCTGCTTCACCGTGACCTTCAACTGCAAACCCTTCAAGTATAGCTTTGCGGGACAGCAGACAGTGACAGTAGACGCATCCGAACTGACGATTACCAATCCGACCGCTTTTGAGAGCCGACCGTATATTAAGCTCTATGGCAGCGGTACGGTGGTAATAATGATACAGCCCCAAGGTCGAGGTATGATGATTTCCAATCTGGATGAGTACATCGAGATCGACAGTGAGCTGATGAACTGCTTTAAAGGCACTGCCCTCAAAAACGACACAGTCAAAGGAGCGGAATTTCCAGCCCTCAAGCCGGGTGTTTGCACCATTAACTGCAATGGAGATGTGTCAAGGATTGAGGTCGTTCCAAGGTGGTGCTGCCTATGATCCCTGTACTCTATGCCGCAAATACTACGGATTTCAGCTCGTTCGGCCTTGGTGTGCTGACGGACACTGTCTCCTGCGAAGTCACCGAGGAAAGAAACGGCATATTCGAGTGCCTGCTCAAATACCCGGTGAGCGGTCAGCATTACGAACTTATCGCCAAGGAGTGCATCATCAAGGCAAAGCCCAACGACACCGCAGGCGATCAGGCATTCCGCATTTACCGTATCACAAAGCCTCTGAACGGCATCGTCACCATCTACGGTCAGCATATCTCTTACGATCTCGCCAATGTGCCGGTGCTGCCGTTTTCGACAGAGAGCCGCTCACCGCAGCTCATTCTCTCGCAGCTTCTTGCCGGAGATACACGCTTTACCGGCTGGACGGACTACTCGGACGCAAAGGCGTTTTCTGTCACGCAGCCGAAAAGCGTCCGGGCGTGTCTCGGCGGCACGGAGGGTTCCATGCTCTCCAAATGGCACGGCGAGTTTGAGTGGGACAACTTCACGGTGAAGTTCCATTCGCACCGTGGGCAGAAGACCGGCGTAATCATTGAATACGGCAAGAACCTCACCGCCCTGGAGCAGGACGAGGACAACAGCGGCGTGTATACCGCACTGCTTCCGTATGCCGTGTACACCCCGGAAGGCACGGACACCGAAACGGTAGTCACGCTGCCGGAGGTCACGCTCCCCATTGTGACTTCGGAGATCGTCCGGGCAAAAACGCTCATCATGGATTTCTCCGACCAGTTTGACGGAGTTGTGACCGAAGAAGCCCTCAGAGCAAAAGCCAACAGCTACATCAAGGCAAACCCGCTGGGAGCGACCATTCCCACGGTGAAGGTGTCCTTTGAGCCGCTTTGGAAACAGCCGGAGTATTCGGCACTACTGGAGCGGGTCAACCTCTGCGATACCGTCACCATCCGGCACTCGGCTCTCGGTGTCAGCGCGTCAGCTATGGTCATTGAGACCGTGTACGACACCCTCGCTGAGCGGTACAAGAGCATTTTCCTCGGTCAGAGCAAGTCCAGCATGATTACCACCATTTCCGAGGTGCAATCAACGGTTGATAAGGTGGAATCCACGGTGGGACGCTTTCCAAAGCTGCTCCAAACCGCCATAGGAAAAGCCACCGGGCTTATCACCGGTCAGAGCGGCGGCTATGTGGTCATCCACACCAGCGAGGAAAACGGACAGCCCTATGAGCTGCTCATTCTGGACGCACCATCCATTGACGATGCTGTGAATGTCTGGCGGTGGAATGTGGGCGGCTTGGGATTTTCCCATAACGGCTACAACGGTCCCTATGAAACCGCCATCACGGCAGACGGGCAGATCGTTGCGGACTTCATCACCTCCGGCTCACTGGTGGCGAACATTATCAAGGCAGGTGTTATCCAGTCGCAGGACGGCTCGTCTTATTGGGATTTGGAGAGCGGCGAAGTCGTGCTTCGAGCCTATGTTTCGACCGATGAATTTGCAGAGAAAACAGCCTATCTCCAGCAGAATGTGGATGGGCTGAACAGCTATGTGGCGACTCTTACCGAAACTATGGAGTCGGTTTCCAACGACCAAGGCATACTGGAAGAGCGGCTGCGAAGCTCCGAAAGCAAAGTATCTCAGCTTCAGCACACGGTGGAAGGCTTGTCCGTCACCATGCAGGAGCAGTACATCGGCGGCATCAACTATGTGCAAAACTCTTCCGGCCTGAACGGCATCACGGATGATTGGAACTATTCCGGCACCGTGAAAACGGATGCCTCCACGGACACCCAGAACAACACCGTTTCCGACTCCTGCTTTGTGCTGGGAGCTTACTCCTCGCTGTCGCAGTACATCCGAGGGGTAGTTCCCGGCACTTATACAGTTTCCGTTCGCGCCAAGAAAACCTCGACCATGTCCGGGTATTTCTATGTGACCTACAACGGAAACAAAACTGCGTATCTCTTCAATAAGAGCACCGCTTTTGACTGGACGGATTTTACCGTCACGCTCACCGATGTGACCGACCCCACGCTGCGCGTCTACTGCTACTGCCGGGATGCATCCATTTATCTGGCGGACATTATGATTACTGAAGGTGCGATCCCACGAAAGTGGACGCCTGCACCCAACGAGATCTATACGCAAGAGGTCAAAATCGACAAGCGCGGTATTGAGGTGTCCAACAGCGCATCGTCCCAACGAACAGTCATCACGAACACGGAGTTTGCCGGTTATTACAACGATGAGGTGATTTTCACCCTGAACAAAGATGAAACACAAACCAAGAAAACCACGGTGGACGGCGATTTGACCGTGGGCAAGACGAAGTTCGTTCCCATGCCGACAGCGTCCGATGGGCTGAATATCGTCATTCTGGACTAAAGGAGGTAAGGCTATGGCAATGACAGGCGGCACTGCCTATTTGGTGAAATCCGAAAGAACGAATTATGGCTCCAACAGCTGGACGACCGACCTCTACATCTATGTGAAGGTCATCTCCCAGAATGTGATCGCAAACACATCTACCATCGCTCTGGGTATGTATGTCTATTCGAAATACTCCATAGCATGGTCGGACTTCGGCACCAACGGCACTTCCTATATCGGCACGGCCACCTCCGGCTCAAACTGCTTCACCTTTACAAACGGCCAGAGCGGTAGCGGCACGAAGTGGCTGATTGAGGACAAGCAGGTCACCGTGTACCACAACAGCAACGGTACGCTGACCCTCCCGATCTACTGGCACTGGGGCGTCAACAGCCCGTGGGGTCAGTACACCGGCCCTTCCGGCAGCTACAATGTGACGCTGAGCACCATTGACCGAGCTGCCCCTACCGTTACCTTTTCTGTTTCGGCTATTACCGCAAACGGCTTCAAAATCTCTGCAAACTCCACCGCAACAGCGGATATCTGGCAGTACAGCACCAACGGCGGCTCCACATGGACGACCTTTTCTACGACCGCATCCACCAGTGCCAGCGTAACATTGTCCCCACTTTCGCCGAACACAAACTACACGGTGAAGGTGCGGGCACGGCGGCAGTACAACCAAGTCTATGGCACCTCCGGCAGCTCCACGGTCAAGACGCTGGGCGGTGCGGTGGTGAACAGCGTCAACACAGTGACCGCAGACAATGCCAGAGTGACCATCACCCTCAATGTCACCGTGTACGAACCGTCTTACATCAATTCTCTGGCGATCAAAAGCGGGAATACGACCATCCTGACCGTTACCGGGCTTGCATGGACGAAGGGTACGGCAAACCGCTCGGTCACCCTGTCATCAGCACAGAGAACCACGCTGCTCAATTGGATGGCCTCGATAAAGTTCTTCACGGGCACCTTTGCCGTTTCCTCCTTCAGCGGCTCAACGCAGATCGGCAGCACCTCAAGCAAGACTGCTACGGTGCAGACCACGGCGGCAAATTCTGGCCCAGCGTTGGATGGTTTCACTTACGCCGACAGCTACACGACCACAAAAAACCTCACAGGCAACGACCAGCTATTCGTTCAGAACTACTCGACCCTCAAGGTCACGCCCGGAACGGCAACTGCAAAAAACGGTGCCAGTATTTCCAACTACACAGCTTCCTGCAACGGGCTGTCATCCTCTAACACTACCGGCTCTGCCTTATCTGTTGGAAAGATCGCCAAGTCCGGCAGCGTAACGGTCACGCTCACGGTCACGGACTCCCGCGGTTATACCGCCAGCGTTTCCCAAACTATTACGGTCATTCCGTACACCAAGCCGAAAATATCCTCGGTAACGCTCCGGCGCACCAACGACATTGAAGCGGAAATGCAGCTCAAATTCAGCGGTTCTATTTCTGCTGTGACCGTAGACGGGACGCAGAAAAACAACGTGGTTTATGTGCGGTATCGTTACAAGAAAACCAGTGAGAGCAGCTACGGCAGCTACACCAGCATCTATTCCGGCACGACAAAAAGCGGAACCTCTTTCAGCTACTCCAATTTGGAACTGTGCAATCTGGATGCCAACAGTTCCTACGACTTCCATTTGCAGATCCAAGACAAGCTCTATTCTTTGAGCAGTCTGGATCTGTATTTTACTGTCCCGCAGGGCACGCCGCTCATTGCGCTTCGGAAAAAGAAGGTCGGCATCAACACGCCGAACCCGCAAGCCACGCTGGATGTGGACGGCAGCATCCACATGAACGGCGTCAATGTCCACGGCAAAATGGGTAGAGTGGACGGCTCGACCACCGACCTCAACAATGTAAAGACTCCCGGCTACTATTTTGCGTATTCCGCTTCCACGGAAAAGCACTTTCCGACCACCACAATTGGTATGCTGGAGGTCTTTCTGCCGGAGAGCTACTTTATTCAGCAGCGGTACACCGTCTATGATGGCTCAAGGATGTATATCCGAGGAAACTATGGCGGCACATGGTCTTCGTGGCACACGGTGTCACTGACCAAAGTAACATAACTTTTTCGGAATCAAGGCGCTCTGCGGAGTGCCTTTTTTCATACACAAATTCAACTTTCAAAGGAGGACAAACAACATGAAAGAATTCTGGACGACCATTCAGGTGGTGTTCGCCGGTATCGGCGGCTGGCTGGGATGGTTCTTGGGAGGATGTGACGGCTTGCTTTACGCGCTTCTGGCTTTCGTGGTCATCGACTATGTGACCGGCATCATGTGCGCCGTGGTGGACAAGAAGCTGTCCAGCGAAGTCGGATTCAAGGGCATTTTCAAAAAGGTGCTCATCTTCGCTCTGGTCGGCATCGGGCATATTCTCGACAGCCGAGTCATCGGCTCGGTGATGCGCACTGCCGTCATTTTCTTCTACCTGTCGAATGAGGGCGTGTCCCTGTTGGAAAACGCCGCATACCTGGGACTGCCCATCCCGCAGAAGCTGAAATCCGTGCTGGAGCAGCTTCATGACCGCAGTGAAAAGGAGGATGAATAATATGGCTTACACAAACAGTTCCCTGGTGTCCTACACCAAACTCAGCACGAACCACTCCGGGCAGCGCACCCACAGCATTGACCGCATCACGCCGCACTGCGTGGTGGGTCAGTGCTCGGTGGAAACGCTCGGCAACATCTTCTTGCCGACCTCACGGCAGGCAAGCAGCAACTACGGCATCGGCGTGGACGGGCGGGTCGGGATGTATGTGGAAGAGAAAAACCGCTCTTGGTGCTCTTCCTCCAATGCTAATGACCAGAGAGCTATCACCATCGAGTGTGCCAGCGACAACACCGAGCCTTACGCTTTCAAGGATGTGGTGTACAAGAGACTCATCGAGCTTTGCGCCGATATCTGCAGGCGCAACGGCAAAACCAAGCTGCTCTGGCTGGGCGATAAGACCAAGACGCTGAACTACACCCCAAAATCTGACGAGATGGTGCTGACCGTCCACAGATGGTTTGCGAACAAGAGCTGTCCCGGCAACTGGATGTATGCCCGCATGGGCGATTTGGCATCCAAGGTCACGGCAGCGCTCGGCAGTGAGGTGAAGCCGGTTGAACCGGGCAAGCCCACCGGGTCTATCAAGGTCGGCGACCTCGTGACCATCACGGGCAGCACCTACTATGGCGGCAAATCCATTCCCGGCTGGGTGAAAAAGCTCCGCTGGTATGTGGTCGAGGTCAGCGGCGACCGTGCGGTCATCAATAAGGATGAATCCGGCAGGTACGCCATCATGTCGCCGGTCAAGACCTCGGCGCTTGCCGTGGCAGGCACGAAACCCGGTGAGGACTTTCGTATCCATACTGTGGTACGTGGCGACACGCTCTGGGGAATTGCAAAGTCCTACCTCGCAAACGGAGCCCGCTACACAGAGATCGTTAAGCTCAATGGCCTTAAATCGTCTGTCATCTATACGGGGCAGAAACTTAGGATCCCGCAGAAGTAAGTGAGGTGCAGCCATGAGTGATAGGACAAAGGTGAAAATCGCGTTGGCTGAAGCGATCACTACACAGCTCTGGGTAAAAGGGCTGATCACACAGAAACAGCGCGAAAAAATCAATAACAGCAGCCAGAAAGCCCTTAGAAAGGCAAGTTGATAATTCTTTGTGTTCTTTCGCTTTTGGGCTGGACTTTCTAAGAGTCCTCTGGTATCTTTACCCCCGCCTCCAATGGCGGGGGTAAAAAAATACGTTGGTTCGAGTCCAGCACATAGAAAGGAGAAAGAACGACATGGAAAAAGCACGGGCGGTCGCATATATCCGCGTATCGACAGAGCGAGATGCACAGCTGCATAGCTATGAATTCCAAGAACACTACTGGCAGAGTGCATTCGAAGATGACCCGGATACAGAGCTCATCGGTATCTATGCAGACAAGGGCATCAGCGGACACAGCGTACAAAAGCGTCCAAAATTCCTCGTGATGATGCAGGATGCACGGGAGCATAAGTTCGACAAAATCTATACGAAATCCGTATCCCGCTTCGCACGGAATACAACGCAGCTGTTAGAAGCTGTCAGAGAACTCCGCGACCTCGGTATCGAGGTGGTGTTTGAGAACGAAAACATCCACACATTCCAGCCGACAAGCGAAATCTTCTTGACGATCGCAGCGACGATCGCAGAAAACGATCTGGAGGTAGATTCGGCACGACAGCGCTGGTCAATCCAACGTCGCTGCGAAAATGGCTGGATCAGCGTCGGCAGCGGGCTCTTCGGCCTGAAGCTGACAGCGGATAACGAATTGGAGATTGTGCCAGAAGAGGCGGCAGTAATTCGATACATCTACGAATCCTACGTGGACGGCGGCATTGGGTCAAAGAGAATTGCGGATGCGCTCAATGCAGCAGGCGTCCCAAGCCGGAATGGGTATCCGTGGGATGCAAAGCACATCATCGGCTTACTGCGAAACGAAAAGTACAAGGGCGATGTAATCATGGGGAAATCGGTCAGGCACTTTGGGGAATACCATAAGAACCCAAACGCCGAATATGCGCCTCGCTACTACATGGAAGGCACCCATGAGGCAATCGTTGATAAAGATATGTGGGAAGCCGCACAGCGCATACTGGAAGATCGCAGCAGAAACCACTGCCGGACAAGAATCGCACACAGCTTCACCGGCATGATAGAATGCGGCTGCTGCGGGAAAAATTATCTGCACAAGGTCAATAACAGCCAGTGCAAATGGCAGACAGACATCTGGGCATGCCGCACATATCTGAGAGATGGAAAAAAAGCCTGCGGCAACAGCCGAATCAAGGACACTGTGCTCAAGGAGAAATTCATATCCGCCTACAATGAATTTATCGAGCGCAGGCCGCAGGGCGATTCAATGGTAGCACTGCAGGAAGTGCTCGAAGACCTGCGGCAGCAGGAGCAGGAGCTCGCAGAGCTCATGATGCAGAGGCTGATCACGAAAGCAGCATACGAGGAAGAACGCAAAAGCGTCAAAATGCAGATCACTGACATCAGTGAAAAGATATCTGAACGCAGGGCAAACCGTGTGCCCGAAAGCGAGTATGTGCCGATTACAGAATTCAGCGAAGAAAAAACAAAACGATTTCTATCGAAGGTCGTCGTGACAATGTTCACGGTGACCTTCGTGTTCTATAACGGAGCGAAAATTACACGCACCTACGATAATGGTCAGCCCGGAAACAAAGTCGGGTGGAACAAAAAGAAGGAGGAGTCATAATGGCAACGGCGACAAGAAGAGTAGTACGAACTATGCCGCAGATGTTTATCGATGTGGCGGAGAACCAATCTGAGCGGCTGCAGGTGGCGGCATACGCCCGAGTGTCCACCGAAAAAGAAGAACAGGAGGACAGCTTCGAGCGGCAGGTTGAGCACTACAAACAGCTGATCTACTCAAAACCGGATTGGCAGTTCGTTGATGTCTATGCGGATCCCGGCATCAGCGGGACGCGAGCAGAAAAAAGGCCGGACTTTCTCCGTATGATTGAGGACTGTCGCGCCGGAAAAATCAAGAAGGTGCTGGTCAAGAGTATCAGCCGCTTCGCTCGGAATACTGTCGATGCGTTGCAATACATCAGGGAGCTCAAGGATCTCGGAATCAGCGTGTACTTCGAAAGTGAGAACATTGACACGCTAACACCCGGAGGCGAAGTACTCCTGACAATCCTCGCGGCTATGGCCGAACAGGAAAGCCGCACGATCAGCAGCAACATTAAGTGGGCATGGCAGCGGAAGTTCCAGAAAGGCGACATCATACTGAATACAGGGCTCATGCTCGGATACCGAAAGATTGGAAAAGATGATGAAGGCCATGATGTATATGAGATCAACGAAGAAGAGGCGGAAATCGTCAGGAGAATATACCGAGAGTTCATCGCTGGGTACTCTATCACGCAGATCGCGAAACGGCTACAGGCAGATGGAGTCAAAACCAAGCTCGGCAGGGAAAGCTGGCGGCACAATGTCATCGAGAGCATCCTCACGAATGAGAAATATACAGGCAATGCACTACTCGGCAAGACGTTCAAACCGGACGTGCTCACAAAGTACCGACAGAAAAACGACGGCAAGAAAGCTCCGATCTACTATGTCGAAGGATCGCACCCAGCAATCATTGAAAAAGGGTTGTTCGATCTGGCACAGCAAGAGATGCAGCGAAGAAGAGATGCAAATGACAATAAGGTCGGTGGCGGCAGGTACAGCAGCCGCTATCCATTCAGCGGGATGCTCGTATGCGGTATCTGCGGATCCAAGCTTCGCAGGCAGGTACGAACAATGGGCAGTGGAAAGCGGACGGCATCATGGGGTTGCTGCAATAGGATAAACAATGGTCGAGCAGTATGCGACAGTCATCATGTCAACGAAGATGTGTTAGAGGCAGCTTACCTCACCGCAATGCGAAGGCTCGTCGATAGCGCTGAAGAAGTAGTGGAGGCGGTGAGGGACGGCGCTGAGCTCGCATTGGAACCGGAAAACAAAGCAGCTATGGATAGGATCGATGAAGAAACCATTCAGCTGCAAGAAGCCGCGCTCGCATTGCACAAAGCAAAGCAGCGGATGGAAATCGGGTCGGTAGAATATGCATCACGGGTCAAAGAGTACAGTGAGCGGATGAAGGAACTGGAGGCAGAGCGCAACGAGCTGCAAGGAACGGCAGCCAAATATGCTGAGGTCAGGCTGTGGCTCGATACATTCATAGAGCAAACGATGCAAAGTGATACGCTCACCACGGTTGACGGCACAACCATGAAAATGCTCGTCGACAGGATACACGTCAGGAACGACGGCATTGTGGTCGAATTCAAATGCGGCGTGGCAATCGAGCAGGAATACGTGAAATGAGAAAACGAACCGCCGGTGGGAAAAGCACAACCCGCTGGCGGTTATCTTTTTGGCGTTTTTCCATAGGTTTTCGTATCATTACGGCGCTCTTTCACATACGCAAAAGCCCTGAAATCACTACGATTTCGGGGCTTTCGTTATTTTGTAGTACGCAGGGTCTGTCCCTCTGAAACGGGTATGGACAGCTTTTGGCCTGCGTGGTATAATATCCGAAGAATTTAAGGCTTTCACTTTTGAAGGAGGATGCTCTATGAATTGTCTTGTTTTGCTTTCGGGCTGCGGCGTAAAGGACGGATCCTGCCCTGAGGAGGTGGCACTGACCTACACCGCTCTGGAAAAATATGGGTGCGCCTATCAGCCTGTGGCGGATGATATCCCGGTGCTCACCGTGGATCATCTGACGGGCCAGCCTGATCAGGAACGCCAGATCCTGAAAGAATCTGCTCGCCTGGGCCGCGGGATGCTGCGGAAAATTCGGGATGTTTGCTGGGAGGATTACGACGCACTGGTGATACCCGGCGGACTGGGTCTGCTGACCAATTACCAGCACTCCCAGGCTGTGGCTGAC
>ERZ779907.230-NODE-230-length-13273-cov-1.82675_pt1 | contig 13273 bp, 9 predicted proteins | sample MGYA00511244_ERZ779907 | MGnify/ENA primary metagenome ERZ779907 (study PRJEB29588, sample SAMEA2150909) | human gut metagenome | biome: human gut; feature: human-associated habitat; material: faeces | place: Denmark | collected 2008/2010 ... | reverse complement strand
TGGAGTAACCATACAGAAGGTAGCCGATGGATTCTTGTATACGAAGAGTAAAGTACAAGAGCGCAAATGGGAGGATAAGATGTATCTATATCCCATATCTCAGGAAGAGGTATTTAAAAATTCTAACTTGAAACAAAATACAGGATGGTAGAAAGAGCGGATAACATGTAGTTTTTATTAGATCCAGACCGGATTTACTGTGTCTGGATCTAATTATTTTTTTAGAAAGTTGCCATGCCATTGCTTACATATTACCGAATAAAAATGTAAATTGCAGAAAGTATATGGTAGTACCTGTTTTGAGATTGAATCTTATTATAATTTTATAGATAAAATGATGAGGAAGTATTATAAATTATTTCTTGTATATGCGTTGGGTTATCTGATGCCACTTCAGCTTTCAGCCGGGGAAATTTGGAGAAAAGTGGTTTATGTTTTGTTATTCGGCTGGGTTGCTATATCGGCTCAGGCACAGAGTAATGCTTCACGTATGGATTGGTGGCGTGAGGCTCGTTTCGGAATGTTTATCCATTTGGGATTATATTCTGCAGCTGCCGGAGAATGGAATGAAAAAGAGGTGGAAGGAATTGGTGAGTGGATACAGAATTTTGCAAAGGTACCCAATAGTGAATATGAAAAGTTGCTGTCGGATTTTACTTTGAGTAAATGCAAGCCTGAAACCTGGGTGCAGATAGCAAAGCAAGCCGGTGCAAAATACATTGTTTTTACGGCTAAGCATCACGAAGGTTTTTGCCTTTATCCGAGCGATGTGACTGATTTTGATATTGAGAATACACCTTACAAAGGTGATCCGCTGAAAGAATTGATAGAAGCCTGTCGTAAATATGGTCTGAAAGTAGGAATCTATTATTCACATCGTCAGGATTGGAGGGAGGAAGATGCTGCCGTGATGAAAAACGAGTATGACGGGCATTATGGAAAAGAGAAGGCAGAGGTAAAGCCGGATTTGAACCGGTATATCCAAAATAAAGCCTTGCCACAGGTGCGTGAGTTGCTTACAAATTATGGAAAGATTGATTTACTGTGGTATGATACTCCTTTTGATCTATCGAAAGAGCAGAGTCAGCTTTTTGTCGATGTAGTCAGAGAACTGCAACCGGATTGTTTAATCAATGGTCGTGTGGGGTATAATCTGGGTGATTACGGGGCTTTGGGTGATAATGAGATGCCCTGTGCCTATGCTCCAACGGATTTGGAAATGGTGGCTACGCTGAATCACACTTGGGGATATAAAAAGAATGGTAATGCCTGGAAAGGAAAGAAAGAAATCCTTTGTTCGCTAATTGAAGCCGTGAACCGGAATATCAATTACATGATTAATATAGGACCGCGTGCAGATGGAGTAGTTCCTCAGCCGAGCGTTGATGTGTTGAGTTTTGTAGGAAACTGGTTAAGGGCAAATTCGGAGGCTATTTATGGTGCAACCGGAAATCCGTTCAATGATAACTTTCCATGGGGATATGTCACCCGAAAGGGGAATAATCTGTATCTGCATTTGGTTCGCCAACCACAAAATAATCAGATTGTGCTGAAGGGACTACGGTCCGTTATTTCATCGGCAGAAGTATTGTCATCTGGTCAGAAACTGGTGGTAAGCGATAATAAGATATCTGTTCCTGAAGGACTGGATTATGAGTATGTACCGGTATTTAAACTTACTTGCCGGACTCCTTTTAATATAAGTACCTTGAATTTTTCAAATGAAGGAATGATAAGTATGCCTGCCGCATCCGGACGGAAAGTGCCCGGGAAGAAGGGCTGTTTTAGAATAGCTGAAGGAGGAAATACGGAAAATTTCAATCCTCAAACGGGAAAGCTACTGTTGGAATGTGTAGTCGATGAACCCGGAGAATATGACGTGAGGCTATATACCAGCAGACATTGGAGGCGGTCGTTCACGGAAGGTACCAAAGTCTCTTTGAAGGTAGGGGATGAAAAACAATTCAAAGCCTGTTTGCTGAACAAAGATGAGGAACTGGTAAACGTCAGGCAGAATTCTTATCCTGAGACGTGGAGCTATATTGGAACGGTGGCTTTTGAAAAGATAGGAAATAAGATTTTGGAGCTTTCAATAGATACAATCGGTACATATAGCCGACTTGGATTTTTCGGTGAGGATATTCAGAATGAAAGTGAGAATAATGTTCGCGTCATGCGGATAGAACTGATAAAGAGAAATCGGGAAGATTGCAATCGTAAATTGAATGATCTGCAAGGTTTACGCAAATCAAATCCATTGTCATTACCGCAGGCCACTTCCGAAGAATTGAAAGATGCGCGGAAGTTGATAGAGCGATATCAGTTGAAGCGCATGCAGGACGGACAGGTGGCAGGACTGCCATTGTCCAATGAAGAAAAGCTTACTTTGGCACAGGCTCAGGGATTAAGTACGGCAACCCGTGCTTTAGCTTATGCCGCGTTAGAAAAATGTCCCGGTGCAGAAGATGAGTTTACTCTGTTTATAGATTATTTGATTGCACAGAAAGCCATTGAGCGTATTGTTTTTCGCTATAGCAATTATCAGGCTGTCCGTAAAATACCTGCCGACTTCCTGAGTGCTTTATCGGCCTGTGACGACATTCGGAAATCGCAATTGATTGAGGGAGTAAAAAGCTTGGTGGAGTTTGATCAGGTGTATCTTTCTTCTTCCTGTTTAGCTCCCAGGATAAACTCGGATTATATTTATAATGTACTTCCCCATCTGCTTGTTTGTACATTGTATAATCCGGATAACCGTCAGGCATTAATTGATTTGGAAGCTTTCTCCCATTTCCTTTCTGCCTGCACCCAGTATGTTCCCGGAGGGAATGACTGGTTGAAACCTGATGGCACTGGCTTTCATCACCGGACACATTATAATGGATATATGTATTCCTATAAAACCTTGGTTGAGTATGCATCCCGGCTGAAAGGTACTTCTTTCCGGATAGATAGCGGTGCTTATCAACGTATCCGGAAAGCAATAATCTCGTTCTATCTGATGGCTACCCGTTCTGTATCAGATGATAACCATTACTATGCTAATAGCCTGGCAGGACGTCATCCGTTTACGGGAATTGGGCTCAGTTTTACGCAACAGCTTTTTGAACAACTCATAGAAATAGGTGGAGATATAAAGGGGGAAGCTGTCGACCTGGATTTGGCTTCCTATTATAATTACTTCTTTATGACAAAGAAGTATGCGAATGCTCCCGATCTGAATTTAGAAGGCTTTTACCAGTTTAATTATAGTCCGTTAGGTATTTACCGATTTGATAATTGGGTAGCTGCCATGCGTTGCCCGACAACGAATTTCTGGGGTGCTGAAATATATGCAGAAACCAATCGTTTTGGCAGGTATCAAAGTCATGGGACGCTGGAGGTTTTGTATGACGGACCCTTGGAACGTTCCGGGTACCCGGTCAAAGGGCATGAGGGATGGGATTGGAATGTAATACCGGGAAGTACTACTGTGCATTATACATCCTGGAAGGAAATGATGCCGGGTGGCAATGAAACGGATCGTTTTGATCAGAAGGCTCTGACTACAAACTTTTCCGGAGCCCTTTCATGGGGAAACTGTGGTTTGTTTGCTGCTGCATTCGACCAAGGAGATAATTGGGGGAAGCGCCGTTTTGAACCTACCAACCTGAGATTCTGCAAATCCGTTTTTGCTATTGATGGTATGTTGATTAGTCTGGGCAGTGATATTTCTGCTGTCGGCGATTACTCCGATGACCGTTTAACGGCAACCAATCTTTTTCAGGTAGTAGGCGAAAGAGGAGACTGTCCGTTGATAATCAATGGAAAAGAGGTTAAACGAGATAGAGTGGAATCTTTGAATTTGAAGAAGAAAGATGCATGGTTGGTTGCTCCTAATACTACATCCCTGCCGGTAATGACCCGCTGATAGTAGAATCTGTAGAGCAAAATGTTCCTGCGTCATCAGGGCTCCGGGATGGTTTGAAGAGTATGAAGGCTGTCAAAGCTTATATCAATCACGGAATTAAGCCTAAAGGTAAGGAATACTGTTTTGTGGTTGTCCCTAATACTACATCGCAAAAGATGGCCATGTTAGTGAAGCAATTACAAAAGAAAGAAGGATTGTTTGAGGTATTGTCGACGCAGGATTCTATCCATGTATTGAAACACCGTTCTTCCGGCACTATCGCTTATTCTTTATTTGCTCCGGCTTCACATTTGTCTTACGGATGTTTGCGTTTTTCTGATACAGAACTGTTGTTTATGGAAAGGATGGACAAGAAAGAAAATATGCTCGACATTGCTTTATGTAATCCTAATCTCCGGCCTCAACCATCTGAAGTGTATGGATGGATAGCTACCCCTACCTATGCATCATTTGTCTTGAACGGAGCATGGGCGCTAGCTGACGGGGAGTGCTCGGGGAAAGTCCTTCTAATTGAATCAAAGTCTGCCGTTACCACAATCAAGGCGGTACTTTCTGAGGGGGAACCGCTTTACCTAAAATTGAAAAGGAAGGCATCAAATGGTGCTTCTTCTGTAAAATAAAAGAGTCTCATAGATATAAATTTGAATATAAATAAGTAAAACCATGAAGTCAGTTATATATTCTTGCATAGTGTTTCTATGTACATTATTAAGTTTAGTATCTTGCAATTCTTCTGATAAACCGCTGAAGTTTGCAATAGTATCAGATTTGCATGCTTCGGCCATGCCCGATGGAAAGGAGCGTATGCAGGCTGTTGTGGATGCTGCAAATAGAGAAAATGTGGATTTCCTGATTCAATTAGGTGATTTTATACGTCTTGATAGTGTAAGCCGGTCTTTAGACTCTATCTGGAATGAGTATGAGGGAGAAAAGTATCACGTACTGGGCAATCATGATCTGGATGCTTATACAAAAGAAGAATTCCTGAAAGGATTTGGAATTCCTAACCGTTATTACTCATTTGATAAAGGTGATTTTCATTTTATCGTGTTGGATGGTAATAACCTTTATGATAACAAAGAGTACAGCCATTATGCTAAGGCTAACTATCTAAAGGCTAAGTCCGATATGCGTGCCTTTGTGGATCCGGAACAACTGGAATGGTTGATAAATGATTTGGCTGCAACTGATAAAAGGTGCATTCTGTTTTCTCATCAAAGTATAGACAGTTTTATGAATAACGGTGATGAGGTGCGTGCAGTCTTGGAAAATGCAAACAAACGTGCAGGTTTTAAAAAGGTGGTATTGGCTTTTAGCGGGCATAATCATAGTAACTATACGAAAAAAATAAACGGGATTACCTATATGCAGATTAACAGTGCATCTTATGTATGGGTTGGCGAGCCGACAATGACTGAGAAGCGCTATTCCAAGGCTATTAATGAAAAATATCGTTTATTGCGTTATTCGATTACTTACGATAAACCTTTGTACGCTATTGTAACATTGACAAAAGACAGAATCGATGTTAAAGGTACACAAGCCGATTTTTTACCTCCTACTCCGCAGGACTTGGGACTCGGGGATTCAATTGATGTTTATCCGCTTGTTTCTATCATAGCGGATGCACAGGTTGATTTAGATTGATACAGAGTCAACAATTGCAGGCAGGTAGTCGTTATATAGATTATAGATTAATTTCATTTTATGAAACATTCCGTTCTTTTTGCCTGCGTGGTTGTTGGTTTGATTCTTGCCGGATGTCATAACCGGCAGGAACCACCTGTGCTGGTAGTTGTGCAAGAGGCTGAACCTAAAGATACGGCTGTGCTGGAATTTCCTCATCCTAAGGAGAAACAGTTGACCGCTGCCGATATTTCCCTTACCAAAGAATTGCTCTATGACCAGCATACCCTCGAAGATACCTATCCATATAAGGATACGGTACGCTCTTTCAAATGGGATGTCATCCGGAACTGTCTGGCTTATATCGAGAATATGCAGCGCGATACTACTGCAAGGTGGGTGGTGTTGCAGAATTATAAGAATCTGAATAAAGAAGCTCCCCTGGTACGTAAGTTCGTGCGGAATGTGTACCGCCGTGTATCTGATACATTGGGCGTGGAGCGCTATCAATCGGTGCCGCTGTATCTGCCCGCTGATACGCTGGTACCCGAACGTTATGGTAGAGACGGTACTATTGCTTATCTGAAAGGCGAGGAAGGAAGTTTTTACCGGATATTACCCGCCACTTTTGAAGAAGAATGGCTGGCGCCACGCAGATACCTGAAACAATTGCCGGACAGCACCGTCTTTAATCATGTGATTTTTGTCGACCGCCTGGATCAGAATATTACTACCTTGGAACATGTCTCGGAAGGTGAGTGGAAGATACGTAGCATGAATCCCGCCACTACTGGAATGCATGCTCCACCCTATGCCCAGGAAACTCCACTGGGGATGTATCTGCTTCAACAGAAGAAAACGCGTATGGTATTCCTGAAAGACGGTTCGGCGGAGACAGGAGGCTATGCCCCCTATGCCAGTCGTTTTACGAACGGAGCTTATATTCACGGAGTGCCGGTGAATGCGCCGCGTACAAGTATGATTGAGTATAGCTGGTCGTTGGGAACCACTCCACGTTCGCACATGTGTGTGCGCAATGCTACTTCACATTCCAAGTTCGTTTTCGATTGGGCGCCTACCGAACGCTCTTTGGTTGTGGTGATTGAATAGTGAATCCTCATTTTTAACTATCTGTGTGATAGGTGTCTGGAGAAAAAACTGTAATTTAGCCGCCGTTATTTCTTTGGCTAAAGTTTTATGTTGCGATTTATTGTATCCGTTTTATTCTTATTTCTTCCTTGTACCTTGTTTCTGGGCGGCAAGTCGTCAGATAGCACTCCTGACTTTGCTGAAAGGGCTGCTTCATCTGATGTTGAGGCTTATGCGAGCTTATACCGTTCCATGCAGTTGGAAGGAGTTGTCAACTGGAAAGCTTTCCGGCAGGCTGTGGCAGGTTATTATAAAATAGACAATCGCAAACGGGAGGTGTTGACATTGATAGACTTTTCCCGTCCTTCTACCGCAAAACGTCTTTTTGTATTTGACATGAGGGAACGTAAAGTACTTTTCTCATCGGTCGTTTCCCATGGAAAAAATAGCGGTGATAATTATGCCACTTCCTTTTCTAATGAATACGGTTCCTACAAAAGTTCACTGGGATTCTATCTTACAGAATCTACTTATCAGGGAAAGAACGGGTATTCGCTTATTTTGAATGGTTTGGAAAAAGGAATCAACGACCGGGCCCGTGAGCGTGCTATTGTTATGCATGGGGCGGCTTATGCCGATCCTTCGGTAGTCAGTAGAGGGGGACGTCTGGGAAGAAGCTTTGGCTGTCCGGCTGTTCCGCAAAAACTTTCCCGTCCTATCATTGATGCCATTAAAGGAGGAAGTGTGATGTATATCTATGCTGAAACTCCTGATTATCTGGCACACAGTTCAGTCTTAAAAGATGCAGACGGACTGTAGTTTTATTCTTTTCATGGCGAAGCATATTTTTGACGTTTGTCAATTCCTGTAATCTTATCTTTTCATACCTTTGCGTACAATTTTCAGAGGATTAATTTATGGCAACATCAAGAGAAATGACGGCAGGACGCGCATTGCCGTTGATATTCAATTTCACTATGCCTCTGTTGATGGGAAACCTGCTACAACAGACATACTCTCTGGTCGACGCGGCAATCGTAGGAAAATTCTTGGGTATTAATGCACTGGCCTCAGTCGGAGCAAGTACTTCGGTGGTTTTCCTTATTCTTGGTTTCTGCAATGGGTGTTGTGGAGGTTTCGGCATTCCTGTGGCACAGAAGTTCGGAGCGCGGGATTACAGTACAATGCGTCGTTATGTATCGGTCAGTTTGCAACTGGCAGCGGTGATGTCGGTGGTGATTGCGGTAGTTACGAGTATTCTGTGTGGAGATATTTTGCAGATGATGCGTACACCGGATATCATATTCCAGGATGCCTACTATTATTTATTGATAACGTTTATCGGAGTTCCCTGTACTTTCTTTTATAATTTGCTGTCCAGCATCATTCGTGCTTTGGGCGATAGCAAGACGCCTTTCTGGTTTCTGCTGTTCTCTACTATACTTAATATTCTGCTCGACTTGTTCTGTATCCTGGTATTGGATTGGGGAGTGGCGGGAGCTGCCATCGCTACGGTCTTTTCACAAGGCGTATCGGCTGTGTTGTGCTATAGATACATGATGCGCCGTTTTGATATATTGCGGGGAACACCGGATGAACGGAAGTTCAACGCTGCCCTGGCACGGACACTGATGTATATCGGTGTACCTATGGGATTACAATTCTCGATTACCGCTATCGGAAGCATCATGTTGCAAAGTGCCAACAATGCATTGGGAACTGCTTGTGTTGCAGCTTTTACCGCTGCCATGCGCATCAAGATGTTCTTTATGTGTCCGCTTGAAAGTCTGGGCATTGCTATGGCTACCTATACCGGACAGAATTATGGTGCGGGCAAGCCCGAACGCATCTGGATGGGAGTAAAGGCAAGTGCATTAATGATGATTATTTACTGGGCATTTACGTTCTGCATATTGATGCTGGGGGCACGTACGTTTGCCTTGCTTTTTGTGGAAGCGTCCGAACTGGAAATATTGAAGGACACGGAGTTGTTCCTGCATATTTCCGTGTCCTTCTTCCCGGTTTTGGGATTGCTCTGTATTCTGCGATATACCATTCAGGGAGCGGGATATACCAATCTTGCTATGCTTTCCGGAGTTTCCGAAATGATAGCACGTGTGCTGGTAAGTCTTTATGCAGTGCCCGCTTTCGGCTATCTTGCGGTCTGCTTCGGTGATCCGACGGCATGGATTGCGGCTGTCCTGTTCCTGGTGCCGGCATTTATTTTTGTATATCGGAGGTTGCTCCGGATGAGGAGAGAACAGTGAGTATAATTTCTGTAGCTCCTTCTGGTGCCTGTGCTATCGTCGCATATTTGCCTGTTTTTGCTTCGGGTACTATGGTTTGTTCCCAAGTAGTAGGACAGGTGGTGATGAATGTGATAGACTTTGCACGGGAAACAATGTAACTGAGCTATGCTGTTCTTATGGGTTGGCATATCATCATCCGTATTGATGGTAGGAATCATTGGCATTGATAGTAGGAATCATTGGCATTGATTCTATACTGAGTCATATACTGAGGCATGTTCATTCTAATTGTGACTTGGGCTCTGCTCAAGTGTATGATCCGCTCCCGTTATAGCACTTGATATAAATTAAGAGCATATCTGTAAAGTTCAGTATAATATCAGAGAATCGAGTGATTTCAGTCTTTCAAAGATTTTGTTGATAGGCAATAAGAGTGTCATTGGGAAAAACATTATCTTTGGGGGCATAAAAGTAAAAGGTATGAACCGTAACTTTATAACAAAAACTATGTACGAATGGGCTAATGAAATGAACTGTGCCGTAACCGTATGTGACACAGAAGGAGTCATCCTTTATATGAATGAGAAAGCATGCCGTACGTTTGCCAAACATGGCAATCTGATAGGCAAGAATCTATTTGATTGTCATAACCCGCAATCGCAGGATAAGATACGCGAACTGCTTGAAACGGGAGGTGTCAATGCTTATACCATTGAGAAGAATGGAGTCAGGAAAATGATTTATCAGACGGCATGGAAACAGGATGGTGTGGTGGGAGGCCTGGTAGAGATTTCCATGGAGATACCCGGAGAGATGCCCCACTATGTGAGGAAGTGAATAGTAAAATGGAAAGGTGATTATGCATGATGTGTTGCGAAGGCACTGAACGAAAAATCATACATATAGATATGGATGCGTTTTACGCATCTGTAGAACAGCGTGACAATCCCGAGTTGCGCGGAAAACCTATTGCAGTGGGTTATGCCGAAGAACGTGGTGTAGTGGCAGCTGCCAGTTATGAGGCGCGTCGCTTTGGAGTTCGTTCGGCTATGCCATCCACGAAAGCAAAGCGGCTTTGTCCGCAACTTATTTTTGTGCCCGGACGGATGGAGGTGTATAAGGATGTTTCCCGCCAGATACATGAAATTTTTCATGAATATACGGATATTATTGAGCCGCTTTCGTTGGATGAGGCTTTCCTTGATGTGACGGAGAATAAATCCGGTATCCCATTGGCGGTGGATATTGCTAAGGAAATCAAACAAAAGATACGGAAAGAACTTAATCTTGTAGCATCCGCCGGTATATCTTATAATAAGTTCCTGGCAAAGATTGCTTCGGACTATCGCAAGCCGGATGGGTTGTGTACCATCCACCCCGACCAGGCGCTGGATTTTATAGCCCGTCTTCCCATCGAGAGTTTCTGGGGCGTAGGCCCGGTGACGGCAAAGAAGATGCACTCATTGGGGATTCACAATGGAGAACAATTGCGTGCCCGTTCGCAAGCTACGTTGCTGCGTGAATTCGGAAAAGTCGGTTCATTGTATTATGACTGTGCGAGAGGAATCGACCTTCGTCCGGTGGAGTCGGTGCGTATTCGTAAATCTATCGGTTGTGAACATACATTGGAGAAAGATATCTCGCAACGTTCATCGGTTATCATCGAGCTATATCATACTGCGGTGGAACTGGTAGGTCGTCTGGAACATAAGGATTTTAAAGGAAACACACTGACGTTGAAAATCAAGTTTCATGATTTCAACCAGATAACCCGTAGTATTACGCAATCCAAAGAATTAATAACTCTTGATGTGATTCTTCCCTTGGCGAAACAATTACTGAAAGAAGTGGATTATGAACACCATCCTATCCGGCTGATAGGCCTCTCTGTTTCTAATCCGCGGGAGGAGACAGAGGAGAAGGGCGTTTGGGAACAGTTGAGTTTTGAGTTTAGTGATTGGAAATGAACTTGGTTTATTAAACCGATATACAAATGGATGATTTTGTACCCAACTACGGATAATCAGGTACACTGTTTTGGCGGAACTTGTGTACTTTTGCCTCATCATATAACAGATAATCTAACTTTTAAATATCATGAAGAAGAACACGCTTTTCCGTATTTTCCTTTCTTTCTGCCTGCTTGTTGTAGCAGGTGTCTCTGCACATGCCTATACTGAACGAAATCTTTTGCAAAAAGCCGCCGGTAGTGAAGAACAACTGAAAGAGGTATTGGTGATGAATCAGAAGTGGGTACCTTATCCTGCTTATAACGACCGTGCCGGTTGGGACGAATTGCTGGGTACCAATAAAGAAAACCTGATTCGTGCCGGAGAGAAAATGCTTAATTATGAATGGAAAGTAATCCGCGCCACCGATTATCTGGAATATGAACGTAGCGGCGAACGGAACATTATGCAAAATCCCTATGAGGCCAACCGGAAAGCAATCAATGCCCTGATGCTTGCTGAACTTGCCGAAGGAAAAGGACGGTTTATCGACCAGTTGATAAATGGAGCATTTTACAGTTGCGAGATGACTTCCTGGGTACTTTCTGCCCATCTGGTACGCCAAGCCACCAAACGCTCTTTGCCCGATTATCGCGAACAGGTGATTGATCTGGGTTCGGGAAACTTCGGCTCCATGTTGTCGTGGGTATATTACTTCTTCCATGATTCTTTCGATAAAATAGATCCTGTAATCTCTCAGCGCTTGCGCCATACATTGCAGGAACGTATTCTCGATCCTTATATGAACAATGACCGGGAATGGTGGATGGCTTTCCAATGGAAATCGGGAATGATTATCAATAACTGGAATCCATGGTGTAACTCCAATGTATTGCAATGCTATCTTTTATTAGAGAATGACCGTGACCGCCTGGCAAAGGCTGTTTGGCGCAGCATGCAGTCGGTAGATAAGTTCATCAATTTTGTAAAGGCTGACGGTGCTTGTGAAGAAGGTCCTTCTTATTGGGGACATGCAGCCGGGAAAATGTATGACTATCTCCAGATACTTTCGGATGGAACAGCCGGAAAAGTATCTCTTTTCAATGAACCGATGATTCGCCGGATGGGAGAATATATCAGTCGTACGTATGTAGGAAACGGTTGGGTAGTGAACTTTGCGGATGCTTCTGCCAAGGGTGGAGGCGATGCGCAGTTGATTTACCGTTATGGCTGTGCGGTCGGCAGTGAGGAAATGATGCAGTTTGCTGCTTATCTGTTGGATGGTAAACGTCCTTCTGTGCCTTTGGGCAATGACACTTTCCGCTCCTTGCAGTCCATATTATGGAATGGAGAACTGGAAAAGACGGCCGCTGCCCATACCATACCTGCTTGCACTTGGTATCCCGAAACGGAATTCTGCTATCTGACCAATAAGTCCGGCTGGTTCCTGGCTACGAAAGGCGGATTCAATAATGAAAGTCATAATCATAATGATGTAGGTACATTCTCATTGTACGTCAATACGATACCTGTACTGATTGATGCGGGGGTAGGAACTTATACACGTCAGACATTCAGTAACGAACGTTATACCATCTGGACCATGCAAAGTAATTACCATAACCTGCCGATGATAAACGGAGTACCCCAGAGTTTCGGTCAGAATTATAAGGCTACGGATGTTGTCTGCCAACCGAAGAAACGTTTCTTCTCAGCGAACATTGCGACTGCTTATCCGAAAGAAGCCGAGGTAAATAACTGGACACGTTCCTATTCATTAGGCGATAAGCAACTGACGATTACCGATAACTTCTCCTTGAAATCAGCGAGAGAACCTAATCAGGTGAATTTCCTTACTTGGGGAAAGGTGGATATTTCTGTGTCCGGAAAGGTGACGATAGATGTACAGGGACAGAAAGTAACTTTGGAATATCCTCGTGAATTCACAGCAATCGTTGAAACAATCAATTTGCCTGATACACGTCTTTCCAATGTTTGGGGGCCGGAGATTTACCGTATTGCTCTGAAAGATAAAGATGCGCAATTAACGGGTAAGTATAAGTTTGTTATTAAATAAAAAAACTATATTTGCGTATTAGAATCCAAGAAACGCAAAATTATGGGATGTTTTATGAATTTATTATGGCTGGTGTTCGGAGGTATTTTTACCGCTATAGAATATCTTGTTGCCAGTTTATTGATGATGATTACCATTATCGGTATTCCGTTCGGTATGCAAACGTTGAAACTTGCTGCACTTGCGCTGTGGCCTTTCGGTAAAACGGTGCGAAGTGGCGAACGTTCGGCTGGTTGTCTGTATATACTGATGAACGTGTTGTGGATACTTCTGGGCGGTATCTGGATTTGCCTTTCTCATCTGGCATTCGGTGTGGTGTTGTGCATCACCATTATTGGTATCCCCTTCGGACTACAGCATTTCAAACTGGCAG
>ERZ779907.221-NODE-221-length-13627-cov-18.0403_pt1 | contig 13627 bp, 18 predicted proteins | sample MGYA00511244_ERZ779907 | MGnify/ENA primary metagenome ERZ779907 (study PRJEB29588, sample SAMEA2150909) | human gut metagenome | biome: human gut; feature: human-associated habitat; material: faeces | place: Denmark | collected 2008/2010 ... | reverse complement strand
GGACATGTAATAGCAGATTGCACAAAAATTTTCCCCAATCCGCTAAAATTTTGTGCAATTTGCTAGTAGCCTCAAATAATAGTACCCACACCCCTGTAGGGTAGGGGAGTGGGTAATAAATAGTAATGATTATGAAAACATCTTGTGATCGATATTTTAAGAGGTGTAAACAACGATGATTTTGACGATTGTAATTATTTGTAACTATTTGTTCATATTCAGTTAATATTTGCCTGTTATACTATAGGTATATAAATGAAAGGAGATAATCACCATGATTATTAAAGACGCAATGGGCATCACCGCAGAAGTCCATCTGTATGACAATGACACCGGCCTGGATTTTGTCGAAGAGTTTCTGAATGCTGGGTCTCTTGATCGGGATGCCGATGGCACCTACATGGTCGAAGATGTCCACTACATTGACGACTATGCAACCGGTGCATGCGACGGCAGCAACTCCGATTTTGAAGAGCCCCTGAATGCCGAGTGGGAATTTAAGGAGATGTGAAACATGGAAATGCGCAAGTTTATCATTGAGATACACCCCGACGGCCGCTTGACGTGCTGTGAATACGAGGAGCCCCACGAAGCCTGCAAAAGTGCCTGGCTTGCCGGGTACCGGCAGGCCGTAGCCCATTGTAACGAGGAAGTGAATTTTTTGGACGCGTTTAGAGACGTCTGCCAGTCCTCCAAGCTCCTGTACCAGGGTGCTGCCCAGGTCCGCGACGCGGTCGCGGCCCACTATCGCGAATACAGCGACTGACACAGTCGAAACGGCCTCCGGGCCGTCTACCGGGACCGCCCACCCGGTACTGATGATGACAGGGCCCTATTGAAAGGAGTTATATGTATTATGTCTGAAAACAAGGGTACCATGATGGTCTCCGATGTGATGAGCACCGGTGTCGGTTACACTGACATGAACCTTGATGACCGCACTGCGGCAGTCGCGTTTTATAACGCAACGAGCAACCCCGCCAATAAGCTGAAAGAGCATGTCAATGAGGTGCTGTCCTTGGTGCATGTGTCCGTAGAATGTGTGGAGGTCAGCAAGGAAGATGCACCGGAGGGTAAGGCGGTCGCCCCGCGTATCGTCCTTATCACGGAGGATGGGCAGTCTTACGCGTGTGTGTCCGTTGGCGTTTACCAGTCGCTCAAACGCATGTTTACGCTGCTGGGCACCCCTGATACCTGGACGGAACCTGTGAAGATCAAGCCTGTGCTGATTAGCACCAAGAAAGGCCAGGTCCTGTCCCTTAACCTGGTTTAATTTGACCGGTGGGCCACAGCACTTGTGCTGTGGCCCTTATTGTTTGTAGGAGATCACCATGAAAAGTATAAACAGGTCCATATTGCTGGAAAGTGATGACCCTATCCAGGGCCTCGCAATGGGTATTGTATACAGCGGAGTGGTGGAAAAGGACGTAAAGTTTTTCTGTTCCGACTGGGCCAAAGCCATTTTTCGGTATCTTGGTATAGAAACAGATCCTCTTGACTGGTATCTGTTGATTTTGGAAAGAAAGGAACGTGTGAAGCATGGCCGTCGGTGCAGCCAAAGCAAGCGCAACCCTTAAATATGACGCGGAATTATATACCCCGTATGCCCTGGAATCCTGGCCTGACAGAGAGATGCGTAAAGAATACACGCGATTGCGCGACATTGCGCAAAAACGTATCAAGCGCTTGTCAAAGGACCCGATCAGCAGCACGAGCGACATTTATAAGGAATTTGCCGGAGGTTTTCCAACCATCAAGGCAATGCGCGGAGATCGCAAAGCGCTTGAACAGGCCCTTGCAGATGTTGCGCGTTTTGTCCGTGCTAAAGGCTCCACCGTGGGCGGAGCGCGTGAGGAATTTGCCGAAAAAATGAAAGTCGGGGGTATTGACGTGTCGGAGGTCCCCGAAGATCAGTACACGGCCCTGTCCGAATGGTGGGAGATCGTCAAAGCCTCCGGCGTGTACTATTATCCGTCAGATCAGCCTGTCATGTATTGGCGAGAAAAAGGCGGTTATAATGTCAGCATTGACGATTTTGTCAAATGGCAGCAAGGTGAGGTCAGTTATGGCAAAGACTGGGACTACAGTGACGGCAGCAGCTCCGCCGACTTGCGCGGAGGTTTTGGTGGAGGCTTGTAATTACAACCCCGTGCCCTGGCTCATGGAGCACCTGGATTGCAAGCACACCAAGGGCAAAAAGCGCAAGACCAACAAAAAGCGTTTATACGTCAATATGCCGTGTGCGTTTGATATCGAAACCAGCCGAGTTTGCACCGACATTGACGGAAACCCCCATACCATTATGTATATCTGGCAATGCCAGCTAGGCCTAGATGTTACGATTATAGGTCGCACATGGGAAGAATGGCTGCATTTTACCGACACGATCAGCGACTATTTACGGGCCAATAGTGGGCCACAAGGTGCCTGGTATCTGTGCATGTATGTGCATAACCTGGCGCATGAATTTCAGTATCTTTCCGGGGTCATGGATTTTGGCCCCGGTGAGGTATTTGCCAGCAAACCCCGGCGAGTGCTGAAATGCGACAATCGTGCGATAGAATACCGGTGTAGTATGCGGCATAGTAACCTATCATTGGATGCTTGGGGCAAGCAGCTTGGTGCACCTCATGCAAAATTAACAGGTACCCTTGACTATTCCAAAGTCCGCTATCCCTGGACCCCGCTCACATCTACAGAACTAGCATACTGCATCAATGATGTGCGGTGTATTGTGGAGTGCCTGTTGATCGAGATGAAGCGCGACGGTGATGACCTGTACACACTGCCGTTGACGCGAACCGGATACGTCCGGCGCATGGCCCGGCAGGCAATGTACAAATGGGGTATCAGCCGAGTTAAACGCCTGCTGCCGTCGTGGGAACTGTACCAGATGTTGCGCGAGGCATTTCGAGGCGGTGACACACATGCCAATCGGTATTATGTTGGGCTCCGTCTCGAAAACGTCGGGTCCGTCGATATGTCAAGCGCCTATCCTGCCGTGCAGTGCGAATGCTATTTCCCGATGACGCCATTTCGGCAGGAGCCCGCGACCGTGCAGCGCCTCATGCAATGCATGCGGCACGGCAAAGCATGCCTGATGCGGTTGCAAGTCAAAGGATTACGTCAACGGTATAAATGGTGGGGCTTCCCGTATATTCCGCTTGCCAAGGTACGCCACTGCGAGGGGTATGTAAACGACAATGGCCGCCTGCTGTCCGCAGATCACTTTGAGATCACCATAACGGACATTGATTTTAGGATTATCGCTAAGGAATACGACTGGGATGCCCTTAATGTGCTGGACCTGTACACGTCCGACTATGGCAAGCTGCCGAAGCCCCTGACAGATTGCGTCAAAGAGAGCTACACCGGCAAAACATCCCTAAAAGGTGTAGCCGGCCAAGACTTGTATTATATTAAAGCCAAAGGTGACCTAAACAGTTATTACGGCATGACAGCCCAGGACCCCTTGCAGCTGGATACACTTTTTGACGAGGACGACCCCGACAACCTGTGGAGCGAGTGCACCGACGACCCGGAGGGCAGTTATAACGGCCATTGCCCGCACCTGTTTTTGCCATATCAATGGGGAGTATGGACAACGGCCCACACACGCAAGCGCCTTAAAATCGCGCAATGGGCCGCAGGCAAAAATGGCGTGTACTGTGATACCGACAGCGTCAAATACATGGGCACCATTGACTTGACAGATTTTAACAAGGCCGTGAAACAGCTTGCAAAAGATAATGGTGCCTGTGCTGTTGACCCCAAAGGGCATATACATTATATGGGAGTGTATGAACAGGAACACAGTTACGCGGAATTTATGACCTGGGGTGCAAAAAAGTACGCCACTACCTACACCAAAGGCGGCAGGATAACCACAACAATCGCCGGAGTCAGCAAGCGTAAAGGCGGGCTTGAACTGGCTCTATGGGGTGGTTTTGATGCATTTAAGCCAGGGTTTACATTTTGCCTTGCCGCCGGCAACCAGGTTGTATATAATGATCGCCCAAAGGTACCCGATTTTGTGGTTGATGGGCACCGGGTCCATATAACGAGAAACCTATGTATTTGTGACAATACCTACACCCTGGGCATCACTGACGAATACGCCAAGATACTGGGGTACAAGATCATGGAGGTAGTTTGATGATTAAGCTATTTACGGATGAGGGCTGGCCCAACTTTTCGGAGGATGACGGCATTTTGTCCACCGGGGCCCCCATTATTTTTATCTGGGGCGGGAGAGGCACCGGCAAAACGTATGGTGCCCTTAAGCACGTACACCAGACGGAAGAAGAGTTTTTGTATTTGCGCCGCACGCCGCAGCAGGCAGAGTTGATTTGTGCATCCCCTTTGATGTGGCCATGGTCCCCCCTAAACAATGACCTGCAAACACATTATGCACCGTTTAAGATGTCTAAAATCGCCGGCATGTATGAGGTGGGCAACGCCGGGGCCTATACTGACACCGGGGTCCCTATTCGGCCGGCGCAAATGTCGGGGGTGCTGGGCAATGTTGTCACGATGGCCCGAACCCGTGGCTTTTCGAGCCCAAACACAAGCATCATAATCCTGGATGAATACCAAAAAGAAGAAAGCGACTATTACCGGCGTGGCGAGGGCGTGGGCCTTGCAAACATCTATGAGACGGTCAACCGCAACCGAGAATTGCAAGGGCAAAAACCCATCACGCTGTTGTGCATGTCAAATGCCGTGGGCATGGCAAACCCTTACTATATGCAATGGGATATCACCGACACGGTAGAAAAGATGATCGGCAAGAAAGAGCGCGTCAAGCTGCTAAAAGACAAGGGCATTTTGCTCATTGACTTGGTAGACAGCCCCGTCGCAAAGGAAAAAGCAAAAACTGCCCTGTACCGGTCCATGAGCGGAACAGACTTTTACCGGTCCGCGATTGAAAACCAGTACAGCGCCGAAGAAAAAAGTTTGGTAGTATCCCGCCCATTGCGCGAATACTACCCACTTGTACAGATCGGCCGGTGCTGTATCTATGAACACAAAAGCAAGCCCGTATATTATGTATGCCGGCACCGGTCCGGTGAGATGCCAGCATACGGCTCCGGCGACTATGAGCGCAAACGATTCCGGGCCGCGTATGGGTATATCTGGCCCGCGTATTTGCAGAGGCAAATTGAATTCGAGCGTTATTCAGATGAAATTTTTTTTCGCGAGTATTGCAGCAATACTTGATTTTTCCGCACAATCGTATATAATGAAATTAATCCCAGGTGCCCAAAGGCAGCCCCCAGAAGGGGTGGGCATGCGTCAGCCAGCGCAAGAACCTGGGATTTATTCTACTCATATTTATTTGGAGGTGCACAAAATGGATGCTAACACTGTGGTTCAGGCTATTTCGAACGTGGGTTTTCCGATCGCCGCATTTTTGCTGATGTGGTACCAGTGTAACACGGTAGTGAAAGAAAACACGGCAGCTATCACCGAAATGCGTGCGGCCTTGGATGACATCAAAAAAGGGTGAGCGCTATGAACTGTTATATCATTTTTGCCCAGTCAATCACGAACGAACGTGCATATTTGCTGTCTGATTTGTGCACCCGTTTGGGCCTGGGCTACTACAGCGACTGGGCCAACGATGCCCACACGCGGCAGTGCTGTGCCGTGGGCCCCGTCACCAAAGGCGACAAAGACCAGGTAGTTAAGTGCCTGGCCCATGACACTTACGTTATTATGGAGGCGACCAAAGTTGAAAACCAGTGAAAAAGCGGCCCTTGCCATGGCCGGCTACACGAAAGCCGAGATTGAAGCAATGGACAAACCCGCGCAGCCGGCCGCTGTGCAGAATCCTGCTATCCCGCAGCAGGTCCCGCCCTTGGCGGCCCAGCCCGCCAAGCAGATCGCGCAGCCCGTCCAGCAGCCCGCCCAGCCGGGCGGCCAGTATGATGGCCTTGAAACTCTGTTGCAGCAGATTTTGCAGGGCCAGCAGTCCACCACCCAGGCAATGCAGACCATGACCCAGACCATGCAGGCCAATGCACTGGGCCTTGGTATCCAGCAGCAGCCCGCAGCTGATGCCAGCACGGTAACGGCACGCATTATTGACCCGACCTATGGAAAGGAAGTGCAGTAAATATGCCCCTTGGTATGAATTTTGCGGATATCGCCGCAATTTTGACCGAGATCAACAAGATGGCGACAGGCCATGAACCGACGTCGCCCATCGTGGACACGTCCAGTTTTGTGTCTGTCGCGCAGGCCACTTTGCTGACCGGCCCCGACAATTACACCAAGGCGATCAGCCAGGTACTGGGCCGCACTATTTTTGCGGTCCGGCCGTATGACGCGCCGATGAAGCGCCTGCAGGTTACCGGCGACGACTGGACCAACCACGTCCGCAAGATCAATTTTTGCGATTCCGACCCCGTAACGGACCAGGCCTGGGCCCTTGAAGAGGGCCAGAGCGTTGACATGTATGAGGTCCACAAGCCCAAAGTCCTGCAAACCAACTATTACGGGCAGACCAACTACAGCCGCGTATACACCCAGGCCGACACCCAGATGCAGGCAGCATTCAGGGGCCCCGAAGAGCTGGCTCAGTTCTGGTCCTCGTTTGTCCTCCATTTGTCGAACCAGATCGAAGCCGACCGGCGCAACCTGGCAAACAACCTGATGGCCAACCACCTGACCGGCATGACCGTCACCAGCCCCAAAAGCGTTATCTACCTGTTGGATGAGTACAACGCCCAGCAGGGCACTCAGCTGACAGTGGCCGACGTGTACAAAGAGGCCAATTTCCCGGGCTTTGCAAAATTTGCATACGGCCGTATCAACGATATCTCGCGGCTGATGAAAGAACGCACCATCAACTGGCACCAGAACTGGGAGATCGGCAGCAAGACCTACAGCATTATGCGCCATACCCCGTATGATCGCCAGCACCTGTATCTGTACAGCGGCACCCAGAGCCAGATTGATGCGCGAGTGATTCCCGAAGTATTCCATGACGACATGCTTAAATATCGCGACGCGGAACATGTCACGTTCTGGCAGGACATCGACAACCGTGAGACCATTTCGGCAACCCCTGTTGTTACCAGTACCGCCGGCGTGGCAACCAAAAATGCAGCCGTGCAGCTGACCAATGTGTTTGGCTGCCTGCTGGACTGGGATGCAATCGGTTACACTCCGAGGCTGTCGCGTGTCGTCCCGACGCCCATGAACGCACGCGGCCTGTATACCAATTTCTGGTACCATTATGGGTGGAGTTGGTATGACGACTTTACAGAGAACGCTGCGCTGTTTTTGATGACGGCCGGCGACGTGACCGCACCCGGCGAAGCCCACGCAGCCAAAGCCAGCACCCTCAAAACCACCATGCACAAGGACGCAGACCCCTCTAAGTCCTGACCGGCACCGGCGGGGCATTTGCCCAGCCGGTTATTTTATAAGGAGGTGTATGCACATGCAGGCAATATTTTATCAGATCAACAAACGTTCTAACAGCACAAAACTGCCCACCGGCGGGCATGCGTTTGAGATCAATCTTAAAGCCCCGTGCACCATCATCGACCCCGAAATTAAAATTGCCACAGAGAGCAACCCCACCGGGTACAATTATTGCAATATACCCATTTTCGGCCGGTATTACTGGGTCAAAAACTGGACATATTCGGACGCACGCTGGATTGCATCCTTGACGGTTGACACCCTGGCAAGTTACCGGGCCCAGATCAGCAGTGCTACAGAGTACGTTGTGAGATCGTCCGCCAAGTATGATGGCACAATTTCAGACGGCCTTTACCCGGCAACCGCCAAAGTGCAGAGCGTAACCACCTCTTTTCAAGGGGGATTTGCTGAAACAATCAGCGGAGGCTTTTTTGTTATCGGATTTATCGCCAAAGCTGCTAACTCTATTGGAGCTATAACCTATGTAGTGATGACCCCGGGCAATGCAAAAAAGCTATCTGCAAAATTGCTGACTGATGTGTCATATCTCAGTATTGACAATTCCGAAATTAGCGACAATTTGACAAAGGTTCTTTTCAACCCATATCAGTATATTGTAAGTTGCAACTATTTTCCATTCGACATCGCCGAACTCACCGCGCATTTGCCGCTTGTGGCTAAGATCGATGTTGGGTGGTGGTCTGTGGATGTCCCCGGGTGGATTTTGGGCGAAGATAACAACAACTTTAAAAAATCAGTAAGTGTGACTGTTCCGAAACACCCGCAGGCGGCAAATCGTGGCGAGTATTGCAATGTTGCCCCTTACACGGATTACACTATTTATTTGCAGCCCTTTGGAGTGATACCCCTTGATGCCTCTAAAATGTGGGGGGCTGCCACATTATCTATACAATATGTGACGGACCTTTTTACAGGTGACAGCGTACTGCGCATATTTACCAATGGCAAGCAGCTGGTACACGAGACGACCGCAAAACTAGGTGTGTCGGTGCAGCTGTCAAATATCAACTTTGGTATACCCTCCGGCAGTGGTGGGCTTTTACAAACCGGCATTGCAGCAGCGTTTGGGGGTCTACAAGCGGCATTATCTGGCGGCACTTTGTCGGACGTCGGAAACGGTATTTTAAATGCAGCACAAGCAACTAACGCGGATGTCGCAAGCAAAGGTGCTACAGGGTCCACAATCGCCTTTGATATGGCGCCGTATATGGTTGCCAGGTTTAAAATTATCGCGGACGACAACAACGAGGACCATGGCCGGCCGCTGTGCCAGCGTGTGCAGCTGTCCAGTATTCCGGGCTTTATCATGGTCGACGACCCAAGCATAGCCCTGACAGCAACGGCTGCAGAGATCGACAGCGTCAAAAGCTTTATGCGCAACGGATTTTTTCTAGAATAGGAGGTGCCAAAACAATGGCAGTATATAAGCAATGTATTACAGGGGTATCACCAATTAGGGTATCGGCAGCATATCCCGCATACTCCGACGGCAGCCCCCATGGTGGCATTGACACGGTGCATAAAGATCACAAGGCATATGCACCCATGGCCGGCACCGTCGTCACGGCCCATACTTGGCAAGGCGGCACGACCGGCAATGACTCATGGGGTAACTACATTGTAGTTAAAATGAGCGATAACAGCTATTGGCTTGCAGCTCATTTAGCGAGCCAGATTCACACCGTCGGCGAGACCATCACACGCGGCCAATTTGTCGGTCAGCAAGGCCAGACCGGCAACGCAAGCGGCATCCATACCCACTGGGAATATTGGGTAGGCGGTTACGGTACGGCAAACAGAACTGACCCCTCCGCAATTCTGGGCATTCCGAACCAGGTTGGGAGCTGGAAAGTAGAATGGGATGCAGGCGGAGAGCCGGGCCCTGGGCCGGGTCCTGGGCCGGGGCCGTGGCCTGCCGGCAAGCTGCCGGTGTGGCTGCTGTTTAAGATGGCAAAAGGTGGCGAACTGTTATGACCGCACCCTACAGTTATGAGCAGATCAACACCCATGTTTCACCGGTGACACCATCTGTCATGCACACCAAGGGCAACGGCCTGTCCTATTATTTCCGCAAATATTTGTTTTTGGAAGCGGTATCTATGGTACGGTGGACCCTGCCCGACACCTGGCCCAGCAACCGCTTGCAATACCTGGTATTTGGTGATGGAGGTGTGACGGTATTTGACACAGACCGGTACGGCCTGGTATATGATCGTATGGGGCTGACAGGTATCAATATCTTTTACAACCCCACGCACTCCATCGTGGCAAATCCCTTTATTAAGGGCAACCCTTATTTGCAGATCGGCAGGCAGTGCGAGATCATCAACCTGCAGCCTGACTATAGGGGCATGGTGGACATTGTGGCATATTATGGGGACATGATGGCACTTGCCGCCCAGACCATCCAAAGCAATTTGATCAACAGCCGTTTGGCGTATGTGTTCGCCGCAGGAAACAAGGCTGGCTCCGAGTCTTTCAAAAAAATGTTTGATGAGATCATGCAGGGCAATCCCGCTGTTTTTGTCGATTCGTCTTTGCTTAAGGCCTCCAAGACCGGGCAAAGCCCCTGGATGTACTTTTCCTCTGACCTCAAAGGGAATTTTATCACTAATGAGCTGCTGACGGCCCTCAAAACCATCAAGGCGCTTTTTGATACCGAAGTTGGCATTCCCAACACCAACACGAGCAAAAAAGAGCGCATGCTGACAGATGAGGTCAATTCAAACAATGTGGAGACGGCCGCCAAAGCCTCACTGTGGCTGGACAGCTTGCAGCGCAGTTGCGAGAGGGTCCACAAGCTTTTCGGGATTGACAGATCACAGTTGTGGGTGGACTGGAGATTCCCACCCGATACCGGCATGCAGGAGGTGACCAACAATGCACGCAACACTAAGCTTTAATGGGCTGCTGGCAGGATACCCGGAATTATTTGATGACCTGCAAGTCCCGGAAAGTGTATCGAAAGACGCGGTATGCAATCAGCTGTTATTTGACACGTTGGAACTTGAGGTCCTGTATGCCGACGGCCCCACGATGCAAAGAGCCCTTGGTGTGTTTTCTGAAACCATGCTGCCCGGCTGGACCCGGTATGCTACAGCCCTGGGCCTTGACTATGACGTGCTGGCCTCCGATGATCGCACCCGCACCACCGAGCACAAGGGGACCAGCGCAGGCACCAATAACAGCAAAAATGTAGTGGCAGGCAAAACCACCCGCACCCCTGACCTTACTACCATCGGCCAAAACAATGGCAGTGACAACACGACAAGGGATGTGACGGGTTTTGACAGCGGCACCTATGTGCCGGCCGAAAAGAGCACCACCACCCTTGGCACCGGTAACAAGATCACCAGCACCGGCACCGACACGACCACCGATGACCATACAACCACCAATGATGGGACCACCAAGGCCCAAGACGAGTACAAAGACACCGTGACGGAAAAGGGCCGGGCAGGCAGAGATCCGCAGGACCTGATTGCCAAGGAGCTGGCCCTTGCCAAAGAAAACGCAGTGCATAAGATCGTTACGGACATCAGGGCAAACTTTTGCCTATTGGTATATTAAAAGGAGATGGCAAACATGAGTATCATTTCTCCGATTCATGGGGCGCCCTACACTAACTTTCATGACCTTAATCTTGACTGGATTATTAAGGCGCTCACCGACATCGACCGGAGGCTTGCAAATTTTGTCAGCCTCAATACAATTAAGTACGCAGACCCCATTAAGTGGGACATCACCAGCCAGTACGCACAAAATACCCTGGTTCTGGACCCGCAGGACGGCACTGCCTATCTGTCTGTTCAACCCGTCCCCCAGGGGGTGCAGATCACCAATGCTGACTACTGGACACCCGTATTCACGTTACAAAATTTTATCGACCCGCTCAAAAACGCTATTACGGCAGCCCCGCAGCAGGAAAACGGACAGGTTGCTACCGAACAATTACCTGCAAATAGCGTGTTTTTTGTCGGTGATGTACTCTGCACAAACCCAGCAGTCATCCCGCAGACATCGCTTGTGGTGATCGGAACAAACTGCATGGAAGTTTCTGTAGTTGACCTTATTTCCCGACTGTTCAGCACGCCCACGGCGTGGTACCGGGCAAGCGATACCAGTATTAACATGGGATTCCCGCCCAGTGCAGCAAGCACCATTTACGGCGGTGATGTGCATGTGTACAGCCCGACGGACCAAACAATCACCATTACAGGGAGGTAAGTTTATATGCCTGATGTATCTATTTTCAACCTGGGAGGCCAGGATATCAATGTAAAAGACGCCACTGCCCGCAGCAACGCGCAGAGCGCCAACACAGCAGCCAATGAGGCAGCAACCACGGCCAACAAGGCACTGCAAAAAGTTGAGGAAGTCGAAAAGCTGTCACGCGTGACTGTATCATATACCCCGGAAACGGAAACCCTCACAATTACAACCGCAACCCATACAAATTAAGGAGGGGGCATCATGGCAGATTTTGATAAAATTAACATTGATGCAGTATCGTACACGGACCAAACAATCACCATTACAGGGAGGTAAGTTTATATGCCTGATGTATCTATTTTCAACCTGGGAGGCCAGGATATCAATGTAAAAGACGCCACTGCCCGCAGCAACGCGCAGAGCGCCAACACAGCAGCCAATGAGGCAGCAACCACGGCCAACAAGGCACTGCAAAAAGTTGAGGAAGTCGAAAAGCTGTCACGCGTGACTGTATCATATACCCCGGAAACGGAAACCCTCACAATTACAACCGCAACCCATACAAATTAAGGAGGGGGCATCATGGCAGATTTTGATAAAATTAACATTGATGCAGTATCGTACAATGTTAAAGACCCCACCGCAAGGCAGCAGATTGCGGATGAAATTGCTGCCCGTAAGCAGGCAGACACACAGCTGCAGCAGAATATCACAGCCGAACAGACCGCCCGCGAGCAGGCTATTGCAGCCGAACAGACCGCCCGCGAGCAGGCAGATAAAAAGCTTCAAAACGACATTGACGGATTGCATGACGTTGCCCGCCCGAAAAAGTACCTATTTGTTGGTGACAGCTATTCGATGGGCGAGGGGGCCGGTGTAAGTCCTGGTATGGGATGGGCTCAAAAAGTCCCGCAAATTCTGGGCCTTGCAACCGGCGATTATTACACCGCATGTCAAGGTGGGTACGGTTTTTCTAGAATTGGCTACAAATTTGCCGAACTTGTAACGACCGTATTGCCCACAATCCCGGCACCGGCTGATATCACCGATATTTATGTTTTTGGCGGGTATAATGATAACGACTACAGCTGCAACAATATCAAAGCAGACATTGCGTCTTTTGCAGGGCTTTGCAAAACAAATTTCCCAAATGCAATGGTACACATCGGCATGATTGCATGGAGTCCAGACAGGCCAGTCAGAGCAAACATTGCCAATAACGTATTGCCCGCATATGCGGCATGCGGTGAAAGCAACTGCGCATATTTGTCGGGATGCGAACAGATCATGCACAATTATACACTGTTTTCGTCCGATCACATCCACCCCAATGATGCAGGGTACCAGTTGCTTGCCGGTGCTATTGTCAGCGCAATTAAAACGGGTGCATATGCTGCGCAATTTGCATACAACAACATTGACCTGGCACCCTCTGGCATTGCAACAAAATATTCAAGCGGAGGATTTTCCGAGTGCATTTATGGTAACACCTGGACACTTGCAAAAGCAGATGACAACAGACTGACCGTTAATTGTGCGTCCCAAACAATTAAGGGAGACACAAAATACAGTATCGGCACACTGTCGACAAAATACGGGCGCCCGTATGATATTGCGATGGCTTGCCAAGCTATCACGACAGGGTATGTTGTGGGAGATGGAGGATTCCATAAAATCAACTGTCAGTTGATGGTAAAAGGTACGGACCTCTCCATTCAAAACGTAACCTTGCCGGACACTGGAGCATATGTTAATTTGACAGGGGTTACGCAGATCGCCCTACAGATTCCCACGTTTACAATGTGCACGTTGTTTGTATAACATTTCATAATCATTACTATTTATTACCCACTCCCCTACCCTACAGGGGTGTGGGTACTATTATTTGAGGCTACTAGCAAATTGCACAAAATTTTAGCGGATTGGGGAAAATTTTTGTGCAATCTGCTATTACATGTCC
>ERZ779907.220-NODE-220-length-13667-cov-2.20071_pt1 | contig 13667 bp, 8 predicted proteins | sample MGYA00511244_ERZ779907 | MGnify/ENA primary metagenome ERZ779907 (study PRJEB29588, sample SAMEA2150909) | human gut metagenome | biome: human gut; feature: human-associated habitat; material: faeces | place: Denmark | collected 2008/2010 ... | reverse complement strand
ATACCGAGGTAAAGAGCGTTACAATAAGGGGTAAAGGTCGTTACATACGGTGGTAAATGCTTTTACATCGATATGAAAATGTTGGTAAATGCAATGTGCTGATAAATAGAGCTATAGATAAACTATGTATTTGTCGGATGAACCCTGTTTTGAAATGGAATTTATTAGAATTAAGAAGAATATGAAGATGAAAAAGTGCGCGGCAGTCTTAGCCGGGATGTTGATGGGGGCTTGGAGTTTACAGTCTTGTGACAACGGACCTACTAAAGAAGTCTGGTTAGACGAATTCGGACAAGACTCTTGTTATGTTCAGGATTGGGGAATGGTAGAAATTAACCGTTCTGTAGTGCATACACCGCTTACGGTGAATGGAGTGGTTTATGAACGTGGGCTGGGTGCCCACTCCATCAGTCGTTTACTCTACGAACTGGGTGGCAAAGCAGTATCAATATCCGGTTTGGCTGGTGCTGACGACAAGAATCTGTTTGCCGGTAACCTTCAATTCAAAATCCTCGGTGACAGGAAAGAACTCTGGAAGAGTGGTGTCATGAAGAAAGGGGATCCTGTAAAGGAATTCAATGTGAACCTGAAAGGAATTGACAAAGTTTTGCTATTGGTAGAAGAGTGTGGAGATGGTATCATGTACGACCATGCAGACTGGTTGAACGTGAAGATCACTACCCGTGGAGATGTAAAAACGATTCCCGCATGGGCTAAACCGGTTGCCAAGGAAAAGTATATCCTGACACCGCCGGCTCCTGAGACACCGGTCATTAATAACCCGTTAGTCTTTGGTGCACGTCCGGGAAATCCATTCTTGTGGTCGATAATGGCTACTGGTAACCGTCCGATGACGTTTAAAGCTACGGGACTTCCCGAAGGCGTGAAATTGAATCCGGCTAATGGACATATCACAGGTAAAGCTACAACGAAAGGTGAATACAAGGTACAGTTGAAGGCTACCAATGATAAAGGTACAGCGGTGAAAGAAGTGACAATCAAAATCGGTGATGAGATTGCCTTAACTCCTTCAATGGGCTGGAATAGCTGGAATTGCTGGGGACTTTCTGTAAACGATGAAAAAGTACGTGATGCTGCCCGTATGATGAATGAAAAACTGCACTCTTACGGTTGGGAATACGTGAATATTGATGATGGATGGGAAGCTGCGGAACGCACTAAACAAGGTGAAATTCTTTCCAATGACAAGTTTCCTGATTTCAAAGCACTGACAGATTATATTCATGGCTTGGGTCTGAAGTTTGGTATTTATTCTTCTCCGGGTGCTACCACTTGTGGTGGTCATATAGGCAGCTATCTGCACGAAGAAATTGATGCCAAAACATGGGAACGCTGGGGTGTTGACTACTTGAAATATGACTATTGCGGTTATCTGGAGATAGAGAAAAATTCAGAAGAGAAAACAATTCAGGAACCGTATATCGTGATGCGAAAAGCATTGGATAAAGTAAAACGCGACATCGTTTATTGTGTAGGCTATGGAGCACCCAATGTATGGAACTGGGCTCTTGAGGCAGGCGGTAACCAATGGCGTACCACCCGTGATATTACAGATGAGTGGAATGTAGTGACTGCTATCGGTACTTTCCAAGATGTCTGTGCTGAGACCACTGCTCCGGGGAGAAACAACGACCCTGACATGCTGGTGGTAGGAAAACTCGGTCAAGGCTGGGGAAGTAAAGTGCACGATTCTTATCTGACGGCGGACGAACAATATTCTCATATCTCTTTGTGGTGTCTTCTTTCTTCTCCTCTCTTGATAGGTTGCGACATGGCGAACATGGATGACTTCACACTGAATCTTCTGACGAATAATGAAGTAATCTCTGTTAGCCAGGACCCGATGGTAGCTCCTGCAAAGAAGAGGATAGTAGAGAATGGACAAATCTGGTCTAAGAAGTTGCATGATGGTTCCTATGCAGTAGGTCTCTTCCATGTAGACCCTTACTTTATCCTTTGGGATCAAGATGATGCTGAGGCTATGCAAATGCGTGAGTATGACTTCAATTTTGATTTGAAACAGCTCGGTATTGATGGTAAAGCAATGGTTCGCGATTTGTGGAGACAGAAAGATTTGGGAGAAGTAAATGGTAGCTTTCAGACAAAAGTACCTTATCATGGAGTTACTTTCGTGAAGTTCACTCCGGTGAAGTAAAAATCTGCAAAATAATAAAAGAATGAAAAAATTATATCTATCCTTAGCTTTTTTATCGACTTTTACTTTCCAGGTTGCTGCACAATTGCAGGGACTGGATGTAGTGAAGGTTCCGGAGGCACAACAGCCTTATTCGGGAGAATATGTCTATATCCCTGATGTGGACGGTTATAAAACTTTGAAGTGTGATTTTCATACTCATACCATTTTTTCTGATGGAGATGTGAAACCGGAAAACCGGGTATGGGAGGGTGCTATCCGTGGATTGGATGTGATTGCTATAACGGATCACATTGAATATCGTCCGAACAAATTCATTACGGCTGACCATAATGAGTCTTATAGACGAGCGAAGACAGTAGAGGGGAGTTCTAATCTGGTCGTGATACCGGGTGCTGAAATAACCCGTTCCAAGCCATTGGGACATATCAATGCTCTTTTTTTGAAGGATGCAAATGCTTTGGATGTAGAAGACCCGTTGGTAGCAATCGATAATGCTTTGGAGCAAGGTGCTTTCATCATGTGGAATCATCCCGGATGGCCGAATGACACGAGTACTATTTATAAAGTCCATAAGGATTTGATTAAACAAAAGAAGATACATGGTGTGGAGTTGGTGAATGGCTTTGAGTATTATCCGAAAGCATTCAACTATTGTAAGGAGTATAACCTGACGTATATGGGTAATACAGATATCCACGGTGTATATAAGCAGACATATCGAACTGACAAACAGTATGGTCCGATGACTATAATCTTTGCCCGGGAACGTTCGCACGAAGGGGTGAAAGAAGCATTATTTGCCGGACGTTCTGTTGTGAAATTCGGGGATATTCTGATTGGGGCCGAAAAGAATCTGACTGCTTTGGTAAAGGCTTGCCTGGCATATGAGGTGAAGGAAGTGAATGGTAATCAGGCATTAGTTAAAGTAGTGAATAAATCGACACTGAACTTTGAAATCTTACTGGATAATAAGGCTGGCACTATTTTGGGAAATGCTACAGTTGAACTGAAGGTTCGCTTAAATGATAAGGTGAAGTTCACCAACACTTATATTACGGATAACAGCCAGTTGGTGATTGATATAGCAACTTTGCGATAATTGCTCGTGAAGGAGGGATCGTTTGTATAAGTAGTTTTTCACATCTGTATTCTTTAGTGTATGAGAAATGTTTTATTACTTATTGTTGTTTTGTCAATTTGTAATTCTTGTTCGAAAAATTATAAGTTGGAACAAGCATTGGCTTTGTCTAAAGATAATAGAGCCGAATTAGAGAAAGTATTGGATCATTATTCTGAACAACCAGGGGATGTTCTTAAATATAAAGCCGCACTTTTTCTGATTGAAAATATGAAAGGATACTATTATAGGGATTATGTTTATGGTGACAGATATTTTCATATTATAGATTCTTTATGTCAGGTGGAAGGCTATGTGGTAAATAATCTTATGTCGGATATTGATAGTGTAAGCTGGGTACTGAATAGGAAAATCTTAAAAGGAAAAGCGTTGATGAGGGCTGATTTGGAACATATTACAGCTGCCCAATTGATACATCATATTGATTTGTGTTTTGAGGCATTAACGTATCCTTGGTGCAAAGAATTAGATTTTGCGGATTTTTGTGAATATGTGTTGCCATATAGGATTGGGACAGAAAGAGTAGAGGATTGGATGGAAACATACAGAGATAGTATGAAGGTATGTCTTGAGATGTTTACACAAAAAAATATGTGTGACTCTAGTATATGTAATTATTTGCTCCGGAACTTTGCAAGAAAGGATTTCTTTTATACGACTATCATTCCGGACCTTCCTCCATCGTCCTTGCTTTATACAAGAATTGGTCTTGGTGATTGTAAGGAGTTGCAGGCATTAACTACTTATTCTTTAAGAGGTATTGGTATCCCGATAGCTATTGACTTTACTCCTCAATGGGCTAAAAGGAGTTTGGGGCATAGTTGGTGTGTATTAGTGGGGCCGGACTATCAGATTCCATTCTTATATTACGATAAAGTTCCTTTTGGCCAACATATTTCTAGTCTGCAACAGCGAGATGGTTTGGCAAAAGTTTACAGAAGAATGTATAGTGAACAAAGTGAATCTCTGGCAATCCTTAATCCACAGGAAGAAATTCCTGCCTTATTTAAAGATAGTCACTTAAAGGACGTGTCGGATTTGTATTTTGAACCAGTAGATGTTAAGATAAAATTATCTATATTTCCTCCTTCTGCTAAAGAGTATGTATACTTATCAGTATTTGATAACCAGAATTGGGTTCCCGTAGCTTGGGGAAAAATAAAAAATCAAATAGTGACATTTAAAAAGGTCTCGAAAGGAAATGTTTATCTAGCAACTTACTTTCATCAAGGGGAAGTATATCCTGCCTCAAATCCATTCATTGTGGAAGAAAATGGGCTAATTAAGTGGTTGAATCCCGATAGGAGTAAATTAACCTCTGTTTGCTTGAAAAGGAAATATCCTGATAAAGAAAATGTTTATGAGTTGGCGAAGAACAGAACTATTGGAGGAAAGTTTCAGATAACAACAGCAGAGGATGCGAATAACTTTACAGATATTTATACTATTATTGATTTTCCGGCGACATTAGCTCCGACATCAATCATGTTGGATAAACCTGTAGAGGCAACAGCATTGAGATATGTATCGGCCCCAAACTCAAATGTTTATCTTGCAGAGTTGGAAGTGTACAATGAACAGGATGAACTGATAGAAGGTGAAATTATTGGTACGGAAGGGAGTTGGTATAATAATGGGCGTGATAAATACATGGTCTTTGACCATGATATGCTGACATACTTTGATGCACCGGTTTCGTCTGATGGATGGGTCGGTTTACAGTTTAAGAGAAAGGAAAAAGTGGGACGTATAGTGTATGCGCCATATAATGATGATAACGGTATCAATAAAGGAGAATTATATGAATTGTTTTATTTCGATGGAGGTTGGGTTTCTTTAGGAGAAAAGTATGGAGACAGTTCTTATATAATGAAGTATAACCAGGTTCCTGGAAATGCGTTATTACTATTGAAAAATAAAACTAAGGGTAAAGAAACTCGCATTTTTACCCAAGAAGACGGCAATCATAAATGGTGGTAAGGTAATGTATAAGGTGAAAAATAAAATAGATATTTCAGTTTCAATATTGGTGGGGGTAATCGTTATACTATCAGTGTCCGGTTTCCCTTCTGATATATTTGGCTTTACGAGAATGTCTGCTGTTTTTAGTGTATCAGCAATATCTCTCATAGTAGGCTTGCTACTTTCTTTAACTTATAAAAGGAAGTTCAGGATCCATAAGATTGATATATTTTGTTGGTGCTTTTTGCTGTTTTACATGCTTGATTTTCATCATATGGATGCTTTATGGAACATCGGTGCCTTGTGTTTGCTAACTTTGTTTGTGGCTATTCGTTTCTTGAGGTACATATCTTATATTACTATATTTAAATGTACTCTTGTTGCATTAATATGGTTTACCGGTTGGGGGTATCTGCAAATCTTTGAATATATACCTTCCTACAGTATCCATTTTTCTATGACAGGTCCATTTCATAATCCGGCAGTTCTGGCTATAATACTTAGTCTGTTATTAGGGGTGGCATTAAATGGCTTTATAATATTCTATGATTACTTGAAGAAACGTCGCATGTTGCTTGTCGGTATGGTGTTGATCGTGGCTTTTTCCGTACCTCTTTTGATATTGACTTATGCTAGAGCGGCTTATGTGTCTTTGTTGGCTTCTGTACTTTATTGCTTATACATAAAATTTGTATTTATCAAACAGAAGAATGTACGGTTGTTTTATATTCTTGGAACTATGATTCTGCTTCCGATATTTATCGGAATACTATATACATTAAAACCACAATCGGCTGACGGACGTTTGTTGGTATGGAAAATTAGTGGGAAAATGATACAGGATAGACCTGTTTTAGGGTTTGGTAAGGGAGGGTTTGCGGCAAATTATCTGTATTATCAAGCTGATTATATGAAATCATCCACTTCTCTTTCAGAAAAAAAACTAGCGGGAAGTACTCATTTGGCTTTTAATGAGCTGTTGCGTGTGACAGTAGAACATGGATTGATGGGATTTTTTGTTTATCTAACATTTGTCATTTGGGCGTTTCTGCCTCCCTCAAAGAGGGATGCTGTATCTATCATAACTAAATCAGTTATAGTGGGAATTGTGTCGTGGGGCATGTTTGCCTATCCGGATCAAGTGTTTCCTGTGCTTACGCTCTTGGTTATAGCAATGGCCTGCTATTTGAATAAAAAAACAGAAAATGAACGCAGCTTGTCTATGAATCGTTTGTTCCAGAAAATTATGGTAATAGGTCTGTGTTGTGCAGCTCCATTTTTAGGTGAACGGCTTTTGATGAAGTGGAAAGCTTATCATAGATTATACACTATATTGCAGTTTCATTCTTCCTGTGAAATTGCAGCTCAGCCAGATGTTTATATAAGGTTTAAAAAAGAAATGATAGATGATATTGGGTTTGCTTATTTCTACTGTCAAGTGCTGAGAAAAGGTCATCAGGAGAGTGAATATCTTTATGTACAGCACCTCTTAGAACAACGTTTTCCTTCTCCCGGATTATTATTGATGAAAGGAGATTATTTGAAAGAACAAGAAAAATGGAAAGAAGCTGAAGAGACATATATATTGGCTGCTTATATGGTGCCTGCATTACAAACCCCTCGTGCAAAACTAGCTTTTCTGTATAATGAAATAGGTAAGAAGGAGGAGGCTGTGGCAATAGCTCACGAACTACTGACCGAGAAAGTTAAGGTATACGATTTTACTACTTTCTATTTGCATCGTGATTTAAATAAAATCTTCGAAGATGAGTTAAGATAATGTTTAATTAAAAAATGAAAAACGCATGAAACACATTGAAAAATGGAAAAAGTGGCGTATTCTGATACACATAGGTGTGTTGGGTACGTTGTTAGCCTGTACAGAACAAATGCTGCACGACGATGATTCGCCTACGGACGAACTAACCGTATCAGTAGCCCGACAATGGTATGATAATCAGTATGCTCCAATAGTGATGACACGTACCTGTGAGGAGGATGGGAAAGAATTGCCTGTAAAGCCTGATTGGGAAGGAGCTAAAACGAGTTCTTGGGGGCGATTTGAAACCGTGGAAACTCCTATTCTGACGAATGGAGTGCACTTGATTATCGATTCGGAAACTGCTTTACATTGGGACCCTTGTACAAAAGTTGATTATATCTGTAATACGACAAGAATGGTGGTGTTGAAAGATAAAATAACCGGTAAAATGCGTAGTTTTGTGATGATATTCGTAGGCTCCTATAATTATCTGAAAAATACCGGGAATATGGCAAAGAATAGCTATTTATATCGCGAACCTGATTATGATGGCTTGGTTTTATTCTATGCTATTAACGGTTCCTTTATCAATGGCTGGAGATATTCTGATGGTAAAATAGTAGGCTATCTTTCACCTTCCTGTGATACGCAGGCAGAATCTTTCGTTTCTACGTGTGGTATGCAACCGGTGTGTCACGATATTTGTACCACAGAATATAGCTATAATTGTCATGATGAATATGTATTGGTTGGAGGTGATATGGAAACCGGTCTTATTTATGATATAGTTACATACTGTGATCTTGTTCCATATAAAAGGTGTTATCGGGAATGTGAATTTGTGGGTGATGGTAAAGTGGATCCCAATAATCCTTATCCGCCTAATACAATAGGATATGGTGGTACTGAATCCCTTAAAGGAGCAATGGAAATATTGATGAATTCAATATTGAATAAAGGAGGTTTCTCGAAAGAACAACTACCTCTTTATAGAGAGGTTGCGAATAATTGGTATCAGTATTCAGGGACATATACAGAGTCCTTTCCACCCAAAGTATTGTATCAATATATAAAAAAATAAAGAATATGAAAAAGAATATTTTGATGATTGTGGTTATTCTGTTAAGTGCAACCACTTTAATGGGACAGACTGAATCCCAACATTTTGTGTATGAAAAGCATGAAAAACCTAATGATGGTTATATGACAATGAAGCCCAAAAACGAAATCAATCGTATTTTGGAGAAGGGTGGAGTTTTATTGGAACTTCCTTCTGAGACTAAAACTTCTTGGGGAGAGTATTCGAGAGTAAAACCTCTGCAGGAATTAGTGGATGAGGGGGTGCTTTCTAAACAAAGAATATTGGAATTAAAGAAAGAGGATAAAACGATAATAAACGTTTTCTTTGATGAGACTGGAATTGTAAGTTATGTTTATTTTTGGGTTATTCCCGGGACAAAATCTCTTTTGACAGATCAGGAACTTTATGACATAGCCCAAAGATATAAAGGGATTAAATATGATATGACAGGAGCCAAAGTTATTGAATCAGAGAAAGGCTCTAAAACCAGTTTTTATTGTTCGGACTTTTTTAAACTCCCGTATGAAGATTTAAAAAATAGTACTCCTTGACTGTAAAGAGAGCAGAAAGCGGGATTGTTTTCGCTTTCCGTTTTCTGCTTTCTTGAAATCGTACTTAGTTAAGATGTATCAAATGCATTTGGAAACAGCTGGAGTTATATGTCTAACTTGTGTTTGATCAAACGGTATTGCGCTTATAATAAATAAAGAATGGGGTTTACAGTTTCCATCAAAACAAAATTATATAGTAAAGGTTACGTATAATAGATGTACTGAAACTTATGTTGTAGCTTCTGATAAGCAGAAATTTGGAAACCCATGCTTTGTGTAATGTAAACATGGAAATACAGGATTCCGAGTTTGTATCTATAATGGAGCCATTAGGATGTGGGAAAAGTACATTGTTGAATTAGATGATAGGACCTAATATTATAATGAATAATATAAATATATAACAATAATTTTTTAATAAAAACCGATCGTATTATGAAGAAAAGAATTTTGTGTATTGTAATAGTTGTGTGTACGTGCATTATTGTTCGTGCCGATGGTGCCGATTCACTGGCTTTGACTCCTCCTATGGGATGGAATAGCTGGAACTGTTTTAGTTGCGATGTCAATGAACGGCAGATACGGGATATGGCAGACCTTATTGTAGCAAACGGGATGAAAGATGCCGGTTATACCTATGTAAACGTTGATGATTGCTGGCAAGTGGATCGTGATGTAGATGGGAATATTGTGGTTAATTCAGTACGTTTTCCTTCCGGCATAAAGGCATTGGCAGATTATATACATTCCAAAGGATTGAAGTTTGGCATCTATTCTTGTGCAGGGTCATTGACTTGTGCCGGACGTCCGGGAAGTCGTGGTTATCAGTTTCAGGATGCCCGTACTTATGCCGGGTGGGGAGTGGATTTCTTGAAGTATGATTGGTGTTTTGATGAGGCTCAAAGTCCTCAGGGAGCTTATCGTACTATGCGTGATGCTTTGAAAGCCAGCGGCCGTCCCATTGTATTCTCTATTTGTGAGTGGGGAAGTAGCAAACCGTGGACATGGGCAAAAGGAGTAGGACATTTGTGGAGAACTACGGGGGATATTATCAATGCTTTTAAAGGTACGGTACACTGGGGAGGATGTAGTGTAGTGGATATCATCGACAGGAATGCGGATCTATATCCTTATGCCGGTCCGGGACATTGGAATGATCCTGATATGTTGCAGGTAGGTAATGGGGTACTCACTACTGAGGAGAATCGTTCACACTTCACTATGTGGTGTATGCTGGCTGCTCCGTTGCTGGCTGGAAACGATTTGAGAACTATGGATAAAGAAACATTATCTATTCTTACGAATAAAGATGTAATAGCGGTAAACCAAGATGAACTGGGTGTACAGGGACGCCGTTACATGAAAATAGATCAACATGAAATATGGGTAAAACAGTTGTCCGATGGAGAAGCTGCGGTATGCTTCTTTAATCGTGATGAACAACCATGGACATTTGAGTATAAGTTTGGAAAAGACAAATCTCATCTTCATTTTGCAGATATCAGGCTTTGGGAATTGGAATATGATGTATATGATATCTGGAACAAGAACAAATATCTCGGAACTTCCAGTGATAACCTGAGTTTCCAAGTTCCTGCCCATGGTGTTGTCTTGGTAAAATTGTCTCCTAAAAATAAGAAGTGAGATTGATAATTGATTGTTATGAAAAGACTTTTATTCAGCGTAATATGTACGCTTATGGCTTTTACCGGATTTGCGCAGGAACAAATCTCGATTAAACATGGCCCGTATCTCCAGAACCTGAAGGAAACGGAAACTACAATTGTATGGGTGTCAAATAAAGTTTCTGTAGGGTGGGTGGAAGTAGCACCGGATGATGGTACAAGCTATTACCGCTTTGAACGCTCCAAATTTTTTGATGCTACGAATGGGGTGAAAAATGTTTCGCTATTACATGCAGTTCGTATCACCGGCCTTAAACCCGGTACCAGCTATCGTTACCGCATTTACTCTCAGGAGGTCTTGGAACGTAAAGGAGAAGAAATCGTTTATGGTAATGTAGCGGCTCCCAGTATCTATGATAAGCGTTCATTGAAGTTCACGACAAATGATCGTAATAAACCGGCAACTTCTTTTATTATGCTGAATGATATACACGGCAATACAGATTATATTCCAAAACTACTGAATATTGCAGGGTTCAAAGAGACGGATATGATTATTTATAACGGTGATATGATGAATTGGCTGATGGATGAAGAGGCGCTGTTCAAAGGTTTTATGGATATTACCGTAGATCTGTTTGCTACTAATAAGCCCATGTACTATGCTCGTGGAAATCATGAGACGCGTGGTTTGTTTGCAACTTCTTTCCAGCACTATTTCTCTCCTAAGGAGCCGCACTTGTATTTCTTGTTGCGACAAGGTCCGGTTTGTTTCATTTTCCTGGATACAGGTGAGGATAAGCCGGATTCTGATATAGAGTATCACGGTATCACGGATTATGATAATTATCGCACTGAGCAAGCTAAATGGCTTTCTGAAATTGTAAAATCTCCTGAATTTCAATATGCGAAATTCAAAGTCGTTATTGCTCATATGCCTCCCTTGCCTGACCGGGACTTATGGCATGGACAAGGAGAAGTTTTGGAAAAGTTTGTTCCCATTCTGAATGATGCGCAGGTAGATGTTATGTTATGCGGGCATCTACATCAGTATTTTAATAACAAGCCGACGGATAAAGTTCACTTCCCGGTCATTGATAATTCCTCAAATACAGTCCTTAAAGGTGTTGTAGAAGGAAATAAGTTGAATATGGAAGTGAAGAGTATGAATGGAGAGATAATAGATCAAATTTCCATCATGGCAAAATAGTGAATCATTTTTTTAAACTATGAATAATATGAGTTTTGTATTAAAAAAATCTTTTAGTTTCTTATTGTTTGTATGTGTGTGTGGAGCACTGATGGCTGAAAGTTTTACTTCACCGGACGGAAATCTTTACTTAGATTTTACAGTAAATGCTCAGGGAGAACCGGTATATCAGCTTTTCTATAAAGGTAAGGCTGTAGTGAAACCTTCAAAATTGGGTTTGGAGTTAAAGGATGATCCGGGACTTATGGATAATTTTACACTATCTGCTACTGAGACTTCAACTTTTGATGAACTCTGGAAACCGGTTTGGGGTGAAGTTGCACAAGTCCGTAATCACTACCATGAACTGACTGTGACTTTGGAACAGAAAGCCCAAAATCGTAATATGATTATTCGTTTCCGGCTCTACAATGATGGTTTGGGGTTCCGGTATGAGTTTCCATTACAAAGAAATCTAAATTATTTTATTGTAAAAGAAGAACATACCCAGTTTGCCATGACTGGTGATCATATTGCTTTTTGGATACCGGGTGACTATGATACGCAGGAGTATGATTATACCCAATCCAAACTATCTGAAATACGGGGCTTAATGAAGAGTGCTGTAACGGTAAATGCTTCTCAATTTGTATTTTCTCCTACAGGAGTCCAGACATCCTTGCAGATGAAAACGGCTGAAGGATTATATATCAATTTGCACGAAGCTGCTCTGGTAGATTACTCTTGTATGCATCTCAACTTGGATGATAAAAATCTGATATTTGAGTCTTGGCTTACTCCTGATGTTCTGGGCAACAAGGCATATATGCAAGCTCCTTCCAAGACTCCTTGGCGTACCATCATTGTAAGTGATGATGCACGGGATATTTTGGCATCCAAGCTGACTTTGAACCTGAACGAACCTTGCGCCTATGATGATGTGTCTTGGATTAAACCGGTGAAGTATATCGGTGTGTGGTGGGAGATGATTACAGGTATGAAGTCGTGGAGCTATACGGATGAGTTGCTTGCCATGAGATTTGGTGAAAACGATTATACCAAGATTAAACCGAATGGTCGTCACGCAGCCAATAATGAGAATGTGAAAAGGTATATTGATTTTGCGGCTGAGCACGGTATAGATCAGGTATTGGTAGAAGGGTGGAATGAAGGCTGGGAAAGCTGGGGAGGAAGTTCCAGGGATTTTGTTTTTGATTTTGTTACGCCTTATCCCGATTTTGATGTGAAGATGCTGAATGCCTATGCACAAAGTAAGGGAGTCAGATTGATGATGCACCATGAAACGTCGGCTTCCGTTCGTAACTATGAGCGCCATTTGGATAAGGCTTATCAATTTATGGTAGATCATGGTTATAACTCTGTAAAGAGCGGATATGTTGGTGATATTATCCCCCGTGGTGAACACCATTACGGACAATGGATGAATAATCATTATTTGTATGCGGTGAAAAAAGCAGCTGAATATAAAATTTGTGTAAACGCTCATGAGGCAGTCCGTCCTACAGGTTTGTGCCGTACTTATCCGAATTTGCTGGGTAATGAGTCAGCCCGTGGTACAGAGTTTGAGCCTTATGACGGAAACAAACCGTTTCATACTACACTACTGCCTTTTACCCGTCTGATTGGCGGGCCAATGGATTATACTCCCGGTATTTTTGATATTTGCCTGACATTCCTAAATCGTGAAAATCATGGGCAGATTCATACCACTCTTGCCAAACAATTGGCCTTGTATGTCACCCTTTACAGTCCGTTACAAATGGCGGCTGACTTACCGGAAAGTTACGAGCGTCATTTGGATGCTTTCCAATTCATTAAAGATGTTGCCGTTGATTGGGACGACAGTAAATATCTTGAAGCTGAACCGGGAGATTACATAACTGTAGCTCGTAAGGCAAAAGGTACAGGCAACTGGTTTGTAGGTGGTATTACGGATGAAAATGCGCGTGTTTCTACTTTTACTCTTGACTTCTTAGAACCGGGAAAAGAATATGTGGCAACTTTATATGCTGATGCTAAAGATGCTGATTACGAAAAGAATCCTACCGCATACCAGATAAAGAAGGGTATTGTGACTGGTAAAACTAAGATGTCCATAAAATTGGCGCGTAGTGGAGGGTTTGGCTTAAGGTTGAATGAAGCTAAGGGAATAGATAAGA
>ERZ779907.206-NODE-206-length-14441-cov-2.20937_pt1 | contig 14441 bp, 8 predicted proteins | sample MGYA00511244_ERZ779907 | MGnify/ENA primary metagenome ERZ779907 (study PRJEB29588, sample SAMEA2150909) | human gut metagenome | biome: human gut; feature: human-associated habitat; material: faeces | place: Denmark | collected 2008/2010 ... | reverse complement strand
CGAAATCACCGCCCGTAATGCGGACTTTGGTACCTTTGGATAAATTCAGTTCATCAGGCTGGAAATATAAAAGATGGTCGCTGTAACTTCCGGCTACAGCAATAAAACGTTGCATCTCATTGTCGGGGATAATAATCTTCTGTCCGCTACGGGTATCGGTGATGTACTGCAGGTAAGCTACCTGAGACTTGACACGCTTCAACTCGGAAGGACGGGCATGGACAAAAAGCAGATTGTGAACGACCGGAACCAAAACACGAACTTTTTTTCCTTTCTTGATGCTTATCTTGTATTGCATGGGGACAAAGCAGCCCAAATTTTCTTTCTCAAGTAGACGCATAGCATCGGGCTCTCTACGGTATGTAGCACGCATAGCGTACCATATTTCACTATCTCTATCCGCTTCCATTCGATGATTTTGTTCAGAAAAGGGTGTTCTCCCGGGGCTTTGAACTCCCAGAATACACTTGAAATTCAATCACTTGCGAACACTTTATGTAGAATACGGCAAGCATTGTGTCCTTCTTGCCAATTGACTTTTCGTAGCTGTTCATTACCTTAATCATATTGCAGGTAAATAGCTATAAACGATAGGATTACAAGAAAAAAGTGCCTTTTAATCGTTCGTCTTTTGTACACCCCCTGAGCCTACATTTGCCCTAATATTCTTTCAATAAAAAAGCAGGCTTTAAATCACAATTTTATTTCAGGTATAACTCATTATGAATTAGTAATATATGACACTTTTCAGAAAATAAATCGATTTTATTTATCAGAATATTTTGTTGTTTCATTTCAGGGCATTATCTTTGCGCACATTAAACGAACGATTAAAAAGCACCCCCTATTTACAACAATCATTATTGACACCATTCTCACTTTCTCAGACTATCCCCTGATTTCATCATTATTGCAACTATTCCTGTCAATCCCCAACAATGTATTTCTCCTTTATAATAATGTACTCGCGCATACGCACCTACAGGCGCGTATTTCCCTACTTTTTCTTTAGACCTTGTTACACACATTTTATTAGTAATAGGTACCAGGTCCCCTACCCTATTTACTCATTCATGTGTAACACATAGCACAGAAAATATTCATATTTTTAGACGGAAACAGAGTGCATTACAAGTATAATCGTTAATTTCGCTTTCGAATGTGAATTTAAAATAAATTATCAACTTTTAAAATTGTGATTTTATGAGTAAAAAAACACAATCTTGAGTATTGAACTCATGAAAAAGGATGGTTATGACATCCAGATCGAGAGAGAAGAAAACAGGATTAACATCCTTTTAGTTGAAAATGAAGCGGTTGACGAGCGCATAATCGTCAAAGCCTGTGAAAGGGAAGCCTTCCTGACCCCATGGGTACAGAAACTTATCGGGCAAAAAAAGGAGATGGAATTGAAAGGAACCACACACCTGGCAAGATTGCTAAACCGCAGTGTAGCGTTCGAAAAAGGCAAAAACGAAAAAGGATTCATATCCCCAAAAAGCCTTAATAGTGAAATCATTAAGCTGAGAAAAGCACTGCTGAATGAAGGTAAGGAAGACAGGAAAAAGAAGAAACTGAGATAGATTCGACCGTTTCTGCAAAATTGTGGTAATTGCGCCTTTTTCGGGTGAAAAGGCGCAATTACATTTAAAATATTATTCATTCTTTTGCGCCGCCATAAGGCAGACTAAAACAAAAGAAATGGAAAATATTCCGGTAACCGCATACAGCGGGTTCAGTAATGTCCGGGGAGAAATCACTCTCCGGAAAGTAATGGAGAACATCACAAAAGGAATGCATGCAAAGCTCGTATTCAAAATCAGGCTGCTCGCCAGCCAGGGAAAGATAGAAGAGGCGAATAATGTAAAGAAGCAATTGCCATTCTATACCGTTACGGCAGGATACAAAGAGAAAAGACAAGCGTACAGTATCACAGGCTATACTTATGCCATTCTGCTGGACATTGACGACCAGCCCGAAGAGAAACTGGAAGAACTGAGAGAGAAAATCAATGAAGACCCTAATACGCTGGCTTCTTTCCTAACTCCAAAAGGACACGGGTTCAAGGTATTCGTATTTCTGCGTACACAATACGCGTTGACTCTGAGAGAAAGTTTGGATAAAGCGAAGGTGGACTTCGCCACACTGGAGAAGCATCACAGGATGATGTATGATGCCTGCAAGGAATACTACGAGCAACTGCTCGGCGTAGAAGTGGACGGAAGCGGGAAAGATATATCAAGAGGATTCTTCACATCCTACGACGAGAAAGCCTATCTGAACGAAGAACTGATGAAAGAGGTGGACGAGACACTCACCGGTATCATTCCGCCAGAAAAGTCAAAGCCGGGGAAAAAGAAAACCGACAAGCTGGTTGAGGAAAAAGGGGGAAGTGATAAGGCAGCAAGTGATAAAAAAGCGGAGGGAAATAAGGTGCAGTCTGGTAAGGCGGCACCCGAGCCGTGGGAAAAGCTGGAATTCAACAAAGCGGTACTCGCAGTGAAAAGAGTATCGAAGTTTGAACCCGGAAACAGGGACAGTTTCATGTTTGCACTGGGAAACAAGTGTTATGCGAAAGGACTGGAAGAAAGCGTAGTGATACGCCTGGCGCAGGAGAAGTTCGGAAGTGACGGGTTCGATGCGGGTACGCCCATACACAATGCATACATCTACACAGACAAGACCACGGAAGCGGCCATGCACAAGGAAGAGAAAACGGACACCATCAATCAGGTGCTCGATTTCCTAAAGACGAATTATGACATACGGAGGAACGTAATATTGGACCGGCTGGAATACCGCGACTTCAACGAGAAGGAGGAGAAATGGAAAGGCAGGTTCCGACCCATGAGGACGAGGAGCTTCAACTCCATATTCCTGCAACTCCAATTGGCAGGCATCAAGTGTTTCCGAAATTTCCTGCAGGCGATCATCGACTCGTCCTATGCAAGGGATTTCAACCCGTTCATGGATTACATCGGGAAACTGAAACCCTGGGACGGGGTGACCGACTACATCGGCAAGCTGGCCGACACCGTGCAGACCGAAGACCGGGAGTTCTGGCAGAAAAGTTTCCGAAGGTGGTTCGTGGGGATGCTGGCATGTGCTTTGCAGGACGATACAGTAAATCACCTGGTCATCATCCTCTACTCCGAACAGGGCAAAGGGAAGAGCACCTGGATACGCCGGTTGCTGCCGCCCGAATGGAAAGAGTATTACCGCAACGGTATGGTGGACCCGGGAAACAAGGATCACCAGATACTGCTCAGCACACATATCATCATCAATATGGAAGAGTTTGAAGGAGTCAGAATCGGAGACATGGCCGGACTCAAGCGGATCATCACACAGGAAAGCGTGACCGAACGCAAGGCGTACGACATACAGGCCTATAACTTTGTGCGACACGCGTCGTTCATCGCCAGCACCAACAGCCGCCAATGCCTGCAGGATATAGGCGGAAACAGACGCTTCCTCCCCTCTTCCGTCACCTCGCTGGATTACCGCACGCCGGTAAACTACGAGGGAATATATGCGCAGGCATACGCATTGCTACAACAAGGATACCGCTATTGGTATGAGGGCGAAGAAATAGACGAGCTGAACCGACACAATGAGCTGCACCGCATGAAAGACCCGGTGGAGGAAGACCTGTTCGTATACTTCCGCAAACCCCAACCCCAAGACCTGCATGTGAAGTGGATGGCAGCCATACTCAGCAAGATTTCAACCTACGGGAAGATACAGGTGAACAGGCAGACGACACAGACCTTAGTAGCGTCGCTGGAAAAGTATGGATTCAGGACAAGAAGAAACGGACAGGGAAGCACGGAATATGAAGTGGTGGACCTGATGGAAGACGAGATAAACAATGGGTTCAAAGAAAAGAAGGAGGAAAAAGGAAAAGAAAGGGGAAAAGAGGAAGAAGGACAATTGCCTTTCTAAGGCTCTTTCAGGAATAAAAAAGGAAAGATAAATAGCATTATAATGAAAATCCCGTATGGTATCAATCATACGGGATTTTCATTATAATCAAATTCAGAAGAGGGTATCAGCCATCAGGGTTCCCCCAGTGTATTCACAATCAGGCGGACCTGCCGGCGGGTATAGCGATGGTCGCCGGGAGACTCGGCAGCCTGATACATGGCCTTGTGAAGGTCAGGGTTACGGCTGATCCAGTAACGCATCTTGCGCATGGCGGGAACGATGGGCATGTCGGGATTATACAAATGGGCAAGTTCGGACTTGCTGTAGGAACGAATGACAAAAGGCTCTTCGATACAATGATTTTCCATGTCAGTGAATGATTTATGAATTATAATTAATGATTTGTTTTACAACTCAAAGGTACGAATTTATAGCCATATACAGAAAGGACTGTCACAATATAATCATCTGGAATACATATATTTATCATACAAGCACAAGGACAACAATGTACGACAAAACCACAGATACGGATAACGTATCTTTGTATCACCAACCTGCAGGAAGGGAAAAACAATAATTAAAAATTAAAGAGTTATGGCAGTACCATTTAAAAAGACGGTTCACAGAAAGGACCTGAGGGACAAGCAGTCCCCGTTGATGTATTACCCGCGTCTGGTGACCATGGGGCAGAGTGCAAACCTGGAAAGCATTGCGTATGAAATGAAAGAGAAGAGTTCGCTGTCGTTGGGAGACATCAAGAGTGTATTGACAAATTTTGTGGAAGCGATGAGGACGGCTTTGTATAACGGACATTCCGTGAATATACAGGACTTCGGGGTATTCAGCCTTTCGGCACGCACCGCAGGGGTGGAGACAGAGAAGGAATGTACGGCAAAGAATATCAAAAGCGTACGGATCAATTTCCGTCCATCTACCAGTGTAAAACCCAACCTGACTTCGACACGTGCCGGAGAGAGAATCGAATTCCTTGATATAAAAGCGGCTCTGGAAGGAAAGCCGGACTCAGGGGAAGACAAGCCTTCGGGAGGAGGTGGATCAGGAGAGGGAGGACTGGAAGAAGACCCACTGGGATAGAATCCAAAGCCAAAGGCTTTAGAAATTAAAAATTAAAGAATTAAAAATTAAAGAGAATGAAAAAATCAATTTGGGATAAAATACTCAAGGTGGTGATTGCGGTGGCTTCGGCTATTATAGGAGCACTGAGTGCTAATGCGATGAATGTGTAAAGAGGTAAAATAAATACTCTTTAAAAGTGAATAAGGCTGTTTTCAAAAATGAAGACAGCCTTATTTCTTTCACGAGAGTATCTGTCATGCTGAGCGCAGTCGAAGCATCTACTTAAGACTATAATTCACAACAATAGCAAGATAGATTAAAGTTAATTATGGTTAATGCAACGCAAAAAAACAATTATAAAAGAACAGGCTTTTGTATTTTTGTATCAATATCTAATATTAATTCAATACAAGAAACACTTAATAATTGATTATGAGACTTTTTTTATCTTGGAAACATATAATCAGCCTCTGTTTTGTTTTACTACACTTAAGTTTATCCAATGCGGCCGTAACCAAAGAACAACATCGACTACTTATTATTAACTCATACAATGAAGGAGCCCCATGGAGTCAGACTCTTATAAACCCTATTATGCTCCAAACTTCTTCAATAGAAGATGTCAGTGCCGATTTAGTGCATATAAATGGTACATTTATCCGCAATGACTCATTGTACAACCAAATGGAAGAAGGAATCTTCCAGCGTTATGAAAACAATAAGCCGGATTATCTGGTACTTATAGGCAGCATAGCTTTCACTTTAAGAGACCGTATTCAGAAAGAATGGGGAGACATTCCCATGGTATTGATTGCCAACGAAGATACCTATGCCCCACAGGGATATTATTTCACAGGGCGTTCCATAAATATGACAGATAACAAAGCCCTCCCCCTGAACGACCTCAGAGAACAATATAACTTCACATTTATCGAGGCCCCGGATATGTATAAAGAAACCATTGACATGATGGTACAGATGCTGCCCAAAATGAAAAAGATCGTATTTGCAGCAGACGAACTTTATCAGAATCAACGTCTGGATCGGCTTATACACTCGTACATCACATCAGAATATCCGAATATCGAATACGAACGGCTGGTAGGTAAAGAAGAAAACAGCAAACAACTGCAAGAATACTTACTGACAGATGACCCGACCACAAGTATCTTATTTTCTACCTGGTTCTATGAACGTAAAAACCTGTTTGGATCGCCTACACTCATCAGCGGCGATTTCCAGCTGGTGGCATCCTCACCCCAACCGGTATTTGCCCTGAGAGGAGCATATATCAATAAGGCAGGATTCATTGGCGGTCACTTCTATGACCAAGCAGAACTAGAGAAATCTTTAACTGACATTATCGGGCAAATGCTCCGGGGAAAAGAACTACGTGACATTCCATTCGTATATAGTAAAAAGTCATATCCGCTCGTCAACTATGCACAACTGAAATTGGACGAACTTGATGCAGACCTTTGTCCGTCAGATACAATATTCCTGAATAAGCCACTCACATTCTGGCAAAAATATAAGTGGTGGATCATCAGTGGAACAATTCTGTTGCTTTCACTTGTGGTCATTGCGCTCATAATATACTTGTTTCAGCAAAAGAAAATAGCCTTGTTCAGTGCCCACAACACACTCGTATGCAACATGCCGATATCATACACCCAGGCAAGAGTGGCTTTCGATGAAAAGGGAGAGGCAACAGATATAAAATACCAAGCCGGCAATAGCTTGTTCAAGAGTTTGTTTACAGCAAATGAGGATAATGATACGAATAAGAATTCGCTTTCACAGATTGAATGTCTTCCCCGATTTATAAAAATGGTATTCAGAGAAAAACAAGCGATTTCCTTCACACACTATTTCAAGGAAACCCATTCTTTTTACGAGTTTATTATCTGCCAGTCGTCCGAAAAATACACTATAGACATTTTCGGAATTGACATCACAGCACGTAATGAAGCGGAAAATGCGTTGCGGGAAATCAATAAGAAGCTGGAAATGACTTTAAGCGTGGCCCGAATCATTCCTTGGCGCTGGGACCTGAAAAGCGATATGATTACTTGCGAATCCGAACAGATACTGGATCATATGAATTTTGCCAAAGAGGAAGGTTCCACTCCCCAGGCACACATTATAAAAGCTTCCGAATATTTCCGGAAAATACACCCGGAAGATGTGGAACGCATGGAGCAAGTGCATAGAAGTCTTGTTTCCGGAGAATTACAGCACGCCAAGGAAGAGTTCCGCATCATCACCGAAGTGGAAGGACGGAATGTTATAGACTGGCTTGAAACAAATGCAATAGTAGACCAATATGACGAACAAGGATGTCCGATATCCTTAGTAGGTTCGCTGTTATTGATCACAGAACGCAAGAGACAAGAAAAGGCACTGATAACAGCCAGAGAGAAAGCCCTGGAATCCGAACGGCTAAAATCTGCATTCCTGGCTAACATGAGCCACGAAATACGTACGCCATTGAACGCTATCGTAGGATTCTCCAGCCTGCTGACTACCACTGAGGATGAACAGGAACGTGAAGAATTCATCAGTATCATAGAGAACAACAACCAACTTCTCCTACAGCTTATCAGTGACATTCTGGACTTGTCGAAAATAGAAGCAAATACTCTTGAGTTCAATTACCAGAACGTTGATCTGAACGAATTGGCAAGAGACGTGGAGAGTACAGTACGGCGCAGGCTGCAACCGGACGTTGCTCTGGTATTCATTCCCGGGGCAGCCCTGTGCCATGTACAAACCGAAAAGAACCGACTTTCACAGGTACTAATCAACCTGCTGGTCAATGCCACTAAATTTACGCAGGCAGGCAGCATCACATTCGGTTATGAAATACGCGGAAAAGAACTTTATTTCTACGTAAAGGACACCGGCAAGGGCATCTCACAAGAGGACCGGAAGAAAATATTCGAACGTTTCACCAAAGTGGACACTTTCACCCAAGGAACGGGACTGGGCCTTTCCATCTGCAAGAACATTATTGAAAAGATGAAAGGCAGGATCGGAGTAGAATCCGAGGGTGAAGGCAAAGGAAGTACATTCTGGTTCACAGTACCGTATAAACCGGGAGCAGTTGTGGAACAGAAGAAACAGCAGCCAGTCAACCTTACTCCCAAGGTAGCTCGGCAAAAGCCTGTCATCCTGGTAGCAGAAGATAATGAAAGCAACTACCTGCTATTCAATTCCATTCTTAACAAAGAGTACAATCTGGTGCATGCCTGGAATGGTGAAGAAGCTATAGAGTTGTACAAGAAATTCCAGCCGCACGTCATCATCATGGATATCAACATGCCCAAAATGGACGGATACGAAGCGGCGAAGGAGATACGGAAATTCTCAAAAACAATACCCATCATCGCCGTTACGGCATATACCTTCTCTTCCGACAAAGAAAAGGTGATGAAAAACGGATTCAACGGATATGTGCCCAAACCGGTCGACGCACATATCCTGAAAGAGAAACTCCACAATACAATCAAACAAAACATCACAGCAATATAACAGCAAGGAGGGGCCTCCCCCCTCCTGCTATTCATATGTTTATCTTAATCTGAATTTTCTTTTTCCGCCGTTCCTTTTCCTCTATACTCACTCGGGCTGACTCCGAAGTGTTTCCGAAATACTTCCCTGAAATATTTTGCATCGCAGAACCCGGTCAAATCCGCAATTTCCGTAATGGAACGCTCGCTTTCTTTCAACATCCGGGCAGCACACTGCATACGAATGAGACGAACATAATCTGCCGGAGAACAATCGGTCAATGCTTTTACTTTGTTGTAGAAACTGCTACGGCTCATGTGGTGAAGCGAACAAAGCATATCTACCGTAAAATCCGGATCGGCCATATTCTTCTCCACATTTTCCCTGACGGAAGCAATGAACTTCCAGTCAAGTGTATCCCGACATCCTTTCGGCCATTTTTCATTCTCAAAATCTGGACTGCCATACTTTTTATATAGCAAAAGCCTGTTGGCTATCAACCGGTCGATACTTGCCTTCAGGATATTGAGGCTAAAAGGCTTGGCCATATAGTCATCCGCACCGATTTTCAGCCCTTCAAGCATGTTCTTTTCATCTCCCAATGCAGTGAGCAGAAGCACCGGAATATGAGACGTCTCGATATTGCCCTTTATAGCTGCACACAATTCATCTCCCGACATTTCCGGCATCATAATATCCGACAACACAAGATCCGGCTTGAACTCGGACAATATTTCAAGCGCTTCTTTCCCGTTAAGACAGGACTGCACCTGATAATCCTCACCAAGCGTATTTGTCAGGTAGATGCGTAAATCATCATTATCCTCCACTACAAGGATACGCCGCGAAGAATCCGGATTCTGCTTGGGCGTAACTGATGGAGAAAACGGAGAAATAACTTCGGGCACAGTGACGGGATGCTCCGGAGTCTGGGATATGATAGTGGCTTTATGAAAATGTTTGTTTCCTTTAGGGAAAAGAATTTTCACTTGCGTGCCCTGCTCCGCTATACTCTCTATAGAGATTTTACCACCATGCAAATGCACTAATCTATGCACCAGCGCCAAACCGATGCCACTGCCACTCACTTTAAGATTGATGACATTACTACCCCGGAAATAAGCATGGAATAATCCTTTCTGCTCATTACGGGGAATTCCGATACCTGTATCTTTTACCTCAATACACCAATTATCTTCACACTCTGAAGCGGAAACATGAATACTTCCATTTTCCGGCGTATATTTCATGGCATTCGACAGGATATTCTTCAAAATAGAATCCATCTTGTCCCTGTCAAACCAGACATTCAGATAACTGAAATTACTCTCATAATCCAGCCTGATATGCTTGACACTTGCATAGGAACGGAAAGTATCACAAATGCCGGACATGTATGAACCTAGTTCATACTCGGACACATACAAACGGGACGAGTAAGTGTCGATACGTTCAAAATTAATGAGATTGGTCGTAAGCCGCAAAAGTACATCCACGTTCCGCAACGCCATACTTACATGGTCCTTCCCTTCCTCATTCACCATGTCTCCGTTCCGTAGCTCCTCCAACGGAGCTTTTATCAATGTCAGAGGCGTCCGGATATCATGGGCTGTATTGATAAAGAAACGCGCCTTTTCTTCTGATACTTTCTTCTGCTTTCTCAACGTGATGATGCGGAACAGAATCACACATACCAGAACCGCCAACAGGACATAACCGGTTATAGCCCACGGACTAGCCCATAGCGGAGGGGAAATGATAATTAATATGCTACGCTGTTCATAGCTCTTATATTTCTCCTCATTGGACACCGAACGCACATGAAGCATATACCTACCCGATGGAAGATTGGTAAAACGCATCAATCCGTCAGCCGAAGGAGCTGTCCATTCTTCATAAAAACCTTCCAATTTCCAGGAGTATAACACATTGGAAGGATAATCATAATTGATAGAGGAAGCTCTCAGTGAAAAAGTATTCTGCCCATACTTAAGCCGTAAGACCTCTGTATTATTGATATCCGTCTCCAAAGGTGAACCTTCATCACCGGGATACACAGCCTGATAGGATATATTCAAATCGCTGAGCAGCATCGGAGAAAAAGCGGGAACCGGAATGTGCATATCCGAGGGAAAACCGATAACCCCATCATTGCTTCCCAAGACAAAGCGCCCACTGCTATGCAGAATTCCGGCACCGGGATTGAAGCAGACACTCATAAGCCCCTGTTCACGGGTCCAGTTATTGAAAGACATCCTGCGGGGAGAAAAATGAACAATCCCGTTTTCTGTACTAAGCAATAAGTCGCCGTCCGGTTTAGGAAGAATCGTATAAATATTGTTGGAAATAAGGGCACAGTTGTCCGTATAATACTGGGCAAAAGCTTCCTCTCCGGGATCGTAGAGCACCAAGCCGGAACCACTGGTACCTATATACAACACACCGTCTTTTCCCTGATACAAAGCACAAATATGCGATGATTCCACCGGCATATCAATGCTGCTGTACTTCCCCGAAACCTTATCGAGCAAATACAATCCCATCGAAGTGCCAATCCACATTGAAGAACTATCCTTCTCATGAATACAAGTGATGGAACTCAGTCCCGGATATAACCGGGATTTTCCACCTGCCAGGTCAAAGCACTTCAGGTTATAAAAACCTCCTGACCAAATATTGCCTTCCGAATCTTTCTTTATATCACGTATATACTGATCGGGGCGTAAATCAAGGTGAAAAAAAAGTGAAGAAGCGATATAATCAACCGTCAGTGTACGTTTATTTATCTGGTAAAGACCGGAAGTGAAACCACCTGCCAGAATGATACCGGGTGAAATTTCGCAAAGTGTCAGGAAAATGTGATTCTTATCTTCCAACTCATGGTCGAAAGTACTGAAGAAGGAATGCCACTCACCCGTACCGGAATTATAAAAACTGATGCCGTTACTGGTACCGAACCAGAGATCACCGTCACTGTCTTCAATGACATCATGTACCTGATCATTGACAAGCGACTGGCGGTTGCCAACCGAATGACGTGTCCAGCGATAGCCTCCATAACGGTTGTCACGAATGGTTATACCGCTGGGATAATTGGCAATCCAGATACGGCCATCACCGTCCACATACACATCATTGATATTGTTGCCGTTCATTCCGTTATGAATCGTATAATCAGCTACAATGTAAGGAACTGCATGGCACGAATCGACATTCATCCGGTAAATACCTTTCCCGTCAGTAGCTATCAGCACCTCCTTTTCACCCAAAGGCACAATCCGCTTGACGTTCACATCGCTAAGTGTTCTATCCGAACTGGTTTCCGAAGAAGTAGTGAGATCGCAAATCCATATCCCTTGTTTGAAAGTACCGACAAACAGTTTTTTTAAGGCGCCTGAGAAAAATAACTCGCTTACCGGTATATGAAGATTATAAGCGGACTTGCATGTGAGCGACATATGTTGCTCATCCAATATAGCCTGATACAGTCCGGATTCAGTACCTATGAAGAAATTCATCCCGTCCATCTGTTCTATGGAGGTGATGTTACTGATGATGTCGCATGGTAACGGGAAAGCCTTTTCCGTATGGGTGTCGAACAATGTAATCCGTTCCTTACTACATAGCCAGATACGACCGGAACGATCCATATAACTATAGGTGATATTGGGTGAAGCAATTCCCTTCTCGGGCTGGGAAGGCATATACACCTGTTCAAAGCGGTCGCGTCCCGGCTCATAACGAAAAATGCGGCCTTTCCGGCCTATCCCCCACAAAGCACCGTCACCAGCCATATAAAGCCAGTTCAGATTGAACTGCATATTAAGTTTCTGTCCTTTATCCGTCAGTTCATAGTGTTTGATTTCCTTCCCATTGTAACGGTCCGGACCTTCCTGAGTTAAAAACCACATGTATCCCAAAGAGTCTTGCAGAATACGGTAAACTTTCTGGCTACCCAGCCCATCCTCCATGTTTATGTATCTATATGCTTGGGCTGCACATACTTGAGTGAAAAATACGAGTATGGCAAATAGCATGGAGGTGTTTCTCAATTGATAGAATCTTCTCCTCTTCATCACGGTTCGTGTGTTATCACATTAAAATACAAGATTAATACGCAAAAATAACAAAAAAAGAAGAAAAAATCATAGGATGAAAAACGTTTTTTTTCATATTACGAATCAGTTATTATCGCCTTGGCAATATTTTTAAAATGACAAAATATAGAAATCAATAAATCATAAAAACAAAAGAGACTGGTTTTCATAAAAATAGAATATAATTAATGAAAAAATTCAGTATTTGCATGTAAATAACATTGCAAAAGGAATAGAAGCACAGTAAAAGCACACTTCAAAGCTAATATTAAAGTCACCATACTGTCATAAAAAAGGAGGCTTAGAAAGCACAAAATATCAATCATGAAGTCATAATACTTTTCTATTTATTATTCTACTGAAAAGTTGTATATATTGTCAGTTTATATCCAGATATAAGACTTATCTCATAATATTACTCGCTTGCAATTGACAAGCCTGCCTCTTTCTCTTATTACTCTTCTTAATCACTTATTTGACAACTTTTTAGCCCTTTCGTTTGTTTAAAATAGATAATAATCTATAATCCATAATCCATGAAAGTACATGAATATCAGGCAAAAGAGATTTTCTCCCGTTATGGTATCCCGGTAGAACGGCACATGTTATGCAACACCCCCGATGAAGCAGTGACTGCTTTCCGGCAATCAGGAGTGAACAAAGTAGCTATCAAAGCTCAGGTGCTGACCGGTGGACGAGGAAAAGCCGGAGGCGTCAAGCTGGCAGACAGCGAAGCACTTGTGAAGCAGCATGCTCAGGAAATCCTGAATATGACCATCAAAGGATTCCCAGTGACTCGAGTACTGATAAGTGAAGCCGTAGACATCGCTGCCGAATATTATGTCAGCTTCACCATCGACCGTAACGCCCGCTCAGTCGTCCTCATCATGAGTGCGGCAGGCGGAATGGATATTGAGGAAGTGGCCCGCAAAGCTCCGGAAAAGATTATCCGCTACAATATTGACCCACTGATAGGATTACCCCAATATCTGGCACAACGTTTTGCATTCATGCTCTTCGAGCAGGCGGAACAGGCCAAACGCATGACCACTATCCTGCAGGATCTCTACAAAGCTTTCATAGAAAATGACGCTTCACTGGCCGAAATCAATCCACTGGTATTGACGGCTAAAGGCACACTCCTGGCCATCGACGCCAAAATGGTATTCGATGATAATGCACTCTACCGCCATCCCGACGTACAGGCTCTTTTTGAGCCCACTCCGGAAGAAGAGCTGGAAGCAACAGCCAAAGAGAGAGGTTTCAGTTATGTACGCATGGACGGTGATATAGGCTGCATGGTGAACGGAGCCGGACTGGCAATGACCACAATGGACATGATTAAACTTTATGGTGGTTCACCGGCAAACTTCCTGGACATCGGAGGCAGTTCTAATCCTGTAAAAGTGGTTGAAGCCATGAAGATATTGCTGAATGACCCGAAAGTAAAAGCTGTCTTCATCAACATATTCGGCGGAATCACCCGTTGTGATGATGTGGCTATCGGTCTGATACAGGCTTTCGACCAGTTGCAAACGGACATACCCGCAATTGTAAGGCTGACGGGAACCAATGAGAATATCGGCAGGAAATTATTAAAGGACAGCAATCGTTTTCAGGTGGCGGAAACTATGAATGAAGCCACTCTGATGGCAGTTAAATCAGTGAAAGGAGAAACTGTATGAGCATACTTATCAATAAATCGACCCGCCTGTTGGTACAGGGAATTACGGGCAGAGACGGACACTTTCATGCTGTAAAAATGAAAGAATACGGTACACATGTGGTGGGCGGCACCTCTCCCGGAAAAGGCGGCAGCGCCAT
>ERZ779907.197-NODE-197-length-14618-cov-3.77546_pt1 | contig 14618 bp, 8 predicted proteins | sample MGYA00511244_ERZ779907 | MGnify/ENA primary metagenome ERZ779907 (study PRJEB29588, sample SAMEA2150909) | human gut metagenome | biome: human gut; feature: human-associated habitat; material: faeces | place: Denmark | collected 2008/2010 ... | reverse complement strand
CAGCCATTGGTTCTTCGATAAGAACAACGGGAGGCTTTGCACCTGCCTGATATGCGGCGTCCTCAACAGCCTTTCTCTCAACCTCGGTAACACCCGAAGGCATACAGATTATAACTCTCGGCTTGCTGAAAATTCCGGGTTTCACCGCCTTTTTGATAAAGTGCTGAAGCATTTTTGCGGTTATTTTAAAATCGGCAATAACACCGTCCTTGAGCGGACGAACCGCAACTATGGAACCGGGAGTTCTGCCAATCATTTCTTTTGCCTGTGAGCCGACTGCAAGAACCTCGTCGGTACGCATATCAACTGCGACAACGCTCGGTTCACGCAAAATTATTCCCTTTCCTTTAAGACAAACAAGAGTGTTTGCAGTTCCAAGGTCAATTCCTATATCCTTTGAAAACGAAAACATCCCACAGCCTCCTTTTACGCTGTAATACCCAAATGTATTTTACTCAGGCAGTATACTTTTATCATATATCTTTTCACAAATAAGGGCAATGATAAATTGTCGAAATTCTTTTATTTTTTACCCGTTGAGCCAAAACCGCCCTCGCCACGCTCTGTGTTGCCAAGCTCCGTAACCTCTTCAACATCACACGGAACAACAGGAGCGATGACCATCTGACAGATTCTTTCAAACGGCTCAATCTCATAAGGCTTGTCCGAAACATTGCAAAGACCTGCGCAGATTTCTCCACGGTAGTCGCTGTCAACAACACCCACACCGTTTGAAAGGCAGATGCCGTGCTTGATTCCCAGACCGCTTCTTGCATAGAGAAATGCGGCAACGCTGTTGTCGGGAAGTTCAATTGCTATACCTGTAGGAACAAGCACAAGCTGACCCGGATTGATTGTGATTTTTTCGTCAATGCAAGCATATAAATCCATACCGGCAGAACCGTTTGTGGCTCTTTTCGGGATTTTTGCATTGTCTTTTACCTTTTTTATTTTAACAGTCATAGTTTACCATCCTTCATTTCCTGCAAAAATTTGCAGGAATTATTCATTACTGTTTTTATTTTTCTCTAAAAAAATTATTTATTGCAAAAATGTAATTATAAATCTCTGTTAAACGGAAAAATCACTTTTTCCACAAAACAATAATGATTATTTTAACATTTTCAACAATCTAATTAACACCTCGGCGGTACAGTCCATATGTTAATTTATCTTTCAACATCGGATAAAGGCTTGATTCGTTAAGACTTTCCACGGTTTCCACATAGTTTTCAACACTAAATCTTAAAATGTTGAAAGATGTTAAAAGTGTTAAATTTTGTTTATCAGGAACGAAAAGCAAGTCACAATTCAAAACCTCGGTACAGTTTCCGTCGCATTTCAGTAAAAATTGTTTACCGAGTCGGTCTTTCATTTTTGAATGATTTTTGCAAGTTTTGCAGTCTATACCTGCACCCTTGACAGGGCAACTCCTACAAATCATAAGAGGAAGGTAGCCGTAGCTGATAATTCCCCTCGGGATGTTGCCTCCGAGTGCGTTAATTCGCTTAAAATCGAGTTCAAAACTGAGTTCTGCGTCCTTGATTCCGTATTCCTCCGCCCACAAAAGGTCGAGAGTATTTACAAAATTCATTCCGAAACCCGAATGAAGTGTGAAACCGAGATTTTTTGCAATGTATAATGCTCCAAGATTGTTGCACAACACATCGGATATGCCGATTTCTTTCATCTCGGAAAGCTTTTTTGCAATCGTATCTTCCCATCCGAACATTCCTCTCGGAATTTCAACACCGATGTTAAAGCCCTCGTTTTTGAGCCTAACAAGCTCCCTTTTGTCGGCAAAAAGAGGAACAAAAACAAGCTCGCATTTTTTAAAAGCATCGGAAAGCTTTGTCTGAGGCACTCTTGCACGAGTGGATTTTTCCACAGGCGGTGTGAATTTTGGAAAAGTTATTTCGTAATCACGGTTGATTTTGTAGTTGTGAACAACACTTCTCGCCGTGTCGAGTTCGTCAAGAACATCTCTGCGCAAGGAATTGATAATTGAAAGCGGAATAGAAATGTCCTCATCAATATTTATGTTCACATTGGTGGGATTATATGCCGTTGAGCCTGTTTTTTCAAGCTGTTTTCTGCACTTTTCCGCATCAATCGGTCTGTTGATTGCTTTTTCGGTTACGGTATCTGCAATCTTTCTGACGGTGTGAACTCCGTCAGAGGCGACTAAAACGGGATTTTCGCCGAGTTTTGCCGTAAAATCAAAAGTTATTTCAACATTTCCGATTTCGTCCTTGTAGGAAGAACGGATTGCCGAAAACAGCTTTTCATCGGCAGAAACAACATCCGATTTTGTTCTTGTGCCGAACATATGACTTCCCGTTTTGCCGATGTAATAAGCGTCTGTAAAGCCTGTTCGTGAAAAAACCCCTATGAGCATCTTCTGAGTTTTGTCGCTGATAAAGCCGAAATCACGCTGTTCAACACACGCTCTTACTGCGGCTGAAACATACTCGGGGCGTTTCATTCTGCCCTCAATTTTAGCCGAGGCAACCCCCATATTTTGAAGTTCGCCGAGGTAATTTACAATACTGTTGTCTTTAAGACTTAAAGCATGACCGCCTTTTTGATTGTTTACGGAAAATGGCAGTCGGCACGGCTGGGCACAGGAACCACGGTTTCCGCTCCTTGCGCCTATCATTGCGCTGAGGTAGCATTGTCCCGAAACGCACATACACAATGCACCGTGAACAAAAACTTCGAGTTCAACCGGAATTTCACAGCATTTTTCAATCTCTTTTTTGCTCATTTCACGGGCAAGAACAACACGCTTGAAACCCATTTCATAAAGTGCCTTTACACCTGATGCGGTGTGAATGCTCATCTGGGTTGACGCATGAAGTGCAAGGTCGGGAACAAGCCTGTGTGCAAGCCTTGCTACACCCATATTCTGAACAATGAGTGCGTCAACATCAGCCTCTGCGGCTGAAATTATGGCTTTTTTCAGCTTTTCAAGCTCGTCGTCAAACACAATCGTGTTGATTGTGACATACACCTTTACACCGTGAATGTGACAGTATGCCGTTGCTTTCTTTAGTTCTTCATCATCAAAATTTTTGGCAGAGGAACGGGCGGAAAATGCCTTTTCGCCAAGATACACTGCGTCTGCTCCGCTCCTTACGGCGGCAATTACACTGTCAAAGCTTCCCGCCGGAGCAAGTATTTCTATCTTTTTCATTTCTTATCTTCATCAAACAGAGAGAACTGCGTCATTGGAACATAACCGAGAAGTTTTTCATTACGCAATTCCTGTTCTGTTTTTTTAGCCTCGTTTGACAGAACATTCACGGGTATATCATCTGACTGCTCTGTCATATTATTTTTTGCATTTGAAGTCTTTTTTTCCTTTGGAACTGAATTTTTTTCAGGCTCTGATTTTTCCGATTCGGCTTTTTCTTTGCCTTTCTCAACACTTTCGAGCTTTTCTTTAAGCTGTGAAACCTCGTGTCCGAGAACAGCGAGTCTTTTTTCAAGCTCTTTATTATTATTTATAAGTCGAGTGTTATCGTTCATGGCCTCCGTGAGCTTTTCTCTGTATTCCTTGCAAAGCCTGTTAAGATCATTTGTCTGCTGAATAATTTTATCGGCCTTTTCAACATAATCTTTGTTCTTTTTAAGAGCCTTGTTGCGGTCATCGCAGAAGTTAAGCGCCGCAAGAACCGCACAATCACGGGTATCAAGCTGCTTTGTGCTTTGGGCGGCCTTTCTTATGTGAGAAAGCACCTCGTTTGCTACCTTTTGAACATACTTTTCATCATCTGTTGTGATAAGTGAATAACTTCTTCCCTCAATCTGAACGCTTACTCTCTTTTTCTCCATAGGAAATGCATCTCCCTTTTATAGCTTTTTCGTCCTCATTTGACTTCTTTACATATATAATCATTTTACATTATAATATAAAATCGGAAATAATAAAAGAGTAAAGAGAATATTGTTTAAATATTTTTTCATTCGTAGACAAATTTGGCGATTTTATGCTGTTTACAACTTATATCGGTTGAAATATTTATTCTCTTATGATAAAATAATCTTTGCGTCATTTTGGCGGATTTGTCCTAATTTCCGATTAACAGGGCATAACCGCCAAAACAAAATTGACATTTCGGAATATATTATTATGGGAAGTGATTATATGCCCGTACCGTTTGATTCACGAAAAATTTACTATCGTTCACCGTTTGGTGCGGTTGAACAGGGTACCGAGATTCATTTCAGAATTCTTTTGCCAAAGGCGGAGCATACACAAAAATCACACTTGTGTGTAAAATATGATTATGACTGCAACTGGGAATTTACCGAGCTTATCTGGTGCGGTAAATTTGACGAGGATACCGAAATTTGGGAGTGCGATTTTACTCCGAAAAAAATCGGACTTTATTGGTATAACTTTAAACTTACTACCATTGATAAAACAAGATATGTTATTCCGTCCGATCCGTATAAGGTCAGCACCATTGAAGACTATATGGGCAGAAGCTGGCAGATTACCTGCTACAAAAAAGGCTTTAAAACTCCCGGCTGGCTTGTCGGCGGAATTATGTATCAGATTTTTCCCGACCGTTTTTATTTCAGCGGTGAAGAAAAGAATATAAAGCGTACCGACTTCAAACGCAACAAGGATTGGTATGCTCTCCCCGAATGGAAACCCGATGAAAACGGAATGATTAAGAACAATGATTTCTTTATGGGCGACCTCAAGGGAATTACGATGAAGCTTGATTACCTTGAAAGCCTTGGTGTAAGCTGTATTTACCTTAATCCTATCAGCGAGGCATACTCAAACCACCGCTATGATACGGGCGACTACTCAAAGGTTGATCCGATTCTCGGAACGGAGGAAGATTTTAAGCACCTTTGCGCAGAGGCTAAAAAGAGGGGAATACACATCATAAATGACGGTGTGTTCTCTCATACGGGAAGTGACAGCGTTTACTTCAACCGTTACGGCAGATACGGCAAGGGCGGTGCGTATAATGACAAAAACTCACCGTATTTCAGTTGGTACAAATTCAACGAATGGCCGAACAATTACCAAAGCTGGTGGGGCTTTGATACTCTGCCCGAGGTTATTGAGGAAACTCCGTCATTCAACGAATATATCAACGGCAAAGACGGCATTGTCAGAAAATGGATGAAATGCGGCAACTCGGGTTGGCGACTTGATGTTGCAGATGAACTTCCAGATGTGTTCATTGAAAATCTACGCAAAGCCGTTAAGGACGAAAATCCGAACGCCTTTCTTGTAGGTGAAGTGTGGGAGGATGCAAGCAACAAGGAAAGCTACGGTGCAAGAAGAAAGTTCTTGCTCGGCGAACAGTTTGACTCCGTTATGAACTATGTGTTCAGGGATGCAATTCTCAACTTCTGCAAAGGTCAGCACGGCAAATACACAATGGATCTGATTATGAGCGTAATTGAAAATTATCCCCGTCCTGTTCTCAGAGTGCTGATGAATTCACTTTCGACTCACGATACCGAAAGAGCAATCACAGTTATGGCTGGCGAACCGCTTGACGGCAAGGACAGGGAATGGCAGGCTGACACTAAGCTTGATGACGAGCATAAAAAACTCGGTGTAAAGCTTTTAAAGGTTGCAAGTGCAATGCAGTTTACTCTCCCGGGATTTCCGTGTATTTATTACGGTGACGAGGCAGGAATGGAGGGATATCGTGATCCGTTCAACCGTTGCTGTTATCCGTGGGGCAAAGAAAATAAGGAACTCATTGAATGGCACAAAAAGCTTGCCGATGTCAGAAAAAGCTGTTCGGCATTGTGGGACGGCGATTTTATAAATGTTCTTTCGGAGGAAAGAAGAATTTCATACATCCGCCACGACAAAGATTCCGCTATTTTCTGCACATTCAATCTCTATGATTATGAAGTCGAGGCAAAAATGCCGCCCGGATATGCTGACGGCAAGCCTGTTTTCGGTTCAAAGCTTGAGAACGGTATACTCACAATTCCGCCTATGTCCGCAGAATTTGTAGTTCTTGAACTCGGTATATGATATATGTAATGTAAAACAGAATAAAGTATAATTACAAGCGACAGAAATTAAGCTGTCGCTTGTTTTGTTGCGGTATTTATATGTTTGTTATATTTAATTTACCGACTTACTCATCTTCCGTTATCGGCGGAATAAAGCATTCTATCGCACTGCGAAGCTTGGGATGACGAATGACAAAATGGATTGCAGGCGTTTTTCCTTTGGACACCATCACCCATTGTCCCTCGTGAATTATAATTTTCAGATTATGAAATGCGTGCGCCGTACTGCACTTTAATGTGTAATTCGGGTTCTGCTCTGCAAAGGCCATTGATTCTTTCAAATGGGCAGTATATTCCTCTTCGTTATACGGAATATCTTCTTCACAAAATATACCCGAAAGTTCCAGCATGGGAGGACTTTTCGTAAAATTTTCCTGTACAAAATCAGGTATCTCATCTTCAATTCTTTCATTTTCAAGAATTATTTTCATTCGCTGTCTTTGTGTTTTTGCGTACTCTTTTATCTTTTCTTTTAGCTCTGCATTAATATTGTTCCGTGTAAGAATACGGTCAAGAAGCTTACTGCTTATTGTATACAACGGCAAAGAGGACAAAATACTGCGGCGTTTGCCTGCTGTTTTTGTATCGGCAAGAAGAAAGGCATTCAACTCATTTTTTCGTTCACTGCGATAAATTTCCATTAAAGGATAGGCATTTTTCAGCATTTCCTCGGCTCTTTTTCGGTAATATTCCACCTCACGCTTTACCTTTGTCAGATAGTATTTGCCGTCGGAATGGTATCCGGCAACAGCTTCGCCCGAAAGTGCGGCGATTCCCGACACCTTCAAAAAATGCAGAAAGACATCATTCGGAGCATTCTTGAAATAGTAGGGAGAAATCTGCCCTGTCATATACATCGGTATCCAGCTTTCAAGGCCAAGCATCATCTCATCAAAAGAACGGTCAAGATTATGTATTTGATGAAGATGCAGTCCTTTTTTTAGCATCATCGCCATGCCGAACATCCATTTTTTTGGGAACTCCGGATCCTTTGCCATTTCCTTCATCGGCATATCGCTGTACATTATCACAGGGGCTGATGATTTTGAAAGCACGGTTGATTTCAAAAAATCAAGCTCGCTCTCCATCATTTCTTTAATACCGAAATATGTCTTAGAGGACGGAATCTGAAACGGTACAGACGGAACTTTCAGCTCATCAAACTTGATAACCTTGATATATTCGTTCAAATCAAAGTCATCCAGCTTGCTTAAAAATTTTGAAACGCCGTTGCCTTCGGCTTTTTGCACGGGCTGTTTCAAAAGCCAGCTTTTTATTTTTGCGTATCGAACCGACAAATCATAAATTTCATCAATATCACAGCCAATCAATTCTGCAACGGCACCGATTTCGGACTGCGTCTGCATTGTTCTTGTAACAAAGGAAGCAACCGCAGATGCAAACCGCTCGGCATCTCCGGGCTTTCTTGAGCCGTTACGAATGCGAAAAACGGCAGACGCATCATAATTTGTGTACTGACACAACTGCGTCAGATTGACATTGAGTGCAGAGAGGAGTGTGTTGAAATTTTTCCGCAGTAACTCCTTGTCTGTGGATACAAAATCATCGCAGCTTACAAACGCTTTTTTCACAGCGTCAGCGGTGATTTGTAACTTTCCTTTTTGTGCGGAAATCTGTGCCAGCGCACAGCATAAATCCTTAAAAGGCTTTGTTCCAAGCTCGGGTACTCGTTCGCCGTTTCTGTATCGGCTGAAAGATGCCGCAGAAATGCCGGATAAATTACAGATATCTTTTCCCGTACAGGACAACTGCTCAATATAATCGTTTAATTTTTCAGAAAATTTCATAGATATCACTCCAATCGAGTTTGTTTTTAACAATGTTATAAGAGTATATTACAGAATAATTCCAAAATAGTCAATTGACTTTTTTGGAATTATGGTAAAATTGTGCGTAAAATATGCTAAAATAATGGTGAAATCTTTGACAGGTATACGGGGTTGTGTTCATCACAGCCAACCTGCCAATATGGCGGTAACGGACGGTAATAATACCAAACGGATACAGCCAAAAAACATTTTATGCGGCGTTAGCCGTTGAAAGGAGAAGATGAATATGAAAAAAACAAAACCAAAAAAACTGTTGACTGTTCTGCTGACCTTGTACTTGGCACTATCCATTGTGCCGATTACGGTGTTTGCGGATTCTGGATCGTATGCTGTTAAATTTTACCCTGGAGATTATGGAACCATGACTAAAAACGACCAGATTCCGTTTGTATATTATGGCTTTGACGATGATGTTAACAAGCCCTACTACTACAAGCTGAATGTATCCGAGACAGAGACTCTCAGTTTTGCCAGCAGCATCATCAATGTTCTGCTTCCAAATTCAGACTATGAGTTCGCTTACTGGAAAGCCGATGCCACCGTCTACCAGGTCGGCAGTGGTACTGCCATTCCGGCCGGCACCGCTCTTTCCTCTGATCAACTACAGAACAAAATTACCGTGAAAAGTGATGTGACGTTCACGGCTCACTTTAAGCAGATTTCTGAGTATCCTGACGATTCAGTAATCACCTCTGCCGCTGTCCAGAATGTGAAATTCAACTATCAGCCGGGTGATGCCCCACAGGCAACCGCCGAGGTATATAATGCCGATGCCGATAAATATGAAATCGCTTATGAATGCTGGCAGGAATTCGAAAACAACGAACCCGTTGCCGCCTGGTATTCCGATAACGGCTCGCATGGCTCTCTGCCGACCATCACAGAATTTGAAAGCGGCAAGCGTTATGTGTATTCCCTTATGCTGAAGCCGAAGGATGGATATTCCTTCAACAGCGAAACCACCGTTACAGTGAATGGGGAAAGCGTAAAATCGAGTCTGAGTGGGGAATACCTGTATGTCCCTGCTGTTAAAACGATTACACCGACAAAACAGAATACTGTCATTACCTCCGCCGCCGTGGAAAATGTGAAGTTGGACTATAAGGACGGCGAAACCCCACGCACCACAGCCACGGCAGCAACCGCAGACCGAGATAAATACGATATTCTCTATGAATGTTGGGGTAAGCTGGAAAAAACCGATGAGTACACAACCAAATCCGTGGCATACTGGTATTCAGACGAGGACTATTGTCCCTCAGGTTATGCAGATCTTACCTCCTTTGATAAGGATGGCAAGTATGAATATTCCGTACGATTGGAAGCCAAAGACGGCCACATCTTTAGTGACAGCATTTCAGCCGATGATATTACCCTCAACGGCAAAAGTCTGCCCGAAGGCTCATTTGCTATGACGCTGGATGACAACAGAACCTGTGTTGTGACCTACGGTATGAATATGCGCCCCGATCAGGCTGTAGAGAAAATTGACTTTAATGCTCGTATCAACTTTGATGCCGGCGACAAACCGAGCTTTATGACCAGCGCCGTGGATCCGTTTATTGATCTCGACCATGAGCGGTGGGACGCCAATGACGGCAGTGGCTATGGCATTACCTCCAGCGACTACTGGAACGAGCGTTACAACGGCAAGCTCATTACGGAATTTGAAGCCGGAAAGAGTTACACCTATGGCGTATATTTCAAGATTTCCGACTTGGGCATGGAAGAGGGCTACCGCTTTGATAAGAACACAAAGCTCTATATCAACGGTGAAGAAATCACCCTGACACCTGATCAGATCAATGTAGACGATAACGGCGAAACCATTTGGTTCAGCAATGTATTGACCATGACACCGACCACCGTGAAAGTTATTGATGTGGTGGAGATCAATGACGCCACTGTCAGCTTCAAGGACGGCGATAAACCCGTATTCACCGGCGATGTGCCCGATGATGTATACTACGTACTGCGAGCTGCGTGGTGGGAGCTGGACAGCAAAACCGGTGCGATTTCCGCAGATTTCTTCAGCGGCGCTTATGAAAACAAAATCACCGCTTTTGAAGCCGGAAAGACCTATCATTACGGTGTATATGTGGTGGCTGTGGGCTATGTTGAAAGCGAAAATACCACTTATGTATTCGGACCCAACACCAAGCTGAAGATCAACGGCGAATTTGTGAATTATAAGCGCTATGAAGGCGATGCCAGCGATGGTTCTGACGGTACTATGTGGGTTCTCACTGATCTGACAATGACTCCTACCGCAGACGGACATACACACAAGTACGGTACGGAATGGAAGTATGATGAAACGAATCATTGGCACGAATGTGAATGCGGCAACAAGGCTGACATAACCGCTCACAACTTTAAATGGATTGTTAACAAGGAAGCCACTACTACCGAAAAAGGCTCAAAGCATGAGGAATGCACCGTCTGCGGTTACAAAAAGGCTGCCGTTGACATTCCTGTGACAGATTTTGGAAACAGCTCGGACGACCAACCGAATAAGCCTATAAATACTGCCTCTTCCGAAAGCAGTTCTGCTGACCAAACAAACAAACCGATAAATACAGCCTCACCGAAAACAGGCAATACCGATAATATGATCTTATGGATTGCTTTGCTGTTTGTCAGCGGCGGCGGTGCATTCATTACCGCAACGGCTGTTGACAGAAAGAAAAAGTAAAACAAATAACAGAACAGATTAAACTATAAGGCGGCTATCGAAAACGATAGTCGCCTTGTCTTTTTGCAAAATTCATTTTTAATTTGCGTTTGTTGTTACCTGAGTTGCGTTTGCCACATAGCTTTCATACTCGTCAATGCCCCAGTTTTCTTTTACTTCATCAGAGATAGGAAAGGTGCGAAACAGCATTGTACTGCGTTCACTGTCTGCCTTATCCTCATTGGTGCTGAGAGCATAGACATTGCCGTTGTACCACAGCTCATTTGTATTTTCAAAGGTTGTAAGATAGAAAATATCCTGAATTGTATCGACCTTATTAATGCCCATTCCGCTTACTGCGGCAGCCATTACGGCACTTTTCATCAGGATTGTATCGCTGTTATTTTTCTCGTTCTCAATCGAAACAAAGTTGCTCATTGTTGTTCCGAGACCGATATTCATGATATAATTTGTCTTTGTTTCAACAGAGGCTGTGAAGTTGATTTTATCGGCATTGTAGTAATAATACTGATACTCCGTTCCGTTTGCGTCATTCTGAGGACTGCCGAGCATTTTCCAACCATTTGGATTAATCATATCAAGATTACCCGCCTCTTTGAGCATTTCGTTGTAATTATATGTAAATTCTTCAAGAGTGATTGCGTAGCACATTCCGTTTACATTTTCACTTTCTTTGCGAATGTTCGGATTTTCTGTTACCTTTGCCTCATCGAGAGTAGAAAATTTATCGGGCGCATCTACTACACCGGAAACATCGGCATTCTTCTTGTCAAAACAGCCGAAAAGTGAAAGCATGAGGATTGCCGCTACAATCAGAACTAAAGTTTTTTTCATCAAATCACCAGATTTTCATATGTGTCAAAAACTCCACTTAAAAAAGTGGAGTTTTCTTATTTTTAACAATTATTCTTCCGTATTTTCTTCGGTTGAATCAGAAGTTTCGCCCTCGTTATTTTCGGAAACTTCTTCTGTAGCCGCTTCTGACGGTTCGCCGTTTTCTGCGTTATCTTCGCTCTCGGCTGATTCATCATCTTCACCGTCAATGTGAGGAACACGGGCGATTGTTACAACCCTATCGTCACCGTTTACTTTCATTACGGTTACACCCTTTGAAGGACGGGCGCAAACACGAATTGATTCGGCGGCAATTCTGATAATAATGCCTTCTTCCGAGATGATAATAATATCATCGTCAAGGTTAACCACCTTGATAGCGGCAACATCGCCGTATTTTTCCGTGTGGTAGTTGGTAAGACCTTTACCGCCACGGCTCTGAACACGGTAATCATCGGGACTTGAAAGTCTGCCGTAGCCTGTTTCGGAAACTGTGAGAACAAGACCGCCCTCACGGACAACACTCATTCCGACTACACAGTCGCCCTCTTTGAGAGCCATTGCCTTAACGCCTCGAGCCTGTCTGCCCATTGCACGAATGTCGGTTTCGTTAAAGCGGATAGCCATCCCCTTCTTGGTGGCAATAATAACCTGACTGTTACCGTCGGTCATCCTTACCCACGCAAGTTCGTCACCCTCGTTGAGTTCAAGAGCGATAAGACCGCCCTTTCTTGAGGTATTGTATGCATTGAGTTCAATACGCTTGATAATGCCCTGACGGGTGACCATAACAAGGTATTTTTCCTCGTCAAATTCAGGCACTCTTATCATTGAGGATACCTTTTCGTCGGGTGAAATCGGAATCAGATTTGCAATATTCACACCCTTTGACTGACGGCTTCCCTCGGGAACTTCATAGCATTTAAGGCGATAAACTCTGCCCTTGTCGGTAAAGAACAGAACATAATCGTGTGAATTGATTACGAACATTTCAGCCGCAATATCTTCTTCACGGCGTGACATACCCGATACACCGCGACCTCCTCTGCGCTGAATTTTGTAGGTATCGGCAGAAAGACGCTTTACATATCCAAACTGTGTAAGTGTAAGAACGCACTCCTCCTGCGGAATAAGATCCTCAATATCAACCTCACCGCTGACAGCACAAATTTCTGTTCTTCTCGGATCGGCATATTTATTACGAATCTGCATAATTTCTTCTTTTACGATTTCAAGCTGTCTTGGCTCGCTTGCAAGAATTTCGAGATATTCTTCAATTTTTGCGTGGAGGGCTGCAATTTCATCCTCAATCTTAGTCTGCTCCATATTTGTGAGCTGACCGAGACGCATCTGAACGATAGCCTGAGCCTGAACATCATCAAGACCGAAACGCTCCATAAGACCTGCTTTTGCGCTTGCAGTATCCTTGCTGTTTCTGATAATTTTGATTACCTCGTCAATGAAGTCAAGAGCAATCTTCAAGCCCTCAAGAATGTGAGCTCTGTCACGGGCTTTTTTGAGGTCAAAATCAGTACGGCGGCGAATAACCTCAGCCTGAAATTCAATATAGCATTGGAGCATTTCCTTGAGTGAAAGAATTTTAGGCTCGCCGTCAACGATAGAAAGCATAATTGCACCGAAGGTTGTCTGCAACTGCGTGTATGAGAACAGCTGGTTAAGAACAATCTGAGGTGAGGCATCTCTCTTGATGTCAATTTCAATGTGCATACCCTTACGGTCGGAATGATCCTCGATATTTGAAATACCCTCAATTCTCTTATCCTTTACGAGGTCGGCAATGTTTTCAATAAGTCTTGCTTTGTTGACCTTGTACGGAAGCTCCGTAACGATAATTTTATATCTGCCGTTTTTAGCTTCGATAATTTCGGTCTTGGCTCTTACGGTAATTTTTCCTCGACCTGTTGCATAGGCGGCACGAATACCGCTTCTGCCCATGATAATACCGCCTGTCGGAAAGTCGGGTCCGGGCATACACTCCATAATCTCTGCAAGCTCGGCATCGGGATTGTCAATGAGAGTACAAACTGCATCAATTGTTTCACCGAGGTTATGCGGAGGAATTTCGGTTGCCATACCAACGGCAATACCGCTTGAACCGTTTACGAGAAGGTTTGGAAAACGGCTTGGAAGAACAGTCGGTTCTTTAAGACGATCATCGTAGTTTGACATAAAGTCAACCGTGTTTTTCTCGATATCCGTGAGCATTTCAAGAGAAATTTTACTCATTCTTGCCTCTGTATAACGGTAAGCGGCAGGCGGATCACCGTCAACCGAACCGAAGTTACCGTGACCGTCAACAAGCATATATCTCATGGAAAAGTCCTGTGCAAGACGAACCATTGCATCATAAACCGAGGCGTCACCGTGAGGGTGATACGAACCAAGCACCTGACCTACCGTGTCGGCACACTTGTGGTACGGCTTTGACGGATCAAGACCGATTTGATTCATTGTATAGAGTATTCTTCTGTGAACAGGTTTCAAACCGTCTCTGACATCGGGCAACGCACGGGAAACAATAACGCTCATGGAGTAGTCCAAAAAGCTTTTTCTCATTTCATTTTGCAGATCGACATCAATAATTCTCGAATTCTTGTTCTGATTCTGTTCGTTATCCATATTCTTTCCTCGCTTTTCAAGCTCTTGTTACTGTCTGTTCAATAATTTATAATAATGTTATTTTGCGTTTTTTGGGTGGCTTAGTGTGTGATTTTGTTTCAGTAGGGGCGTTCATTGGACGCCCGCCCTGATGAAACGATTTGTTTTACACATATTTTTTGATGTGATGAAAAGTGTTTATGAATTTTGTAGTGGCAAACCGTGTTCGCCATTCATTTTGCTTGAAAAAGCAAAATGATTAAACAACATTTTTTATTTAACATAATTACCGATTTAAACAAATCATTTGTATCGCCAAGTAGGTTTTGCAATTGTTTTGATTTTGTGCCTTTATTCAATTCGTGTTTACACACGAATTGATTGGCGATCACTGATCGCCGCTACAGTATGGCAATACATTTGCGGCATTTATAAAATCACATTTTCGGCATATTTTGTACTGTTACTTGCGGGCGGCCAATGACCTCCCGTCTGAAATATAGTCGCAATGCGTTGCACATAAATGTGCCGCCTTTTGCTCGTTATTTCAGACA
>ERZ779907.172-NODE-172-length-15761-cov-2.00618_pt1 | contig 15761 bp, 15 predicted proteins | sample MGYA00511244_ERZ779907 | MGnify/ENA primary metagenome ERZ779907 (study PRJEB29588, sample SAMEA2150909) | human gut metagenome | biome: human gut; feature: human-associated habitat; material: faeces | place: Denmark | collected 2008/2010 ... | reverse complement strand
TGAAACCTGCGCTGGCGCGTGGCGAACTGAGAAGTATAGGTGCCACTACTCTCGATGAATATCAGAAGTATTTTGAGAAAGACAAAGCATTGGAACGTCGTTTCCAGATTGTATATGTGAACGAACCCGATACGCTGAGCACCATATCCATCCTGCGCGGACTGAAGGAACGCTACGAAAACCATCACCACGTACGGATTAAAGATGACGCCATCATTGCCGCCGTAGAGTTAAGCAATCGCTACATCACGGATCGTTTCTTACCGGATAAAGCTATCGACCTGATGGATGAAGCTGCCGCTAAGTTGCGCATGGAAGTAGACTCGGTTCCGGAAGAATTGGATGAGATTTCACGCAAAATCAAACAATTGGAGATTGAACGCGAAGCCATCAAGCGTGAGAACGACAAGCCAAAGCTGGAACACATTGGCAAGGAACTTGCTGAACTAAAAGAACAAGAGAAATCTTACAAGGCGAAATGGCAGAGTGAGAAAACGCTGGTTAACAGAATACAGCAGAACAAGGTTGAAATAGAAAACCTGAAATTCGAAGCTGACAAGGCAGAACGCGAAGGCGACTACGGCAAGGTAGCCGAAATCCGCTATGGCAAGTTACAGGCTTTGAATCAGGAAATTGAAGATACTCAGAAAGAGCTTCATGCCATGCAGGGCGACAAAGCCATGATTAAGGAAGAAGTAGATGCTGAGGACATTGCAGACGTAGTATCTCGCTGGACGGGTATCCCTGTAAGCAAGATGCTGCAAAGTGAAAAGGACAAGCTGTTACATCTCGAAGATGAACTTCATCAACGTGTCATCGGACAAGATGAAGCCATCCAGGCAGTTGCTGATGCCGTGCGCCGTAGCCGTGCCGGTTTGCAGGATCCTAAACGTCCGATTGGCTCGTTCATCTTCCTCGGTACTACCGGTGTAGGTAAAACAGAACTTGCTAAAGCACTTGCAGAATTCCTCTTCGATGACGAGACTATGATGACGCGCATCGATATGAGTGAATATCAGGAGAAGCATAGTGTATCACGTCTGGTCGGAGCGCCTCCGGGATATGTGGGCTATGATGAAGGTGGGCAGTTGACCGAAGCCATCCGGCGCAAACCGTACTCTGTGGTATTGTTTGACGAAATAGAGAAAGCGCACCCGGATGTATTCAATATCCTGCTGCAAGTATTGGACGACGGACGGTTGACGGACAACAAGGGACGTGTGGTAAACTTCAAAAATACCATCATCATCATGACCTCGAATATGGGTAGTGCCTACATTCAGAGTCAGATGGAGAAACTGAACAGCGCCAACAAGGAGCAAGTGATAGAGGAAACGAAGAAGGAAGTGATGAATATGTTGAAGAAAACGATTCGTCCGGAATTCCTGAACCGTATTGATGAAACCATCATGTTCCTCCCACTAAATGAAAGTGAAATTAAGCAGATTGTAGTGCTCCAAATAAAAGGTGTACAGAAAATGCTGGCTCAGAATGGTGTGGAACTGGTACTGACGGAGGGAGCCATAGAGTTCCTTACCAAAGTAGGGTATGATCCGGAGTTCGGTGCCCGTCCTGTGAAACGAGCTATCCAGCATTACCTATTGAATGATTTGTCGAAAAAGTTATTGGCACAGGAAGTAGACCGCAGCAGGTCCATTATTGTAGATGCCAGTGGCGAAGCGCTGGTATTCAGAAATTAAACTGAAAAACTAATGAATAAAAAAGGCTGTCTTACCACATTGATAGAGCAAGACAGCCTTTTCATTATTCTATAACGAGCTGCTTAACAACTGGTGCGGACAGGGCGTGTGTCACAACCAACACATATTCTCCTGCACACGGTAAATCAAACGAAGAACTTTCCTCCTGCGTCTGTTTCACCTCAACCACCTTCCCCCGAATATGATACAAACAAAGTGTGGCATTCGGCAACACTCCGTCCACATATATCTTCCCAGCGGCTTTATCCACCTTCACTGTTACGCTCTTATGCTCTTCCATCTTATTAATACGCAGCCTCAAGTCCCCCTAAAGGCAGTAAGTTCATATATAAAGCGTGGGAACTGCTGTTATTATTGTACCTGGGGCTCTGGACTGCCACTATTCAAATAATATACAACAGCCCACGCTCCGTACTATACATTTGAATATGCATATACAACAGAGCATGAGCGTTTGTTGTCTATTATCCTTGAATAGCGTGAAATTGTCCAGATTTCAAGTACAAGATAATATTAAACGCTTTTATCCATAATTATCCTTCAATCTTTGTGAGAGAGGTCACTACCCACTCTGCATTTCAGGATGGCAACAAAGGTAAGAAAAAAGTAGTCAAAATGAAACTACAACATAAAAAATATGCGGATACCCCCGGGAGTACCTGGGATTATCCGCATATTCTATCAAAAGAATTGTTCTATTTAAAATTTATTCTTCTGTTTTCTCCTCTACTACTTCTTCCGTTTCAGGAGTATCCGCAAAATCAGTCATTCCGCAAGAAACCAACAGATTGTACCAGGAAATAAGCTTCTTGATATCCGCCAGATATACACGGTCACGGTCAAAGGTCGGTAAAACTTCTCCCAAATAAGCACGAAGTTCGTCAGCAGTAGCTTTCTTCAAATCCATTACGACAGGAGCACCGTTTTCCTTCTCTTTCATAGTAGTCAACACATCTTTCAAAGGTACATCGTCCGTATCTGTATACATGGCAATATCACCCAAAGAGATTATTTTTTCGTTACCATAAGCGGGGAAACGTTTCTTGTCCGTCAGAGACTCTACAATCAACATATTTCTACCTTGTGAAATGAGTTTATACAATCCCGGTTTACCGGAGATAGACAAAATAGTCTTCAACATAGTATGTTCTATTTTTTATTAGTAATATTTTATTTTTTCGGTTGGCAAAGGTAAGCAATATTTTTAGATAGAGAAGTTATAACTTCTAAAACCTGCGGAATTAACGGAGTTTCACCGTCGTTTACAATTACAAAATCAGCATTGGTACGCTTCTCCTCATCGCTCATCTGGCTACGGACACGACGTTCTACCAATTCCCGCGGAGCAGCATCGCGTTGCATGGCGCGTGCTATGCGAATTTCCTCGGGCGCATAAACCATCACCACAGCATCTACTTCGCCAGCAAAACCTGCTTCAATCAGAATAGCAGACTCCATCCCCACTATCGGATAAGCAACATGGCGCTCCACCCACCGACGGAAATCATCCCGCACCCGCGGATGGATAATGCCATTCACTATACGGATATGTTCGGGATTACCAAATATATAGGAGGCAAGCAAAGTTTTATTCAGTTCATCGCCAATATATACTTCCTCTCCCAACAAAGCAATCAGTTCCCGGCGAATCTGAACATCTGAAACCGTCAAGTGCTTTGACTCGACGTCCGAGATATAGACGGGAACCCCCATCGTTTCCAACAGACGGGAAACTACACTTTTCCCACTGCCGATACCACCAGTTATACCTATCTTAATTGCCATGTTCGGGTGCTACCTGTTCAATGAGAAAATCTACTTGTTCGGGATTAATACGTATTTGGTTTACACCTTTCGGCACCGACCTCAGTTTCACGGTATACTTATCCGAACCGAGTTTCAAAAGTTCTTCATAAGAAACATTGATATGAAAGTCGCTCCCTGTTATTTGACGGAAATGGCTCAAACCAACCTGAAAGGTAACATTTACTTTAGATGGGAATGCACGTAACACTTTACCTGCCGGGAAGTTAACCCCACGCAAAGGGACTTCCACTGTCTTCTCTGTATAAATATCCACCGGAAAAACCATCTCTACCGAAGCCGGAACGAACTTAACCCCCTTTTGACTGAGCAAAGGAATTTGCCGCTTCAATGTATCAGAAACATCATCAAAATTAACTTTTTGCGTATAAGCAACAGTTATGGTATCCAATGCTCCCGCAGGTGCATAAACCAACACCGAGTCCGGTTTGCAGATTGTATCCGAGATGTAATATTGACGGCCTGCACTTACCGTTCCCTGAAACTTTACCGGAACTAATTTAGAAGCTCCTGTAGAATAGATATACTCCAATGTGTCGGGCTTCACAGAAAGTAACTTTGTAGATACATTCAACTGGCTGAGCAGTCTTTTCTCAAACTGTGAAGAATAAATACGTACATGGTTATCATCATTTCCTTTATAATCAGAAAAATCCAGAGTAATAGGAAAGAAACTCTTCCCAAGCATGTAATTAAGCAACACAGTACCCTTATCCTTTACCCGGATATGAAGTTCGGAAGATGGTTCGGAAGTTATCACGACATTGTTAGGTACTCCTTTCAGACGCACAGGAATGGAGAATTCCGTTTCATAATCATTGTTCAACGTCTGGAGCAGCCAGAATCCACTAGCAATAAGAAAGAAAAATAAAAAAATTAAGAACTCTCTGCTCTTATCACTGAGCAGAAAGTCCTTAACTTTCCTCGTTGTTATCAGATATATGCGTTTTATGTTCCTACGATTAATCATAGGCTCACTTATTCAAAATTATTTAGCAGCCTGATTACTGTTAGCATCAGCAGCCGCGGCGAATATAGAATTCTTATCAATTCTAATCTTAACATTAGAAGCTATTTCAAGCACGATATCATTATCATTAATTTCTTTGATAACACCATGGATACCACCGGCAGTAATCACCTTCTGGTTCACTTGAAGTGATTTACGGAAATTTGCAATTTCTTTCTGCTTTTTGTTTTGTGGGCGAATCATGAAAAAATACATGATAGCAAACATGGCAATCAGAAGAATCCACATCATGCTACCACCACCAGGCGCTGCGGCAGGAGCTTGCAAGAATACGGTCATTAAATTCATAAATTATTCGTTTTTAGTTTTTAATACTCAACAAAGGTATCAGTTTTTCGCTAACTTACCTTCTTTTTTTAATTGATTAACTATTCCGTCCAAAGTACCGTTTACAAAACTTCCGCTCTTTATCGTACTGTAGACCTTAGCTATTTCAACATATTCATTTAACGAAACACTTACCGGAATGTTCGGGAAACTCAGAATTTCTGCTAATGCACATTGCATAATCACTACATCCATAAAGGCTACACGTTCCAAATCCCAATTGCGCGTATTCTCACTGATAAGGTGACGATAGTAATCACAATTCAATATAGTACGACGGAACAGACGACGGGCAAATTCCTGATCTTCCTCATCTTTAAACTCAGGCAACAAAGGTTGGTTAGCACCATTTCTTTCTTCAAAACGCTTAATTGTCTTCAGAACAAAGGTATCTACTATCTCTTTATCGTCATTCCAATAGAGACTCTGGTCTTCCAGCAAAGTATCCAACTCCTCATTATTGAAAATAAAAGCTTTATAGAGCTTCCTCCATAATTCACGGTCGGCTTCATAAGATTTATCAGACGAAGCCATATATTCCTTATATATATCGGAAACTATAATCTTATCATACAATCCTTTCACAAAATCTTCGTCATTTGCCCACGAACGCTTTTGGTTGGCTGCAAAGTCCATCAACTGTTTATTAACCTCCAGTTGAGAAACAAACTTGTTTTCTACGAATTTCATGTTGGGATACAACTCCTCTGCGGTCGGAGCTAACTTGGCTTTTGCCGCATCAATGCGTTTTTGTGCGTAAGTCGTCAGAGCTACCATCAGCATAAGCAGATAATTATAAAGGTCATACGCTTTTGAAAGACTAAAGAATAATTCTTTCTCCGCTGAGTCTAAATTTTTACTGCCATTCTGATAATAAGCATATACAATCTGTATAATCTTAAGACGAATAAGAACTCTGTTAATCATAAGTCTATTTAATCAATACTGTTTTAACGAGATGCAAAAGTAGACATTTTTAATGAGTTTACACAAATAAATCACATTTTTTAATGCAGAAGTTCATTATCCGGGCATTTTCTTTTGACAGTTTAAAAAAAATCGTCAATTTTGGAGTCACTAATAACAAGAGACCTATAAATATGGAAGACTTAAAGAAGAAAAACGGAGCGGACATGAACGATAAGGAGATTGTATTCTCTAAATCCATTAAAGCAGGTAAACGAATCTACTATCTGGATGTGAAGAAAAATAGGAAGGATGAAATGTTTCTCGCTATCACTGAAAGTAAGAAAGTAGTGACCGGTGAAGGTGAAGATGCACAGGTGAGCTTTGAGAAACATAAGATTTTCTTGTATAGAGAAGATTTTGAAAAGTTCATGAACGGTCTGAATGAAGCTATCCATTTCATTAACCAGAAAGAAATGCTGGAAGTCATAAATGATATGAACGCAGAGGCAGATGCAAATAGAGAAGCTGAACTCGACGCTATAGCCGAAATGAATGAAAAAGGTATGGATTTGGAAGGGGAAATCAAGATTGATATTGATTTTGAAGAGCCAACTCTTTGATAATTCAAAAAGAAGCTGTACTTTTGCACCGCTTTTTTGCAACATTGTGTGGCTAACCCCACATCGTGCGATGGTGAATTAAGCAAGAACTAACTTAATTTAGAGTAACACAAAAAATTTAAAAAATGAAATCAATTGAAGTAAAAGGTACTGCAAGAACTATTGCAGAGCGTTCTTCGGAACAAGCAAGAGCTTTGAAAGCTATTCGTAAAAACAACGGCGTACCCTGCGTACTCTACGGAGCAGGTGAAAACGTTCACTTCACTGTACCCGCTGACGGTTTGCGTAACTTGGTTTACACTCCGCACATTTATGTAGTTGACCTGATTATTGATGGCAAGAAAGTAAATGCTATCATGAAAGATATTCAATTCCACCCGGTAAAGGATACCATCCTGCACATTGACTTCTATCAGATTGATGAGGCTAAACCTATTGTTATGGAAGTTCCGGTACAGATGGAAGGCTTGGCAGAAGGTGTGAAAGCCGGTGGTAAGCTGGTATTGCAGACACGTAAGCTGAAAGTAAAAGCTTTATATAACGTTATTCCAGAAAAACTGATTGTAAACGTTGCTCACCTGGGACTGGGTAAAACTGTTAAGGTTGGCGAATTGAGCTATGAAGGTCTGGAATTGATGAATGCTAAAGAAGCTGTCGTATGCGCCGTTAAGCTGACTCGTGCTGCAAGAGGTGCTGCTGCTACTGCTGGCAACTAATCAAGCTTTTCGTAAGAAAACAACATATTCCGGAACGCGGATTAACGCAGATGACGCAGATTTCACTAATCCGCGGAAAGCTGCGATAATCCGCGTTCCTCATTATAGTCACAGGGTTAAAAGATACAATTTCTCAAAGAAATGAAATATTTAATTGTTGGATTAGGAAACATAGGTCCTGAATATCACGAAACCCGCCATAATATAGGTTTCATGGTAGTGGATGCATTGGCTAAAGAAGCAGGCGTCACCTTTAATGACGGACGTTATGGTTTTACCACTACACTATCTGTCAAAGGACGTCAACTACTACTGTTGAAGCCATCCACATTCATGAACCTCAGTGGAAATGCTGTGCGCTACTGGATGCAAAAAGAGAACATTCCCTTGGAAAATGTGTTAATAATAGTAGATGACCTTGCTTTGCCATTTGGTACTTTACGCTTGAAAAGTAAAGGTAGCGACGCTGGCCATAACGGATTGAAGCACATTGCAGCTATTCTGGGAACGCAGAATTATGCACGGCTCCGCTTCGGCATTGGTAACGAATTTCCACGAGGCGGACAGATAGACTATGTGTTGGGACACTTCACCGAAGAAGACTGGAAGACCATGGACGAACGTCTGAAAACAGCAGGAGAAATAATCAAGAGTTTCTGCCTGGCCGGCATTGATATTACCATGAACCAATTTAATAAGAAGTAGTAGTTACTTAAATAATATGAGTGAAGCAAGAATAGATAAATGGATGTGGGCCGTACGCATCTTCAAGACACGTACCATTGCTGCCGAAGCATGCAAAAAAAGCCGCATCAGCATAAACGGAGCCTTAGCAAAGGCTGCCCGCACAGTGAAACCGGGAGATGTGATACAAGTTCGCAAACCACCTATCACCTACTCTTTCAAGGTACTGCAAACCATTGAGAAGCGTGTCGGAGCAAAGCTTGTTTCGGAAATGATGGAAAATGTAACAACTCCCGATCAATATGAACTGTTGGAAATGAGCCGCATCAGCGGTTTCATAGATCGCGCCAAAGGTGCCGGTCGCCCCACCAAGAAGGACCGACGGACTTTGGAAGAATTCACAACTCCTGAATTCATGGACGACTTTGATTTTGAATTTGATTTTGAAGAAGAATAAAAAGGGGATTCACATTATACTATTATGAGCGAAAAGAAGATTAAATGGGGATTCATTGGTTGCGGAGAAGTAACCAAATATAAAAGTGGTCCCGCCTTTCAAAAAGTGGAAGGTTCGGAAGTGATTGCTGTCATGAGTCGTGACGGTGCCAAAGCCCAAGCCTATGCTGAAGAAAGGGGCATCCCGAAGTGGTATGACGATGCCCAGGAACTGGTTGATGATGAAGAAATAAATGCTATTTATATCGCCACACCGCCTTCTTCGCACGCTACTTATGCCATTATGGCAATGAAAGCCGGCAAACCTGTTTATATAGAAAAACCTATGGCGGTAACCTATGAAGAATGCTGCCGCATCAACCGCATTTCAAATGAAACAGGGGTTCCATGCTTCGTGGCTTATTATCGCCGTTATCTACCCTATTTCCTGAAAGTAAAGGAACTGATAGAGAATGGAATGATTGGTAATGTCATCAATGTGCAAATCCGCTTTGCCCAGCCTCCCCGAAATCTGGATTACAACAAGGAGAATCTTCCGTGGCGCGTACAGCCTGACATTGCTGGTGGTGGCTATTTCTACGATTTAGCTCCTCACCAAATTGATTTATTACAAGATATGTTCGGTTGTATTCTTGAAGCTAACGGATACAAGAGCAATCGCGGCGGATTGTATCAAGCCGAAGATACTCTAAGTGCATGTTTTCAGTTTGATAGTGGATTGGTAGGTAGTGGTTCCTGGTGCTTCGTTGCACATGATTCTGCTCGCGAAGACCGCATCGAAGTTATCGGGGACAAAGGAATGATTTGCTTCTCTGTATTTACTTACGACCCCATCGCACTGCATACAGAAAAAGGAAGAGAAGAAATTCCGGTAGCAAATCCGGAACATGTACAACAACCGCTCATTCAAGCCGTTGTCGACCATCTTTTGGGTAAATCCGTCTGCACCTGTGATGGAGCAAGTGCAACGCTGACAAACTGGGCGATGGACAAAATACTGAATAAGCTTTGAGAAATTAAAAATTAAAAATTGAAAATTAAAAAATGCCATGCGGTCACAGCATAGCCTATTTTTAATTTTCAATTTTTAATTTTTAATTTCTCAAAGTCCTTTCTTTACTGCCTCTTTTCCCGGATTCATCTGGAATGTACCGCCGTAGTCAGGACCATCTACATACTTCGGAGCAAGATGGAAATGCAAATGCGATAATTTATCAGAATATGCACCGTAATTGATTTTTTCGGGATTAAATGCTTTCTGCATGGCACGAGTCACACGGGTAACATCTTCCATAAAAGCATTACGATCTTCATCACTCAATTCGTTCAAATCATTGGCGTGGTCTTTGTAAGCAACAAGACAACGTCCTCTGTACGTTTGTTCCTTGAATAAAAACACACGAGACACACTCAGTTCTGCAAACTCAATCATCAGATTGTGCAGCGTCTCATTATTCTGACAATACAGACATTCTTTCGGATCACTTTTCATGATATTCTTGGTTTATTATTTATGTTTACGGAGCAAAGATAAACTTTCTATCCTTATTTCATGTCGACATTCTCATTCTTTTGTCCGACTAATTTATACACATCAGCATTTTCTCCTACCACCCAGACAACATCCCCTTCCATAAACGGCTCGTGCGAATCGGGGGCATGCAAAGCTTCTTCTCCTCTTTCCACACCTACAATCAGGCAATGATATTGCTCGCGAATGCCGGACTCACGCATTGTCTTGCCCAAGAACAGAGAATGGGTATCTATACGGAACTGACGCAAAATCATCTCACTCTTCTCAACCACATCTGTTTCTAAGGCTGCTGCCTTTTCCATCTCCGCACCAAACTGGTTCAGTTCTTCATCTGTGGCTATGACTTGTATCTTATCTTCCGGAAAAAGGCGTACGGAAGCACCCGGTATATTAATCCTCTTCCTTCCCCGGAGGATAGACACGACATGCACTCCATATTGTTTACCCAAATTAAGTTCTGCAAGCGTTTGTCCTGCCCATTCTGACTCACCAGGTACTACAAAATCCGTTAAGTGCAAATCACGGGATAACAAACGTCCGGCGTATTCCGGTTTTTTTTCGCCCATATATTCAGCACGCATATCACGATAACGCAGATTCTGAAAAAACTTACGCTCTATCATAATAGATTGTTTCTTCAACTGGCGGGACAAAATCATCATCGTAACCAGCAATACAGCCACCCCGAGCAACAATCCAACAGATATTTTGAACAAACCGGCTATCACGAACATTACAAATGAAACAGCAATCAAGATACGTATAACGATAGTCGCAACCAAGGGAGCACGATTGCCACGACTATCATTCCACAAAGTTACAAATTCTACAGAATGATTCTTTTTAATCATGATAGCCCGCAAGAAAGGAGCTATAAACAAGATGGTAACTACTGCTGCCAGCAATTTACCCCAAATACCAGGCAAATTTTCCTGAAATATCGGGACTAAAAAACGGAAGGACAAGGCAATAACCGCTATACTAACGATGGAGTAGACTATTGTAATCCTTGTCAGGGCAAAGATAAACTTCTTCCAGAGACTTTCATGATTCATGGTCTGAGAACCGGAAGCATATCGCGTCAGGAACTTCATCCATCGGACCGGCAGATGTTTATCTACAAAGCCGGAAGCTGGCTCAGCAAAGCGAATCATATAAGGAGTCAGGAAAGTGGTAATGACAGAAACCGCCACCACAATAGGATACAGGAAATCACTCGTCACATGGAGGGACACTCCCAGCGACGCAATGATAAAGGCAAACTCACCAATCTGTGTCAAACTGAAACCACATTGCATAGCCGTCTTCAAAGGCTGTCCCGACAACAACACTCCCAGTGTACCAAACAAAGATTGTCCCAGAATGACCGCCAATGTAATCACGATAATCGGAAGCGCATATTCCACAATCATAGCAGGATTCACCATCATACCAACCGATACAAAGAAGACGGCACCGAACAAATCCTTTACCGGTTTTACCAGTCGTTCAATACTTTCCGCCTCCACCGTTTCGGCAAGAATAGAACCCATTATAAATGCACCAAAAGCCGCAGAAAAACCTGTACGAGCTGCCATAACCACCATGCCAAAACATAAACCGAGCGAAACAATGAGCAATGTTTCCTCACTCATCAGCTTGCGGCAACGTTTCAACAATTCAGGTATCAGATAAATGCCGACCACAAACCAAAGTATCAGGAAAAAGAGCAGCTTTCCGATACTTTCCAGCATTTCCGAGCCTTCAAAATTATGCCTTACCGCCATAGTAGACAACATCACCATCAAGACGATAGCAAGGATATCTTCCAGTATCAGCACACTAAGCACCAGCCCGGTGAATTGCTTCTTACGCATACCCAAATCATCGAATGCCTTATAGATAATAGTAGTGGAAGACATCGCAATCATACCACCCAGGAAAATGCTATCCATACGTTGCCAACCAAAACCGGTGCCCACGGCAATTCCCAAAAGAATCATGCAGAATATAATAGTGCAGGCAGCTATGACGGCCGCTCCTCCTACTTTGACTATCTTCTTGAAACTAAACTCCAGACCTAATGCAAACAAAAGGAAAATCACGCCGATGTCCGCCCAAGTCTGTATATTTGCCGTATCCATAACCGAGGGAGTATAGGGCATATGCGGACTAGCCAGGAAGCCTGCCACTACATATCCTAACACCAACGGTTGCTTCAGTTTCTTGAACAATAGCGTCATGACTCCAGCGCAAATCAGTATCAGAGCCAAATCGTTTATTAAAGTAGCCAAATGTGACATATTATTTGTCCTTTCGTGTTTTTGCTGACAAAAATAGTAATTTTTACAGCACGAAGAATCACAATCCCACAAACTTTTTTCCCTATGATATTGTTGAGATGACAATCAATCATTTAAAACATATTATTATGGAAGAAAAGAAAGAAGCCCGTGAAGAACGGAACAGAGAAAAGTTGGCTAATGCCGAACTGGTCATGGCAGAATTTTATGCAACCTGGTGCCCTCATTGCAAGCGCATGCAACCTATTGTAGAAGAATTCAAGAAATCAATGGAAGGTACTCTCGAAGTGGTGCAGGTGGATATTGACCAGGAAAGTGCACTTGCTGATTTTTATACCATCGAAATGTATCCTACATTTATATTATTAAGGAAAGGCGAACAGCTTTGGAGGCAATCGGGAGAGTTACCTCTGGAAAGACTGGAAAAGGCGGTGAAAGAATTTAAGTCTTGATTGGTCTGTTTTTCCTCTTCTTCATACTCAAACCGTACCAAAACCGTACCTGCTCCGTATTTTCTCCGTGTCCTTAGGGAGGGAGTAGGTACGAAGCAGGTACGAGCCAGGTACGGACCGGGTAGGTAGAAGACCCGAAAATGGTCTAAATATCGGATATATCTACAATTTATTACTCAAATAATCCGTCAGACTATCCTCACGCTCCAACCCAAACTTTTTGCGCAGGCGATAACGGATGGTCTCTACTCCACGAACAGAAATATTTAACAGAGGTGCAATTTCTTTGGTGGAAAGATTCATCTTGAGATAAGCACACATCATACGCTCATTATTAGAGAGATCGGGATGCCGGGCATGAAGACGTTTCATAAAGTTATTGTGAATCAAATCGAACTGATCTTCAATACGCTTCAACACCTCATCACTCTGGATATTAGAATCAATTTTGCTATTTATCACCAAGAGAAGCTGCTTACCTTCGCGGGCACCTTCCCCTTTCAAGGAAGCAGCTACTTTAAAGATTTCCGATTTAATCTCCGTCAACATTTCATTCTTGCGGACGAAGTTTATCATAAGGTTTGCCATCTCCTGACTCTTGTGCTGAAGGTCATATTCCAGCTTTTCTTTTTCAAGTTGCATGATCTGCTTCTCACGGAGAGACTTTTCGGTTTCAAATTCTTTCTCCATTTCATGAAGCTTTTTATCTTTCTCTACAACAGCCAGTTCTTCCTTTCGTTTCACGCGAGTGTCGTCCCAGCGATAGATATACCACGTGCCCAATAGCGCCAGAATAAAGTAGCAGATATAAGCAGGAACACTACGATACCAAGGCGGAAGAATACGGAAAGAGAGAGCATCTGCCGAAGTTGTACCATCCGGATAAATCACCTTTACCTCAAAAGTATAGTCGCCTTCGGATAGATTACTATACTCCTTGGTCCGCACGGTGGTATAATCCGACCAAGCTCCTCCATTCAGGCGATACTGGAAACGGACATCATCGCTCCCCAAAGCAATAAAGGAAAGGCTATAATCAAAGCGGACAGAATTGGAAGTATAGTCAATAGCGAGAGATGGCTTCTTTCCAAGAAAATTGGCCGTAAATACCAGCGAATCTTTGGGGTAAGTGAGATGCATGTTCCTGATATATACGGAATGAGTCAGGTCTTGCCGATGCTTCACCGCCGGAATGGTAAATAAAGCAAAGCCTTCTTCGCTCGGAATCACTATTAACGAGTCCGACAAAGGGATAAGCGCTTCATAAGGCGGTACAAGCTCCAGTAAAGACTGGCGGATGGGGTTTATACTGGTGTTGGCTCCCCGCTTATAAGTTCCCAGGTTGGCTATACAGATTTCATGAGGACTCAAACTGATGAGACGGTCATGATATTCCAACAAGCGGGTATAAGGTACGGCTCCATTCAACAGATTATTCAAATCACTACAAGGTTCCATCATATCCTTATGAATGTTATATTTATAGATCCCTTGCGGAGTAGCGAAATAAACACGACCTTCTATTTTGGCAACATGTATATCACGTTCCACCGGAAGCCCTTCTGGCACGCTATAAGACTTCATACTAATTTGCCGGGTTAAATCTTCACTCAACTCAATACGCATAAGAGTACCGGAGTTATAGACCCATAAAACCCTGGCAGATTCCTGCTCAAACAAACGGCACGAATCCATAAATCCATCGACCTTGCAAAGTACACTCCACTCTCCCGCTTTCTTTTCCAAAAGATAAATACCGTTATAAACCCCGACAAACATACGGTTGGGTTGCCCCACAACCTCCTGACAATACCAGGCACCCGTGATATCCGTTATGCGGCGCACACTGGTGCCTTTTATCAGAAAAATGCCGCGGTCGTGAAGACAAAAAAGATCATCGCCAATCTTACAAAGATTCCAGACCTGACCACTGGATTGAGGAATGGGGTGAATATCAGGCAAATCACCATCCAACTTTACCGGATAAGAGGTATAATAGAGTCCGCGATTGGTGCCCAGATAGAGGTAACCGTCTTCTACGGCGGCCGTGTAGCCCGTGCCATAAGAATAGGGATATGAATATAGATTGGTAAAAGAGGAACTAAGGGAAATGTAATCAACCCCACTATCTAATCCCGCCCACAAATTACCCTGACTATCGAAAGCGACCGAAAGCACGGTATTGTTGCGCAATCCGTTATTCTCGTTGAAGTATTTCACATTCATCGTAGCACAATCTATCAGCAACACACCTTTATGAATAGTTCCCAAAGCTATTTTGTCATCTTGGGAAGCCACACAAAACACTTCATTCTCACGCATGAAGTCTTCGGCACCGGTAACGAAAGGCACAGTGGTGCGTCCATTGCTATAAAACAACCCGTCATACGCCGTAACAATAATGACGCCTCCACCCTTATGGGGAATGATGCCACGGATACGGTTGGAAACCAGAGACTCCGCTCCTTGCAAAGGAAAGAAAGTATTTCCGACCAGCACCCACACGCCACGGTCGGTACCTATATAAAGGATGCCATTCACCATATTGGAGCAATCTATCTTGGCATCCATTTCAATAGTGGTATATTTTCCATTCAGATACTTCACCACACGGTCATCACCTTGCACATACAAGATATTATCCGCTTCATGAATCCCCCATACATTGCCCAGAAGACGGGAGTCAGCACCGAGCGTATCGGACATGCAATGATAAACCAGTTCGCCATCTTCCGCCGGTTCGTAGTAACCGAATTCATTGATGCCACCTGCATATATTCTCTTTTGAATAGTGGATGCCAGCACAGAACGCACATCTGAAAAGTTATTCATCGGAAACACCTTCCAGACATTTCCATCAAATTGCACCATACCATTCTTATTGGCAAAGTACACCCAATGGTCATCATAAGGAGCTATCTGCCAGGTTTGCGTACCTTTCCCATAAAGGCTTTTATCAAAGTTGACAATGAAGTTATTCCAACCGGCAAAAGCTCTGCCAAAAGGTATCAGAAGAAGAAATATGAGAGTCAGATATGAGGAATGAGATTGTATCCGTATCATAATATTAGATTTAGCGGAACAAAGCTATTACTTTTTTCGCGAAAAACAAATAAAAAAAAGAGATACATTCTTACATAGAACATATCTCTTTTTTGAGCCTCTTGTCGGATTCGAACCAACGACCCCGAGATTACAAATCACGT
>ERZ779907.167-NODE-167-length-16119-cov-1.59058_pt1 | contig 16119 bp, 10 predicted proteins | sample MGYA00511244_ERZ779907 | MGnify/ENA primary metagenome ERZ779907 (study PRJEB29588, sample SAMEA2150909) | human gut metagenome | biome: human gut; feature: human-associated habitat; material: faeces | place: Denmark | collected 2008/2010 ... | reverse complement strand
TAGAGTTATCAAACCTTAGTCTAGGATGGATGTTAGCATTGGTCATATCAGTATTAGTACTACCTTTTAAAATGATATTACCAGTTACAGTACCACCAGTTAAAGGTAAGAACTTACCATCAGCCCATCCTGTAGTAGCTAATTGTTTCCATGATTCCCAAGCTGTACCAGTACCAAACCTAACCCACACATTAGAATTATCAGTAAATCCAAGCTGAGCCGCTTTACCACCAGCCCAGTCGGAAGTGCTGCCATATTTTCTGACAGTCAACAGTCCAGTGTATGTACCCCCATCAGTAAGTCCTGCTTTAGCGTTAGCCTTGAAATCAAGCCAAAGACCAGCTGAATGTTCTTGTGGAGTTGATGCTGTTTCTCTATTATCAATATGATTTATAGTATTATGAGAGTGCTCTGTCCTTAGTCCTACCAAGTTTCTAGCATCCCATATCTTATAATCAGTTCCATTATACCTATGTTGTAAGTCTGTTGCACCACTCCTAATATAAGTAGTACCTGCTTGCATACCTAAGTATGTGTAAGTAGTTCCAGAGTACATTACAAGACCATTACTCCCAGTACTTTGAATTTCAGTTACTTTGAGAGTTCCAGTCATTGTATCACCTGCTCTATTTACAGCGTTAGCAAATGCTCTAATATTATCTCCATTAAAGACATATGCTTTGGAACTATCACTTGCTTTAGCTCCCCATATATGGGTTGGAGTTGCATTACCCCATTCCCAATTCATTGTAAGACCAGAAGCTATACTGTACCTCACATAATTAGTAAGTACATTGGGGTCATTACCTCTAATAACATAAGTGCTATCAAGGTATGTACGGAAGTTAGCCTTATCAATTACTGGAGTCCATTCACTTACAGCTCCTGCTACATTTCTTCTATGCCATAGTCCAGCTGTACCTGTAAAGTTCTGAGCCAATTCAGTATAATAACCAGATGAGTTATTGTGTAGAATTTTAATTCTATTAGACCAAGAACCAGATACGGGACCTTTATTAGCATCTTGTAATATTCCACCATAACTTCCGTAAGTAGCATCTAATAATCCAGATGGATTTAAATCAACCTTCAACGCTGGACCACCAGGAGTAGTAGCTCCTGCATAATTATGTGTATGGTCTCCAGTAGAAACTACTTTGCCATCACTATACAGTTTATTGTCAACACCTATATATACCTTAGAGTTGGTATAAGTCTGAGGATTGTCAGCTTGAGTCAAAGAGCCAGTTAAGAATAACTTAGTAGCCAACTTATCAGTAGCTCCAGCTGTGTTTCTTGTATCTAATGTAGATATAGTAACTTCATTATTACTGCCACTAAGTGTTACATTAGTACCAGCTTTGAAGGTCTTATTGGGCGAAGTAGTTGGCTTATAAGTATCTATAATAGCATCACCTTGTTTGAAGATTAAATCATAGAAATCATAAGTTGTGTCCTTACTACTAATAGTTACCTTCTTATTAGTTGCATCAGGAGTTAAGGTTACATTAGTGCCTTGAACTAAGGTAAATGAGTTATTAGCCGCATTAGGGTCAAATGTAGTAACCTTAGTAACAGTGCCTCCCACTTGTGTTTGTAAATCTAAATTATAGATAGCTTGATGTTCAGTTAATACTTTCTTTCCTAAGCTATACAAGCAGTTATCAGTTCCAATATATACATATTGATTACTATAAGTCTGCGGAGAAGTAGTCTGTGATTCAGCACCAATAAGGAACAACTTCTTATCAATAAGGTTAGTAGCTCCCGCAGTATTTACTGTATCACTTCCTGGGTCGGCAGTAATAGTTACATTACCTTGACTATCTCCAGTGATAAGCACGTTATCACCTTGTATAAGATTTAAGATTCTAGCTACAGAACCATCAAAGGAGTGCATGTTCTTTCCATTATACTGGAATCCTATAGAGTGTACTACCTTCTCAGCAGCTACGGCAGTTGCATCAGCAGGTAGATAATCTACATTACTAAAGGCATTCTTACCTAAAGTCTTTAGAGTCCATTTGTTAGCTACTCCAGTAGATAGAATAGCTTGGTCAGCTGTACTTCCACTACCTGTTAGTGTAGTATAATGTTGAACGTGTCCATCTAATGCTAATATCTTCTCTATTCCTCCTATGGTTAAACTAACTTTGTTACTGTCCGCATTTGAGAAGAATCCTCCATATAGTCTACCATGAGTCCACACTTCACCAGTGTCCTTTATGTAGACAATGGCTGACCAGTATATATCTCCACTGGTATCTGCTGCACTCGTAGGTAACTTCCATGTTGTGAATACGTTCTTACTCGCACAGTCAATGTATTTTGTTTTAATTAGCATATTGTGTTATCACAAAGTTAATAAAAAGGAGGAACTGAGTCCTCCTGAATTATCTTGAATAAGTTATGTTTCCACCTGAGTCTACAGTAGCCCATCCAGTTACTAATTCTCCCTCTATCCACAAGAAATCGCTGGAGAATATTAAGTCTGCATTCTCACCAATACTTTGAGGTAATAATGAAGATGCTGTGTAGGCTAATACATCACGCCAGCTGTTATCTGATATTGAGGTAAAGGTTAATGTATTTGTTGCATTATCCCAACTCAATCTCATGTTACCTGCTGCCCCAAAAGTTAAATCTCCAGAATCTGTAGAATTACTTAGGATTTGGGATGCTGGCTGTCCAGAGTTCTGATAGTTAATAGCACGCCATGTTTGAGATATTGGAGTAATCCATGAAGGAATACCATTATTATTAATAGTAAGTACCTGTCCTACACTACCATTAGTAAGCCCAGTAATTAGTTTACCAGTTGTACTATCAAACACAGCTACCTGCCCAACTACTGACCTTGAAGGACCACTAACTACTCCAGTAGTATTTGTTTGTACAAATGTCCACTTAGTTCTTACTTGTGACCAAGTGGAAGAGGTAGCAGCGGGCCTATTCTCCTTACATATTAATAAGTCACCAATTTCTACTGGCTCTCCATTAATATATCCTACACTATCAGTATATGTACCAGTTCCGAATGTTACTACGTAGGTATGACCTACGTCAGCTGAAGGTGTAAATGAACCTGGGCTTGTAGTTCCAGCCTCAACTGCACCCTTATATAGCATTGCATTATTAGAACCAAGAATACTATCAGCATAGTCTTTGGCAGTCTGGATTGCATTCCATACCATTAAAGGAGAGGCTGCAATAGCTGCAACTATGTTAGTGTCATTTATATTCTCATTACTGCTTGATGGGTCAGGTTTAGTATTAAGAATGTCTTGTAACTTTACATGACCATATAGTTTAGTAGAAGCACCACCATATTCTGGTTTTAATGATAAGTGAATCTTTGGTGTAGCCTGTCCTTGTACATCGCCCTTTAAGTTACCAATAACATAACCATCCAAGACTGATAAGTCTCCATGATTAACATTAACTGGTCCATTAGAGTTCATACCTCCAGCTGTCATCTTCTGTGTAGCATCATTAAATACTAGACCATTAGCCTTTCTTACCTGAGAGGTGTCCATATTATTACTAGCCTCATTATAAGATAGTAATATATTTCTATCTCCCATTAGATTTGAAGGAGCTAATTGTTCTACATAATCTCTGATTTCTATGTTATGATTCTCAGCTGATGTAATATGTCCAGTAGAATCTACAGTTATATTAGGTATCACAAAGATACTTGCATTACCTAAATTAGTAGATTGACCATAAGAGCCAGGAACTGCTCCACTCTCTTTGTGTAATAGCTTTCTATTAGCTGCATCCCACTCTAGAGGAGGTTCAGTATCTACTCTACTAAGAGCATTACTACTAATAATAATTCTATTACCATCACCTTTTCTAACACTAATACTCTCACCAGCTGTAGACATTAAGAAGAACGAATTACCAATCTGAACCTTTACAGAACCACTAACCTCAGATATTTCAATACTAGGGTATCCAATACTAAAGTATGTTCCACAAGTCCACATTTCCCTTGTATCTTCTATGAACACAATAGGATTAAGACCCTTTGGAATACTCTCAATTAAAGGTTCAAATACTTCTTTCTTCTTTATATAAGCAAACTTACTATCAATTACCATTATTCAATTATTTTAGTGCTTAGTAAGTTATCTAATCTTAGAGCTGTTTGTGCTAGTGTTTCAGTTTGAATCACATAGTTACCAGTTGCATTTATAAGTATATCAGTACCATCTAATACTGGATTGGTTTTAATGGGTTTCTTGTTAACAGTCTTGTTTCCAATCTCATCAATTTTAGCTTGCATTTCATCCAACAGTTGTTGAACTTTATCAAGTATATCAATGATTTCCTTATTGTCCAAGAATACTACCCACTTTTCACCATCATATAACAGCATCTTACTGTTATCCTTAATCCAGATATGGTAAATAGTTGGAGGGATTGTATCACCCCTCCAGAAATTTACCTGTCTATTGTTTACCATTGCATCTGCCATGTTATTCTAGTATTATAGAAGCATTAGTAGTAATATTATTAACAATCTCCTCTAATGCTGTAAGTTTGTCCATTAGCAGTTTACCCTGAGCTGCTGATAGTGGAATGTCTGACCTATCTGTTGTTAGGTTATTTGCCACAGTATCAACAACCTCTGTAGTATAGTTAAATGACTGTTCACTGTTTCCGTAGATTAGGTTAAATACCATCTTAAAGTCTTGTGATGCTGACAGGTGGCATAATAATGTAATGTTAATGACTCTTCTATCATTTATATCAGTAGTATCAGTTCCCACTTTATTGTATGTAGTCAAAGTGGTGTCCTCATTATACTCAATAGACGTTGTAGAGGTTTCATATAATAGTTCCAGAAATTCTACAGCTTCTTCCATAGTACTAAAATAGGTACTAGGGGAACTATTACTTACCATATCAAACGGAATAGTAGAATTAAGGTATTTAACCTGAATACCTAATTCATTTACCTCCTTCTTTATAGTTGAATCATCATAATTATTAAGACGGTCTAACTTACTCTTATCTTCATTAGTAAAGTTGTTAGAACTCAGTCCCATTCCTTGAACCTTTTCTACATAGTTACTAACATCAGGTATTTCAGACTTTAGAGCATATCCACTTAAATCAACCCCAGGTATTGCAGCTATTTGTTGCTGCACCCAAGTCTGTGAAGCTAATCCTTCAATACTAGGAATACTCGGAGTATTGATAAGGTCATTATAATCTTTGGAGAATAATTCTGACTTATCAGCTTTACTATTCAAGGCGGTCTTTACATTACCTATCTCAGTGTTGATACTACCTATTGTAGTGTTCTGAGCAAGTATGGCATCACTCAGTTCCTTAAATGTATTGTATGATGGGTCAGCACCTTCTAAGATTATATCAAACCTTTCATCAGTGTATTGCTTAGCTTGCAATAAAGCATTACCAGCAGCACCTGCTGCTTCAGCTCCAAGTTCATCTAATGTATATGTTGGTTTATTGGGTTGTTTAGCCCATGAAGGAACAGTAGGGTCAGTTTCTACAAACTCAGTTAAATAACCTTTAGCTTCTAACTCTTGTTCAGTAACTAGGTTATCTGGTATTGAGTTTATATAACCCCTGTCATTCTCTAACTGTGATACTCTGGTAGGTATTTCAGTCTTATCTGCCTTACCACTAATATCTGGAATGTCTGCCTTATTAGCTTTCTTATCCACCTCACTAGATAGGTCAGTTATAGACTTTCTAATTCCAGAGTCATTATAGTTAGTAAGACCTTGCAGTTTAGCTTTCTCAGCAGTAGTAAAGCTCTGCTCTGATAAGCCCATTCCAACCTGCTTGTCAACCTTGTTGTTCCAACTATCAATATCCTGCTGATTTATGTTCTTAGCAGCACTAGCAGCAAATTGAGGCTCTAACTCTTCTGTTAGATAACCTTTAGCTTCTAGTTCCTTATCAGTAACATACTCTTCAGGAACTTCAGTTAGATACTCCGAGTCATTCTCTAGTTGAGAAACTTTAGTAGGTATCTCACTCTTGTCAGCTTTACCAGAGACATCTGGAATCTTAGCATCTACTTCCTGCTTAGTATAGTAGTTATTAAGCTGTATGTCTCCACCTTCAATAGCTGCAAGTTTATCATCAACCTCATCCTTAGTATATACTGTATGTTTGTCAGCCTTAGCTGCTAATAGTTCTCGTATAGTTGTAGTATCAATAGTCTCAGGATTATAGCCACTCTGGTCAAGTATCTCTACAGTTGTCTCTCCTAATCCTGCATGAGCACTCTTAAATATGTAATACAGATTACTAAATATCTCCTGTGTTCCAAGTAACTTGAATCCACCTATGACACTACTAACTCCCAGAACTGTGTTAGCTCCATTAGGAATCATAACATATATATACTCACCAGCTCCAGCATTTACTGTGTAGACATTATCAATAGTTCTGTCTAACTGTGTATAGTCTGGAGAAGTTCCAAAATAATTTGGATATTTAATGTCAAATGTAACAACTCTTGTAGCACTAATATCCTCATACTTGTACTTAAGAGTAATTACCATAGACGAAGTCCTATTAGTAAAGATATACTCTCGTACTTCTGGACTTAGTGTAACGCCGTTGATAGATTGCTCAATAACATCCTTATGGTATTCCCAAGTAACCTTTACATCAGTAGGTTCATCTCCATAACACATATACTCAGGGTCTAGAGATATAGCCTTGACGTTATCATCAATAGATGCAGCTGCAATTTTAGCATTAACCCATTCAGTAGAGGCAATTCTGTTAGAATTATCTGTCATCAAGGGCAATGTAGTAGTAGGAGTTCCAGCAAAGCTTGGAGAGAATATGTCGGCTTTGTTCTTAAATCTAATTTCTATCTCACATGCCCATTGAGCGAGCTTGAGGTTAATTTCATCAATAACCTTATTAATGTCGAAGGCTATTGAATCAGTTACAAAGGTATATAAATCTTTTTGATTAGACAAGTTACCTTTGATGTTTCCCCACTTTAGAGCATATTCATCTGCTATACCAAGATTAATTCTGGCTATAGTTCTCTGATACTCATCAGTTAACTCTGAGAATAGATTCTCCTTTTGGAATCCATCATCCCCGCCAGTACACCCATAATATTTAGAAGTGTCACAGTCATCCTTAATACAGATGTGGTCTACTCCTTCCTCTTCTACTTTTACACTGTCTATCTTGTCTATTGTAATAACACCATAGTCAGCACAAATTCCCTCTACTTCTTCTTTCTCTATAACACCATCAATTATTTTAGTATCTGGTTTTATGTTAGAAATAGAATGTGGGTAGTCAGGTAAAATGGGAGCTTCTTGTTCTTGTTCGTCAAGACGTATAAACTCTGCCATATTTTAGATTTGAATAATTTGATAAGCATATGTCATAGGGTCTAAGAAGGATATGATTGTAGCCTCATTAACCTTATGAATTGTTTTAGTAATGGTCATTGATAAACTAGTATCTCCAATAGGGAATACTTTATTATATAATGAGCCTTCCATGTAACACACATTCTCATTAAACATATTATTAACAGAGTTCCACCTTAAAGTTGTATCATGACAGCCTCTAAGGAATGTATTACCCTTACAGTCAGCTTCTAATACATTGTCATAAGTATCTCCTAAGAATATGTTGTTAGTACATCCTTGTTTTAATTCATTATGCTTAGTATTATGTAATTCTGAACTGTCAGTAATAATCCCGCCAGTTAAGTCTGAGAATGTGTAGAAATCTCCATATGCTGCTCCAAGATTAAGATTAGTGTTGTCTAATTCATCAGCAGTTCTTCTGAACTTAATATTCTTAAAGTCATAGTATGCTGAGTTGAAGTGATTGTCTCTCATAAAGGTTATTCTACCTTTGGTAGTAATACCATCTTCAAGAGTTTCTTTAGTCGGGTCATATTCAATAACCCAATCCTTCATTTTATTATCATCAATAACAACCCTTGGGTCTAACCTATTGTTAGTAATAGCTGTTACAATTAGCTTCCAAATAGGTGAGGGGTTAGTGGAGCTATCAGTGCCCCACGTAACCTTCTGACCAGAACTATTAGTAACGTTAGAAGAATAGATAGTTTGAAAGTCTGTAATAACATACCTTGCCCCTGTTACTAAACTTTTCTTACCTATATTATCATTGAGTACTGCGTAGGTAACTTCTAATGGTTTGGATTGTCCACCTTCCCCAGTATAATCAATGATACCTATGTTCTTCCTTAGTTGTTCCTGCTCTAAGTCAGTTAAACCACCCAATAAGTCTTTCTTCTTGAAATAATTATTCAAATCATGAATACAGGCGTAACGTCTTGTATCCCTTTCTATTGCCATGTTAATTATTCATTAGAAATTCGTATATCCCATCTATCTTATCAAAGTATTGACAAGTCTGAATAAAAGATATTTGGTGTAGAATCATACTATAGTCTTCTATGTATCCCTTATTCAATCTCTTGAGGAACTTATCAAAGTCTTTGATTACTTTTAACTTTAGGTTAGCCATTGCATCCACAACCACCTCCTCCTATAGTGTTCTTATCAACCATGACATCTTTACAAATTCCTCCACATTGAGTAATGTCTTCTAAGACTCTCTGAGCCTCGTAGTACTGACCTAACTCAATTAAGTACTTGATGACGTTGATTGCCATCCATATAATATCTCTATTGTAGATTAACATCTTAACATCATCAGTTCTATTCTTACATCTTCCTGGTAAGTCTCCTAAAAGATTCTTACACAGTCTATAGAAGCATTCATTAATGTGGCAAACACAGAATGTGTTCTTATCACCTCTAATGATTGTAGTAGTCTTCTCTGTAACAGTAGCTGGAGGCATAGCATTCACCTCTAGTATTTCTTCTACAGTTACTGCAATAGATTCTTCATCAACATACTTCATGAATGTTTCCGACTCTGTATCGTAGTAATAAACAGAATTATAAGCTGTTAGTGCAGTAGGATTTCTCTCTAACACATACTTCAACCATACATCAGTTGGTAAAATTATATGTGTAACTTCATATAGACCATCAATGGGCATCTCCAATTCGGATTCATCAATGCAATCTATAACGTGTTCTACAACATCATACTTCTGAGTTACTTCGTCTCCTGAAGACTTAATACTTGTTATAGCATTAAGAGTAATTGTTTGGCTGTAGGCATAATTACGAGTACTAACTGTGATTTCATCAGTCTCGTTTAAGTACTCGTCATTATCCCTCTCCAATCCAGTTATCGTAATACCACAAGCACCTTTCTTGCATATTTTAAATACTGAATCCATAATTATACGTTGAAGTCAGCTCTAACTTTAGTTTTGATTTCTCCTACTAGTGTAAGATAGTCTAGGTATTTCTGTCTATCAGTCTGATTATCAGATAATCCTAATACAATACTGTTGGAGCTGTTGATTAAATCAAACTCTTCATCTTGGTCTACATACTGCCTAATAATAGCTTTAATGCATTCTTTATGGTCTGGTTGACCATGTAGATGAACCTGAACATATGTCCACCTTGTCTCTTGTGTCACATCTTCTGTTTCTGGGTCTGTAACATCAACCACCTTTGACTTAATGTCGTAGTTATAGTAATATGTGCCATTACCTAGCTTCTCTATTGAATTAGGTTGTACATTCATTTCTATTCTTTTTGGTTCTAACATAAGGTCTTATTTTAAAATTTACTGGGAATGAATATCTGGTTAGAGAGTAGAATAGATTCCTACTCTTGCTCTCAAAGTAATAAGATTTGTTATTGTACACAAAGTTAACCCTAAAACACTTACTATAGCTAACCATATCTACAACATGAATATACTTGTTATAAAATCTTGAAATATTAGACTTCTTCCCATCCCAATTAGAGAACCTTAAACCTGTATCTCTTTGAATCTTCCTTAATAGATTCTTAGAATTACAGAACTTCAGCCAACCAAAGTATGATTGCATTCTCCTTCTCAATTCCTGTCTGTCAATCTTACCAGACTGATATTTCCTAACAAGTCTGAATAGTCTAATCTTAATTGACTTCCTTAGTAATACATGGGTATGATAGAACCTATAACCTACAAAGTCTATACCTCTATCATCTACTGGGAATATTTGGTAATTTGATTTTAACCTTAAATTTAGAACCTCCTTCAAGTACATCTTAATTGCTATAAGTACTGTTCTCAAGAAGTTCTTATCACTGCTGAGAATTACAATATCATCAGTATACCTGAAATAGAATTTACATTTTAACTCTTCCTTGACCCAATGGTCAAAATAAGCTAAGTATAGATTAGCGAAGAACTGTGATAAGTAGTTACCTATAGGAACTCCGTCAGCAGAATATATGATTTCAATAAGCAACATTAAAAGACCTTGGTCTTTAATCTTCTTTTTAATGATTTCACATAGTATGTCATGATTAACAGATGGGTAAAACTTTCTAACATCCATCTTAAGACAATACATTGTCTCCTCTGGATGTTCAGTTAATGCGGCTCTTAAATCATAAGCTACATTATGAATCCCTCTATCTTTGATGCAAGAGTAAGTTTGCTTAATAAATATTTTAGTCCAAATAGGTTCCATCACGTTCATTATAGCGTGATGTGTTATTCTATCTGGATAGTATGGCAGTCTAAATATCAACCTTTCTTTGGGTTCGTATATCTTAAACGTACTATACTCAGAGGTTTCATATACTAAGTCTTTTAACTGCTCAGATAACCTCTCATTCTCCTCTTGCCTATTTCTATCATGTTTGAGGATTCCCCATCTAACTGACTTATGCTTTCTAGCCTTATCATCAGCTTTCTCAATATTCTCTATATCATAAACCTTCTCATGTAAATAACCTATACGTTTCAAGTCTTATATATTTATTATGGAAGCTTTCGAGACTTAACCTACTAACACCCAGTTATTAAATACTACGTTGTCTTTTGCCAAGAGGCAAGGGTACTATTTAGACTGTAAAATGAAAACCAAATTACCTAAATAAAGAAATATATAATAAGCCTACATTCGTATTAGCATTACTGACTCCATTATTAGAATTGAAGTAGCTAAGACTAGCATTACTACCATTATTAGCGTTGCTGCTAACGATGAGTGTTTTATAGTAAATATAACTTGTCCAGCACCAACAGTATGTAGGTAAATAGTACCCCTAATCTCGTATTCTATCTATTGTATATTTTGTTAAACTACCTTATTTAGTGTTCTGAAGCCCACAGACGCAGAAGCACTACCGACCCCAGTATCAGAATAGACGTAGCCAAGACCAGCAAAACCACCACCATAATGAGCGCTGCCGCCAACGAGGAGCGTTCTTAATGCTGTGCTTGAAGCATTGCAGTAGTGGTAGTCACACATATAAGTAGTAGCAGAACCGCCAACTACTGAAGGTATGATTTCACCAGTTTCTCCAAGGTCAAAGTCCTTTGTCCATCCATCAGCTGCTACTTCTGTACCAGCAACAGTCATTTTACCTTTAGCAGTATTATCGTCTCCGAATGCTGTTGGGTCAGTAGTAGTGTATACACTACTTGGTTGATTAGCTGCTGTTCTTTCTAGGATAATACCATCCAAGTTAGTCCAGATGTCTCCGAATGGATTATCAAATCCTCTCCATCTTGGAACCTTGAATGTCTTAGATGCTACTGTTGTAGAATCATTTACTACAGTTTCAGGAATAACTAAATCCTTAACTCCAGTAAAGTTACCAATATCATTACAGTATCCGCATGGTGTTAATGGGTAATAACCATTATAAATATTCCAATCACCATTCCATGTAGTAACACCATCCCCTAGTCCACCTTGATGATAACCTTCAGCTGTTAAGTCGGCAGTATAAGCTTTCTGTGAGTTTAGTGTAGCATACTCGATAACCCAAGCCCAGTAGAATATCCACTTGTAATATTCATAGCATAACATTTCTGAACCAGCATTAGCAGCATAAGTTCTCATGTTTGCTCTTGAGATATTAGTTCTTGGTTTACCTAAGTCACTTCTGAATGCATCTGTATCTAAGTATGTATCGTTAGCTGTTCTATTACCACCACCTCTAAATTGAGCCGTAGTATTAACTACTGATACAGCCTTATTACCAGTTTGGTTTACTGTGCTTCTGTAGGCATCTACTAGCATTTCTGGAATCTCAATCCATGTATCATCCATTTTGATAGTAGACATTCTAACCCATCTCTTAGTACCTTCAACTCCAGACTTGCCATAGAACTTAGGAGTATGTACTCTTACAGTACCATCAGTCCCATCAAGAACAGAAGGAGTTCCATCAGCTTTCTGTGCCCAATCATTAGGGTTTAGATAATAATTGACTGCAGCACCATTGGCTACACAACCTTTATATTGAGATTGTACTGGCAGTGACTTATGCAATAGAGGATTACCAATTCTAGTTAGTGTTGGGTCTGCTACTGTAGAATCCCATTCAACTCCGTAGGAGTAAATGTCTTCTAATCCAGTGTAGTCAATTCCACCACCTCCTCCGCCTTGGTTATCTTGCCATTCAGCTGTTCCATCACCAGTATTTACTAGGATTTGTCCTTTAGCTCCTCCAGCTGGAATATGTTTGTTACCTGCTGTAGTAGGATGTACATAGTTGTTAGCATTGGCTGCTACACCTTGTAGTTTAGTCTTCTCAGCTGTTGTATAATCTTCTGTAGATAATTGTTTACCTTCAACCTTATCTACCTTATTGGCTATAGTACCTACAGCTGTCTTGTCTTCAGCAGTATAATCATTAGTTGAAAGTCCCTTACCATTTACCTTATCTACTTTGTTAGCTATCTTTGCTACTTCTTGCTTCTCAGCTGTTGTGTAGTCGTTAGTAGATAACTGCTTACCGTCTACCTTATCAACTTTTAGAGCAATAGCAGCTGTGCTTCTTGCCTCAGAATCCTCAATAGCTTTATCTACTTGTGTCTTGTTGTAGTAGCCTGTTAGGTCTACCTCTACGTGCTTATTACCTAAGAACTCCCATCCAGTCTTCTCACTAGTAACCATCCATATATATTCATCATATACATCGTTGGCTCTAGAGCTTTCATTAGGAACCATGTAAATGGTATTGGGATTACCCTTAGCTGGTAGTTCTGTAACAACAAGAACTTTACCACCTGCATCAGCTATTGCATCAGTTACCCACCGTTCTGTAGCCAAACCTTCAATTACCTTATTAACAGTAGTTGACTTATTAGCTCCATTCTGAACGATAGGGATTAACTCATCACCAGCCAGTGTCGTAGCAGGGGTCATTTGAGAGATTTTAATGTCAGTTGCTGCCATTATTCAAATAAAATTAAATCACCATTTTCTGTAACCATAAATTTACCATCTTCTAATATAATGTTTGCCAAATCCCTAAAGATTAGACCACCATCTTCTGTAAGTATATTAACGCCAATTTCGGCAAGAATATTTCTAGTAACATCAGTAAGATAAATGTCTCCATTCTCTAACTTCCACTTGTCTATAACAACAGATTCATGTCCTTGTCTCTTGACTATCAGTGGATAACTGCTGTTCTCAAATCCTTTTAATATTACTTGTCCATTGGCATCAGTTATGTACTCCTTACCCTTAAAGATAACTATAGCTCCTACTAAAGGTAGCCCAGTACCTCTATCTATAATTCTAACTACAACTGAGATAACCTTTAGATTGGCTCTCCCAATATGGTTACCAATGCCAATATAAATTCCCATGTTAGTTACCTACTTGTAATGTGTTTTCAGGTACAGCTTTAATTCCTATAACTAATTCAGGATTCCATCCAGGATAGAACACAGTAGCTATATACTGACCTTCTGAATCTTTTAACAACACCTCTACAGTCACATTATCTTCAGTAATATTCTTAACAAGACCCGCATTACTTCCATAAGGTAACTCAAAGTCACCTGCAGGTAGTAGAGATAATCTACTTACTTGCAGGGAGGTTGGCCTTTCATTTTGATTGAGATTAATCATTCTTATGCGTTTTTAACTTCGTTATTCATTTGATTACCATCGAATAATTGAGCATATTCAATGTCTGTTCTCTTAGTATCGTTATCAGCATCACTCTGAGATTTGTCTCTTTGAGTCCTAGCATTATACCAGTTAATATCAGCTTCATTCTGAACCTTCTGTCTTTCAATCTCCAACTTAGCCTCATTAAGACTTTCAATCTTACCTTGAGCTTGTTGTAGTTGTTGTTGTAACTTCTGATTCTCTTGCTGTAATTGTTCAAGCTGTTGTTGCATCTGACCCATCTCATTCATCTCCTTCTTCTTCTTAGCAAAGGCTTTAGTAACCTTAGCTTTAAGTTCAGTAAGACTTCTGGCAGTTAAAGCATCAACAATCATATCTGGGTCTAATTGACCACTCTTTATAAGCTCAATAATGATTTGCTGAACGTTCTGCATCTCCTTCATAATCTGAGTACTTGGCACAATGTGTACATCGTAATCAGTATGAGTAAAGTGCTCTGGTAATGCTGTAAATACCTTTTGTAACTTATCTCCAAGAATTAGAGTTCCAGTTAATCCTTTCTTCCACACTATCTTAGCTATATCAAGACAGTCTCTAAGGATGTCTATTGATAATGTGTCCATAGTCTGATAGAATGGCTTAGTAATTGTGTAGGAGTTTCTTGCTCCAGCTTCTACATTACTAACAGCATCCTTCTGTTGAATACCATTTAACCTTTCCCTAAATACTCCTGTAATAGATGAGGTCTGGTCTTCTACTCTCTGTAATGCTAAGTCAAATGCTTGGATTGTTTGTACTTTAATAGTGTCAGTGAATCCAGCAAATGAAGTATTGTTATTAAATGCTCTACCTTCTTGACTTGTATCTACTAGAGCTACTCCAGTCTTCTTAAATGCTATCCACTTCTGTATTCTTTCAGTAAGGTCATCACCTAATATAGTTGGAAGCATTGATAAGTCTAGCCAGTCTCCATCAGTACCACTATTAGCTAGAATATTATCTCTAAAGTAAGTAATTAAGTCATACTTGTCTTGTAGGTGTGCACATTGTAATACTAAAGATTGTGGGACATTATCCCTATTAACCAGATATACACCATTAACAGATAGTCCGCATTTAGTAGGAGCATCCTTAGTTCTAATTACATTCTCTGATTTACCAGTAAGAACATATATTGACTGTCCGATTCTAACTCCCTCGTACCTATTCTGAACATACTCATCACCTTCCTTATCTATATCAATCCATTCAGTTTCATAGACTGGTAATAGCTTGTAGTTGAATGACTCATAAGTGTCTGCGGGGAATCCTGGAACAATACCTTTACCAGCATCTAATCCAGCACCCTCACCTTCCATAATAGGTCTGCATCCTACTTGATTCTCCATAGCTCTAATATACATATAAGAACTATCAGAGTAATGTTCATACATATCCTCTAACTCAGCTCTACTCTCATCACTTAGGTCTTTGCCATACTCAACAAGAATCTGCTGTTTAGTCATCCATTTCCTAATCACAACCCTGTAACTATCCTTTACATAAGGAGATTCAGGGTTTCTATCAACAAATGTATTTAATGGATTAAGAACATCAATACTAATATTAGTTCCACTAGCTGATGGTTTAACTTTATAGAATGAGCATCCAGTAACAAGTAAGTCTAACAACAGTGCCTTTAGCTTATTAGCTAAGTCAGTGTTCCTTGATTGGATTACATACTCAATAACGTTCTGTGCAGCTATCTCATAGTCACTAACGAAGTTATTATTAATATCTTCAATTAGCTTCTCTATGTCCGCTTCAACTGAAGCATCACTAACATTACCTCCTCCTATAAAGGCTAGAATCTGATTGTTCAAATGCTTCTGTAAGAATGTATAGACTTGCTGACTTATTTCTAACTCCTTCTGCCTAGTAATCTTGGAGATTGTTTCCTTATCTTTGCAAGATACCTTTGGAAGAATTGGAATGTCTAAATACTCTCCAATTAAAGCATCAACATGTTTCTTTATAAGAGGAGTGAACTCAATAGAAGTAGGATTACCTATTCCAAAGTTTTCTTCAAGATACCTAAATTGCTCGGCGTCTCTCTTACC
>ERZ779907.164-NODE-164-length-16377-cov-3.57916_pt1 | contig 16377 bp, 11 predicted proteins | sample MGYA00511244_ERZ779907 | MGnify/ENA primary metagenome ERZ779907 (study PRJEB29588, sample SAMEA2150909) | human gut metagenome | biome: human gut; feature: human-associated habitat; material: faeces | place: Denmark | collected 2008/2010 ... | reverse complement strand
GGCCCCATTACCGAGCCGAGAACATAGTGTGTGTCGGAAACCCTGTTTGTCCATTCACGCATTGCCTCGTTTACGGCATCTTTAAGAGTCATTGTGCCTGTTTCAACGGCATTGACCTTTGCACCGAGAAGTTTCATTCTGTAAACATTGAGAGCCTGACGGATTGTATCCTCTTTGCCCATAAAGATTTCACATTCAAGTCCTAAAAGTGCGGCTACGGTTGCCGTTGCAACACCGTGCTGACCTGCGCCTGTTTCGGCAATAACTCTGGTTTTGCCCATTCTCTTTGCAAGAAGGCACTGACCAAGGCAGTTGTTGAGCTTGTGTGAACCTGTGTGGTTCAAGTCCTCACGCTTGAGATAAATCTTTGCACCGCCGAGGTCTTTTGTCATTTTTTCGGCATAATAGAGAAGTGACGGTCTGCCTGCGTATTCACGCATAAGTGTGTCGAGTTCTGCAACAAACTCGGGATCGTCCTTATACCTGTTGTATGCCTCTTCAAATTCATTAATTGCATTCATCAGCGTTTCGGGAACGAACTGTCCGCCGTGAATACCGAATTTCCCTTTTGTCATCTTGATTCCCCTTAATTACTTTTATATCATTGGTGTGCGTTGCACACAGCGGGCGGCCGATGACCGCCCCTACACTTTAATTGGTGTGCTTTGCACACGGCTTATAAATCAATTTTTTATTTTCTGCCCGACAATTCGTCAAGTGCGGCTTTTTTGTCGGGATTTCTCATAAGGGTTTCACCTATGAGAACTGCGTTTACTCCTGCGTTTTCAAGCACCTTGATGTCATCCCGTGTTTTGATTCCGCTTTCGGCAACAAAAATAATGTTGTCTGGAACAAGCTTACGGAGCTTTGTACAGTTATTTATGTCCACCGTGAAGTCACGAAGATTTCGGTTGTTTACACCGATAACTCTTGCTCCTGCGGCAATTGCGGAATACACCTCATCGGCTGTGTGAGCCTCAACAAGTGCCGAAAGTCCGAGAGAGTCGCAAAGCTTAATCCATCTTCTGATTGTGTCCGTGTCAAGAAGTGAGCAGATAAGCAGTACGGCTGACGCACCGATTGTCTTTGCCTCATAAATCTGATATTCACAAACTGTGAAGTCTTTTCTCAAAAGCGGAATACTTACATTCTTTGAAATCTCTTCAAGAAAAGCGTTTTCGCCCTTGAACCATTTTGGTTCTGTCAAAACTGAAATTGCACTTGCGCCTGCATTTTCATAATCCTTGGCAATCTGAACATAGGGAAAATCCTCTGCGATAATTTCCTTTGACGGGGACGCTTTTTTGACCTCGCAAATGAATGAAATGTCCTTGCCCGCAAGCGCCTTTTCAAACGGAAATTCATTGCCTGTTTCCATTGAAAGTGCTTTTTGCTTTATCACTTCAAGCGGAACTTGCTTTTCGATTTCTTCATATCTTACTCTGTTGGCATCTGCAATTGTTTCAAGTATCATTGTGTCACCTTTATTCGTTGGAAGCCTTTGCAAATTCTTCAATCTTTGCATAAGCCTTGCCGCTGTCGATAATTTCGTTTGCAAGTTTTATGCCGTCCTGAATTGAATCTGCCTTGCCGCCTGTGCAAAGTCCGAGTGCGGCATTGAGAACAACGATATCACGCTTTGCGTCCTTAATTTCACCGCTGAGAATTTCTTTTGTGATTTCAGCATTTTCTTTGCCGTCACCGCCTGCAAGATCCTCGGGTGCACAAAGTTTAAGACCGTAATCTTCGGGATTGAGAATAAATGTGTTGAACCTACCGTTGTCAATCTCACAAACCTTTGTTGTTGTTGTGAGAGTAACCTCGTCCATGCCGTCCATGCCGTAGAAAACATAGCCTTTCTTAACACCGAGATTTGAGAAAACCTGTGCAATCGGCTCAACAAGAGCCTCAGAATACACGCCCGTTACCTGAAGGTCTGCGCCTGCAGGGTTTGTGAGAGGTCCGAGAACATTGAAAATGTTTCTGATTCCGATTTCCTTACGGACAGGACCTACATACTTCATTGATGAATGGTAGCCCTGTGCAAACATAAAGCAGATGCCTGCTTTGTTAAGAACCTCTTCGCTCTTTTCGGGAGTGATGTTGATGTTGATTCCGAGCTGTTCAAGACAGTCTGCCGAACCGCTTTTGCTTGACATTGAACGGTTGCCGTGCTTTGCAACGGGGATTCCTGCGGCGGCAATAATAAATGCCGCTGTTGTTGAAATATTGAATGTGCCTGTACCGTCGCCGCCTGTGCCGACGATATCGAGTACATCACGGTTAGGCTTGATGTGGAGTGCTTTTTCTCTCATAACCTGTGCGCTTGCGGTAATTTCGTCAATTGTTTCACCCTTGATTCTCAAGGCTGTGAGATATGCCGCCATCTGCGACTGCGTTGCTGTGCCTGAGAACATTTCGTCCATAACCTGTGCCGCCTCATCAAAAGTGAGGTCATTGCCTGCAACCAACTTTTTTATTGCCTCTTTAATCATAAAACTTCAATCCTTTCCGTGTTATTTGCAAAGTGTAATAAAATTCTTTATCATTTCCATACCGTGTGAGGTGAGAATTGATTCGGGGTGGAACTGCAATCCGTAAAGCTCAAAATCCTTGTGCTTAACTCCCATAACCTCGCCGTCACGGTCTTCTGCGATTACCTCGAGTGTGTCGGGAACCGTATCTCTTTTCGCAATCAACGAATGATACCTTGCACCCTCAACAACCTTTGGAAGTCCGTTAAAAATTTTCTTGTCCGTGTCAACAATGATATCGCTCTTTTTGCCGTGCATAAGCTTTATTGCGTGGGAGATTGTTGCACCGTAAACCTCGCATATTGCCTGATGACCGAGGCAGATACCGAGAATCGGAAACTGTCCCGCAAGCACCTTTATAACCTCCTCACATATTCCGGCATCTTTCGGATAGCCCGGGCCGGGCGAAAGGATGATGTGGGAGGGAGCAAGCTTTTTGATTTCGTCAACTGTTATTTCATCGTTTCTTACAACCTTGATATCGGGATTTACGCTGCCGCAGAACTGTACAAGATTGTAGGTAAAGCTGTCGTAGTTATCAATAAAAAGTATCATAAAGCGTTTACCTCCCCTGCATTTTTAACTGCATTCATAACAGCAAGAGCCTTGTTGTAGGTTTCCTCGTATTCGCTTTCGGGACCGCTGTCGGCTACAATGCCTGCGCCTGCCTGAACATAAACCTTGTCATTTTTCTTGACCGCCATTCTGATAGCGATACAGGTGTCGAGATTTCCGTTGAAATCGACATATCCGAGCGCTCCGCCGTATACACCTCGGGGAGTTCTTTCAAGCTCTTCAATGATTTCACAGGCTCTGATTTTCGGAGCACCCGAAAGTGTGCCGGCAGGGAGGAGGGATTCGATTGCGTCAAAGGCGTCAAGTCCGTCCTTGAGCTTGCCCTCAACCTCACTGCAAATGTGCATTATCTTTGAATAGCGGAGAACCTCCTGATATTTTGTAACCTTAACCGAATTAAATTCGGAGATTTTTCCAATGTCGTTTCGTCCGAGGTCAACGAGCATATTATGCTCTGCAAGCTCCTTTTCATCGTGGATAAGCTCGTCTGCAAGGGCATTGTCCTCTGTATCTGTTTTACCTCTCGGACGAGAACCTGCAATCGGGAATGTGTTAAGCACTCCGTTCTGAAGCTTTACAAGTGTTTCGGGAGAGGTGCTTATAATCTCGTCACCGTCAATTGACATATAAACCATATAAGGTGACGGGTTTGTACTTCTCAGCACTCTGTATGCATTGATGAGGGAATTTTTGTAATCCGCCTCAAATCTTCTTGAAACAACACATTGGAAGATGTCACCGTCGAAGATGTACTCCTTGGTTTTCTCAACCATTTTGCAGAATTCTTCTTTTGAGTATGTGCTTGTAAATTCAACATTCCCGTCACTCTCAAGCTTTGGAAGGGGTTCGGGAGATGTGATTGTCGAAATTATCTCTGCAATATCCTTTTTGGCAAGTTCATACTGCGCCTTGGTGTCGTTTGTTTTCATATTAACAATGATAATGAGTTTTTCTTTAAGATGATCGTAGGCTATAATCTTATCGAAAAGCATCATATCAAAATCGTTTGTATCTCCTCTTTTGAGCTTTAAAACAGGCTCTGCAACAGAAATCATTGCGTAACCGAAATAGCCGACAAGACCGCCTGTGAACGGCGGAATGTCTTTGAAATGCGGAGTTTTGTAATCGGCAAGATACTCACGGAGAGCATCATACGGCTTTGCTGTTTTAACAACTCTTGCACCCTCGCCCGTAACCGTGAGAGTTCCGTTTTTGTACGAAAGCCTTGCCTTGGGGTTGAATCCGATGAATGAATATCTTGCCCACTTTTCACCGCCCTCGATACTTTCAAGAAGAAAGAATTTGTCGGATTTTCCTGCAATTTTTCTGAGCAGGTTAATCGGGGTAAATGCGTCAGCGTAGATTTCCTTGTAAATCGGAATAACGCTGTAATTGTCCTTGAGGTTCAGCACCTCATCGTAAGACGGTTTAATCATCGTACACCAACCTTTCTTTGGTAAAAGCTTTAAACATAAACAAAAAAGACCTTTGTCCCCACAAGGGACAAAAGTCTTGAAAAATCAACTTCTGCGGTACCACCCAAATTGACGATAAACGCCCGCTTTAACAGCATACTAACATATGCCTCTCACTTTAACGGTTGAGCTCCGTCGGAAACTACTTGCCAAAAGGCTTTCGGCCCGCCCTCACAAGTCCATTCGGCAAGTCCTCTGCTGTCAGCTTACACCAACCGCTGACTCTCTGAAAGCTTTGGAAAAACCTACTATTCTTGCTCACAGGTTTTTTCTTTATAAGACAATTATATGACTGTATTTTTGATTTGTCAACATTTTTTTGCGGTAAATCAAAAATTCTGTTTGAGAAACTCAACAATGTTTTCAAACTGCATTGAATGCGATGCCTTAACAAGCACAACATCTCCGCTTTTAATTGTTTTAAGAATTTCGGGTTTTGCATCTTCGATTGTGTCAAACGCTTTGCCGTCTGCACCTTTTGCAAGCTCCTTTGCAAGCTCGCCTACGGTTATAACCGTACCGATATCCTTTGATTTTGCATAAACACCCGTGTCAAAGTGGAGTTTCAACTCCTCACTTCCTAGCTCCTTCATATCGCCGAGGATTGCAGCCTTTCTGCCGTCAAGGTTGGAAAGTGTGTCAAGAGATGCTCTGACAGATGTCGGATTTGCGTTGTAGCAATCGTCAATGATTTTGATTTTGCCTGTATTGATAACATTGGCACGACTGCCTACTGTTTTGTACGAGGCGACACCGTTTGCAATTTCTTCATCGGTAAGTCCGAGAAGCTTGCCTGCAGCCGCAAGAGCATTTGTCACCATATATGTGCCGATTGCAGGAATTTCAACATCAATATTATTATTGTCAAAACAGAGTGTTGCAAGAACCTTGCCGTCACCGCTGTTTTTTATATTCTTTGCGTAAAAATCGTTCTTTGCGTCAAGTCCGAAGAAAACAGGCTTTTTGCCGTTTACGGTCTTAACGGTTGAAAGCTTATCGTCATCGCCGTTGAGAATGAAATCTGCATTTTCACGGGCATTTTTGAACATTTCTGTTTTAGCCTTGAGAACACCGTCACGGTCGCCGAGATTTTCAAGGTGACATTCGCCGATGATTGTAAGCACGCAGATTGTGGGCTGAACCATTTCGGAAAGTCTTGTCATTTCACCGAAATCGGAAATACCCATTTCTATAACAGCCGCCTCGGTATCCTCGGGCATTGAAAGAAGTGTCAGCGGAACACCGAGCTCGTTATTGAGATTGCCTTGTGTTTTGTGGGTCTTGAACTTCTGTGAAAGAACGGCATAGAGCATTTCTTTTGTAGAGGTTTTTCCGACGCTGCCCGAAATTCCGATAACGGGAATGTCGAATTTTTCTCTGTATGCCCTGCCGATTTTCTTAACGGCATCAAGTGTTGAGGAAACAACAATGCAAGGCTTTGTCGCATTTTCGGGAGCTTTCTCGCACAATGCACACACAGCACCCTGAGCAAAGCATTTTTCGATAAAATCGTGACCGTCAACACGCTCGCCCTTTATGGCAAGAAACAGACTTCCGTTCTTCACCTGTCGGCTGTCACGCTCAACAGAGGTTATTTTTGTGTTTTTAAGCGATTCGTCGCCGACATATTCGCCGTTGCAAGCCTTTGCGATTTCGGCAAGAGTAAAGTCTTTCATACTAACCTCTTATTAAAAATCAGATTTTTCTTTGGGATATTTTGCAAGTGAAATTTCAATAATCTTTTCGCACAAATCGGGATAGCTTATACCCTCAACAGCCGCCTCCTGAGGAAGAAGACTTGTGGGAGTCATGCCGGGGAGAGTGTTTGCCTCGAGGCAGTATGTAAAACCGCCCTTGTCAAGAAGAAAGTCGATTCGTGCATAGCTTTCAAGGTGAAGTGCCTCGTATGCCTCTGTTGCGGCATCACGGAGCTTTTTGTCGGTTTCTTCGTCAATGTCTGCCGGACAGGTTTCAACTGTTGCGCCTGCCTGATATTTTGCGGCATAATCGTACATTCCCGACTTAGGAGCAATCTCAATCGGCGGAAGTGCCTTGCCGCCGATAAGACCGACGGAAAATTCTCTGCCTGTTACGAACTGCTCAACAACAATTTCGTCCTCATATTTGAGAGCCTCTTTAACAGCCTTTTTATACTGATCTGCATTCTCAACCTTTGAAACGCCTACGCTTGAACCGCCCGAGCATGGCTTAACTATGCACGGGAACATATTCCATGCAAGAGCGTCCTTTTCGTTCTTGTAAAGTTCACCTGACGGAGTGTTGATATTCTTCTGCATAAACACGCTCTTTGTAAGACCTTTGTTCATTGCAAGCGCAGAACCGAGATATCCCGAACCTGTGTACTTGATTCCGAACAAATCAAGCGTTGCCTGTAACTGACCGTTTTCACCCTCACCGCCGTGAAGTGCAAGGAAGGTGATGTCTGCCTCGGCGCAGATTTCAATTACATTTCTGCCGATATAGCGTGATGTTTTGTCAAGGCGATTTTCCTTTGCCTCTTTGATATTTGTAATTGTATTTTCAACATCGTCACCGATTGAATTTCCGTCGGTAAAGCTGTAGTTCTGCTTGAAAAGTGCGTCAATGTCACAGATGTTTTCCTCATAGCCCATAAATACATCAAGCAAAACAACCTCGTGTCCCTTGCTTCTGAGAGCCTCGGCAACAAGTGTGCCTGATGAAATTGAAACTTCACGCTCTGTGCTCAGTCCGCCTGCAAGAACAACTATTCTCATATATATTTCTCCCTCTGAAATGTTTTGTTTCTATTTTTATTTCTTTATTCTCTTTAACTCTGTCAGTCTGTTACCTTTTTGAAACAAGACTGTAACCTATATTATAATATTTTATTTATCCGATTGCAAGCAAAAAAGCAAATTTGTAGAACAGGGTATTATCATACTGTTTTGCCGTTTAAAAACTGTATAATATTCAGATTTACGGCTTTCAACTTCTTGAAACGATATGTGAATAAATGTGTTGAAAATGTTAATAATTTGCTCCTGTTATTCACAATATACCGATATGCGGATAGTGTTATGCAAATTTGGATAGCTACATTCCGTGGATGAATAATTATAAATTTTAGTCCGTGTTTTTTCATAATGGGCGGTATTGTATATAAAAGGGTTTGTGTTATACAATATTAATTGAAAAGGCAAACCAAAAAAACGACTTAAATAAGGATGTAAAAAATGCAGTTATACAAAAATTTCTGTAAAGAAACTACCGACGAAAACGGAAAACTGACAAGCTTTGAACTTGTGTTTCCCGAAAACTATAATTTTGGCTATGATGTTGTTGACAAAATGGCAGAACTTGTGCCGAACGACACGGCAGTTGTGTGGACAAATCCCGAAAAAGAGGAAAAGATTTTCACATACTCCGACATCAGCAGACTGAGCAACAAGGCTGCAAATGTTTTCAGAAATCACGGCATTAAAAAGGGCGACAAGGTTCTTGTTATTCTGAAACGAAACTACGAATACTGGTATGTTGCCCCTGCACTCCACAAGCTTGGTGCGGTTATTATTCCCGCAACAAATCTTCTGACTCAAAGCGACATTTCGTATCGTGTTAACACGGCAGGGATAAAGGCAGCTGTCTGCACTCCCGATGAAACTACCGCCGAAGATACGCTTGCGGTTGCATCTCAGCCGAACACGCTTGAAACCGTTTTTGTTCCGAGAAGGCAGATTTTCGGCGCGATTGATTTTACCGAAGAAGTTGAAAACGCTCCCGATACCCTTGAAAGAGTTGAAACAAAAGCAGAAGAGCCTATGGTAATTTACTTCACCTCAGGCACAACAGGCTATCCTAAGGCTGTTGAACACAATCATATCTACACACTCGGACACATTATCACGGCAAAATACTGGCAATGTGTAAAAGACGGCGGACTTCACCTCACTGTTGCCGAAACAGGCTGGGCAAAAGCGTCATGGGGCAAAATCTACGGTCAATGGCTCTGCGGTTCAGCCGTTATGGTCTATGACTTTGACAAATTCTCTCCGGGCAAGCTGTTGCGTATAATGGAAAAGTACAAGGTTACAACCTTCTGCGCACCGCCGACAGTTTACAGATACTTCATTAAAAGAGGTATGAACAAGTACGACCTTTCTGCACTTTCTCACCTTACAACAGCAGGCGAGGCACTCAACAATGAAGTTTTTGAAGAGGTGTTTAAGCAGACGGGAATTGAACTTTGCGAGGGCTTCGGTCAGACCGAGTCGGTTCTTATGCTTGCAAATCTCAAGGGAAACAAGGCGATTGCAGGCTCAATGGGCAAGCCTACTCCGCTTTATGATGTACGAATTGTTGACGATGAATGCAACGAGGTTAAGCAGGGTGAGGTCGGCGAAGTTGTTGTATTCCCCCCAAAGGACAGAAAACAGCACGGAATTTTCATCACATATTATAACAACGAAAATCTTTATGAAAAGGTGTGGCGACACGGTGTATATCACACGGGCGACACGGCATATAAGGACGAGAACGGATATTTCTGGTATGTCGGCAGAGCCGATGACCTTATCAAAACAAGAGGCTTCAGAGTAGGTCCGTTTGAAGTTGAAAATGTTCTTATGCAATATCCGAATGTGCTTGAATGTGCGGTTATAGGTGTTCCGGACAAAGACAGAGGTCAGGCAATTAAGGCGATTGTCAAAATGACAGACGGCGCACCACATGATAAGGAGCTTGAAAACAAAATCAAAACCTTCTGCAACAAGCGTATGGCGAGCTACAAGTGGATTCAGCACCTTGAAATTGTCGATGAATTTCCAAAAACAATCAGCGGAAAAATCAAGAGAACGGATTTAAGAGAAAATCACAAAGCATAAAATAAAGGCAATCTTACGGTAAAGTAGGATTGCCTTTATTAGAATAATATTGCAAATTTACAGATGCTATGTAATATACAATCGGCACTTGAACATAAACAATATATTTGATATAATCACTTTGTAAGGAAACGGCGGCGGCTGTTTCGACACCTCTGGAAAGGAGGTGTATATTCCAATGGCAGAGATTACATATTTATTTGTACTTGCAATTGTTTTTGTGGCTTTTAATGAAGTCATTAAGAATATAAAGAAATAACCGCCCTGTGTTGCAGCACAAGACGGTTTTTTTAGAAAAAACTTAAATTGATGATGCGAAACAGCTCAAGCCGTTTTCCTACTTATATATTAACATCAATTTTTAATTATGTCAATCTGTTTTGGTGTGTGATTTTGCATGCCGATTTTATTTTACAAAACACAAACTTCCGTCTTGAAAACAAACAATATATTTGTTAAAATAACTCTGTAAGGAAATGGCGGCGGATGTCCAGTCTGAAATATAGTCGTATCTCGTTGTGCATAAAATGCACTTCCTTATACTCGTTATTTCAGACAGCGCTATGCTCCCTTTTTCCGCCACTGGCGGCGGTCGCAAGACTACCCTTATGAAAGGGGGTGTTTGCGTGGAATACATAATCTGTTTTACTTTGTTAGTAACTATTATAGTTTTATGCATAAAGAAATAACCGCCCTGTACTGCAATACAGAGCGATTTTGAAATAATAAATCCCAATTGCGAAACAGCTAAAGCCGTTTCCTTACTTATATATTAACATCAATTTTTTAATATGTCAATCTGTTTCGGTGTGTATTTTTACATACCGAATTTTTATTTTATTCATCAAACATTTCAATTGAACGGTCGAGAATTCCACGCATATAGGCTATGGCGATTCCGTAGTTTGTGAACGGAACTCCGCTTTCAACCGAACGGTTCATTCGGCTGATTATCTCTCTTGAATTGAGCATACACGCACCGCAATGGATTGCAAGTGAAAATTCCGACAAATTATTCGGGAAGTCTTTGCCTGAGCTTGTCACGATTTCAAAATTTTTACCCGTGTAATTTTTCAGCAATCGGGGAAGTTTTACCGTGCCGATGTCATCACATTGCCTGTGATGAGTGCAGCCCTCGCTGATGAGAATTTTGTCACCGTCATTAAGCGTCTCAATTGCCCTTGCACCGTTTACGGCAGTTTTCAGAAACCCCTTGTACCTCGCCATAAGAATTGAAAACGAGGTCAGTTTGATATCGTTCGGCACAATCTCCGAAACAGGCTTAAATACCTGACTGTCGGTTATGACGAGCTTTGGTTTTGTACCGAGATTTTTCAGAGTATCGGCAAGTTCGCTTTCACGCACACAAACAGGGATTGCTCCGCTGTCGAGCAAATCACGGATAACCTGCTGCTGCGGAAGAATTATTCTGCCCTTGGGGGCGGCGGAGTCAATCGGGATTACAAGCACAACAAAGTCATTTTTATTAACAAGGTCACCGCAAAGCCTTTTATCGGATTTTTGTGCGTTTACAACTTTTGCGATTTTATCCTTTAAAAGTTCGATATTCGTGTTGTTTTTTGCACTTACAAAAATTTTACCGTCAGTTGTATTGTCAAGCAAATCGCATTTGTTGAACACAATAAGATACGGAATTTTCTTCTCTTCAAAAAGCGATACAAGTTTGTTTTCAACCGAGGTCATTCCGATTGTTCCGTCAACCACAAGCACGGCAATGTCAACACGGTTCAGCACGGCTTTTGTGCGTTCAACACGCATTGTGCCGAGAGTTCCTCCGTCATCAAAGCCTGCCGTGTCGATTATCACAACAGGACCGAGCGGAAGAAGCTCCATTGTCTTTTCCACAGGATCGGTTGTTGTGCCTTTTTTGTCCGATACAAGCGACATATTTTGATTTGTGACCGCATTCACAACGCTTGATTTTCCTGCATTTCGTCTGCCGAAAAATCCGATGTGCAGTCGTTCCGACGACGGTGTATCATTCATTCCTATTACGCCCTCCGTCAAAATCTGAAATCTCTTTTATTGTTGTTTCTTATGTCAAAGATATGTTCTTTTGCAATAGTGCGGACTTTTTCGTTGGGGATTTTTTCGAGTTCCTGTTCAATGAGTTTTTGACCGACATTCCTTGTATCATCGCTTGCATAATCAACAAGATATTCTTCAAGCGTCATAAGGGCGTTGGGGTGGCAACAGTTCTGAATCTGACCGCTCTTGCAAAGCGACATAAAGCGGTCGCCCGTTCTGCCCTCACGGTAACAGGCGGTGCAGAATGACGGAATATAGCCGAGATTCATAAGCCACCTTACAACCTCATCAAGACTGCGGTTGTCGGAAACATCAAACTGAGCCGAATTTTCTTCTTCCGATTCGGGTTCGTCATATCCTCCTACGCTTGTGCGTGAGCCTCCGCTGATCTGAGAAATGCCGAGTTCAAGCACCTTTTTTCGAACGCTTTCGCTCTCTCGGGTTGAAATAATCATACCCGTATAGGGAACTGCAATTCTGATAATTGCGACTATTTTGGCAAAGGTTTCATCGTCAATTCCGTTGTCAAAATCATCGGGATTTATATCGTCTGCCGCCTTGATTCGGGGAACGCTGATTGTGTGCGGACCGACACCGTGAACAGCCTCAAGATGTTCTGCGTGCATAAGAAGTCCTGCAAGTTCATAGCGGTAGAGCTCAAGCCCGAAAAGCACACCGATTCCCACATCATCAATACCGCCCTGCATGGCTCTGTCCATTGCCTCGGTGTGGTAATTGTAGTTGTGCTTGGGACCTGTGGGATGGAGCTGTTCATAACTCTTTTTATTGTAGGTTTCCTGAAAAAGAATGTATGTGCCGATTCCGGCTTCCTTGAGCTTTTTATAATTTTCAACGGTTGTTGCGGCAATGTTCACATTAACCCGTCTGATTGCACCGTTCTTGTGATTGACCGAATAAATGGTCTTTATGCAGTCGAGAATGTACTCAATCGGGTTGTTTACGGGATCTTCGCCTGCCTCAATTGCAAGACGCTTGTGTCCCATATCCTGAAGTGCGATAACTTCTTTTCTGACCTCATCCTGTGTGAGCTTTTTACGGCAGATGTGCTTGTTCTTTGCATGATACGGGCAATAGACACAGCCGTTTACGCAGTAGTTTGAAAGATAGAGAGGGGCGAACATGACAATTCTGTCACCGTAAAAATCCTTCTTAATTTGACGGGCAAGGTTGTAGATTTCTTTGATTCTCTCTTTATCTTCACAAGCTAAAAGAACGCTTGCCTCACGGTGATTGATACCCTTTTTGAGCCTTGCTTTTTCGATTATTTTATCGACAAGTTCAAGGTTATTTTTATTTTCATCGGCAAATTTTAGGGAATCAAGAATCTCCCCGTCATTGATAAACTCCTCCGCTTTCAGCGAATTTTTATCGTATTTATTCATAATAATCATCATAGCCTTTCAGGCAACAAACAGTTTATTAAAAATCACCTAATTAACCTGCGTTGCCTGAACAGGCGTAAATGATGATTTCAGCCATCTCAAAATTATGTCAAAGGCAAATTTTGAGGGCAATATTAGTATGATTTTTCACACTATTCCTCTGTATAATCTCCTCGGTCGGTCACAATTTCACAGCCGATTTTTTTCATTCTGTCTGCAAGACAGCCGATACATTGTGCCGCCTCATCACCCGTACAGATTTTGTTGTCGTAGAGCGAGTAATCTTTTCTGTGCTTAACAGGGGAAAGGTTGGGCATTACAACATTTGCACCGTGAAGAATGCCCTTTTCCCGACCAAGCGGATCGACCGTGCCTAAGGCGGTTGTTGCCGGCAAAAGAATGTTCGGCTTTAAAAGCCTTATTATTGAAAGCAACATAAGCACAAGGCTTATATCGCCATGATTTTCGTTTTTGAATTTTGTGTCTTTGTGCGGTACAAACGGACCTATTCCGCACATTTCGGGACTTAATTTTTCAATAAATTTTAAATCCTTGACAAGCATTTCGGGAGTTTGGAACGGTGAGCCGACCATAAATCCTGCGCCTGTCTGATAACCTATTCTCTTTAAATTATACAGGCATTGCATTCGGTTTTCAAGTGACATTTCGGGCGGATGCAACATGGAATAGTGTTTTTTGTCGGCTGTTTCGTGACGGAGAAGATATCTGTCTGCGCCGCTGTCAAAAAGTCTTTGATAGCTTTCATACGACCTTTCACCAAGCGAGAGCGTTACGGCACAATCGGGAAATCTATTTTTCATTTCCGATACAATGTCGCACATTACATCATCTGTAAAAAATCCGTCCTCACCGCCCTGCAACACAAATGTGCGGAATCCGAGTTCGTGTCCGTTTTTGCAACACGAGAGAATTTCATCTTTGGTAAGCCTATAACGCACGGCATTGCCGTTTGAACGGCGAAGTCCGCAGTAAAAGCAATCATTTTTGCATATACTTGAAAATTCAATCAAGCCACGGATATAGATTTTGTTGCCGAAAATTTTGTCGGCAGTATCTCTTGCACATTTGCGAAGATATTCAAAATCTATTTCGTCGTAAGTTGTAATCAGCTGTAAAAGTTCGCTTTCACAGGCTGTGTGCATGGTATTCAGTTTTTGAATAATTTCAATATTTCTCATAATTTTTCACATTAAAAGAGGACGGCATTTCTGCCGCCCCCAAACAGAGAATACAGCATTCTCCGTAAAATTCAAATAGTTTTCAGCATTAAAAACTTCTGCTTCCGCCGCCCGATGAACCGCCGCCACCGGATGAGCTGCTTGATGAACCACCCGAGCTGTCGGAATCACTCCGGATTCTCGTAACGGAAACATGCTTTGTCAGGAAGATATCCTTCTTGTCGGTAAGCATAGTCTTGCTGTTTTTCTTGAGGTCATAAGTTCCTGCTTTGCCGTTGTGCTTGTAACGATTTTTCACTACAATAACAACAATAACGGCAACAATAATTGAACCGCCTGCAATGACAATGCCGTAATGCTTTACGACATAGAGGAACTTGTTATCCTCTTTTTCCTGCAAATCAATATTTTTATTTGACTTGTCATCGTCAATACCCTCGTCATAGTAGTGGTCAACATAATAGAGGAATTGTTCGGCAGCACTGTAATAGTTGCCTTGCTTCATATCACGCTGAACATCATCAAGAAGAGTATTAACACGGCCATCGCCGAAATAATACATCGCATCGCCTTTTGTTCTGAAGTCGATTGCTCTGCCTTTCATATCAATCGTGAGTATAACACCCGCCGTAGTTTTGCCGTATTTGTCGGCATAATAACGGTTTGCAAACGGTTTGATATTGTCCTCGGTTTTGCCCTCGTTGTTAGTATAGATAACCGCAACCCAGCCGGTTTTTTGAGCAAAAGCGTCAAGTTCCGCCTGAAGCTGTGTTTCTTCCTCCGAGGTAAACAGTTCGGCGTCATCACGGAGTTCTGTTTGTCCCGCCGCAAAAACAAAGAGCGGAGTACAGAAAACCATAATCATTGCCGCAAGCATTGCGGAAAGTCTTTTTGTAACATTCATCATAAGAACAACAAACCTCCCAACAAGCCGAGTGCCATAAGCGCTGCGGCAATAATTGCAGCGAAAGCAAGAAGCTTTCCTGCGGAGGTAGGAAGCTCACCGTAGGTTTTGCCCGTCTGACCGTTAACTGCAAACGGCAGAATTTTACCCCTGTATTTATAGGTTACAACCCAAACGGGCAAGAGGGTATAGTTCCAATTTTCAAGGTCGATTTTATCGTTGTAGTTCTGAATCTGAACGGCACTGTATCCGCTTGCCGTGTCTTTCATAAGCTGTTGACAATAGCCGTTGATTCTTGTTTGAACTGCCTGTGCAACCTCATTTTGCTCAATATCACGCTTTTCTGCCTGAAAACCGGAAAGATAGGACATTGCAAACGGGTGAGCCTCGCCCAAATCGTAAGGGTGTACGCATTGGAGCATATCTCTGTCCTGACCTTTTAACGCTCTTTCAAAAACATTATTTACAATCAGATTGCCTGCTCTGTGGAGCTCAAAAACCTTTGTTTCCGTGTAACGGTCATCTCCGACAGTCCACGAACGAACCTTTTCGCCCTTTGCAACCATCTGTGCGCTACGCTGTTCGTCAACATACCAATACGGAAAATACACACCCGTGAGTTTGTCAAAATGCTTTTCGCTGACAAAATTCTTCGGCAAAAACCATTTCCTTTTGCACATTTCAAGAAACTTGTCAATTGCCTTCTGCTTTGAAAGCTTGAACGGAATCACACGGTCGGGTTTAAATTCACCCGAAAGTCTGCCGCCGAGAACAACAGGATTCTGACAATAGAAGCAGGTTGTTGCCGCAGTTGACGCTGTTGTAACAACCTGAGCACCGCAGCTTGGGCAGTTGTAGATAACAGCCTCTTCCTCAGTTTTGTTTTCTGCCTGTGCACTGTCATTGCTCTGCGCCTGCTTGGCGGCATTCTCTTTAGCCTTTTCCTGTTCCTTTTTATCCTGCTTTTCTGCGCTGTTCTCTTTTTGTTCCTTCTTGGCAAAAAAATCCTGAACATACTTTTCCGTAAAATCGGACATACAGTATTCACAACTGAACATCTGCTTATCGGGATTGAATTTCAGCGGAGCGGCGCAGTTCGGACAGGTGTAGTTTACAGTTGCCATAACTTACCCCTTATAATTAAATTCTGAAACATCCCCCTCCGTTTGAGAAGAGGGATTGTTTGTACTTAAAATTCAGATTATTCTGTCTTTGTACCGCACTCGGGACAGAACTTTGCATTTGCAGAAAGCTCATATCCGCAGTTTGTGCAGAAACGCTTTTTGGGAGCCTCGGGCTTCTTTGAACCGCACTCCGAGCAGAACTTGCCTGTGTTTACCGCACCGCATGAGCAAGTCCATGAGCCTGCGGCTGC
>ERZ779907.156-NODE-156-length-16950-cov-2.19467_pt1 | contig 16950 bp, 15 predicted proteins | sample MGYA00511244_ERZ779907 | MGnify/ENA primary metagenome ERZ779907 (study PRJEB29588, sample SAMEA2150909) | human gut metagenome | biome: human gut; feature: human-associated habitat; material: faeces | place: Denmark | collected 2008/2010 ... | reverse complement strand
CCGGACTACCTGTAATGTCACATGATTTGTCTGTAGACACTGACTGGTGGGATGCTATTATTCGTACCGGAAATATTCAGCAATATAATGTCAGTCTTTCGGGAGGTAATGATACGGGCAATTATTATGTATCCGGAGAATATTATACCAATAAAGGTGTACTTTATGGTTCGGGATATGATCGCTTCAGTGTTCGAATCAATACAAATGCTAAAAAGGGGATTTTTAGCATGGGACAAGCCTTAACTTTAAGCAATAATGTGGTTGATCCAACCGTTGCCAATACTATTATGGATGCTCTTTCTATGGCCCCTGTAGTTCCTATTTATAATCAGGAGAATCCGGGTGGTTATGGCTATGGTGATCCGAAGACGAATAATAATATAGGTAATAATCCGATAGCCCAGGATGATCTTGTAGACCGGACTAATAAAAATTTCAGAATCAGAGGTACTATATGGGGAGAGATAGCAATTCTGAAGAGTTTGAAATATAAACTGAATGTTGGTTATGAACTTAATTTTGATAATTCTAAAACTCTCCGGCGTGAAGGGGATTGGCGTATGAATATGGCTTATCAGCCTTCTTATGTCAGTGAAAGTTCGGGACGGTTTGACAAACCTTTGGTTGAAAATACACTTACCTTTGATGAGAAGTTTGGAAAGCATGCCATAAATGTAATGGTAGGTAATTCTTACCAGAAGGAAACTTATAATCAGATTTCCGGTGAAATACAGGATATTCTTCAGACTTCCAGTGGAAAGTATTATGATGTAATGGATGCAGGTACGAGTTTGCCGCAAGCTGGTGGATACCGTAATGTTGCTGTACTACTCTCATATTTAGGGCGTTTGAATTACACCTATGATGATAAATACCTATTGACAGCTACATTCAGGCGTGATGCTTCTTCAAGAGTTAAAAAAGAGAACCGCTGGGGTAATTTCCCTTCTGTATCTGCTGCGTGGAGAATCAGTAAAGAGAAGTTTTTTGCTCCGGTGAAATGGGTGGATGATTTAAAGGTGCGTGCAAGCTATGGTACACTTGGTAGCCTTAATATTGGTTACTGGGATTATGCCCCTGTCATCAATACATTCCTGGCTGCTACTTTCGGTACGGAACAGTTGCAACAGAATGCTGCTATCCAAACGAATCTTGTAAATGAGAATCTTAAATGGGAGTCACAGACTCAACTTGATTTTGGATTTGATGCGACTGCCTTTAATAATCGGCTTACTTTTTCGGCTGATTATTACATATCCAAAACTAAGGATGTGCTTACAGCCATGCCGATTTTAATGACTACAGGTAATGGTGCAGGTAATCCGGTGGTAAATGCTGCATCATTAGAGAACCGCGGATTTGAGTTTAGTCTTGGATGGCGCGAAAAACGCAAGGATTTCTCTTATTATGCTAATCTTAATTTCTCTACGGTGAAAAATAAAGTAACCAGCTTAGGATATGGTCGGGTAGATATTATTTCAGGACAAGGACGTACAGCTGTGGGACGGCCTATCGGAGAATTCTATCTGATAAAGACTGATGGTATATTCCAGAATGACGATGAAATACAATCTTATAAAAATTCAGAGGGAAAGGTGATACAACCGGATGCTAAACCGGGCGATATCAAATATATTGATTTTAATGATGATGGTAAGATTACTGATGCCGACCGCCAAGTATTGGGATCGCCCCACTCTCTTTTCCAAGCCGGTATAAATATGGGCTTTGCATGGAAGAATTTTGATCTGAAGATGAACTGGTTTATGGATATTGGCTCGGATGTATTTAATGCTACTAAACAATACATGATTGGAGCTGATGCTGCCGGAAATGGAGACAGTAATTATTTGAAGAATTTCAACTACTGGACACCGGAACGGCCGACTGATATTCCGAGACCTATTGCCGGGAAGATTACAAATCGCCGTGACAGTGATTACTGGCTTGAAAATGGTAGCTGGGTGAAGTTAAAAACACTTTCTATCGGTTATACTATCCCTGAGAAGTTGTTACATAAAATTCATTTTAATACTTGCCGGGTATATGTGACTTGTCAGAACTTGCTTACTATTTCCAGTTTCAGTATGCAAGATCCTGAATACAGAAAAGACAATATCTGGAACAAAGGTTATCGCGGTGTGGCAGCTTATCCGAATCCTTTTGCCATAAACTTTGGAGTTCAGTTTCAATTTTAATATCTAATGCCATGAAAAAAATATATGTAATAATCTGTTTGTTAGGCCTTACATTAAGTGCATTGCTTAATCAGGCATGTAATCCTGATTTGTTGGATACCGTTAATCCGAACAAACTCACGACTAAGGAATTTTGGCGTACTGAAAAAGATGCTCAACTGGGAGTGAATGCTTGTTATGCCATTTTTTATCGGTTAGGTTCTTGGCATCGATATCTGCATTGGCGTTTTGACCTTCTTTCTGATGAAGGGTATAGTATGAGTCCTATGGTACAAACCGGTGAATGGACTAAATTTATATATTCTGATTATAATCATGATAATAATCAGACCGTGATTTGGAGAGAAGCTTACCGGGGAATATTCCGTGCGAACCAAGTACTGACTTATGTTCCTGGTATTGAAATAGCTGATGCTAAAAAGAAAGATGCTTATTTGGGACAAGCTTATTTCCATCGTGCTTACAATTATTTCCATTTAGCTGTGTTGTGGGAGGAAGTGCCTTTGGTGACCGAATTGCAGAATCCGGGCGATCAACCTCAACAAGTAACATTACCAGAGATTTGGGGGCAGGTTGAGAAGGATTTGTTGGAAGCAAGTAATCTTTTACCGGAGGAATGGACAGGGGCAGAAAAAGGCAGGATAACTAAGGGGGCGGCTAAGGCTTTATTAGCTCGTGCCTATATGCAACAACATTTATGGGGAAAAGCGAAAGAGCAATTATATTGGCTGGTTGAAGGTGAGGGAAAGAAGTACTATGGATTAGTAGATAATTATAAGCATAATTTTTCTCACTTGACAGAAAATAACATAGAATCAGTTTTTGAAATTCAGTTCAGCGATGCCCTTAATGGTGGAGAAAGTGATGATAAAGGGGCGACGAATGGGCATCAACGTTCTATTATTTTCGGACTTAGTGGCATCGGTTTTCGTGATGGCCTTGCTCGTACGTGGTTAGTAGATGAGTATAAGAAAGAACGTACGATTGATGGCAAGCTTGATCCTCGTTTACGCGTTAGTCTTTTATATAAGGACGTAGCAACAGATTTTCCAGATGAAGAAACCGGAAAGTTTTATGGTAAAACCTGGGATGAAGGTAAATGGGGGAATGATGTATATTATCGTAAATATTCACGTGATGATTTCCGTACTACGGAAGATAGGCATTCTCAATTGAATTTCCGGGTAATTCGTTATGCTGATGTCTTGCTGATGTATGCCGAGTGTCTGAATGAGTTGGGAAATACAGAAGATGCTTATACTTATGTTAATAGGGTACGTGCACGTGCTCAGATGCGTCCTTTGCAGGAGGCTTATCCTGAGATAGGAAGTGACAAACAGAAATTCTTGTCCCGTTTACAGACAGAGCGTGTTCTGGAGCTTAATGGTGAGTGTGTACGTTGGTTTGATATCAAGCGTTGGGAACTTTATAATACTCCTGAAGGATTGGCAGCCTTGATAGCCCGTGATCCGGACTATAAAAACTTTGTAGTCGGAGTTTCTCACCGGCAACCACTGCCTTCCAATGAAGTTGCTAATAATCCTAATATGAAGCAGCTTGACGGTTATTAATTAATTAAATAGAAAACGAATGATAAACATATATAAATATATGAACTTATTAGTACTCATATTCCTGAGTACGGGAGCTGTGGCACAATCAATAGGTATTCAAAATAAACCAGCTTTTCTAAATCAGGAAATGAGTATGGAAGCCAGAGTAGCCGACTTGATGAGTCGGCTCACCCTGGAACAGAAAGCTCAGTTGCTTAATCATAGTGGCAAGACAGTGGTTGTTGATGGCTTCTCTATCCGGGCAGATCAATGGAATCAATGTTTACATGGGGTGAAATGGACTGAACCTACTACTAATTTTCCTACAAGTATTGCGTTGGGAGCAACTTGGGATACTGAACTTATTCATCGTGTAGCAACTGCTATTTCTGATGAAGCCCGTGCCATATATAATGGTTGGAAACAAGATCCGGAGTTTCGTGGTGAACATAAAGGATTGATTTACCGCTCTCCTGTCATTAATATCAGCCGTAATCCTTATTGGGGCAGAATTAATGAAATCTTTGGTGAAGATCCTTATCATACGGGAAGGATGGGAGTAGCGTACGTAAAGGGACTGCAAGGTGATGATCCTTGTTATCTTAAATTAGCTTCCACCCTTAAACATTATGCAGTGAATAATGTAGAGGTAGACCGGATGAAACTCAGTGCTCAGGTTCCTGAAAGGATGTTGTACGAATATTGGCTTCCCCATTTTAAAGATTGTATTGTAGAAGGCAAAGCACAGTCTGTGATGGCATCCTATAATGCTATTAATGGTGTGCCTAATAATATAAATAAGTTGCTTTTGACTGATATTTTAAAGAATCAGTGGGGACATGAAGGATTTGTAGTATCTGATTTAGGTGGAGTGAAAACAATGGTTGAAGGGCATCATCAACGTCAAATTTCATATGAAGAGGCTGTTGGACGTAGTATCATGGCAGGGTGTGATTTCTCGGATGCTGAATATGAAAAATATATTCCTAATGCTCTCAGAAAGGGTTATTTAACAGAAGAAAGATTGAATGACGCTCTTCGCCGGGTTTTGCTGGTACGTTTTCGATTGGGGGAATTTGATGACTTTAAGTCGGTTCCCTATAGTCGTATTTCCCCCGATGTTATCGGTTGTAAAGAACATAGGAACCTATCTTTGGAAGCTGCGCGTAAGTCCATTGTTTTGCTTAAGAATGAAAAGAGGTTATTGCCGATAGATAGAAGCATCATTAAACGTGTTGCCGTAATAGGTCCGTATGCTGATTTGTTCAATCAGGGTAATTATGGTGGAGTTCCGAAAAATCCGGTAACCCCCTTACAAGGAATTAAACACGCTGTAGGGAATAATGTGGAAGTGCTTTATTGCAAAGGAGCTCAGATAACTCCGGTAAGGGTACGTAAAGGTCGGCTCATTCCACCTCGGTTCGATAAAGAAGCTGAAATGAAAAAGGCGGTTGAGATGGCAAGAAATAGTGATATAGTCTTTTTGTTCGTTGGTACCACAGCGGACATTGAAGTTGAAGGACGTGATCGCAAAACTTTGATTCTTCCCGGAAACCAGAATGAACTGATAAAGGCGGTTTACGAGGTTAATAAGAAAGTGGTAGTGGTGCTTATGAGTGCCGGTCCTCTCGCAGTTCCTGAAGTTAAAAAAAATATACCGGCTGTTTTACAAGCTTGGTGGCCTGGAGATGAGGGAGGAAATGCCATTGCCGATGTACTTTTCGGAGATTACAATCCTGGGGGAAAACTTCCTTATACGATGTATGCATCTGATGAGCAGGTTCCCTCTACGGATGAATATGATATCTCTAAGGGATTCACTTATATGTATTTAAAGAAGAAACCGCTTTTTGCTTTCGGGTATGGGTTAAGTTATTCGAAATTCCATTATTCGGATTTACAAATATCTTCTCCCGTTGTATCGGTCAATGATACGGTTTCGGTGGCCTTAAAAGTAAAAAATATGGGAAATAGAGCAGGAGAAGAAGTGGTTCAACTCTATGTGAGAGATGTGAAAGCGAAAGTAGTACGCCCAACTAAAGAACTCCGTGGTTTTAAGAGAATAGCTCTTCAACCCAATGAAGAACAAGAAATCCGACTGATGCTTCCGGTTAAGTCCCTTGCTTTTTATGATGAATCTATTGGAAACTTTTTCGTGGAGCCCGGAAAGTTTGAGATTCTTTTGGGAAGTGCCAGTGATGATATCAGGCTTCAAAGTAAATTAATCGTTAACTAAATAAAATTAAAAAGAATATGAAATATCTCCATTCTATAATTAAGAGTTTTATTCTCTGTTGTTTTATGTGTGTTAATCTCTGTTTAACAGCTCAAGAAATGCAGCCCGCACAGACTGTCACTTTCGAAGTTGATGTACAGAAAAAGATAGAACCAATGAAACCTATTTGGGCATGGTTCGGGTATGATGAACCCAATTATACCTATATGAAGGATGGCAAAAAACTTCTTACCGAGTTGTCCGAGATGAGCTATACTTCGGTTAATGTACGTGTACATAATCTTTTGACTACAGGTGATGGAACTCCGGCATTAAAATGGGGTTCGACCAATGCTTATACCGAAGATAAGAAAGGGCGTCCTATATATGATTGGACCATTGTGGACAGTATTTTTGATACTTTTATTGTTCGTGGAATGAAGCCTTTGGTAGAGATTGGATTTATGCCCAAAGCACTTTCCGTCAAGCCTGATCCTTATCAGCATAATTGGAGTCCTGCTAATGCTTATAATGATATTTATACAGGTTGGGCATATCCACCGAAAGATTATAATAAATGGCGCGAACTTGTGTACCAGTGGGTGAAGCACTGTGTTGAAAGATATGGTGAAAACGAAGTCGCTTCTTGGTATTGGGAAGTGTGGAATGAGCCTAATATTGGTTATTGGAAAGGAACCTTCGAAGAGTATTGTAAACTTTATGACTATGCAGCTGATGGTCTTAAAAAAGCTTTTCCGAGGGCACGTATAGGAGGACCACATAGTACAGATCCAAGTAATGAAGGTGCTAATGCTTTCTTACGCCGTTTTCTTGAACATTGTGTACGTGGTAAGAATTATGCAACGGGAAAGATTGGTTCCCCATTGGATTATGTTGGTTTTCATGCTAAAGGCGGTCCTCGTGTAGTGGATAATCGTGTTCAAATGAATATTGGACGTCAACTGCTTAATATCTCCAAGGGATTTGAAGCTGTGGCTTCATTTCCGGAATTGAAACATCTGCCTATTATTATCGGAGAATCTGATCCGGAAGGTTGTGCAGCTTGTTCTATTGAACATCATCCGCAAAATGCGTATCGTAACGGAACCATGTATTCCAGCTATACGGCTGCTTCTTTTGCCCGCAAATATGAACTGGCAAGGAAATATGGGGTTAATTTTATTGGTGCTGTTTCATGGTCATTCGAGTTTGAAAATCAGGCATGGTATGCGGGTTTCCGTGATTTGGCAACCAATGGTATAGATAAACCTGTACTGAATGTATTCCGTATGTTTGGTATGATGAAGGGTGATTTGGTTTCCGTTAAATCTTCCGCACCTTTATCAGCAGATGAAATGTGCAAGAATAGTGTAAGGAAGACTGCTGATATTAATAGTATTGCGAGTACCGATAATAATAGTGTTGCTGTTATGGTATGGAATTATCATGATGATGATCTTTCTGCTCCATCTTCTGATATAAGTATTAATGTAAAGAACATAACAGGACGACGTGTATTAGTAACACACTATCGGATTGATGATCAGTTCAGTAATTCTTATGAAGTGTGGAAAGCAATGGGAGAACCTCAAAATCCGTCACCGGAACAATTGAAAATATTGGAGCGTAGCGGACAGTTGCAGATGTATTCTTCACCTGTTTGGAAGGATGTGACTGGTGGAAAAATTAATGTGGATTTTTCGTTGCCTCGTCAAGGTGTGTCACTCATCAAATTGACTTGGTAAAGGAGTTTTTTTCTAAGTTTTAGTATTTCTTGATAAAAGTTTTGTTGGCAGCCCTATTTTTAGGGCTGCCAGGGAACTTATTTTCTTTATTGTGAAAAAGAATCTTTATTTTAAAGTATATATTATGGAAAAATCAAATAAAAAAATGATAGGAATTATTCATGCTGCCCTTATCTCAAGCAAATCGGTCCAACCCTTTATTGATGATATTATTCCTGATGTAACTGTGGCGCATGTGGTGGATGATACAATTCAGAATACCAATTTTGCTTCTAAACCAGGTGTGATTCCTAAAAGCAACTTTTATAAGTTCACAACATACGCTCATTTTCTTGAAGAGGCTGGCGCCAACTTGATTTTACTGGCATGTTCCACTTTTAATCAGGCTGTGGAACTGGCACGTCCCATGATAAATGTTCCGTTACTACAGATAGATCGTCCTATGATGGATCTGGCTGTAAAACAAGGAAGCCGTATTGGATTATTGGCTACTGTCCCCACTACTGTTCCCGCTTCAGAAAGGTTACTTTATACGGCAGCGGCAGAAAGTGGAAAAGAGATTGAAGTTACGACTATACTTTGCTCGGAAGCATTTGAAGCTATAAAACGGGGAGACATTGATTTACATAACCGTTTGCTATTGACTCAAATAGATTGTTTGTCTGAAACAGTAGATGCAATTGTTCTTGCACAGATATCTATGAGTGCATTGGAACCGATGCTTGTCAATACTAAAGTGCCTGTGTATAATAGTGGGCGTACTGGATTTGAAAGAGTGAAACAGATGTTGGATACTTTATAAAAGGATAATGATATGAAAGTTGCAATCGGTTGTGATCCCAATGCTCTTGAGTTGAAAAATATACTAAAAGAGAGTATAATTGCTCAAGGATATGAAGTCGTGGATTATGGAGGAGAGGACCCTATTTATGCAAATACTGCTTTATTGGTAGCTCGTGCCGTTTCTTCTAAAGAATGTGAAAGAGGAATTTTACTCTGTGGAACAGGTTTGGGGATGTGTTTAGCTGCTAATAAAGTTCCTGGAGCCTATGCAGTGGTATGTTCTGATAATTATTCGGTAGAACGTTCTATTTTAAGCAATAATGCAAACATTTTAGCTTTGGGAGCCCAAGTGCTTGGGATAGAGGTGGTAAAACAAATTGTTTTCCATTGGCTGGAACTGCGATATGAACATGGTGGGCGTTCTGAGGTAAAGATACAGCGTATCTATTCCATTGAGAGTGAGTATATGAAGTCTGAATAATTATTCAAAGAATTGCCATGTTTAGGAAAACGAAATTGTTTGATATGCCTGATATTTATACGGTCAATGCTTTTTCTTTAGGTAGTAAATTTTATATTGGTATGGGACCAGAAAAGTCAGGGAATCCATATTTGATAACTTATCCTTCATTGAATAAAATAGAGGCTGGAATAGCTCCTGGAGGGATGATGAGTCTGATTCCCGTTCCAGATAGGACTGATATGCTTGTTTCTGTAATGGGGCTTTTTCCGCCCTTTCAGGGACAAGATGCTGGAGTTTATAGGCATACCTGTTCAGGGGGGATTTGGAATGTAGAGAAAGTGCTGCATTTACCTTTTGCACATCGGTGTGAGATTCTTCGTAAAAATCAGATAAATTATCTTTTTATATCGACTGTAAGCAAATGTAAGCGTGAGCCGACTGACTGGTCGGAGGCTGGAGAAGTATTTCTTACTATATTAACGAGTCCCTTTCAGCCAATGTGGAACGCAGAAAAGATAATGGGAAATATCTTTCGCAATCATGGTATGCTGAAAACCGTTTTGCATGAAAAAGAGGTTGTTTGCGTATCAGGTACCGAGGGAATATTTTCTCTTTGTCCGGAGAGTCATGAAGTAAGAGTTACACAAGTCTTCGATAAAGAAGTTAGTGAATTTACTTTTATAGATATGGATGGAGATGGACAAAATGAGTTGGTGACTATAGAGCCTTTTCATGGTGATTCTTTGAATATTTATAAATTCTTACCTACCGGTTGGGAAAGAATCTATGATGCTCCTTTAGCTTTTGGGCATGGCTTGAATTCCGGAAAATTGTCAGGAATTCCTGTTGTGGTTGTCGGGAATAGGGCTGGTGTGTCCTCTTTAGATTTGTTTTGTATGATACGAGAGGGAAACAAATTCAGACGTTATTGCATAGAAAAAGGCACTGGGACAACCCAAACTCAGATATTTCACTATTTGGATGAGGATTATATACTCAGTGCCAATCAACTTAAAGGTGAAGCAGCCTTATATTGTCTGAGACAGGGGGCTCTTACAGAGTGATTTTTTCTTTTAGAACTGGTGTGGATAAAAAATATAAACTGATTCGTAGAACTGATTAATAAACAATTTAATGAAAAATGTAGTATATGAAAATCAAGTGGAAGTACAGCATCTTCCAGGAAGAGATCTTCAATGGCTTTTTACACCGAAACAGAATGTGTCTGAAGCTTTTTCAATGAATGTGGTTGTAATAAAACCCGATTGTACAGTAACTCCGGCACATTCACATCCGGAAAAAGAGGAAGTAATTTATATTGTCGATGGAAGCGGGAAAACATACATTAATGGAGATGTATATGATGTCTGTAAAGGTACTGCGGTTTTATTTCCTAAAAAATCTATACATATGCTTAGGAATACGGGAAAGGTGGATATGAAAGTGGTTTGTTTCTTTACGCCTCAGGCTACTTTAGCAGATTATGAATTCCATGAACAAGTAGTATTCCCCGAATAATATTTATCAATTTATTTAAAGAATAGTATATATGCAACGAATTATAAATAATACTGATCATGTGGTAGAAGATATGTTAGAGGGCTTTATCGCTGCGCATGAAGATATTGTCAGCAGAACTCAAAATCCTCGTGTTTTGAAATATAATCAGGCTCCTGTTCCTGGTAAAGTTGGGATTGTGACAGGTGGAGGTTCTGGCCATAAGCCTGCTTTTATCGGCTATTTGGGTAAAAATATGATAGATGCTGTAGCGGTTGGTGAGATATTTTCGTCTCCTACGGCAAAAGCATTTCTTGATGCTATCAGAGAAGCTGATTCGGGTCATGGGGTGGCTTGTCTTTATGGAAATTATTCCGGTGATAATATGAACGTGAAAATGGCTCGTATGCTTGCTGAAGAAGAAGGCATTGTAGTTAGAACAGTGGTCGCTAATGATGATGTAGCATCTGCTCCTAAAAGTGAAAGAGAAAAAAGGAGAGGAGTAGCTGGGGAGATCTTAATGTGGAAAACGGCAGGTGCTAAAGCTGCCTTGGGAGGTACTCTTGATGAAATAGTACAGGTAGCTCAAAGAACAATTGATAATACTCGTAGTATAGGTATAGGGTTAACCCCTTGTACTATACCAGCAGTGGGTAAGCCCAATTTTTCCATAGCACCCGGTTATATGGAGTTAGGGATTGGTCATCATGGAGAGCCGGGAATAAAGGTCACTGAACTAGTGACTGCTAAAGAAATGGCCGAGGTCTGTACGGAAAAGATTCTTGATGATATACTGATAGAAGAAGAGAGTGAAGTAGTGGTTCTCGTGTCCGGTTTGGGGAGTACGCCTGTGATGGAATTATATATATTCTTTAATGAGGTGCGCCAATTGTTGGAGAAGTATAAAATACATATCCATCGCTCATATGTGGGTGATTATTTTACTTCGCTCGATATGATGGGGGTTACGCTGACTATTCTTAAACTTGATAAAGAAATGGCGGAATTGATAGATTTTGAAACAAATGCTGTTTCGTTTAAACAATTATAAATAATAAGATATGGAATATTTTTATAATGATCATAATGCAGGTATCGTAATGGATATTATTACTGCTATCCAACTTAACAAGGCATACCTGAGCGATATTGATGGACAAATAGGTGATGGTGATCATGGAATAAATATGAATAAGGGATTCACTATGGCTGGTGAACGTATATCAGCCAGTCAGTCCTTTACAACAGCAATGAAAATATTGGGAGATACTCTTTTGTTGGAAGTCGGTGGTTCAATGGGACCTATTTATGGTACTTTCTTTCGCAAGTGTGCTTTTGCTGTCAAAGATGTATCGGAAATAAATGCTGACTCTTTCTCTCAAATGTTAGAGAGTGCTCTTGAAGGTGTTAAAGATATTGGCGGAGCTAAAATAGGGGATAAGACATTGATAGATACCATGGAACCGGCTACGGTTGCTTTCAAAAGAGAGTGGGATATTTCAAAAGAATTTAGGAAAGCATTGAAAGTTGCTACAGTTGCTGCAGAAACGGGTAAAGAGTCAACAAGGGATATGATTGCTCGGATAGGGCGAGCTGCCAGGCTGGGCGAGCGTTCCTTAGGAGTGCTGGATGCGGGAGCTACCTCTTGTTATATAATCCTAAAGGCTATGTTTGAATCTGTAGCATCTGTTTTAAAATGATATTTTATGAAGTTGAATAGTCGATTATATTTATTCGTACTCCCTTTGCTATTACTGTCTGGATGCACTTCGAATCAGGTAAGTGAACCTGTGGAAAATACTCCCAAACTGGTGTTCCGTCTTTCCAATGAATTAAAGCCAGATAGTAGGATATGGGAAATTTCCAATCTTTTTCGTAATGAATTGGAGAAAGCTTCACCTGATGGGGAAATCAAAGCCGGGGAAATAAAGGTTGTGTTTTATGATCAGGGAACTGTGGGCTCTGAACGACAATTGTTGGAGAGTTGCTATTTTGATGTACTCGAAATGGTTCAGGTTAATTCATCAATTCTAACTACGATTGATCCTGCATATAGTATTTTGGATTTACCTTATTTGTTTGTTACGGAGGAACAACATGCAAAAGTACTAAATGGTGAAATAGGGAGAAAGTTTCTTCAACGTTTGGCTAGATTCAATTTACAGGGTCTGGGCTTTTATAGTACAGGATTCCGTAATCTGTTTTATAAATATCCGGTTGATAGTATAGAAGTAAAGAGTCCTCATGATTTTCATGGGCTTAAGATACGAGTTATGGAGAGTCCTGTTATGATAAATTCTATTAATGCTATTGGAGCTACTGCTACCCCGATTCCTTTTTCGGAACTTTTTCAATCAATGAAAACTGGGGTTGTGGATGGAGCGGAGAATAGTGCCAGGATCTTTATGGCTTATAAGTACTATGAGGCTGGTTGTAATCAGTTTACTTTAACCGAGCATTTTGCCAATCAGCACATTTTGATAGCTAATGCCAAGTGGTTTGCATCTTTGGAGCCTAAGTATCAAAAAAGAATAACTGAGGTCATTGCTATCTCTCAGCAAAAGTTCGATGATATTTGGAGGCATACTACCGAGGAATCGCTATGTGAAATGCAAAAACATGGGGTTATGATCAATGAGATTAAAGATAAGACTCCTTTTATTACTGAAGCCAATAAGGTTATTGAGCGATTCAGTGATAGGTATCCGGTGGAATCGGAAGAATTACTTTTGGATATAATGAATATGCGTAACGAATCTTTTGAAAATAAATAATTATGAAATATATTAATATCGTTTTAGATTACCTCTTATTTATTATTTTGGGAGTGATGTCATTTACTATGGCGATTAATGTAATATGTCGTTTTGGTCTTAATTTCTCGATTTATTGGGCAGATGAGTTGACACAGTCATTGATGTTGTGGCTTACTTTTCTAGGAGCAGCTGTTGCTATACGTGAGCATTTGCATTATTCTTTTAACTATATAGAACAAGTTGCTAAAGGACAAAGGAAAAAGATATTCACAACTATTAATAAGAGTATTACTTTGATTGGTATTTGTGTCTTGTTTTTCTGGAGTATAGAAGTGACCGAGGGTATTGTGGATTGGGTTATGCCTGCCATGGAATTCAGCCGTGCCTGGATATATGGGGCTTGTCCGGTGGGATGTGTATTCATGTTGATTTATTGTATTACTGATATAATATCCAGTTTAAAAACTTCAAATTTATGACAGCTGTATTATTAATAACTTTTCTTGTTTTGCTACTACTAAACGTACCGATAGCATTCTGCATGTTATTGTCTTCATTGGCTGCTTTGCTTTATGCGGATATTAATCCTATAATGGTAGCTTTGGAAACGACTCGTTCATTATCTAATTTCTATTCATTTTTGGCGGTTCCTTTTTTTATCCTTGCAGGGGGAATGAAATTATGAGCCAAGGTGGATTATCAATGCGTCTGATTTCATTTGTAAAATCATTTTTAGGGCATAAAAAAAGTGGTCTGCCCTTTGTAACTATTGTGGCATCTCAGTTGTTTGGTGCAGTTTCCGGTGCTTCTGCCGCAACTTGTGCTGCAATTGGAGGAATGATGATACCTGCATTAGAACGTAATGGATATCCGCGTCCGTTTTCTTCTGCATTATCGGCTTGTGCAGGAACAACAGGGGCTTTAATACCACCTAGCATTGCTCTTCTTTTGTATGGAACCATTGCTAATGTTTCTATAGAAAAACTTTTTGTGGGTGGAATTATGCCTGGAATATTGATTGGAATTGGACTAATGACTATAACCAGCAGGTATGCGAAGAAATTTAATGTGGTAGTTGAAGAGAAAACCTGTTTGAAGGAACGAATGAGATGTATTGCTAAGTCTATATGGGTGATTTTATTGATGCTTATTATCTTTGGAGGAATTATGGGCGGTCTCTTTACTGCTACGGAAGCATCGGCTGTAGCAGTTTTGTATGCTTTGCTTGTGAGTATGATTGTCTATCGACAAATAACATTTAAGAACCTTCCAAGTTTGTTTGTTTCTGCTGCAAAAACTACGGCTGCTCTTAGCTTTTTATTGGCGTGTGCGAGTCTATTTGCATGGACATTGAGTATAGGACAAATTCCCGTAATAATATCTAATGCTTTAATATCTTCAAGTGATAGTATTATTGGTTTCTTCAGTGCTGATTTATCACCTGAAACTTATTTTTTCTGGAAAAAGATTATTATTCTTGCTTTATTGAATATTGCTTTATTTTTTATCAGTATGTTTATTGATGTAGCCCCAGGATTATTAATTGTAGTTCCTGTGTTGCTACCTGTAAGTGAGGCTATTGGAATGGCTACAGGATTATCTGCTGTACATTTTGGAGTACTTGTTGTCTCCAATATGATTATAGGTCTTGTGACTCCTCCCGTCGGTAGTACTCTTTTTGTAGCCAGTGGAGTAGGTAAAACTAGTATCAACGAGATGCTTCCTTATGTTTTTCGTTTTCTGATTGTAATGTTGATTGTGCAGTTATTGATTACATACATACCTTTTGTCTCTACTGCACTACCGTCATTGATGGAGTAAATAATTGTGTTAATTACGTTGTTTTTTTATTTGCCCATAATATAATTGCTTAAATTTGTTCTATACGAAGGAAAACACTAGTGATAAACGAAGATAGAGAAATTTTAGAAAAGTTGAAAGCGGGAGATACACAAGCTTTTGACATTATATATACGCAATACTATAGGGGGCTATTTGCATTTGCTTCTCAGTATGTGGATAGATCGGATTGTGAGGAGATTATTCAGGATGTCATGCTTTGGCTATGGGAAAATCACCATGTTCTTATACCTGAATTATCCTTAAAATCTCTGCTATTTTCTGCTGTTAAAAACAAGTGCTTAAATAGAATAGCTCATTTGCAAATGCAACAACGTGTACATGAAAGATTATATGATAAGTATAAGGAAATGTTTGAAGATCCCGAATTCTATATAGAAGGTGAAATTATCAATTTAATTTCTAAAGCTATAAGTGAGTTACCTGCAGACTATCGGAAAGCTTTTGAATTGAATCGATTTGAAAATCTTACTTATAATGAGATAGCGGAAAAGACAGGAGTTTCATTCAAAACCGTAGCTTATCGGATTTCTCAGTCTTTGAGGATATTGAGGGTGAAGTTGAAAGATTATCTTCCATTGGTATTATGGTTATAAGGTAGTAGTTGATAATTCGTATTAGTGATTAGTAATGTACAGATATACTGTAAGTACTAATCACTAATAATTATCCTCACTCTCCTTCGTAATATTCACACAGGAAGTATCGTGCAATAAAGTCCCAATAGTCATGTAACACTTCTTTTCCACCGGGGAAGGGGAGTTGCAGGTCGGGGAATAATCCTTTTGCCATACCATATTTCAGGGCATCAAAAGGACAGGCGCTTGGATAAGTGAATAATTTATATCCTTGGGTTGCGGCTTTTGCTGCATCGTAAGTTGGATTATTAGGATCGCAGAAACAATAAGAAGCATTCGGGGCTATCAGCATACCTTTAGCATTGGCGTAAATCACAAAATTCTTATCATCTCTTAAGTTGGGTAACAGGTTCTCATTTCTGTTAGCCCATTTCAGTTCTTCTACAAAGAACTTGCGTAGCTCATTATAAGTGGCGAAATAAAGTAATGGTTCTCCTTTACTATATGCCAGGCAATTCTCCACATCCTTTGTGAGGGGCGTGCCGGGCTTTATCTCAGGAAGCGGCACCATATCCATTTCCAGTAAATCCAGCCCCATTACCCAAATCGGAATAGATGGCTCATCACTTATGAGAGCTTCCTCGAAAGAGGCATCCATTACATCATATATCTTTTGGCTGAGATCCAATAAATCAGGGTCATGAGGATTGTGGAAAATCACTGTATCTTCCGCAAAAATAGCATATTGGGAGAGGAGAGTCCATAGGACAAATGAGATGTCTTCCACATTGATTTCATCGGGGACATACGAATCTGACAATTTATAGAAAGGCAGATAGGATTTGTATAATTTGTAGTATGCATTCGAGAACTCTTTCCAACCGCCGGATTGGGCGATGGCATCATGCATATAGAGAGTTAACGAGATGGCTGCATCCACTTTCTCATCTTCAGACTTTTTACTGTATAAAGGAGATTGGTCAATTAAGGAAAGTAGTTGGTCGGCGAAGTCCAGATACCAGGAGTCTGTCGATACTTGTTTGGCGCGCTCGTTAGCTCCTAACCAACGCTTCATGTAAATTCTTACTTGTTTCATAATGCTTGTTGTTTATTAGGACAAAGATAGGGCTTTCCCCCGAACTTATTCCCGGGTAGTCGATTTTATTTACCGTGTTAGTGAGAATTTCATACTGAAACCGAAGTCGGCACTGACCACCGGATAGGAACTGGCGGATATTAGCGGAGTGTTTTGCTGGCGGTCGTAGTAAAGGCGTAGTGTCAGCAGACGGCTCAGGGTGT
>ERZ779907.152-NODE-152-length-17150-cov-2.12992_pt1 | contig 17150 bp, 18 predicted proteins | sample MGYA00511244_ERZ779907 | MGnify/ENA primary metagenome ERZ779907 (study PRJEB29588, sample SAMEA2150909) | human gut metagenome | biome: human gut; feature: human-associated habitat; material: faeces | place: Denmark | collected 2008/2010 ... | reverse complement strand
TTTGCCGCCTGTACGCAGGACGAACTGACGGATGGCAAATATCCGCTTGCTTTTACAGCCTCTGTAAAAACGAATATGCCGACAACCAGAGTCAGTGAAGATACAAATGGAGAGAGTAAATGGGACGGCACTGAAACAGTGAAAGTAAAGATTGGCGACGAAACCAAAGATTACAAGATGAGCCAGGATGGTAAGCTGACTTCAACGCAGCCTTTTTATTGGAACTCTACCGCCGAAACCAAGCAGGTGACGGCATGGTATCCCACCGCTTTCACTTTCAACGACCAGTTGAAAGACCAAAGTACCGGTGAAAAATATATGGTTTGCGATGTACTGAAAACGGATCAAACCTCAATTTCTTATACGAGCCAGTCAAAAGAGCTTACGTTCAAACACCAAATGGCAAAGGTCATCATCCATCTGCTGCAAAACGATGGAACAACCCCTATGACCGATGCCACAAGCTTAGGAATCCTATGTAGCAACAACTTTACATATAGCGAAGGGAACTTCACAAGTAGCAGTAATACGTTTGATTATGTCTCACCATTTAGGCAAACGAACAACAGCGACTACAAGGCTATGATTGTTCCGAAAGATATGGCGAACCAAAAATTCATCAAGGTGGTTTACGATGGGAATACCTATTATTGGACACCCGGAAGCGGTGACGCCAATCTGACTGTCGGCAGTGTTCATACGTATAAAATCACTGTGATGTCCAAGTATCTGGATGTGGAAGTAATTCAAACAAATTCCGACATCAGTTGGGGAGAACAGGAAGACTCAACAGAATCAGGAACGGTAAACTAATCTCATGGAAGTATGAAAAAATTAAAATACACCTTGTTATTATTGGTCGCGGCATTGACCGGATTGTCATCTTGCAGCAAGGAAGACGATTTATTAAGCAGTCAGAATATATCGGCTGAACCCGTCATAAAGGTATCTACAACCGGATATGAATCGGCCAACCCCACAACCCGCGCAACGGACAATGAAGATGAGTTCAAAACAACGTTGGCCGAGAATGACCAGATTGGCATTTATGCCGTGAAGGATGGCAAAGTCATCAGTAAGAACGTATGTTATAGATATAATAATAGTTCAAAAACTTGGGAAAAAGTCGGAACTGAAGCCGTTTCTGCCATTTCCGGCAGCAATGTTTCTTTTTTTGCATACTATCCCTACCGTCAAGCGATGGACGGTAAAACGATTGCGAGCATTGCTGATATTATCAGCAACTTTGAAGTCGCTGCAGACCAAAGCACCCATGAGCTTTATACCAACAATGATCTGATGACTGCCACCGGTACGTTGTCGGCAGATAAAAAGACCTTATCGTTTACACTGCAACATTCATTAGCCTTGATTGTGTTGGACTTGAAAGGTCAGCGGACTCCGTACTCTGGTGGATATGCAGCTTATGGTGCTGTATCTTCCATAGCTGAAAAGAAAATAGGAAATGTCACTACTCCTTATACGGATTCAAAAGGATGTTTCAGGGCATTGGTAAAGCCGGGAAGTGTGACACCGGCTATTTCTTATTCTGCCGGAGGGAAAACGGTTACATACAGCAGTGTCATAACTGCCGTAGCCGGAAAATATAACAAGAAACTGATATATGCAGGTAATACGACGGATATTGAGAAATCTATTGCCAGAGGGGATTATTTTTATGCCGACGGCAATATATCATCCACTTATACCAATGACAGCAGCAATCCTTGCATTGGGATAGTTCTCACTACATCGGAACAATTGGCGGCTGCCCCGTATAATCATGGGTTGGTGGTCGCTTTAAAAGATGCTGCAAGAAAATTTAGCCATGGAGGCCAAAACATTCCTACAGATAACCTTCCCCAAGTACCGAATACCTGCCAGAAATGGTTTGGACCTACCATTGACCAACTGAAGTTGATGATTTGGGGAAATACAACATCGCAGAGCACAGATGGAAAAACTTTTTTGGAGGATAAAATGAACGGGGTGGCAAACAGCGAGAAATTCAACGCAAGAAGTTTGGAGAATGTCTTTTATTCCTCAACAGAGTTTAATAATAATTATTGGACTATAGTTGTTTCTAATGGAAAACAACAAGAGTGGTTTTATGGAACAGATGCTAATGGGCGTGCCATTTTTGCTTTTTAAGAAACATATAAAAAGTATCAATATGGATGAGAATTATTTTTATAATAATTATGGACAGATAATAGCGGAAATACAATCAAAAAATAACCGCATAGGCCAATGGCCATATATAATACCTGACAGTACGCAAAATATTCCAATAGATGACGATAATATACGGAATAAATTTAGAAGTAATAGTATCGTGTATTCATTCGGAGGTCCAGTTGGTGTTATTTATAAAGAAGGCTTTATCACATTTGGGATTATAACTCAATATATGGATGCTATAAGTTATGAATTCTCAGGATGTTATATGGCTAAATTTTTTTTTAGAGGCAATTGGTATGTTTGTCACATAAGTTGTAAAGATGGAGCGTTATCAGATTGCAAGGATGTATGGACTGAATTTACGTATAGGTATCAGAAAGAGATTAAGCATTTATTTCTATTTAATCCCATTGATTACGATATCGTTCGACAAATAACAATAAAATGCAATGGAGGCCTTAATACATCTAATAGGTTTCAAGTTTGCGGATTAATAACATCGTGCAATAGAATGTACTCATTATGTTTCGATACATTAACAGGGATGTGTGAGCGAACTATTGTTGAACATCAAAATAAACGATATAGTAGTATTCCTCATTTTATCTAAAAGATAGGCCAACTCTATAGTAATTGAAAATAATATAAATGTCATGGGCATATTCAGTAAAAGAACAACATTTGCCTTCTCTGAAATACTGAAGGGTTTGCAACAAGCTGTCGGCAGCACCGTCAGTATGCTTCAAGCTCAGCAGATGGATAACCTTTCCCATTTTTGGACGAAGGAAGGTAAACCTGTCACCCGAAAAGTACAGATTGGAGATCGTGACCTTGAAGTGCCTCTGATGGCATTAGTTTCACATAATAACTTGGTGATGGATGATGTGGAGATAAAGTTCAAGGCCAAGATTGGCGACATATCATCCCATTCCATGCCCAATATCTTAGAAGCGAACAATGTCATATCACATGCGGAACTTGAAATGAATATGGAAGGCATCAAAGCCGATGCAGAGAATGTGATGGAAATCACCGTTCACTTTAAAGTTAAAGATGATGCTGAAGGTGTAAATCGTCTGTTGTACGAATGTAATAAATTGATTTAGTAACTTTTAAAATGAAGAATTATGGCATATTGGAATAATGAAAAAAATGCTCCTCAAACCTTATCTGATTTGGTAAGAGGGTTACAACATTCAGTCAATACGGCAATGGAGATGATTGAAACACGTAATGTGGAGTTATTGGGCCGCTATTTTTCTCCGAAAGGTGATCCGATAACCAAGCGGCTTAATATCAATGAACAGACAGCCGTAGATGTCCCCCTGATTTCGATAGTCAATCCATCGACTATCAACGTAAAAGAAGTGGAAATGGATTTTTCGGTGCAGATTGTTTCTTCTGAATTGCGGCGTAAGCAACCGCAGGAAGGTTTTCAGGCTGGTGAAGACGCTGCACATTTCAATAATCGACTGAAACGCTCAAACCTTGAAATCAGTTTCGACGGCAAGAAAGATAACTCAAGAATGCAGGTACATATCAAATTCGAGTCAAAACCGATACCCGAAGGATTGTCGCGTATCATTGACGAATACGATAAGACCATTACGCCTTTTTCACTGCAAGACAGCAATGATTAGGTCAAAAATAACACTTTTATTAACATTTAAATTTTAATTGATTATGGCAGACAATGTAAGTAACAATTTCAAGGGACTTCCCATTGCGGAACTTATCGCGGCTCCGCTCACTGCTGCATGTGATTCACAAAAGAAGCTGGCAAAGTCCGCATTCGAGTTTATGACTGAAATCGGGTTCCAAGATGATGGTAAAACTCCGAGATTGTTGAATTTCAATCTTCAAAGACCGGTTGAAGGAAGCACCCAACCTATGGACATTCAAGTTCAAGCTCCATTCCTTGGGCTTGTTCCACTCCCCTCACTGCTTGTTGATGATGTACAGATTGATTTCCAAATGGAAGTTACGACAACCGAAAAATCAACAGAAACGACTAATACTGAAAATTCTGTGAGTGCCAGTTCGAATTTCAAGTTCGGATGCTTTGCCAGCGGTTCGGTCAGCGTGAACGGCAAAGTTTCCTCTTCGCGCGAGAATACTCGTTCTACCAACCAGACAGCCAAGTATCAGGTACATGTATCAGCCCGTCAGCAGCAACCAACTGAAGGTCTGAGCAAACTGATGGATATAATGGCATCGTGTGTTGAACCTTTGAAATTGGACAACTCCAGTAAATAGAAACTGATAAGAGACCGATAAAGATGGAGGAACGTGTATTTGCGTTCTTCCGCCTTTATCCGGTTTGCGTCTTACATTCGGCATTTTTGATTGTGCAGAGAATTGAAACAATTGGCGATGACCTTTGAAAATACGGATGAGAAGAGATAAACTTTGTAATGACAACAATTTTAAGTAAACAAATATGAAATATTTTAGCATTTCAGAATGTACGCGCTCCGAAACAGCAAAGGCTAAGGGTATAGACAATACGCCGGGAGCCGAGCATTTAGCACATATCGTGGAGAGTATAGAAACTTTACTGGACCCATTACGTGAAGCATGGGCTGAATGTTGTCTTGATGCAGGGCTTGGTACACCCGGTATTCGCATCTCGTCCGGTTATCGTGGTCCGGCACTTAATGCTGTCGTTGGCGGTTCAACAACATCGGCACATTGTCATGGTTATGCTTTCGACTTGATTCCACTCAACGGGAAAATGACCGAATTTAAAAGTTTCTGCCGAAGGTTTCTGGCTAACCGTCCGTTCGACCAGTTGATTTCTGAAGGCGAGAATGAAGAAGGCCTTCCAAGCTGGATGCATATCGGGTACAAAAGTCCACGTGGCGAACAACGCAGGCAGTTTCTTTCCATGAGAGACGGGAAATATTATCCAATGACGACATAATCAAAATTTGGTACAGATGAAGAATAAATTACTATCTTTTTGTTTCATATTATCGTTCCTATGTGTATTCAGCATCGTAACGGCTTATGCTCAACCTGATTCCGTTAAGGTGAGCGAATACTTTGCAACTATATGCAAGGACGAAAACCGTCTGCGACAATTTTTTGCCGAAATGCCGAAAGGCGGCGACTTGCATAATCACCTGACCGGAGCAGTCTATGCTGAGAACTATTTTAAATTCGCAGCGGAGGACGGTTTATGGGTGGATATGGCTACCGGTAAACTTTACCAACCCAAAGACAGCACAAAAGGCAAGGAGATGTTACGGCTTTCGCCGGATATGCCGAATTTGCACAATACCCGTATGGCATTGATTGATAAATGGTCTATCCGCAATTTTAATCCGGGAAAGTTTCCGCTGGGGGCAGACGAATATTTCTTTGGTGCATTCGGACTGTTCAATGCCGTGGCAGGAAAGCATACGGTAGAGCTGATGCAGGAACTGCGCAAACGGGCGGCGCGTGAAAATGTGCAGTATCTGGAGATAATGCTTTCCTCGCCCGGTATCAATGCAGCGAAGATTGATGCTCTTTGCGGAAATGACTTCTATGCACGTTATAATGACCGATTGCAAAAAGCCATTCTTGAAGACACGGAGCGGACAAAGGGACGAGAAGGAACAGACGAGGTGCTGGACGATATTTTCAAAGAATGGGAAAAGATACCGGCAATGAGTGAGTGGGTTGACAAGTATGTTGCCTACATCGACAGCATAGACATTCATAGTACCCTTTCATCGGGATATGACCGTGCTCCGGTCTGCTTCTATCAAGGGTATGCCAGCCGCAACGCAGCTCCGCTTGTAGTCTATGCCCAACTTTACATCGCATTTAAAAGTTGTTTACGTGAAAGGAGTAAATTAGTGGGTGTAAATATAGTATCTGCTGAGAACAGTGAAATAGCGATGACCGATTACACAGCTCACATGAAAATGTTCCGCTATCTGGATAAGGCTACGGGTAATCGTGTAAAAGCCTCTCTCCATGCAGGGGAATTGACATTGGGGCTGGTTGAGCCGGAAGAAATGTGCAGCCACATCCGTGAAGCGGTATTTGTTGCCGGAGCTGACCGTATCGGGCATGGTGTTGATGTTGCATTTGAAGAAGGAAGTATTTCGTTACTGGATGCCATGCGAAAGCGACAGATACCGGTTGAAACTAATCTGACAAGCAACGAGTTTATTCTTGGTGTCAAGGATGATGCACATCCGTTTATGCTTTATCGACAGGCGGGTGTACCTACTGTTCTTTCTACAGATGATCCGGGTATTTTGCGCACGAACTTAACACAACAATATGTGTTGGCCACCTTGCGCTATGGTCTTGGCTATTACGAAATCAAACAACTTGTGCGCAATAGTATTTACTTCGGGTTCATGTCTGAAAATAAGAAACAGGAGTTGTTACACCGAGTTGAAAAAGAATTTGCTGCTTTTGAAAGAATATGGTGGCAGAATATTGGAACCATTAAAAAATGGGATGAGTAATATCTGGAATTATTTAGCTATAAGAAAATACTCTATCGGAGATTATCGACGGACTGCTCAGAGCATTCTATAACAACTGTGAGATGCAATAACAAACAATATCAGATTAATTGTTGAGTGTCTCACAAATGCAGAAAGTGATAAGGTGATAGAAATACAGTATAATTTTGATATAATAAGTTGGAGATATAAGGACTGATTGTTTAACCTAAATAGAATGAAATTAGAGCATTCTATTTAATATTTCTATTTAAACATGGGATTATTATTGAATTATTTCAAAAGTCTTAAGTCTGGCGACATCATAGATGATGTTATTCTCATGAAAGAACGCCAGGATGTTGGGAATTCAAATATTAGAAATATCATAAATGATAATTGGACTGAAGAAGGTTTCTTTATAAGGAAGTATTATTCATGGTTTATACCATATAAAGAGAATAAAATAAACTTTCATAGAGTTCTTGATGGACAGGATGCTATAAGCTGTGATTTTTCGGGATGTGCTATGGCTTATTTTTATGATCCGAAGATGTCTGAAAAATACGTTGCTCATATCTGTTTACTTGGAGAAAACAAGCAAGGAGACTGTAGAAAACTTTGGATAAATTATTGTAAAAGAAATCCTTCGCACTATAATACGAAAATTTTTATTCCAAAAGCAATAAGGTGCTGTATACCTATTAATAAAAGCGATGATCTAGATTTTTCTCCTCATTGGTATAATTGTCATTTTAGAAAATGGGGATTAATTAGCCATACAAGAAAATTTTATGATATTATAGTTGAAATAAATTCTAACACAATTTATTTTCGTCAAATGAGAGAATCTAACCCTTTACTTAAGGGTTATTTACCAGTATCAGAATGGGATTATTATAATATAGATTGGATTTCAAAGTTATCTATTAGAAAGTTTCCTTAGTTTTGACACATGAGACCTTGATAAAATGAATGTGCACAAAGCGAAAACCAAGTAGTGTGGGTTGAGGTTAAAAAGGTAAGCAAATAGAACAAAAAGATGATACAAGTAAAAATTAAACTTGAAATCATGGCAGGATATCTCATACTGGTATTCTGCCTTACATTTATTGTCTGGCTCATACATGAAGAACAGGGGAAGAAAAGCACAATGGAACGACAAGAACAGTACTGGCAAGGAAAACGACAACTGACGAACCGGGCATCCCGTCCCAGCGGATATATTATCATAGGTGATCAAAAGACTTTATCTAATTAATAATCAATATATTAGCCACATATATTAGATAAAATATTTCGACCAGCTATGATTTCAAATCCGATTGAACAGAAGAAATCTCCGCCGCTCTTGAATGGTTTAGCTTCCTTTCCACCTCATCGGGTATGTTATCATAAGAGCTTGGAAAGGAATGTTTTCGCTTCCTCTCTTTGTTTTCTGACATTTTTTCCATAACTTGCCACTGTTTATCAGTCAAGTCAGTAAATATACATTTGTGAAAGTGCTATGAAAACACCACTTAAGGCGAAATCTTATCTATTTCTACTCATTTTGCTGCTATGTAGCTGCACTGAACCAACGGTATCATTTCCTGAATTGAAGCATGACAGTTGGACATTCGGCACCACACTATCATCCATAAACACCACTGCTACAGGCGATACGCTATTGCTGGGTAGTGCAGACAACGGAAGCATCTATTTCTTTATTCCCGACTCCCTGATTCGTGCGGTTAAAGTGGCCGAAGGCGGTGATAAAATATATAAAATCGAATCACTCGGCTATACCGACAGACAAAAAATGCATTTGTTGGTCAGTGTGCGCAATAAAGGTATCAGACTTGTAGAGATAAGAACAGACCTATTGGAAGCCCAGGTTATAAAAACCTTCCTGTGCGACACCACAAATATTTCACCTAAAAAACTCAATCGTTATTCTGCTTACGACTGGATTTATTCTCCAAAAGATAAAGCCCGCTATATTGCTACCAGCAACGGGCTCTGGAAAATAACAGAGGAAATGCTCTCCGACAAAAGTCCGGGAGATGTAGCAATGGAATTGTCGTCCGACAGGGATGCCATACAGGGCATGCCGGAATACCCGATACGCTCTATCACATTAAATCCCGATTGCGATGGTTCACTTTATTATACCGCACGCGACGGCTTTTATCATTTGGATATAAACCAAAACAACCATACGCGCCTATATAAAGGAAACTATTTTTATTCCACCATCGACAACCATGATACGCTGTATGTACTAGGCAAAAACTCCATGCTGAAAGGAAAAGCCGATAATCACAGCGCAATGCAATTATCCGATAATGAAGGCATGGCAAAACTTCTTTTTTGGAGTGAAGACCCCTGTTATGAATATCGCATCTTTGAAAAATCAAAAGCAATAGTAGCCGGCGAACGCTGTATCATACCAGCCAGCTTGCAAGACAAAAATTCTTTCCTGAAAACCCGGACCGGATACTATTTCGTCAGCTACGACAAGCTGATTAAAGTCTATCCGCACCAGAATATCTCTTCAACCCGAAAAACAATTTTGCCACCCTGCCGCAAAAATGACAACGAAATTTTCATTCTCGACAATCAGTACAACCTTTACATGCTGGGTATGAACGACAGGATTGCCCATAGGCTGGGACAACTTTCCCGTCATCAGAGGGTACGCATGATGGCTTATGCCCATGAGCAATTGTATTTCCTGACCGAAAGTGGCTTACAGGTTTGTTCTCCTCCTAAAAAAACAATCTTCCTCGTCAACTCCACCATCCAACTGACCGACTGGAAGCATAAAGCCATATTAGACGATGATGAAGTCACCGCAATGAAAGTCTTCAAGACAGACTCTTTACTGTTGGGAACACGAAATCATTTGTGGTACATATCCCGCACACAAGAACCGGAAGAGATAAAACTAAGATGGAACGGGCAGTTACTGGACGACATCAATGAGACCGGATATATATCAACCATCGATGCAAGTGCACAGGGCTACAAGGTAGGGGTGTTGAATTTTGGTCTGTTTGAAGGAAGAAATTCAATTAAAAGTGAAATATCAAACCGGCCCGACGTAGAAAGCCCGACAAATATACTGTCAGTCTCCGCCTGCAACAACACCTGGGCGATTTCTTCCGGCGACCATGTTTATATTTACAACTACCGTTCCAACACCGTTGAGCGGAAATATTCAATTCCCGCTTATGCCCAAAAGCTGGCTGTTCTGGAAAACGACGGGGGTTGCAACCTGTATCTACTGCCCCCGAAAGGAATAGCATGGTATACGCTTAAAGCCAATTCGTACCAACCGCACCTACCCTATTTTTCCGACATTCCTTTCCACCCCCATTCCTCCTTCAAGATGAACAATAATTTCTATGTCTGTTCCTCCGACATAGGCGTTTGTCTGATAGAGAATGGAGTCCCTCCCGTATGGGTCACGAATTATGATGAAGGAACGGTATTAAGCGCCACAGAATGGCTCTCTGTCGCCGGTGCATTTGCTCTTTTCGTCATCTTCATTGTTTTAGCAATAAGATATAAAAGGCAGATTGAAAAGACACATAAGCAGAAGGACGAGATTACTGTGAGGTTAAAAAAACAGATTGATGACTTGAACAAAAAAAGAGAAGAAAAAGAGAAGGAATTGAATGAGCAGAAAAAGAAAGCGGAAGAAAGTCAAAGAATTATTGAAGAGAAAAAAAAAGAAGAAGAGGCCGAGAAGCGGAAAAAATACGAAATAGAAGTAGCCAGAAAGCAGGAAAAGGCCAGTTATATAAAATCGCTGGAGTCCCGTCTTACTGTGTATCATTATCTGAAATTCGATAAATTCAAAGAGATTCCCGAAGACGAAGAAACCAAATATACTTTCTTAAACGAACACGAGCAGGAAATAGACGAAAGCATTCGAGCCGGAATTACAGCACTCAACACGCAAAGGATGTGGATGAGAAAAGCTGTCGAAGGCTGGTGTCATATTATTGAAGCGCACCAACTGAACTGTGACACAAGCAATCTGCAAGAATTACGGGAGAAAACAGATCGGTATTTTTCATCTGATATAGATGAAGAACGGTTTAAAACAGATGTTGCCGGATATGAAAATGAAAAAAATGAAGTATATGCTATTTTCAAGGAAGTAAGAAAAAACGTTTATGACAGGTTAGCGGAAAAAGTGGCTAATTCATTAAGGCCTGATTATCTTCAAGAAGTGAACACCCTGCGGCAAATCATTATAGATATTCACGATAAAGTATTCTTCAATGAAGTGATACAGACTGAATGCCCCAATAACAAGATATATGAGAAAGTTGCCTTTGTTTGTATGTCAGGAGCCAGTCCGAAGTTAACCCCTCAGCAGATATTGATATTATCCTACTATCCCGAAGAAGATTCTAAAGAAAGAAAACTCGTCAATAATGCCAATGTTTCCGACTATAAAGATAGAGGCAAGAATAAAAGACTCCCGAGAATTCTTTCGGGAGAAAACAGACATCCGGTTAAAAAAGAGATTTTAGCACTGTGGAAAGAGTTGTTCAGTACATCCGAACAGTCCGGCTTTACTCTTTTATTTACATAAATATCAGGTAAAATTCATTTTCCTGATATACCTTATCATCCTCAATTACTCTCCTTTCTTTGTTTTAAGCAGCGCAGAGACAGGTAAAAAAAGTAATTTGATTATACCTTGATTACCTTTCTTTTTTAGGGAAAAAACCTTTCATCTTTGCACTATACCGAGAGAGCAAAAATGAAAAGTTAAACCCTAAAATCGAACAGTTATGCAAAGAAACACTTTCACCTTTCCTGCTATATTTCTGGGATTTATAGCAAACATTTATCTAAATGAAACCGAACCGGACTTCTACGTCTATCTATTATCAATAAGCTATTTCTTATTGATTGTATTCAGTGCACTTGATAATCCAGTCTGGTATGTACTCTATTCCACTGCCCTCGCATCCTTTCAAATTATGGCGCAGTTGAACATCCAAACCGGCAGGGGCGGCATCTTCTATCTATGCGTTATGATATTACTTTATATCATATTAGCATTAAACATCTTGATTGCCACTCTCCTGCTTCATTACCACCGTAAAGCAATACAAATAGCACGTTCCAAAATCAGGGGACGATGGGCTATCCTTCCTTCCGATAGTGAAAGAAAACATGTAAGCCCACATACCGCCATCACCTTCAACGATGACTATACGGGCAACTGCATCGACTTCTATGGTATGGAAAATTTCACCTACCGGATAAATCCTAAGATAGGTTCAGATACCTGGCCCTATATTGAATTCACTGACCGGAAAAACAAGATATGTATAACGTTAGATTATCAGTTTCCAAATCAGTATAATTCGAAACTGCAATTAGGAGAAGAGTACGCCTTTGAGGATGATTTCAGGGGATATACTGATGATAACGGGCAGTTGACCCTAATCATAGAGCCTGTATACGATTTTAAAAGAATTCTTTTTCTAATCACAATGGTTTTGTTCTGCCAGCATAGCTTTGGGCAGGCTGACAACAATATCATTGCCATAACCATCCCTGCACAGACAGAACTGGATGGACATCAAAAGCAAAATCTGGAAAGTATTGTAACGGACATCATGACCCATTCCGGCCATATGTCGGCATACAAAGTATCCGGGCTTGTCATGGTTCCCTTGTTCATTATTGAAGAAGAAAACGTGCTGCAAAGCGGAGTGGACAAACTATATATGATCAATGCAAAACTATCTCTGAATCTAAGGAATGTGGAAAGCGGCCATATCTTCACCTCTGTCTCCAAACGATACCGGGGTACAGGCAAGAACAGGCGTGCAGCTATCAGTAATGCATTGGTTGCCATCTCCACTTCTGATAAAGATTACAATGACTTTCTGAAAAATGGGCAACATATCATTCAAACCTATTATGAAAACAATTCACAGCATATCTTCCAAAAGGCAGCGCTCATGGCACAAAGAAATAACTATGAACCGGCAATCGCTCTCCTGATGTCCATACCAGAACAGACATCTTGCTATGAAGAAGCCATCAAACAATCGGAAGTATATTATCAACTGTATTTGTCTTCCAATTGCAAGGAAGCTATCCGACAGGCTCGAATCTTAGATGCAGGGCAAAACTATCAGGAAGCTCTGGAGTTCCTCGCTTACTCGGAAATCAGGACAACGCAATGTGCACAAGAAGCCAATGCACTGATAGACCGGCTTGAAAGAAAAATATCAGATAAAAAAAGAAAAGATGACAGTGACCAAAAGGAAGATGCGCAAATGCGGATGAAACTTGAAATGCACCGGATAAATGCTATGATGAAACTTGCCGATAAATACTATAAAGAGGAAATTGTGCCCATCTGTATAGAATAACGGTCAGCAATAAAATAACTGAGAAACTATATATGAATTAACAATCAAAAAAAGAATGCCATGAAAAAATTAAATTTATTATTCGTTCTGTTGTTTGTGTCTGCTATGTCTTTACAGGCAGAAGATCTGGTGGCTGTAATTAGTCCTACAACACCTCTTGGAAGTAACTTTAAACTTTCTCCTCAGGACCAAGTGCGCGTAAGAGAAGAAATCAGTTTTATTTTAGGTGACAATGAAGAATATACTCTTTTGGCTTGGGAACAAATTGATATGATTATTTCTACTATAATCGCTACCCACGGGCCGGGCTTTAAGAAGGAGGCCTGCCTGGAGGCCGGACAGTTATTGGGCGTCCAGAAACTGATTCTTACCGAAGTTGTGCACCATGCAGACGGCTTTTATCGAATTTATTGCAAGCAAATCAATGCAACCACTGCCAGAATAGAGAAACAAGGGCAGGGACAAATCAAATGCATGACTTACCTCAACCTTGCGGCGCGCGAAGCAGCAGCTATATTTTCAAAGGATCCGCAGGCTGTTAGAAAGGAAGTCAAAGGGCAGAAGAAAGATGTGGGTTGCCCCGATGTGGAGGGACGCATTATTACAAATCCTTTTCGGATAAAGATGAATCATACCAATTGGGGCATTTCCTTTGAGTATTTGCAACAAGAATGGGAGTGGAAATATCTAAGTACAGGAATAACAGAAAAGCGTGGCTATTTGGGAGAAGGACCGATTTCCGGTGCTCAGCTTGGATTCCGTTATGACAAATATTTTGCCCCAAGATTCTTTGGATTGGGTATTCATACCGGATTATCCGTAGGGTATTACGCGCAAAAGGGTAAACCAGATTCGGAAACAGAGCGGAAACTGTCTTTTGACCAAGTCACTCTCTCAATTCCCTTACAAGGGATATACAGACTGGACTTTTCAAAACATATCGGATGTTATGTCACTTGTGGTCTTTCGGCTGACATAGGTTTGTATTCACGGGTCAAAGTAACTGAAAACCAACAGAGTGAAACATTCACTAATATATATGATGACGATGAGTGGGGTAATATGAAAAGATTCAATTACAGCCTGACTTATGGTGCAGGTGTTCAGATTGACCGTTTCATGTTAAGTGTTTCCCTATCTAAAGGGCTGTTGAATCAATCGGATGATGCTTCTTGCAAAATCTACCAAAACAAAAAGATACAGGCCACTTTTACTTTCATGTTCTAACAAAAGTTTGAAGATTAGGTCAATTGTATGATAGTTTATAATAGTTACCTGAACAGCCGCCTTGTTCTCTTTAAGATTATATGCAAACCTGACAAGGCGGCTTTCTGGGATTGATAAGTGTAGCTGCATCTCTGCCTTTCCGAATATTTAAAATTTAATTTTCAACACTGGTCTGTCTTTTTTTTCGTAACTTGCGCCGTTTTTTAAAATAACAACTAAAATAATCACGATGAAACTAACCCTTATACGCACCGACCGTGAAACCGGTAAAGAATCGTTCAGCATCCTTGAAACTGATGCACTAATGGAAAAGATAAAGAAAGAGAACAAAGCAGCACATATCTCGGCTCTGCGCTTTCTCATCCCAGTGCTGCAAGGAGGAACCGCCATTCAAGAAATACGCCGCTACGCCTCCTTCATAGGTACCAGTAATCAGAAAGATTTACTAACCGACCCATCGGGAAGTCGCCGTTTCATCTGCATAGAAGTGACCGGACCTATCCGCACAAATGTCTCCATAAACTACCGGCAACTCTATGCCCAGGCCATGAGTGCCATCTCAAAAGGAGAACGCTACTGGCTGGATGATAGCTATAAAGACGAAAGACCGACTATCCATCAACAAAGTAGCCCACTTCGGACGTGCACTCCACAAGCTCGGAATCAACAGCCGGAGAAGAAACAGGGGAAATGAATATCATGTGATAATAAATGAGACAGCATCTCAGTAAAATGCAAATAAATTTGCTTCTGCATTCGGTTTGCACTATCTTTGCGTTTCAAATTAAGTAGATTATGAAAAAAGAAAGCCAAGTGATATTCGACCGTAATGTAGTGGAATTTGTCACCGTAGCCGCAGAGTTTTGCAAGTTTTTGGAACAGGCGGAGACAATGAAACGCGACACATTCGTCGATACTTCATTAAAAATACTTCCGCTACTCTACCTTAAGGCAGCCATGTTGCCCGAAGCAGAAATGATAGGTGATGAAGAACCTGAAACCTATGTAACAGAGGAGATATATGAAGTGCTCCGCATCAACCTTGCCGGTATTCTTACCGAGAAAGATGACTACCTGGATGTATTCATACAAGACATGGTCTACAGCGACCAGCCTATCAAGAAGAATATTTCCGAAGACCTGGCGGATATTTACCAGGCTATCAAAGATTTCATTTTCGTCTTCCAACTGGGATTGAATGAAACAATGAACGACTCGCTGGCCATTTGCCAGGAACAATTCAAGGAATATTGGGGGCAAAGATTGGTGAACACCCTTCGCGCCTTGCACGACGTGAAATACTGCCAATCTGACGAAGAAGAGGAAGATGAATGCAATTGCGACGATGATGATTGCCACTGTCACGGACATCATCATGAATAAAGATTTTAATTATGGTTATCAAGAAAACTATCAATAAAGAAATTATCAAAGACATGCCGAAAGTACTCTTTCCGGGGCGGATACACGTTGTCCAGACCCCCTGGGAAGCTGAAAAGGCTGTCGCCTACCTCAAACAATATTCCTTACTGGGAATTGACAGCGAAACGCGCCCGTCATTCACCAAAGGGCAATCGCATAAGGTAGCCCTGCTGCAAGTATCCTCAGAAGAGGATTGCTTTCTGTTCCGCCTGAACCAGACAGGACTGACACTGCCTATCATTTCATTATTGGAAAGTCCGTCAGTTACCAAAATCGGCCTTTCGTTACGGGATGATTTTATGATGCTGCACAAACGTGCTCCTTTTGAACAACGTGCTTGCATCGAACTGCAAGAGTATGTCCGCATGTTCGGCATACAGGACAAGAGTTTGCAGAAGATTTATGGTATCCTGTTCGGAGAAAAGATTTCCAAGTCACAACGCCTTTCCAACTGGGAGGCTGAAAACCTGACTGAGCCTCAAAAGCAATACGCAGCCACAGATGCATGGGCATGTCTCAACATCTACAACAAATTACAGGAATTAAAAACAACCGGTGATTATGAACTGGCACCGGACGAACCGCTCACCAACCACGAATCATTAATCACTAATCCATAATTGCTAATCACTAATCGCATGTACAAAGTATATCTCAAATCAGGTAAAGAAGAGTCATTAAAGCGTTTTCATCCTTGGGTATTTTCCGGTGCCATCGCCCACTTCGACGGTGAACCCGAAGAAGGTGAGGTAGTTGAAATCTACACTTCCAAGAAAGAATTCATCGCCAAAGGACACTTCCAGATTGGCAGCATAGCCGTACGCGTATTGTCTTTCCATCAAGACGAAAACATCGACTCTGATTTCTGGAAACGCAAGCTCAGCATTGCCTACGAGATGCGCCGCAGCATCGGTATTGCCGAAAATCCGACCAACAATACTTACAGACTGATACATGGCGAAGGGGACAACCTACCCGGACTGATTATAGATGTTTATGCCCGCACCGCCGTGATGCAGGCACATTCCGCCGGCATGCACCTCGACCGCATGGATATAGCAGAAGCCCTTAGCGAAGTGATGGGGGATAAAATAGAGAACATTTACTATAAATCTGAAACGACCTTGCCTTTCAAAGCCGACCTCTACCCGGAGAATGGTTTTCTGAAAGGTGGCAGCACGGATAATGTAGCTATGGAGTATGGATTGAATTTTCATATCGACTGGCTGAAAGGCCAGAAGACAGGCTTTTTCGTAGATCAACGTGAAAACCGGCCGTTCTGTATTGAACATGTTCTGCTACACAGGAGGCTTCTCCGTTTATGCCATGCGTGGCAATGCCAAACTGGTACATTCGGTAGACAGTTCTGCCAAGGCAATTGACCTTACCAACAAGAATATAGAGCTGAATTTCCCTGGCGACAGTCGTCACGCTGCTTTTGCCGAGGATGCCTTTAAATATCTGGACCGCATGGGCG
>ERZ779907.151-NODE-151-length-17188-cov-2.03683_pt1 | contig 17188 bp, 27 predicted proteins | sample MGYA00511244_ERZ779907 | MGnify/ENA primary metagenome ERZ779907 (study PRJEB29588, sample SAMEA2150909) | human gut metagenome | biome: human gut; feature: human-associated habitat; material: faeces | place: Denmark | collected 2008/2010 ... | reverse complement strand
ACTACATCGTATGGGTCTGTATATATTTCGATTAACTGTTTTAAAACAGATACTGGTTTTTGCGTTGGATGTATTTTTGGATAATTCCCTCCACGATCATATGCGAACCAGTCCAGTATCATTCGTCCGTTGTTATTAAACTTTGGCAATTTATCTCGATAAAGAACAAGTGCAGTTTCAGTTGCTCCACAAATTCTCATATTTGCTTTTAAAACTTGACTTGAAGTGCTTTTGATAAAGAACAATGGCATAGAGTGATTAAATCCAAATTGTTTTGCATAGTCTTTGATTTCGTTCAGTTGTTGCCAAGAACAGAAAATAATCATACAAGGTGCTTGCCCTCTTTCCTTTGGTTCTTTCTTTAACAATCTCGTGCAAAACTGAAAGAAGTTGTATATTTTAAAATCTTTGTCTGTATCAAAAAATTCTTTTCCTGCTTTATCTGATTCACCATTTTTGTTATCGCCACCAACATACCAATCTGAACGACTTCCATAAGCATTAATTCCTATGTTGTAAGGAATGTCTGCGATGATAAGTTGTGCTCTAGGAATTTGATAACGTTTGGCATTTTCAAAGTGATCGTTGTATAGTTCAATTTTTACTTTTTTCTCAAACTTATCCATTTTCCTTTTCACCTTTCAAAATCTACGTACCATAAGCTCTTAAAACGAATTGCTTTTAGATATTCCTGAACTTCTGCTAGTGCTATCTCGTTCTTAAATGTATCGATCTCATCCATCAATCGACACGCTTTTTTAAGGCTTGCTAGAAGTTCTAGCTCCTTATTTTTCACACTTCCACCTCATCATCTTTAGGCATTGTATAAACTCCGTGAAATTCTGTTCCTGCTATTTTGCAATCTCTTACGATTTCGTAATTGTTTGTAAAAATACTTCCAGTTATGCAACCTTGAATTTCATCTAAGACTCCTAATGCTTTTTCTTTTGAGAAATACATTCCTAAAATAAATTCTCCACTCAAAATATCATACATGTTTCCTAGTTTTAAAATTTCTATTTCATTAGTGTTAATTAATAAACCTCTATTCTGACTTCTAATCCACATTTTTCAATCCTCCAATTTTATGATGAGATACTTTCGATTTAAACGAATGTTTCTGTACATTCGGTTTCGTATCTTCTTTTGATTAATCCTGAGATAATCCGATATCTCTTTCACACTGCCGATAAAGCAACACGCATCGTTTTCGTCATACACTGCATACTGCTTTAAGTGTTTATTCTTGTTCGGCATAATCTAACATTCCTGGCATTGGCTCGTATTTGCCATTGCTTGTTTCCTCAAGAAGCATGAACGCAAACGCAAACCAAATCGCATATACAACTACACCTATCAAAATTTTTCTAAGTTTCACGATTCAAACCTCTTTTCATTTCTATTCCCCTTTCATCAACATTTGAATGCTTTTCATTTCTCCACGTGTTTCTAACATTGGCTTAGTGCTTCTATCTTCTAGCTGTTGGATTGATATTTCACCTGATAAATATAACCTCTTATCCTTTTCTAATATTTCTTTGTATTTCCTTTCAAATTCTGTTCTTTTATATCCAACTTGTTCTTTGGTCGAATACCCTAGCTCTGATAGAAAATAAGGACTAATTACATTTTGAATATTAGCAGGTAACTTTTTATAATTCATAGTTGCCTGTTGTATATCACATTTTGCGTTTCTTAAAACTAAATCCCACGCTTGATTCACTTCAACTTGAAAATTAGCACACAACTCAAACATTACATTTTTAACTTGAGCAATATTAGGAGCAAACTCTCTAGTATCTGTGTAAATGATATGTTTTACTGCTTTAATAACTTGGTTTACATCATCATTCTTAAACGCTTCGCTCCATAAGTCTAAAAACAAATCCCCTTGCTCTTTATTCCAATCTTTAAAAGATTGCGGATACGTTGTTTTTAAAATCGTAAGAATTTTTCTTGTATCTTCAAATGTCATATTTCCTGCTACTCAAAATATGGGCAAATATACCCATATCGAGATTTAACGGTTCTCACGAAATCCGTTTTGCTGTTTCATCCTGTATGCTTTTGTGTTGATTACTCAATCACTACTCACAAGTTCTTGTACAGTCCACAGCCATAAATTCCCGAATAAGCCTTCGGTACATATCTACAATCGCCTTATTATGCAACTTTGTAGATTAAAGCATCTCTCAGATTAAGCGCTGCGTTTAAGTCACGATCCATATGATATCCACAGTCACAAATATATTCTCTGTCAGATAATTTCAAATCTGATTTAATCTGTCCACATTCATGACATAACTTACTGGAAGGATACCATCGATCTACAACTCTTAATTCGATTCCATACTCCTTGCATTTTGCTTCAAGTTTTGTACGGAACTCATAAAATTTTTGCGACACAATTGCTTTTGAAAGATGCCTGTTCTTCATCATTCCTGACACATTCAAATCTTCAATCGTAATATAAGATGGTTTGGTTTTCGCAATCTCATTGATTGTTTTATTAATGTAGTCAGAACGGATATATTCTATCCTTTGATGAAGTTTCTGTACCTTTAAGACTTGCTTATTGATATTTTGCCGAGTAGCTTCTCCTTTCTTTTTCTTCAAACGCTTTTTATAGTCTTCGTATTTCCTCGAAAGACAGCGTTGTTCTCTTTTTAATTGTTTTTCAAGTTTTTTAATATTACTTGATTTATTGATACTCTTATATACTTTGCCATTACTGATAACAGCAAAGTCCTTGACGCCTAAATCAATTCCTATACCAAATTCATTTAATTCTTCATGTGATATATCCGGAATGTCCACTAATACTGATACATAGTATCTTCCTGCTCTTATGGACACATGTCCACTTTTGATAAGACATCCACTTTTTGAAGTTGGAAGATAACCTTTTTCTTTTAAACGAACCCATCCGAGCGTAGGTATCTTAATCCTATGACGTTCACATTGAATAACGACTCTTTTATCTGTTTTCACAAAATACATCTTCACGTCAGATTTTCCTTTCTTTTTAAATCTTGGGAATCTGCTTTGATGTTTAAAAAATCGTTTGAAAGCAGTCTCTGCATTCATAATACTTTTCTTCACGGACTTACTGCTTACTTCTTTGATCCATTGATATTCTGGATTATTTGGAATGTACTCATTATTCAGCCATTTGGAAAAGTCCATTCCGGATATGAATCGTTTTTCTTTCTGGTATATTTCTTGATTATGCGCAAGATAGAAGTTATAGACAAATCTGCATGTACCAATTGTGCGGTGAATTATTTGTATTTGTTCTGGAGTTGGGTCAATTTCCGTTTTGTAACTCTTTAGCAATTTCCTCATCCTCCTTGATCTGTTTTTTATACTTACGCAAACCATATAATCTACAGCTAAACACATGCAATATAGATATGATATCCTGAACCAGCTCTTCATTTGGAGATAATGTTTCATTATTAACCACAATAATTGAAGTATGGAATTTTTCACAAAACTTTTCAAACCAATCATATCCAAAACGGATAAATCTGTCTTTATTTGAAATAACTATTGTTTTAATTTTATTCTCCATCACTTCGTTCAAAAGTTGATTCCATTTTTTTCTATTGTAATTCAATCCACTTCCAAAATCTTCAATGCACTGTGACACGATCATACCTTTTGAATTGCAAAATGTTTTTAGAAATTCAACCTGATTCTTCAGATCATCCTTTTGATTTCTTGTTGAAACTCTAGCGTATATTACAATTTCTCTATTATCTTCTACAGTATTAATTCCTTTAAACTGTAAATATTGATCATAAGTATAATAACGCCTATCAGTTGGAGTGCGATTAGCTTTAAGTATCCCGTCTCGATCCCAACGTTGTAATGTTTTAACAGATACCCCTAGTAATTCAGCAAAATCTTTTGGTTTATAATTTGTGATATTCGATGTGTTCATGATAGTATCTCCTTTATAATATCCTTTCGTCAAACACATTATATCACATATAAGTATATTTATCTATATTTTTAATTACTTAATATTTCCTCCTAAAATGGTAACTGATTTAATCCATTTTTATTTTGTTTGTTATTTAATTCAAAAAAACTTTTCCAGCTATTCATTACACTTTGATTTACTATTTCAATTTTTGTGTAATCATCAATAGCTAGTTTGTCTAATTTTTTCAAGTTTAGTTTAAAAGCGTTTACTGTAAAACCTTTTAATTTTTTTCGCATTTCTATAAATGATTGTAATGATTCCTTTAGTTCTTCGTTTTGAGTGTAATCATTCAAGATAGAAACGTAAGTTTCTTTATATTTTTTAGTACTTGATTCTTTAGTATTTAATTCTTTAGTACTTGATTTATTAGTATCTTTATATAGGTCTAGACTTTCTACAGATAGAGTATCTACATCTAGATTTTCTACCCCTAGACTTTCTATACCTTGTTTTTTGCCTTCTTGTTTTTGATTTGGATTTTCAAATACATCGTAGATATATTCAAATCTACCTGTTTTTGATTGATTTGGATTTAACTTTGTTACAGTTAAGTAACCATTTTGTTTTAACTCATTTAATGTAGTTTTAATTGTTGTTTCATTTTCTTTGGAAATAGCAACTAAACCACCTATAGTATAGTCCCAATCATTTGGCAACGATAACATAACACTTAGCAACCCTTTCGCTTTTAAAGATAAATTCTTGTTCTTTAAATGGTGATTGCTCATAACAGAATAGTTTTTATTCTTTTGTACTCTAATCACTGACATTTTCTATTCCCCTTTCAAAATTCTTTGCAATTCTTCTTCTGATACTCTGTAATCTTTACCGATTTTAGTAGCTTTAATTTCTTCACGATTGATTTTTCTTCTAATCGTTTGAACATCATATTTTAAAATTTCTGCTACTTCTTTTGTTGTGTAATAATTCAAAATAGCACCTCCTTTACTATATTATATAATATCGTATAATAGTTTTCAATACTTTAATTATTAAATTAAAAGGACTGTGTAAGTCCTATAGCTTTGTTTTTTTGAATCCAATAATTCATACTCTCCAAAATAATAGCCTCATTCACACCATATTCTTTGGCAATATCAACATCAAATATGTGTTTCATCTGAACCCCCTATTTCTTTTATATCAACCGCAACGCATGGAGTTGTATCGTAGTTTTTCGTTACAACTAAATTGACAACTTGTTTATCGTCCATAAACGCTATGCCATTCAATGAATCCAGCACAATCTTTGCGATATTGTCGCAATCGGGTTTCTTTGTTGGCTTTATCATTCCCATTTCTGCTTGTTCTTTTTTCTTCTTTGAGAACGATTTAGGAATTGGGAAATAAGAATCTATACGAACAACTAATTCACCTTCCAAAGGTCTGTAATCGGGGTGTTCAATCAAGAAACGTTCTTTGACATATGTTTCATAATTGACTGTTTTCTGTGGTGTGTATGTTTTTACAAACTGTCCTTGCCTTGAAAACTTAGGTCTTTGTTTTCCCATTGGTTCTCCTGGTATCTCAAATCTGTATCTCATTTACTTACCCCCATTCTCATATCGAATTGCCTCAAGAAGTTTCTTCCATGCGTTACAAACATTCTCGGCACTGTTGTAAGCGTTTTTAAAGCGTGTTAGCTCGCAATCTAGCTCGGCTAAGGTATTTCTATCCCCTAACAGTTTTTGTTCGGCTATGCCCTCGAAATAAGCCATGGCGGGCATTTTACAGTTAGGATTCTTGTTTTGGTATTCATCTCTTGCCAAATATGCCTCAACTTTTGCCTTAGCACTGATTTCATCTTTCAGTTTGTTTCTTTTCTTTGTGTACCTTGCGATACATTCCCCAATCAGAAATAACTGGTTCGATATGTTCTCAATGTTCTTGGCAATCTCGTATGGGACGTCTGTATCGTTGTTGATACAAGAAATGAGATAGTCCATTTGGTTTTTGATTTCTTCTTCTGTCCAGTCTTTCATCTGAAATGGATTGAACATATACACGTTCTGTCCATCAATTAGCATTTTCCATCACCAACTTTCTTTGTCTGTACTCGGTATAGATACTTGAAGTGTTTCCATATCTATTTCTGAATTTTTCGATATAGTCTGTTTTGAATACTTCCATGAATTCTTCATGACTGTTTCTATCTTCAAATGCCATTTGACACATGGCTTGAATTCGTAACTCTAAGTTTCTATCGTTATGGATTGAGTAATTCGTTTGATTATGCCAATCAGGTCTTAACCAAATCCAACAACCGTACTCAGTAGACTTATCACGGAATGCACCTCTGTATACGTGGTGTATACAAAGGTTTTCTTCACGTGGTTCTCTAGTAAAGAAGCATTCCTTGATATGTCCTTGTAATAGGTTTTCCTTATACGAGTGATTCATTGTCCATCACTGGCTCTGCTTGTCTATCAGGATCAGACTGTGTTTCAGGAACATCTTGTTGATGATGTTTTGGTGTTTCATCAGAAACTTCATTTACTTCTGTTTCAACTACTTTTTCATTATCGAAATAAACAGGTGCTTGTTCTTCTGATTCCTTGTATGACATATCGTTTTCGTATGCGTTCTGCATTTCAATCGACATGATTCCCCACTTAGAAATCAACTGTCTTAACATGGTTTTGTATGCCATGCCATCAAAGTCTTTTTCCCAAAATGTGTAACCTTTTTTAGCTCTGTATCCTTGGCTATATTTCATTGCGTGTTCTTCCATTTTCTCTTTAGACCAGTACATTGTTTTTCTGAATCCATTGACTAATTCAAACATTGCATAATATCCAATCGTTTCTGCCTGTTCACGTTCTCTTTCGTCTTGAATAGGGGTTACTTCAATTTCTTCATTGAATGGATCATAATTGATTAATTCTCCCTCTTTAACAGAAACAACATTAATTCGTTTGTACTGTCCTGAACGGATAGCCAATTGGATGTATCCTTTATCACTTATTCCATAGATTTACCATTTCTATGGAGTGGACTATCTCTTCAACCTTTCGGTTGCCATGCACTTCGATAGGTAACTCATCTTCCTACCTACACCGTTACATTCATCACGGTTAGTCTCTACACTTTTTCAACATGATAACCTTTAACTGTTTTAATCTTTCCTTTCCAGTAAGAGGCGCAAGTACCAGTGCAAGCCCCTAAATAGTTTTCCAAATCTTTTATTTTATTAAAGACTTGCCCCGTTTCTACAATCTTCACTTTCTGCCCTTGGTTTTCGCTAACCCATTTGCTAAGCTTTTTTCTCGTTTCTTTGGAAACTGGATGTCCTTTCCTAGGTCCTTTCAAGTTGTTCTCAATAACGAATCTTTTATGTTCTTCGCTACTGTTTTCCCAAACAACTTTCATCTTTTCAGACATCATTTTTTTAAACGCTTCCGTTTTTCTTTTTCCTATAAAATTGTAGTAAGGTTGGTACTTACGTATATATTCGTATTCTTTGGCTCTTAAAGTTTGTATTTCACATTCTTCTAAAATTTCAAATTCAAAGTTATCTAATCCATACTTTTTCATGTCATTGTGAAGTCTATCGTTCCCAGTAGCTTTTGGTGTTTTATGACACATGAATCTTTCTTTTATGTTTACTGATGAACCAATATAGAATTCTCCTGTTATTTTGTTAGTGATTTTATAAACTCCAATCATAGCCTTGTTTTTAGTTATCATGAATCTTTAGCACGGTATTACCCAATTATGGAGGGTTTCACCGTTAGCCCCTAATGGGACACCCCTGAGTAATAGGGTTCACACAGTTTTACTTGAGCCTAAAGAATTAACCCAAGTTGGAACGTAGAAACTCGTCTGTTATTTTTACGATCGTTGAATGGCACCATGTAGTAATGCCCTAATTGAGGACTTGGAGATAGATTCAAAGATTCTCCAATAAGTCCTGCACTTACTGTTGTTGCAAAATCACAAGTCTGTAATTCAGGATTGGAATTGACTGCACTGATGATGCTTGTAACGAATTTCTTCCCTCGCATCTCACTTCCCAATGTCTTGTAAATATTGCTAACTACTTTTGAATTCTTAACGTATTGAGCGAATGTCGGTGTTCCATTCTCTTTCTTTGCTAAACTATTTTTTACTTGCATCTTATAACTCTCCTTTATTTGTTACTTTAAATTCAAATGATGTGTTGTTTCTCAAATTGGCTAATACCTTTGTTAGTTCTAATAATTGTTCACGTGTTCCCTCAACTCTGAACTCTGCCCAATTTGTGTTTTGTTCTACAACCTTATTTTCAGGCTCGTTAGGTATGCTCTGTTCAAAATGTAAAGGTTCTTGAACTATTTGTTCTTCCTTTTGTTTTTGTCTCTCTACAGTCTCTCTAATGCGTTTTAAATCGTCTGCTTTAACTTTGGCACGCATTAAATCGTAGTCTTGGAAATACACTTCCTTGATTTGAGCGATATCTGTTTCATCACTAGGTAAGAACGTTTCCATAAAACCTAAGTCCTGAATAATTTTGTCATAGATAGCACTTAGGTCTTTTTCAATGGATTTGTTTGAAGTTGTTTTGTTCAACCATTTCTCATTGAATTTTGGAGTTAAGTCATAATGTTCTCCATTGCCTTTGCTATCTAGAAGTGTTTGCCATGCTTCATAGATATGTTTACGTTTTTCTTCTTTTAAGGTATCTTCAATGTCTGTGATACCTTGTCCTAAACTGTCGGCACATTGTTTGATTTTCTTTTCAATGTCCATAATGTTTTTCTTGTCCTCTTTCCATTCTGAGAACAAATCATCTTCAACACGTTTCCTTTCGTCTGAAACCATCTTCACAATGGAATTCAATTGAGCACGGTCTTTCTTTGCCTGCTCGTATGTGTTTTCTGTTACAACGTAGTCATAATGTTTCAGTCCGTTGTCAATGTTTGCTAACAATTCCTTAGCGTTTGTAACAACCTTGCCATTCAACACTGTTGCTTCTAATTCAAATTGCATAATGTTTCTCCTCTCTAAAGTTCAAATTGTATTTTCGGCTCGATATCTCCAATGAAATATGTTTGCCAATTCTTATGTCCTGTTTCGATAATGTATTCGATATCGTCTAAGACTTCTTTTCTTTCAATGTGATATTGACGAATGGATGCATTTCCATCCATGAATCGTAGCTCTGCGATTAAATCCACAAACTCATATCCAGTAACAATCAATCCATGTAATACCTGAACAAAATATGCATCAGGAATTTTGTTATCCCAATCCTTTAGCATGGAAGAATTGCGAATAAATGATGTTTTGATTTCTAGGATTCCTGCTCTTGCTCCATCCCAAATCAAACCATCAGGCGAATATGACATATACTCGTATTTCTTGGAATAAAGGATTGCGTTTTCTTCGTACTGAACATCCATTGTTGGATGCTTTACTCTGAACATTTCTCTTAGAATTGGCTCTAATGCATTTCCATAACGAATTGCTTCGTTGTCGATTTCCTCAGTAATTCCTTTTTTCTTCTTTCTCCATAAATCCCTGAGCGATTGATATTTGTTTATACCAATCAAAGAACTGGCTTCACTTCCACCAATTCTTGTTTCTCTTGCTTTTAGCCATTCTTCACGAGAATTGAGCTTGATGAATTCAAACTCGTTATTGCTTTCGTATAAGTTCATGAGTGAAGTATGTACTCTCCATAATGTACATCTTCTCCTTTCGAGTTCTTCTTGTGTTTATACTGTGTTTCTATGACATATCCCTCGGCTCTTAAATCTGCGATACGTGCAGACAACCGATAGATACCTAGTTTTTCAAACGCTTCTGCTCCAGTTATACTTCCATGTTCTTTTAGATGTTGCAGAAGCAAATCACACTGAGATGGTTTACCTTTCATATTTCAACCCCCAATCCAAATCTCAGAAATACAAATATCGAAAACACTAAGAGTGCGATAATGACTGAAATTGAGATGGAAGCAAACACCTTGAATTGATGAATACGTTCATTGGTTTTCTTGATGCGTTGTTGATGATTGTAATAATCGAACTTGCCCCAATTGACATTTCCAAATTCAGGAATTTCAAACTGTTGTTCCATAAGAGCTTCATATTTTTTAGTAGCAGTTGATTTTCTTGTTGAAGTCCTTGTAGAACTCTTAGTAGCAGTAGTCCTAGTCATAGTTATCACCAAACGCATCTTCCCCATTCAGGAAGTCCTTGCACGCATGAATCTTGGCTAATGAATAGTTGTAATTCATGCTATCTTTGATTGAGTTCATCCAATCTTCCATTTCATCTTCTGCACATTGGATGGCTTTGCTTTCATCATTTTCATCCATGATTTGATAAAGAATGCTTAACATCTCGTAATAGGTTGAGATGTATTCAGGATTACTTCTCTTTTCCCAATCGTTGAATGAATCGTCTGATTCGATAAATGAATCAATGTGTTTGTTATCTTCGATATCCCTAAGTTGTTGTAATGTCATCATCATTTCCCCCTTTTGTTTTCTATGTGCTATAATGGAAATGGCTTTATTTTTGAGCCATTTACCTCATGAGTTATCTGTCGGTTTGGTCGCCTAAGCAGATAACTCTTTTTCTTTTTCCCTAATCGCCTGCTTTAAATTAGGATAATATTTCAAGAATACGGATTTAGGTATCACGATTCTTGATAGATGCTTACATTCGTATGTGTCGCTCCATCCTGATAATGTTCTTAATTCTAAAATCACTTCATATGCTTTCCCTTTGGAACACTTCAATAGTTCCTTGATTTCTTTGTACCCTAGATAACTCATACAAATAAGCTGCAAAGTAGAAGACATAATGTAAGAATCAGGAATACTGTTAAACGATCAATTTTGGAATTCATCTTGTGTATTTCCTCTCTCGTTTGAATGTAATCATCAGATAGTTGCTTTAACAAAGTGGTTGTTTTCTTACTGAACTCGGTATTCACTTTGTTAAACTGTCTTTGTTTTGCGATAAAGTTATTGGTGTTGGTTTGAAACAACATTTCCAATTCTTTATCATTCATAAATTCGTTTTTTTCTTCCATGTTTCACCTCCTAATCGTGCGTTAATATGTAGATGCAAATGAACTCTACAATCACGCATATGAATAAAAATGTTTCTGTGAAAGTCATAATTCTTATCAGAACTTTAACTTTGTTAAACTAAGAGAGTAAAAAAATAATCTCCAATTTCATCATGGCTAATATCTAACATTTTCGTCATTTTGATTATATCTTCTGAAGAAAAAGCTATTTTATTGTTTAATTTCATTGAAATTGCTTGTTTAGTTTTACCATACGCTTTGGAGAAATTATCAATGCTTCCGTATTTTTCAATGATTTTTCCTCTTAGTTTTCTAAAATCAAACTTCATTCGCCCAAATTCACCTCTCTTTCAACTGTCTATACTTTAACATTTTTAAAGTCATAAATCAATATTTATTTTAACTTTTTTAAAGTTTTATTTATACTATTTCTTTATTATGAAATAGTCTAATCTCCTCAGGCAACGAGATACTAATACTTCTCTAAAAACCTAGTCTTTACGGACTAGGCTTTTTTGTGCGATAACATTTGCGCTTTATTTTACGTGTTATAAAAAAATCAAAAAAATTTAAACTTTTTTTATTGAATTTGTACCTCGTTGTACTCTACTGTACTTAACTATGCTTTACTGTACCTTATTGTGCATTTGACAACCATTTTTTTAAACTGTATAATGAAAGTACAAAGATATGAAAAAGTGCATTATCAATTCTTTGTATTTCTGTTTGCTCATGCGCCAACATGAGCTTTTTTTTATGTCTTAACAAAAATAAAAGAGCCTATTCAAGGCTCTTAAAACAAAGAAAATTTAAGATTGAAAACTTAGAAAATGAATTAAATTGCCATTAATATGAAAATATCTGACTTTCGCCATACTTGACACTTGATCGTGTATATTCAGACACATTGAGAATAAGTCTGAGCTACAAGTTGCGACCTTATAGCTTCTTACCCTTTTGAACCAACGAGGGGAACAATACCCCCAACTTTCACTCGTCTTTCAGATCTAATAATTTCCTGTTAGCTTCGTTATCTGTAGAAATCGTTCCTCTACGCACTCTGAGCTACTTGTACCTGCTACTTGTCTTATAGTGTATTTCTACACATCACGTGCAATGTCTTTGTTGGGTATTTCCTACATTGGCTTTATATAGCTCCCACTATATCGCTTGTAGGAGAGGACGTGTTTCCACGACTTTTTATTGCAGACACGACAAGTTCAGTTCCTTTACATATTTCAAGGTATGCACACGTGGTTAAGTTTGAGGTTTCCTCATTCAGGATATATATTGCTATATATCCAACTTCTTCCTGATAAACTATCGTTTCATCAGGCAATAAGCCTTGTTTAGCCACGCTCCATGCAAGTTGACACCTCTCTTCACATGGTTGACATTTTCATATCAAAGAACAATTACGAGGGTATTTTAACACCTAAAATTGTCAAAGTGAACTATCGTAAAAAGAAAAAAAGCACATTTTTTCATGTGCTTTTTCTCTATGGAAAATTTTGCTAGACCGAGTTCGTCTGACACAAAGGATAATCAGACACATATATTATAAGCCTAAGATATGTGAAAAGTCAACTATACAAAAGAAAAAAGATGCATTTCTGCATCTCTTCTCTGAAAAAGAAAGGGGTTAAAATAGGAATTAATTGACGTACCCACGAAGCTAAAGCGTGGTGGTTTTACGGCTCAAAATATAAAAAACTACCCTCTTTTTGAAGGTAGTTTTTATTTACACAGTCAAAATAGTTTTTACATCAAATTACTTAAACAGGTTTACAATTTTTTGAATTAACTTTGTCGCCCATTTCAGGAATGAGTTTAAAGTGTTCATAACAATGTTTACCAACCCAACATCCAAGTTTTCGTCATTTTCATCTGTTGGAGTATCAGGTTCACTAGGTTCTTGTGGTTCATCAGGTTCTTCGGGTTCTTCAGGTTCAACTGGATTAGACTTAAAGTAGTCAACTTCGTGATATGCAACATCTTTATCAATTGGTGTTGAGGTATACTGATGCATGACACTTTCGGCAGAAAAATCTCCTTGACAAGTACCATCATTCGTTCCCCAATTGGCGATCCATTTCGGATATCCATTTTCTTCAATCATTGAATCAAACCATGAACTAGAGGCATATACACCTGTAAAATATCCACGTGTTTTGAAGAAATCACAGAAAACCTTACAAACCATTGAGCAATGCTCTTTGTTCAAATATCCATTTTTCTGTTTCCAACCATCGGCATCTTCCATATCCATCCATATACCCATCTTGATATCTCTGTCTTTGATCAGATTGTATGTACATTCTGCTTGCTCAAGTGCAGTTTGTTCATCACCACAATAGTCATAGCAGTATACACCATATGGAATGCCTAATTTATCTAGCTTATCGGCGAATGTCTTGAACTTCTTATCTTCTGTCGTCCACCAATTCGCACGCAAGATAACAAAATCATATTGTGAAAAGTCGATGTTTCCGTTGTTGTGTTCAGACAAATCAATTCCTTTCATCTTAACACTATCAGGAAATTCTTTTGCTGGTTCTTCAGGTTTTTCAGGTTCACTTGGTTTATTTTCTTCCTCAGGTGCAGTAAATGTTGCCCAAGGGTCTTCACCTTGTACTTCACTTCCACTAACGGCGACAAAACAACGAATACTATGGTCATTCTCATATAACCATGAAATATATCTATGTCCGTTTCCTACCCATTTTTCTGTATAACGTTGTGTTTCACCTTTTACATAGCTACCAAACTTCGGACCAGTTGGACTATCTCTATGACAAATAATAGGTGTGTCGTTTGTAAAATGTGCAATACCATCTTCTTGAATGAGTTGGCTAGGGTCATAACCACTTGTTGTACTACCACTACCTGCATTGCATTTTCTCCAATTCCCTGCCATAGGGGTGATAACGTTCGTATCATCTACATAGAATGTATCGTCAACGTAGCTTTCAGTAGCAGTAAAAGTATATATGCCATAGGAATTATATGCCATATTACCATTCGCAGACTGTGTGAATTCGATATGCAAATGAACACCACTTGCTCTACCTGCATCACCCATGTTCCCTAATTGTTGACCTTGTTTAATCACCATGCCTACATACGCATTAAAGGTGTTGTCATGGACTGTTTCAAAGGTAACAATACCAAAGTACCCATTTGGACAATGTACCTTGTTAACAGTCTGCCAAGTGGCTTCTCCGTAGCTTGGAATGGTCTTAATACATTTAACAGTGGCAGGTGCATAATAAGGCGCTCTATATCCTGCAGTACCACTAGCAAAGTCAACTGCTTTTGTACCTAAATGTGTTCCAACATTTTCTACCTGCGTAATCTTAAACTCGGTCATAGGACACATGAAATATTCATATCCATCACTAGCGACATATGTTTTATTTGGTTGCATAAAATCTCCTTTCTCGCACGAAAAAAAGGGCAAACTTAAAAAAGTTGCCCTTTTGTTTTGCCTATATTTAATTGTTTCTGATTGAGTCAATATCGTTTTTTAAATCATTGATACGATATTGTGCGTTCTTCTGGTCTTCCTCTAATTTATAAACACGTTCAATTACATTGTTGTGTTTGTCCATTTTTTCTTCCAAAGAATTGATACGATATTCATTGACTGCCATTGTTTTTTGGTTTACAACGATTGTCGCTATCAAACTTGGAATTGCGGTACATAAGCCACCAATAATTGCTACTATAATTGACTCATTCATTATCCTTTATAGAAGCCGTCATTAAAACCACATACTGCACTTTCAATCAAAGTTTCTAGTTCGGTATTGGAAACGGCTATACCTTTCTCTTTCAATAATTCACTTGCCCTTTCCAATGCCTTTTCAAGTTTTTCTTCTCCGTGAATATCCTTGTAAACTTGTTCTACGTATTGCACTGTTGAATTGACTACTTGTTTCTTTGTTTCATCATCAACATATTTGTTGTAAAGTTTCTTAACATATTGACCTAAATACATCAATCCAACACCGACAACAACAGCAATAAAGTCTACAAGACTAGGCATAATTTGATTGATAAAATCCATATCGTTTCCTCTCAATCTAAGATAAGTTTTCAGTCGTTCTAGGACTATCCAATGATAAAGTAATGCCCAATTAATGAGTCTGGTGTTGCATATAGCTTTTCTTCTTGCCCGTACATACTTTCGGGATTTGATACACCACCTCTTTGGCATAGGTAAGTTATGTCTTTCCATTTATAGTATTTCCCGTAAATGTAAGTAAAACCACTTGTAGTTACAGATTCAGGAACTGGAATCGGGTCTTCTTTAGTTCCTTTATGTTCGTCTTTGTCAAATTCTTCAAACAGAGTAGGGTCTGCACCTGGATACCAATTGGACTGTTTATTGTGCGTCTTTTCTACTTGCCATAAATTACCTTTGTACATTAGCCTCATTCCTTCGGTCAATTCAAAACCATCTTGATATGAGTTCCATTCTTTATATAAGAATTTGTAATTTAATGCTTCTTCTTTTGGTAGTTCATTTAACGTTTTTTCTCTTTGTTCTTTTTCTATCTTTTTCTTTAATTGCTTTTCTTGAATTTGAATGATATCTGGATAATTCATGTATAAAGATGGATTAGCGTTGATTGAATCTATATCTAAAACGCCTTCTTCTTCTTTGATTTCATGGTAATCGTATTCATAATACGTTTGCTTTACATTTTCAAATTCTTCTTCAACCTTTGTCTCATTTAGACAAATATATACAAATAAATACCCGTCAATCGTTTTCGTTAAAACAGAAGGTTGCTTTTCGCTGAACCTTGCTTTCATTTGATACAATCCTCCTTGCCATATGTGCCTTTTTATTGATCTTGTATTTTAAATCGGCATTTTGATAATTCGTATGTTTGATCAAACCATAGTAGGCAATAACTCGCCTTGCCAAATCAACATTCTTACCGTCGAACCGCAAGAAAGCTCTTCGAATTCGCTTCCAATTTCGCTTTCTTACTTCGAGGTGGTCTTTGTAAATTTTATATCCCATCATATCGACATAACCAAGCTTATAGACACGCCATGAAGGCTTTATGTTCAAGCTCATTTCTTCTGCTTTTTGAATAACAGATTGTGCGACTTTATGTAAATCGCGTGCATTTGAGCCTAAAATCAAGATATCGTCCATATAGAATATAAATCTTTTCGCCAGTTTAACTCTTTTGCCTCTTTTATATTTGTGAAGCGTTTCTATGTAGTGATACAACTCCGATAAATATAAATTCGCTAATAGTTGAGATAGGTATGAGCCAATCGACAAACCTTCATCAAATGAATGAATCAAAGTTTCTATCAACCATAATAAATCGTCATTCTTAACGTGCTTTCGCAAGAAATTGATCATCTTATCGTGTTGTACACTATCGTAATACTTCTTAATATCTAATTGGCAAGCGTACTTTATGTCAGGATTTTTCACCCACTTATAGATAACTTTTGCACCATAAACTTGTCCTTTCCCTTTGTATGAACATTGATATTCCCCGATTCTTTTCGTGAGTTCGTCTAAACCATTTACGGCTATATAATCGTAAATTTGTTGTTTGATGTTCTGTATACCAATGGTTCTTACTTTAAAAGACGAAGGGTCAACAATTTCTTTCGTCCATATAGGCGGAAAATTTAAACTTCGATTCTTTAACTCGTTTTGTATCTCATATGCTAATTGGTCTGAACTTTCATAGTCTTTATGTAGTTGCCGTATATCTCTTCTCTTTTTATCTTTATTTTTAAGACATTCGTTGATTGCATTCTTGATAAAATCAATATCTGTAATATCTACGTGTTTACATAATCGTTTCATTTCGTACTCCCTTCAAAACGATTTCTATACAATATGAGTTTTCACAAAATGTTACTAGCCCACGCTTCTTACTGTACAATTTTTCGCATCTGCGAAGGATACGGCGGCGCAATATTATAGGTTGTACATGATTTATAAAATCTTGCGCCAGGATATTCCAATTCGCGTTCGAAAGGTCATTCCTGCAATTCAAGTAGCAAGCTCCTGCATTCGAGCCATTCCTGAGATTACCGCCGCGCCACAGTACCCTAAATGTGCATCTCTAAGGGGGTATCCCCCTTAGGAACCCCCTAGGAAGCTACTAATCGTGCGCCAGGAAAAACCAA